>Ga0100391_1000311_pt1 | contig 57999 bp, 32 predicted proteins | sample CryGeymeta201515_FD_81541 | JGI IMG/M metagenome (GOLD analysis project Ga0100391, IMG submission 81541) | Groundwater microbial communities from Crystal Geyser aquifers in Utah, USA - Crystal Geyser metaG 2015-15 | ecosystem: Environmental > Aquatic > Deep subsurface > Groundwater | place: USA...
CTACTACTACTACTACTACTACTACTACTACTACTACTACTACTACTACTACTACTACTACTACTACTACTACTACTACCATAGTAGTAGAGCTACTACTGTAGCTGGTGGCTAGCTAGTAGTAGTACTACAAGGACTAAGCTCAAAGTCGCAACTACCACCATACTAGTGAAAGAATATTGAATAATAATATTAATGGTCTTTTTACGCTGAACGATACTTATTTGAACGCTTACCAGGGTACCTGTTAGCAGTCACTGTCGAGAGCTTCAAGGAGGATCATACAGCAACTGCGGAAATAGTCGCAATGAATCATGATGTTTTATAAGAACTATTTGCATTCAAAGAACGTCATTATTTAATTTGATGAAGGTACCAGGTACTACTGTACCAGGTACCTGGTACCTGGTATGGTACTCGAGTAGCTTAAATGCAGGAGTGCACATAGCGAAATAAAGAGTAGGCGTCTGTCGGAGACTTTCAAATACAGTTGTACTGTTTTGTTGACTCTCAAAAAACGATTTGGCCGATTCCAATTTGTGTCGTCATCGTAAGAAGTAGCAAGGGATTTCCTGGACGAACGCATTGCTGAGAAAACCCTATTAACGTAGTAGCTAGTAGAAGTCGCGGTATCTGGCTGGCTGGTGGTGACCGCCCAGAAATACTTGCATCGCTTCGCAACTACCAGGGTATTGGCATCAATGATGTCTCACGTGCACGCGATGGGTTGACTGGAAGTGTTGAGAATTGGCTAGGTTCTTTAATTGTAGCAGCAACCACAGCAGCCATAGAAAACAGCAGCAGCTGTCGCAATTGCCACCGCAGCAGCAAACACAAAAAGAAGTTGTGAGAAAGTTGCCTCGTGTCGGCTTCGTGTGTTAAGGAGCTCTCAGTGTGAGTGCGAAATCCTATTGCGGCCTATCTAGCACTACGCTTTGCTCTGGCTCCTTCAGTATTTGTCTTGCTTCTCCTCATGTTCCAACAGCCAGGAAGTTTTTTCCCGCTGCCACAAACATTCATATTTTAATACCTCTCTGTCTCCCTGGATATTACAACCTTTTAGTTTGCAGCGTTAAGTGTAGTCTACAAATTCATCCAGAATCTAAATCTTTGACTATTCTAGAGCTGGAGCAATTTATTTGTGAATCGTACAGTCCTACTGCTGTTATTGAAGCGGAGAAACCAATTCCAAGGCAGGATCAACCTGGGAAAATGAAACGGATCTACGAAGAGGGTGCTGCCGCGATGTTATTTTAGGTCTCCCTAACTCATGATCCGAGCCGTAGAGTTCGTCGCCTTCAATATTCTTGTTCGAATTGATGTTTCGTCTTGGAATTCTAGGCAAGGCTACCGTCGCATTAAGGTTAGACACAACTAAGTCTCTTCCGCTAGATTGACGGCATGGTTTCTTGGGTAACGAGTCCTTACTTTCTCTTTCGCTGTATGCTGTTCTCGTTGATTCTTGGCTGTTGTCGTCCATTTGTGAACATTGCAGCAGGTTGTAACTGTCTTGCCGTGCCGGTATTCCTGGTTGACCGTCGTCAATATCAACAGCTTCTTCCCATCTCGAAGTAGGCATGCGAGCCCAAGTGATGGTCGACATGGAAGAGTCCCAGTTCTTACAGATTTGGCCATCATAAGTAAGTTTGGTCAGACTGTCATCGTAGTTCGAATTAGCATTGTCTTGAACGATCGAGACGTCGCTGGAGTTGTTCAACGCCGTCACCTTTAGGTGCATAAGGAAGATTTCGCTTACGCTGCTCATCCTTGGCGCTGCTTTCTCCTCTGTATTTTCTTGGAGAAGGATAGAAAGATTATAGAGTGTGAAATCATGAGGTCCTCCATTGCTTGCTCCAGTAGCCTTTCTCGGCAAAATATTATTTAGTACGTGCGTGTAGTCCTTGGTCCTTGACCACATCTTGACCAAGATTCATGTTCACTCGTTGATATTTGGAAGTGAACCGAAGCAGTAATAAGATCATTTTGTGCAATAAGTATTTATTCGCATAGTAATGACTCGATGATAAATTCAACAACCGCAGATCTGGAAAGTACGATACTTAGCTCCGATACTGAGTCATTTTTTGCTCCATTCAGGTGTCTTCAATTATTAACAAGTCAGGGGTGAACTTGTCGCGCTGCCTGCCAGGGATGCAAACGAGTACTACTAGGGGTACCAGTAGAACTAATACAGTACCGCTGGTAGGATTGAGTTTTCGCTCGAGTAGTAGTACTACTCTAATAGTACTTGTAGCGTAGTAGGACACTGGCTCTTTCACTAGGGTGATTCTAGAACATGGGTCATGAAAGTATCTTCTCCGAAGTAGTATCGCTTTAGTACCAGGTATGTGTATTTCTGGCGATGTACCGTAGGCGTTCGTCGTTACTCGCTGCATCGTCTGCAGGCGCTGGGACAACAAATGAACTGAGCTGGCTACCGTAGTAGTACTCATGCGCTTAGCAGCCGTGTTCTAGCTAGCTACTAGTGCTCCGGCCCAAAAACAGAATATCACTCGGTTGGAACCGGTGTGGCGTGGATCTAATCGTCTACAGTACTTCACAGTCTTAGAATTCCTTGATAGGAGTCCACAGTTTTAGAATTCCTTGATAGGAGTGGACAAGGCTATCTTTTAGTAGCAATTCGTAATGCCAAATGGAGTAGTCACATACAAAAATGAAAAGGAGTAGACTACGAGTATTCGGAACTTCGGAATACTCTAGTAGATCCAAGTAGTCTACTAGTCTAATAGAGTAATACAGACTACGTGTACAGGATCATCGTACCACTAGAGTAGACTACTAGTAGCTTGAGTAGTACTCGAGTAGTAGTAGTCTAGTCGTCTAGTACCGTAAGCTCTACTAGTAGTAATCGTTAAAAAAAGAGTAGGATAACAAAACATGGTGAACAAAAATAAATAATAGAGTACTACTAAATAATAGCAGTCGTTCCTTTCATTCGCGGCACGTGCGTCACTACAGTCGGATTCGTGAAGACTGATAATAATATTATGGAATTCCTAAGATCTTGGATCTTCCAACGCATCATATCGAAGATAATCCGACCGATTTCGTGCCTAGGCACTACATTAAATTTGCGAAGGATTCAGTAGTCGTCTTCTTTCAAATCTCGTAACATAAAAATATTAAATAGCAACCAAGTTAAAAAATACTCAATTATTAGTATAAATTAAACTACAAAGAACAAGTAACATATCAAAATGGTGAACTACATTAAGTCAATGGATGAATTTAATGCTATGAAGGAACGATCCAAGAGCAAGACAGTGATCGTTGATTTCACTGCCACATGGTGAGACGAGTTCCTTCTCGTATTTTTTCCCTTTCATGTTGTAATTGCAACACGAATTTATCTGGTGACGAACAACTCTGATTAATTTTTCTATCTTCTTTGTGACAGGTGCCCGCCATGTAAAATGATTGGTAGGTTTAAAAAGCGCCAACATAGTATGAACAATCGGCAGGTTGGTCTCTTCCTCACCTGTATTACCTTTTATTTCAAACAGGACCCATCTTTGAGGGCATGGCTAGTGAATTCCCTAATGTTGAATTCTTGAAGGTCGATGTCGATGATGCCGAAGATGTAGCCGCGGAATGTGGAATTCAAGCCATGCCTACGTTTCAAGTGTACAAAGGAGGTGCCAAAGTGGACGAAATGAAGGGCGCCGACCAAAAGGGATTGCATAATCTCTTGACTAAGAACGCGTAAATCAAAAATTGAAAGATAGATGGTTCCTTTGGTTTATGAAAGAAATTGGTCGTGTTGATCTTTTTTTTGTTAAAGGAGACAGGAAAAATCATCAACAACTTGCACATCTAAAGAGAGACAGATACTGGATTGAAATATTAATTTCATTTGGGAAATGTTGTTTGCCAGGTTTACTGTTATTGCCAATTTTTTTCTTCAATAGTGAATAATAATAATGTCTTGTGTAAAGAAAGAAAAATACTACAAATAGCCATGTGCTTTTCAATTCCATTTTCTGTGTGTAGGATAGGTGTAGACCGCGAGTGAATAAGTTCGAGCAGGAGCCTAGCTTGATTAGTCATTTCGACTGGCGAGATCGTACTCTGTAACGCCATCTTTGGTAATGAGATACAACAACGCTCCATATCCACTCAAGCAATCTCGTTCTAGGCCTCCCAAGAAGGCATTGGCACAAACGTCGACCAATCGTTCTTGGGTAAGTCCTGGTTCCCACAGAGCTTCGGCGGTTCCAAATATAGAATTGGAAGCGGCTCCAGCACAGACAAAGGCATCTGATAGGGACTTGGCTCCAATCATATCCAGTGAGCACAGGTATGGTCGATAAGTTATTCCTGGTGCGTTGGTTGACGGTATTTTTTGTTGCGATGCATCCGTCATCGTTGTTGAGGTTTCAACTATTGATTCGTCTGCCACATTCACCTCGGCCAATCCTACTACCAGTGGCTCTACATAATACGGTGCCTGTTTTCGTCGATACAATATATGACTCGTTAAGGATGCCATGGCGCGAGGAGAAATCACGGGCCGTTGCTGTCGCTGCTCTTTCATAAATCCCAAACCCCGTCCCAATTTGGAAGATACTTGTCGCGATAATTCTTGAGACAATGATTGCACGTCTCCCTCAAGACCCGTGAAGGCTACGATTAGCTGAGGGCTGGGAACGTAGACATGACGCGGTGCAATGTTGACCATCTACATGATGAGGGAGATTGCATTGTGAGTTGTGAGGATTTCGAGGGAAGTGCTACATCCACTAATGTAGGTGAGCATTGAGCATTGAGCATGAGAGAGTTTGAAAGAGACTAACCTGATTCCCACTGGCAAATCGCTTGTCGACAGCGAGTGCTACACATCCATCACCAGCCATGGCCAATACAGAGCCACCATTGGCGGTTAAAGGATTTTGCTCCTGTGCATTTATTCGAGGCGGGATGCTGCACACAATAACTAGGACCAGCACGACAATGATGCAATGCCGAATTGGACAGTCCTGCTGGAATTTAAATCTTGACATTGTTGCGTGCAGCAGTAGACTTTTTCGAAGACCTAAAGATTGTACGATTCACTCTGGCTGTGCACCTTTTGACTGTTATCTTGCGTTTCTTCTCGAGTATAACAGTACTACAATAATATGATTCTAATAGTCTAGTCTAATAGTCTACTGGTCTAGTCTAGTAAAAGGTGATTGGATTCTCCAGCCACTTCGTGTTGACAGAGATTATGAGGTTGATGTGTACATGTGTGCGTCGTTCTACTCAATCTTCGCGTTCAGTCGCTGTTTCAGAATGACTTGCACGGCTGTCTTGCACGGCACTGGGGCAAGAACAGATTTGAAAGTCGTAGCGTAGGCTACAGCTGCTCCCTCAACAAATTGCATATACTGCTCCCTCAACAAATTGAATATACTATAAGCACTGATACTAGCTAGCTACAATAGCGTGAGAATAGTTCGGTCTAATGTTTGCTTCTCTTACTCTTGAGAGCTTTTTCAGTACGACGAATCCTACAAACCGGGATATTGCGCAACTGACTACTCGAGTTTACCATCGATTTACTTAGCCAGGATTAAGAAACAGAGCTCATACATGGACGTTACTCCTTCACTGATAAATCTTTTGCTCTTTTCAGGATCATTGGCGTCGGAAAATTCATCAATCTCTTCCAACAGTGTGACAGATTCGACCCAGTCTTGCCCTTCGTACAGTCGTCTAACTTCCGATTCTGGAATGCTAAAGGGGGGACCTTTAGAAATCCCTTCTTCTGTACCAGTTCGTTTCTCGATGGTCACCAAAAGAATCTTGCCACCAGGCTTTTTGATGTTTCTAGAAATTGTTTGGACGTACTCCTCTCTTAGGGCAGGTTGAATGGCTACCATGGAAGCTCGATCCCAGATAACATCGAAGCGTCCACCGGTTGCTGACTCGTCTAGAGCAAAAAAATCACCCTTGAGAAGAGAAATCTTGTTTCCTGCCAAAACTTCATAATTTTCGTTGGCACTAGTAACCTGATCCGTTTTGGGTCCAATTTGCAAGTCCTTGTGTTCTGCAGCGAATTCGTCCAGAGCGATACGGATTCCATCGACTCCCACGACATGAGCTGTCATTTCTCGCGTTGCTAAATATGCCATATCCACGGTCTTCCCGCACAAGGTGACCAACCAACGGAGACCTTCTGCTCTTCTTTCTTTGTCCTGCTCCGAGGGACAGTTATCGGTAACATGTGAAAAATACTTGGACAAACAAGGATGAACATCTGCTCGATGCCATCCCAATTTATGCTCCACCCATCGTCCATTCCACCGTGCGAGACGATCGGAGGTTTCTTCCAGAGGTCCATTCGCCATATTCGCACTTGTACTTCTACTTGCTATAGTAGACGTAGTAGTAGCGTCTGTGTCTTGTGAATGAGTATCTCTGTTGGCCGTAATGATTGTAGGCAAAGAGAAGCAAACAGCTGGCCAAGTCCAGGCTACAACTACGAAGATAGAAACTATAGCAAGCCTGCTTCTAGTTGTAGTTGTTGTTGTAATGGTAGCAGCTGATTTTGTTCTTGGCAATATATACATTACAAATAATTACAAATCAACCGTGTGAGAAGTGCGCTGCGAAAGTTGAAACTTTCATTAGGCACGAAGTGGACGAAGATTTTTCTCTTCGAGTATCCTTATCCTTATTCTGAAAGAGGAAAAATTCTTTCTAAAATTAAATAATACCAAAAAAAGTTCGAAGAAATTATTAATTATTAATCACATTCGACAGAAAACAGAAAACGCTACAACAGGCGATATGCAACAGCAAAAGATTGAAAGAGCAAATAAAAATCAGCAAGAGATATCAGTAATCCTTGGGAGGAGAAAACTCATCAATACTACATGTCTTGAGGTGAGAATCCTTTTTACTGGCTACGCTTTGTGGTGGCACAATCCGAGATGTCGACCTATTATAATAATTATTTGAGAACAACAAGAACTTTGAGTCGAGCTTCCAGCAGCAGCAGCAGCAGCCTTGATGACTCGAGCGACGTTCGATTTCCTCAGAGTTGGAGTGATGTCCAACAAATGGATCCTGTTTCGATTTTCATTGCTGTACTGGCAATTTGGATTTTGTGTTGTTTGGTTTGCATGCTCAGTCAATGTCTTTTTACGTGGGCCTGGAATTGCTGTCAATATTGTTGTTGTTACTTACGTCCACTGGGATACACAAGAATTGATGATTCATCAGCAGCAAGAACTCGTGATGTAACTTAACATCGTTAGTATGTCGCTAAGAATCTCATGATTGGAAGAATAGCGACGACTCTTATCTCTTATTGCCCAGATATTATGTGGGCCTGCCTTGTGCTGTTCTGTGTTGTTTTTAAGGTTGTGACAATGAAGACATTGATTGTTGTGATGTTTGATGTGGACTACGGAAGGCGTTTTCCGAGAAGGCAAAAGCAACGTAGATGAAAAGAATTAGAACCTTTGGTTGTGCAATGAAATGCGACAGACATCAAAAGAGCCTTTTACAATGACTTTGGTGTAAGGTTACAAAAGGAAACGTTTTACACCCTAGAAAATTGTTCAAAGCAATCATTAATATAAATATGTGATGGAACTTCGTTAAACACCATCACATAGTTCTGGAAACTGAATAAACTTTTGTAAGTCTTCAGCCAATGCATTCACTTTGCTCACGTCCAACACGGATACTGTGTTCACGGCAAGAGATAATGACAGAACTGGCCTGGGCGATCTTGATCCCGAGCTCCTTTTCTGTATTCGAATTCCACCTACTGTTACCAAAACATCCAAACCGTCGGGTAGATGACACTGTGTAATTTGAATACCCGGTGCATCCGCACTACTGCTCGTTTGGTTGTCAGCGTGAGAATCTGTTTTGGTCAGGACTATGAAACAATGGCCACAGCGAGGTTCGCTTCTGGAGAAATTATTTGATATGACATGGAACCATTTTTTGCCTGCTGCATCATGCGTTTCCTTCATAGCCATTGACAGGGCATTCGCGACAGATTGGATGCTAGTGTTCTGCGGCATATCGCTCAGTGTCAAAATTCGACCAGTCTTCAATGCAACTGATAAATTTAGCTTGGAACTCGGATATCGGTAAAAGCCGTCAAAGAATAACGCTGGAAGATTCACTCTGTGATAATTCCAGCAACTGGAGTTGTTCCGCATAGCTTTGACCAATGCGGTGGCAACAACGTGGACGACAGATATTTCGGCTTGACGATCTATCGGTGCCGACCCACTGGCAGCTTCTACCTGCTCTTTGGCGTCTTCTCGTTTATTTCCAATAAAACGCATCATGCCCTTCAGGTCGGCGGAAATTGAGCAAACTGTTGCTCCAGTCGATATCATTTGCTGTGGAACGTATAGCCTCTTGTCACTGGTACACCCCAATGAGCAAGTCACAATATATCGAACCGCCATAAATGCGCCAACAAGAAAGAAGATTGCAGGATGCAGGACCCACGACCCAAACGTTTCCGATAACAAGTGAAGGCTCGAAATGGTCAAGACATGGTGTAAAAATACGGGTGCGAGAAGGACAATGGCCGTAAAAGCGAGTGCCGGTTCTTCTGTTGCTTGAACAGTTGATAATGCCAACTGACTTGCAGCATCCATCGTCGTCGAACTGGGTTCGTCTCCCGGAACTTGATCGAGTTGTGAGGAATCATCAAAATTGAGCCGTCGTGGAGTAGCAGTTGCTGTCGAATCTTCTAAAATGGGTTCCAAGACATCTTGGATCAGCCGTTCGTTGGACAGCGGACCATCGTTGCTACAAAGTCGCCGTTCAGGTGTTGGTTCGACGCGCAGGAGATGCTTGGAAAGTATTCCCGGTATACCAGCTTGTTGCATCAACACTGTGTTCGCCAAGTTAAAAGGCAGGCTCCCACCCAAATCGTACGACAAAATACGTGTTAAATGACAGTGAGGCGTGGGGTTGCTACCCGTGGAGGAAGGTATCAGTCGCAGCAAGTAAAAGGAAGCGTGCAATTTGGCACGCACGTGCGAGGGAGCAGGCTCCTTCAACTCGTCAGCTTCGGGACAAGAAAAGGCCAAAACTACCAAGGCCTCTTCGCATCGTCCTTCCAACGGTTGGTTATCGCTTTCGTTATGATTGTGGTTGTAGCTGTCCGCGTCGGTCGGTCCTAGTTTCCTTTGCAAGGCTTGCCAGTGCACAACAACAGCAAAATCTCGTGGCGATGTCGGCCACACCGCCTTGTACGAGTAATAATCCAGAAAGCAAAACTTATTGAGAACTTCCAATCGTTCCGAATGGGCGACATTGGCTTCCAAGAGTGGTCGTCGCCGACTGTCCAACAACAAATTCATGACCTGTTTGGGATGGTGCGGAATCAGTGCCGTCGATTTTAACATGGTCCGTCCGTGCAAATCCTCTCGTACATAGGCAGAAACTCCGTCCCGACGATCTTGTGCAATGGGTGCCCAGTGACGCGAGGGAGCAATGTCATCACAAAGTTCCAAATGACTTTGCAAATTTTGTTCAATTCGTTCCGCAAGATCTGACGGGACATTGTCAAAGAGTGTTTCTTGGCTAGACTGTGCTTTCCAAGACGTGGAAGATGTCGTACTTGATCGATTCGAAACGTTTCGATTGTCATCTCCTGCTGCTGCTGCTGCTGCTGCTGCTGCTGCTGCTCCTTCTCCTCGACCAATTTCGCTAATGGTAGCTGGAATACTACTGTGAATCATGCCTTCCGAAGACAGAATATTGCCAACTCCTGTAACCTGCTGCAAGACATCCACCCAGGTAGCCCTTGCTTCTTCCGTTCTTGCCGAAAGGTGACACAAATTCTCTTTCATGTTGGCAGGAGGTGCAATGGTAAAGGCAAACAAGCCTTCCGACGGAATGCTCAGTGCATCGTTGATGGAGACCTGACACCCGACCAGATAAATGGAACCACGAGGAACGACATCGTAATCTATATCGTTTTGTGAGACCGTAGAAAGAATATCTGTCGTAATCTCGGACATTGCTGAATGGACCGACAAGTTCACATTGGAAGCATTGTTGGTCAGGTTTGCCGTGGCAGCAGGAATTGTCGTGACCGGAGGCGTTGTAATATTAGTATTTTGATTGCTGTTGTTGTTGTTGTTGTTGGTGGTGGTGGTGGTGGTGGTGGTCCGTCTTCGCGGGGTCGTGATGCTTCCTCTGGCGGTGGAAGCTACAGAGCTATTTGCTGCGTTAGTTCTTCGCATGGGTGTCGAAATGACGGAGGATGATGCAGCATCCGTTCGTGATAGCAAGTAGTAGGTCAAGACGGCTTCTTCGGGCTGCAGGACAAACCAACGTGGACGCCATTTATTCTTGAAGACATCTCTGCGTTTCCAGAGCACACCTTGATGTCTTCTCAGAGGTGGTTGCGTATAGTGCTGGAGCTGCTGCTCTTCTGTCATGTTTGCCTTGCTGTATATTTTCGTGCAATCGGCGTATTCGTGTTATTGTAGATGAATCTGCGAGTACAGTACGTCGTTCTGTTCGTTGCGATTATTGTGGCTGAAAAATAGTTAAAAGGTCACGTGCGGTTAGTTGTTGGTTGGCGAGCTATCGTCCAATACGAACACAAAGCTCAAACAGGATCACAATCACGACGATCTTAAGCTCTTGCAGCTGCTTGTCTTCGCGTGGCAGAGGGACAAGAAGTTAATGATGTGATAAACTACTATAAGTTGAGGGATCTTGAGCGAGAACCAAGTGAAAGCATCTTTGCTTCGCCACGGTACGGTGTCTTTGCTCGCAAATACGCTCGTCTTTGTTGGCCGAAAGCAAAAGTAGCCACCAGCTTTGGTCGTGCTTCGAATCAAAATTACAGCATTCTTTCATCATGTGATAAGGTTAAAGTTTATTTTCGGGAAAACCAAAAACAAGAAAAAAAAATTCAAATTATTTATTATTAGAGTAGGTCTAATTATTATCATTTTTTTCTCTCTCTTTTCTCTCGCTCCCTCCAGTGTTACCGAGTTGTAGCTACTATTATTACTATGGTTTTGCTATCAATGGATAAATAGCGATAGGTAAATAAGCTTGTCGAATACAAATCCCAAAATCGCTGCATATTTGTTTCTATGTTTATTGTTGTGTACAACAACCACTTGGGGCCTTCCTACGAAGAGATGTTGTTCTCATTTCGAGACTCACGTTTTTTGCGAGGAAACTTTTGTGCGGGTTGCCCAATTGGTTTGATATGGGATTTCCTTTTCGGTGGTGACACTTTATCCATTTCTTCGTTCGGACTCAAGTCCTGCAAGATTTTCCCTAACGTCTTGCGGTCTTCAATGTTGTCGTTCAATTTTTCCTTGAAGCCTAAAATCTCATGTTCCGATGGAGTTTTACTTAAATCTTCGCTGAATGTGATTTGCGTACGAACCAACGGTTCTTTGACCTCATCATACGCCATTAGATCCGCGCGAACAAAGTCATTGGTCGTGGCTGCCATGCTTTTGGTGCTTGTCTGGGACCTGTCAATCTTCTGCGTTGCGATATCCAATTGTTTAGATGCTGACAACAGTAACTCCTTCTTTGTTTTCTCGATCTGAGCTTTCCACTCCTTGGTTGTAACATTATTAAAGTCGGTAGCGACTGAAGTGATGCCACTGTTGAGCTTGTCCGCGAGATTAGAGATATCGGATGCTTTTTCTTTCATGTTGGAAAGACCTTCATCTAAACCATCTTTTAACTGAGAGCATTCGTTAGCAAAGCTCGCCATCATTTCATTTCGTGGCTTCTCCATTTCTGCAATAGCAGAGGTCATGCTATCAAAAACTTCTGTTCTGACAAAATTGGACATCGACTTCCCCTCTTCATAGAGCGACACAATGTGAGTAGATGTATCTGTCAAAAAGGCGCCTGTTAGATGATCCGAGCAATTATTTCCATTAACAACCAGCTGTTCTTGAATCTTTATGTCCTCGCCCTCCATATCATCTGCAGTTTGCAATTGCTGGCAAGCCTGAGCAGCGAAGTTGTTCGATGCGGATGATTGAATTTCGACAGTAGATTGAATCTCGGAGAGAATGGATTTGGTCTCACTCAAATGAGTAATGACCGCGCTGTCGTTCTCTTTCGCGACAGCGGCATCTTCCTGAATATTTGCCGCAAGTGATTTAGCAGCTTGAAGAGTTTCAATAGTCGATGAAGAAATGGCATCGTGATTCTTCATCAAGGAGGCATTATTTTCCAAATATTTAGTATGGCCCTTTTGGGCTTCACTTAGAACTTCCGATACTTGTTCTTGCACCAGCATTTCGACGCCTTTCATAACCTTTCCTACAAAACTGGAAAGCATTTCTGCTTGCTGCTCATGCGACTCTTTGACTGTCGTTTGCGTCTGTTGCAGGAGTTGCTTTTGGGCAATATTGCTTTCAACGCAAGAGGCCTGGCCAAATTGCAGCAGTGACGTCTGGTTGGATAGATGAGACGCAATCGCATCGTGACGCTGCATTTCCGCTGTCATCATTTGCAAAGTTTGCTCGACAGATTCGTGCTGAGTAGAAGACTGCTTCAAAATACCATCTCCAGAGCTAATAACGGAGGCCTTCCATTTTGCAATCGTTTCTCTGGTGGTCTCTCGCATTTGCTTGCGATTTTCTTTGACGCGCTCCATCGCTTCGCACGTTGACTTTATTAATTTCTCAGTTCGACGTTTGTGCAAAGCAACATTCTTTTCTAGAGTAGAAATTGCCTCCTCTTTAAATGCATTCTGGACATTTTCGAGCTCAGTCAAGTTCTTTCCAAACTCCTTGATTTTTTTTCGTGCCGATTGAAAGTTCGCCAAGAGTTGTTCCTCACCCTTTTCTAATATGGAATAGCTCTCACCAACACGGGCGTATGTATCTTGTGCCAGTGCATCTGCGGTAGGAACAATGCCATCTTGCTCGTGAATGTTTGCCTTTATCGCGGCAGCGGCACTCTCTACCGATTCAACAGCTGACTGCAAGACACCCTTGACGCGTTCCAAAAATTGCATATCATTGATTTCTACATCGGTAGCCAAGTCTTTGGTTCGATCATAATGAATGGATTCTTGTTGCGTCAGTGCTGCAAGAGTTTCCTTCACATCTGTCAAAATCGATGCGATTGATGTGTTAAATTGCTTGGCAACTTGTCGACGTTTCATATCTGCTTGTCTATTTTCGACAATTGTCTCATAGAGTTGGTCTCCGTCCGATATGGATTGCTTCAATGCTTGAATAAGCGAGTTTGCCTCCTTTGTCAAGTTTGTCTCTGTCTCTTGAGTAGCATGTAATACGAGAGTCGTCTTTTCGAGCTCTCCTCTTGTCTTGGACAATTCGTCTTCAACTTGTTCGCATTTCTCTCTTATGTGTCCCAACTCTTCGGTTAAAACAGTATTGTTTAATGTCAGTTCGTGTGCTTTTTCTTCAAATGCTTTACGATCACTTTCGGCCTGTTCGGCTCGGTCCACCAATTCTTGCTGTTGAAGATGTTTTCTTGCCAGAGCTGCTTTGGCTTCTTCCACTTGGCACTGCATATACTCGAGCCGAGTCTCCATCTCGGTCCATTTCTCAATCGATCCTACTTGACCGTTCCCAGACGCTCCTGCTCCTGCTAGAACCATGGAGGAACCGGTTGATTGCGACATGTATGAAGCACTGGTTGGCTTGTTGATAATACCCTAAAAGAATGGAAAGGGAGACAAGCAGGATTTTTTAGAAAGATACCAAAATAGCAGACACAAAGCAAAAGCCGGCCGATGAATACTTACGTGAGCAGCCTGTGCATAATTGAGAGTTGATTGCGACTCTTCAATGGCCGTGACGGAAGGCGACAATGTAGCTACAATGACTGTCTTGCTGTTCCCACCCAATGCTTGTTGCAGGATTCGGGTGAGCTTGCTGTCCCGATAGGGAATGCGTACATTGCCCGCCTTGCTGCCCTTTAAACTTTCTTCTTTAAGCATTTTAACCACTCGCCCCAAGGTCAATAGTGATCGATTAATGTTCATACGCTCCCGATCCCTCGCTACTTGTTCGCCGCCCCCTCCGTCGAGATTGGCTGATTTTGCACATTCGCTTCCTGCCAGATCCACCATGTGAAGTTTCCCCTTGGTTTCAAAGACAGCTCCGTCTGGTAAGCGCCGCTTGGCTTCGACTAGGAGGGTGAAGATGCAATGCGATCGGGAGCTTTGCTTGTTCATATTGGTTTCGCCGACACGCCGCGACTGTTGAGCTGTCCGCATCAAGCCCAACAAATCAGAGGCACTATGAACTTCCCTTCGACTTAATCCCCGACAAAAAGGTCCATTTTTGCCTTCCATGATGGCTAAGGAATCATGGTTGTTTTTTGAAGGCGTCCTTCCAGTGCTGTCGGGTTCTGCCAAGAGGTCGCAAAGATCCTCATTATAAATCTCCAAGTAAGAGCACAGAATGCGATACGACTCGTAATTGTTATCTTTCTTATTTAGTTGCTCAAATATGGCTCCTGCGGAACGTGGAATGATACCATAATTCTCTGGGTGATCCAGATCACCTTCCATGGTGTGCGTCTTTCCCGTACCCTGTGATGAAAGTGAAACATTTGTGAGGTTCAATGAATTCGGGAGATCAGACCAAATGTCAAATGTTTTTGAACAGTACGCACCGTTTGACCATAGGCAAAGACGGTTGACTCGAATCCAGTCAAAACATCCTTGATAACGGGTCTCATGGTTGTCTCGAAGACTTCTTCCTGTGTGGAGAACGCAGTAAAGACATTGTCGAATGCAAAAGCAGACCGAGCTTGGCGAGATCCCGTGCCTTTAATGACAGTGACCGTTTTGTCATTCGTTGAAGCCGATATGACAGGCAACGTGCCATGTTTCTTTTCACGCTCGTTGAGTGGACGAAGACGTACAACGACTTGGACGGAATTGCTGCTCATCTTGCTTGGTTAGTCTGATAAACTACTGGTGTTTATTGTGGATGTTCCGGAAAATTCACGACAACGGTTGCTCCTCGAAGAAAATTTTATTTATTATCCTTGACTTGAAGTTCCCTTTTAAGAGTAGATAGTGGAAGTATTATTGTTGTTGTTGTTGTGTGATTGCTGGATTGGCCTCAATAACTTCGATTCCTTGTTTGATCTGTCGTTATTTTTTGCTTGATGTGAATTGATTCTTTTGAAAGCTAAAAAATGAGCAGAGAGACGAGGCCGTTATCTTTTGGTTTCCAATCAGAACTACTCTACTACTACTATCACGTAGCTACTAGTAGTAGCAGTAGTAGACTACCACTTTATGTAGAGTAGCCGTTAAACTAAATCTATAATCCACCCAGGCAGGTTTTGATTTTTTCACAGAGGCAAATTTCAACGCGAGTGAAAACACAAAAAACTACTGTCGAGGGCTACATGGAGCTGCCCGAGCCTACGAGACCAAACAAATAATACTATTAAATTCAGTGTGCGCAAGACACAATTTGAGAAGAGGTAAATAAGAAAAAGAAGACTAACGTGGCACAATCCGATCCATTCCGATCTCTCAGATCCATTTCAACATTTTTACCAAATCGAACCTCCCTTGGTTCCATCTATACTACCACCCAGGTTACCAGAACCCCAAGTGCCAGTGCCAGTGCCAGCTAGACCACTCGGCAAGAGGGATTCGCCAAGGAGCGACTCGCCCCCGGCCAGAGCGTCCGAGCCAGTCGCACTTCCAGTCGTGTCGGCCAAAGAGAGCGACGAAAATCCAGCCAAGGAAAGACCAACCAAACCATTAGCAGCACCCACAGCAGGAGATCCGGAACCTATGCCCCCCCAAAGCGAAGAACCGCTTATTGCTGGAGCATCTTCAAAGCTTGAAGCCGACAAGCCAACGGTGAATGCATCCAGGCTCGGAGCTGTGGCATCAGAGCCAACTTTGCTGCTATTGACACGGCCGACGTTTAAAGAAGGTGCATCGTCCAAGGCCGCCGAAATTCCAGTAACAGACGGTGCAGCGGCGGGCTCAACAGGTGAAAAGTGCTCTGCCGATGCTCCCATCAAGGTTGGCAGATGATTCGGCCCTGGTCCCTGAGACAATACGGACGAACCAAAGTTGAGACTACGTGAAACAACCGTGGATGCTGCCAATTCCGACTGTCGATCGGCTACTGCAAGAGAAGGAAGCCTCGAAGTTTTAGCTGGCTCGGAAATAGTTGCTGTAGCAGGTACCGGCGCCGATGTGGTAGACGTGGCACGACTAGATGGTCTGCTGCTGAACGTTGGCACAAATTCTCTGGCTGTAGCCCGCATTTCTCCAAGATGATTTTCTTCGTAGGACGTTACAGATGCAGCTTCTTCCACGGGAGGCGGCCGAGTCGAGGGCGTTGTTGGCGTGAGACGGAATCCTGGTGGAAGGGCCGAGCTGAAATTAGAAGGAATTGAAACCCGACCACTGCCGTACGAAGAAACTGTAGAATCGTCGGGGATGACTGGGTACTGCGACGAAGGATCAGAATTGTAAACTGGTGGTTCCCAACCCTGAGGCGAACACATTTTTTGCATCCCTGGGGGTGGCTGCGGAGGCAAGTGACTATGATGCTTATAGCTACCGTCGCATGGTTGCGCGCGAGAGAGAGTTTCCGTCATACGGCTACCGGCATCCAACATATTTACGGAGTTGCCGGGGGGCGCATGACGTCCGGGTCCATAGCCAGCATGCCCCATGGGAATTCCGAAGTGTCCTGGTGGAGGATGGGGCATACCCATACCCATAATAGGATGTCCATGTCCAGGGTGCGGACGGGGAATCATGCCTGCAGGGCTTCCACCTGGAAAATAGTTGGAAGCCTGTTGCACCATCATTGGATTGAGTTGCTGCGCATGCTGCTGCTGTTGGTGGCGAGCATGGATTTGCTGCTGTCGCACATGATGTCGCTGGGCCTGTTGTTGAAGGTGTTGCTGTTGCTGTATAACAGCTTCTCGTGCAGCCTTTTCCGCTGCCACACGATTAGCTTCCGCCACGGCCTCAGCAATCTTGGCCTTTTCTTTCTCCTTCTGACGGGTCTGAGCCTTTTCGTTCCACTCGCGATTACGCCGGATTTTCTCTTCGCGCTTGGCAGCCAATCTTTGCTCTTTCAAACGCGCCTCATCTGCTTGTTTGGAGGCTACCTCGGCTTCTTTCGTGCAGGCTGCCACCACGTACGATGACGGGTCCCTTTTGCTTTCTGAAGTAGATCGATGCTGTTGCATTGGTGGCGGTGGCGGTGCAGGTGTAGGAGACTGTGGTGGTTTCGAAAATGCTGCGTTCGTGAGCTGAGGAGCCTGGACTGGCGCGGGATCGGGACCAGGAGACACTTCCGGCGATGATGGGGTCTCGCCGGATGCTTCGGAAAGAAGCCACATCACGCAATCATCAGCTGTGGCCCTATCAATACCTCCGCAGGCTTTGACGGCAGCGTTGATTTGATCTTCCGCGAATCCCATGCCCATCAAGGCGACCACCAAGGGATCATGACAATTGACCTTCTCGTTTGTCGCATTTCCAAACTTGTCCTGGTCTGCTGTGCTAGATTGCTTGGTGACACTATCGGCTTGTTCGTTGCCTTTCTTCTTTTTCTTCTTTTTCTTGTTGGCCTTGTTAGTGCTATTTTCTGGCGACGGGCCAATCAATAAGACGTCTGCTTCTTCTGAATCTTCGTCCTCTTTCTCTTCCGTGTCATTCGCTGTGTTTTTTGGCGTAGGATTCTTGTTTGTGACCTTCAATTGCTCAATCATTATTTCCGGTTCCGGAGCTGGAGGAGAGTAGCCATTCTGTTCCACGTCCTTCAGTCGATCTTTCATCCTCGCCAAGGTAGCTTTGAACTTCTTCTTTTCGTCATTTGACGAGGAATAATGCTGGATGGCTTCTTGTATTGCCAAGCCGTGCGTTTCCAGTACTTTGTCTTGCGAGCCGTGGGACATGGTTTCCGCCAATTCTCGTGCCAGTGCACCCTTTCCCGTACTTGACTTCCAAGTATGCGTATGAGTCGATTTAAGCTTGACTTCGGCGCCCGCTTCGAGTAGCACCTCAAGCACAGGCCTGACGCCGGATAATACTGCATAATGAATAGGACCAAAGCCCGATTCTTGACAAGTCAATTCCAAGTAATTGGAAGGTAACTCCGGGAATTCTTCCTCTTCGTTCCAAGTCTGCGCCAATGACAATGCCTGACGCAAAAAGTCAACTTCACCGTACAGACAAGCAGTATGAAGTGCCGTCCGACCAGTCCTTAAGGGCGTTGTCAACACAAGAGGCAAATTGGTACTCATGAGATAGTGCGCTAATTTTGTTTTCGCAGCATTGCCACGTTCTGCATCTTTTCGGTTCTTGGCCACTATTTGAGGCAATAAAAATTCCAGATGCGGTGCAATGGCGTCCATGGTCATGGTCATGGCCATCGCATCCGCATCTCCAGACACCTCAACATCGGGCGCCGTTACTACTATTGGCGGCGATTCCTCTAACAAGGATTCCAATACTTCCACTTCATTCGACTGAACAGCCGACACAATCTTGGCTCTCCACGAAAGCATAGTCTTCTCCCGTTTCTTGGCAGCTTCCTCAGCGGCTTGAGCAGCAGCTTCCTGGCGGACTTTTTCCTTTTTCTTGATCTTCTTTTCCCGTCTCTTCGCTGCCTTACGTGCTCGTTCTTCCGCTTCCATGGCATCTTCGATGGCAATCTGTTCCAGGCTTTCCCATTCGACGGGTGCAATACCGGATCGTCCCGTAATCTGAGCTGGATTGTTGTTAATGGGAAGAATAGATGCTAACGATCTAACAGGAGGCTTGGTTTTCTGATTGCTGGCCGCCTCTCCAGAGTTCTGTTGTTGCTCTTGCATCTCCTTCATGTCATCCAAGTCCGGTAGACTGCCCTTTTCCTCTTCTTCGTCCGAGGACGAATAGCGAAACGCGCTGAGAGCATCCAAATTTCCCGTAGCTGCTGCGATAGCTGGATCAGACCAAATATCGTCCTTCTCTTCATCAAATGCAAAAGGATTGCTTTCGCTACTTTTGCTTTCGCCCTCTTTTCTCGCCTTGGCCGCTCGTCGTTTGGCAGCTGTCGATTTGCCCAATTTCTCGGTATTCATACTCATGCCCATGATTTCTACAAACATGGACATTAACGCCTTCATTTCTGCTTCGCTACAGGGCAGGGAGTCCTTGCTTCCAGCGGCTGCACCAGCTGCTCCAGCCTTGCCAACGGCGGTTGAAGTTACTTTGCGCGGTAAAGCGTCGAAGTGCGGGCTCGGAAAGCCAAAAGAGCCCGAAGTATCAAGAGGACTACCTTTAGTGACAGTAAGGCCCATGCTTTGTGGAAAGGTAGCATTCGGTGGTGACTTTCCTTTCGAAGAAATTAGGGCTGCATTCGTCAAGGCCGATAACTCTTCAGCTTTGGCCAGAAAAGACAAATCCATATTTTCAAACGAAACCGAATTCGAATTCACATTCACGCTCATATTCACATTGGCGCCCTTACTTCCAAATAGACTGTCATTGTTGATACTATTGGTAACACTCTTTGGTACTTCAAAAACCATTTCTGATTCTCCCCGTGCCGCACATTCATTGACCCACCGCAAAGCGTCCAAATTTTTGTTTCCAACACCGTCACCACCACCACCACCATCACTACTAGCAGCAGCAGTTGCAGAAGATGATGTCGCCGTAATACCATTTGTTCCCAGCGTAATTTGAAACGATTCTCCACCATTTCCAGCTGCGGCCGCTGCTGCTGCTGCGGCTTCGGCGGCCTGTTGTAAATAAGTGGCAGCGGCTTCCGGAGACATCATCATATTATTATTATTATTGCTTGGCGCGTGGTTGGACCGCCACACTTTGCGTTTTTTGCCGTGAACAATGGTTTCTTCATACGAAGGACCGGAGCGAATGGGAGTATTACTACTATCGCTGATGCTGTTGGAGTTTCCGAATTTATCAATGTTCTTGATGTTGCTCATTGTTGTTCCTTGCTTGTGCAACGAAGCTGAATACAGTAGAATCGGAAGCGATTGAAAAATAAATGATAAGCGTTCTCCTTTTTTTGTGGAAGTCAAGACCACACAAGCAACAACAAAAAACCCGCCGATGGTACAGGGTGCACTTCTTTGTTCCGCCTTGTGTCAATGCTGCTATGGGTCTTTTTGTGTTCAATAGGGCGTTTTTCTCCTGAAAAGACTCAGGTTGGTTTTCGTTTTGTTGTTTAGCAACTGCTGCTGCACGATTGCTGTTTTTGAATGACAGGTAAGAAATTGACAGAAGCTGCACATTCCAGCATTGAGAAGTTAACTCTATAATGGGTTTTTCGAATTATCGATGAAATGAACTGCCAAGGAGTGTCTATTTAATTTGAGTTATCAATAAAACCTTTTAGATCAGAATCTCTCTAGTAAATAAAGTACGGTACTCCGCTAGCTAGTACTAGTACTACTAGTACTACACAACCACTCTACTAGCTAGCTAGAGTCATACTAGTAAAGGAATTCCAGTGAGCACGAATTCGACTCCCGAAGCTCGGCATCCACAACGCAACAACAATAACAATAGCGTCTGCGCCCGATAACCCAGCAAGAATTCCTTGGGTACTCCTGAACCCGAGGCTGGAAAACCTGAAAGTGGAATAGTGGAGATGGCAGCATTATTAGGGAGTTGGAAGAGCCGCAGGTTTTCTGTACTGAGTCTTTGGTTGCGCCGAGCCAACTTCGTCTCTCGTTTCCTTGTGAAAATCGCGTGTCTCTCGTTCGAAGATACCATCACGATTACTGTATTACTGATTGAATTTTTTGTCTCGTGGCCTGCATTCAATGCATTGCAATGCTGCATCGTTTTTTGGCAAGTGTCGGCAATAAAAAAATGATGGCAAATGAGGGAGGCGTCAACGTCGATTACTTTGCCGCGCTCGTTTAGATCGATTTACTTAATCCGCGCCGCTGTGTATCGTGTAAAATATAGTCCACGTAAAGCAATAGCCGTGATTGTGAAAATTGGCAGTCACTTGGCAAACAAATAATGTCGTCAAAAATAGATGTATTCTATAAAAGAGAATTTCATGTTTAAATGCTGCTAATCCTCCACCAACACCCAGTGATTAAGAGGATACCCTTTCGATGCAATGGTTTCCGATGGATCTGTAAACTCTATGGTCACTTTCTGGCGACGGATAGCAGAAACAGTTTCCATATCCCAAAGTGTGGCCATGAGGGGAACCGGAGGAGGCGAAGGCTTGCCGGGAACATCGAAATCAATCATGGCAGTGCAATCGGTCAGATCAACTAATGCGCGAATAATCCATTTTTCGTCTTTGGATACTGGTTTAATAGTAAGCTTGTTGCCGTGAACAAGACTTACTTCCTTTTGGTCTCCATCGTGCATATCGGCAAACCTTGCTCTGGATAGGGCACCACACGAAGAGTGAGCGACGCGAGAAGGTTGTGTCGGTACAAAAGGCAGATCTGGGGGTACGAATCGTTCAAGAAACGACGCCATAGATGAACCGCTCAACATTAAAAGACTTGATGCAATAAAGATACCACAGATACCTGTCACAATTATTTTAGTCAAGGAATGGACTCGTGATAACGTTGCATTCCACGACTGTTGTGATGATGTTGGCGCTATTGTTGGTGCTGGCTTCAACAGGCCAGATTCTTCATGAACATTCTGAAACTGCATAGTTCAGCGGAGTTAGGCAAGCTTAGGGTATAGATTTTTGAAGCCGTTCGTCTGTTATTATTTGTACTTTATGTTAACAGAAAACAGAAAGTCTAAGTACTACTAGTATCTATTATCTATTACTTCGGAGTACTTGCTTTGTGGAAAGAGTTGAAAGTTGAGAAAAGATTTGTTTGGTGTGTCTCTAATTTGGTGACACCAAATTAGAGATTCACTGAAACTCGAGTTTTTTCATGCCAAAACTCGAGATTTTGAAGTTTTTTCATGCCAAAACTCGAGATTTTGGTGCTTAAACTCAAGATTTGGTGCGTCTCTAATTTGGTGATAACAGATCTTCCATCTCAATCTGAAACGATGTAATGCGATCGCACATCTGAACGTTAATGTTCGGATTCAATGGTCATTACCAGGGTAATAACACGTAGAGTCCTCTTAATTCGATTCATGGTTCGTCGAGCTTTATGATTAGAGATTTCGATTCCATGACTTTTTGAATGTAGTATGGGTAGATTTAATGACGTTCTTGTTATGACTCTCGACATTAACAGTTGTAAACTTGGCAGACCAAACAAGCTCACAAAATAAAAAAGCAGCTACCACTCACTCTTGGCATCCACAAACCACAAAGTATACTACTGCAGAATGCTTAATGAGAAAATGACGGCCTTTATTAATATTAATGATATTTCCCCTCAGAATGTTGCACTCAAAGATCACCAGGACCCAGGAAGGAGAAGACCCACAGCGACGGTATCAGCATCACTCAATCGGTCGTTGAGTTGCCTCGACTTGGACCTGCAGCGGGAAGACTTGATTTTGCAAGAGAAGCGAGTCAACGAGGCGCTACATAGATCTATGATGCTAAGTGTTAGCCGCATTGATACATCCTCTTTTTTGGACGAACTGCAACTCGAAAAGAAACGAAAAACCACAAGTGGACGCAGGAAATTGCACAGGAATTTTACACTTCCCGCCAGTGAACCCAAGGCTGTGAACCACGTCGATGAGCTTATCCGTGTTTTGAAGGAACAGTTTGTCGGGACGAACATCACTCGAGTTGTCTCAAGTCCTAGCAAGGACGTCACATCAAATGGCCCCGAATCGTTTACGAAGGACAAGGCACAGAGAACCAATTCCAAACATTTGTCCCGCGGTGAATCCAGACGGCGTGTCGAAAAGAAGGATAACAGTCCCAAGCACCAAGAATGCTGCAGCAACAGTGGATTAAAAAAGACTAAACCCAGACGCCACAAGAGTGATCAAGATGGATCGAAGGAAGGACGTAAGGGTGTTCGTAGTGGTGCCAAGAGAGACAGCAGTCGCAGCCGACAATTTTCAAAAAAGTCGTCTCAACGATCATTGCGACGATCCAACAGCGAAAATTACATTTTAGCTGGCGATGAGAAGCACAGACGCATCAAGAAGAGGAGCAAAGGATCTAAAAAAACTAGCAGCCTCAACAAGAGCATGTCTGCACTACCCTCCTTTCACAAAAAATCAAGCCATGGAGACACCCAGGGATTTGCTTGTTGCTCAGGCCTTCAAACGCTGACCAAAGAGGAATCGTCGGCGACGGGGACGAACAACAAGAGACTGTCCTCTCGTCAATCTCGAAACGTCACAAGACGAGCATCCTCTCGAATAGATCAAGATATGGAAAAGAAAAAGCGACCAAATCACTCGCAAATTAGGAGTCTTCTACGGGATAATTCCAATCGCAGCATGGATGTTGACTTTACCAATGTGCGAAACAGATCGCAACGAACTCTTGTTGTAGATGCAACAGTGCTGACAGGGATGGAGACTGGTAGTTCATGTCGTAATTCACGGTTACCGGATGACAAGATCGGAAAAGGCTCTCGTTGTCATCTGTCTTCTTCGTCGAATAGAACGGAAGAAGAAACGCAAAGTGCGGATCGCAATAAACCAGTATCTGCGGCTCGGCCTAGCTTATTGCGGAGTGAAAGCCTTCTTTCCAATCGACAAATGAAAATGCAAGACTCTAGCTGCATGCGTGCCTCTTTACGCCAAGGTCACATCAGGTCTATTGAAAGTCGAAGGAGGCGAGCACGATCTCTTTCAAGGAATCGCCGTTGTCCTTCCCGTCGTGATCTGACCAAGTCTGCTTCTGTTTCGGCCAACATCGCCGACGATAGGGCTTGTCATGAAAGAAGTGCCCAGCAGTGCCCTCCCACTAGAAGCCTATTCCGACATCGAGCTTGATAGTGACGGAATTGCGAGTGTGCTAATAATTAAATCTCATCAGCCAACGTGACTACATACGATTGGAACAAGCGTAAGAGATCGTTCTATACTTTATTGCAAGGCGACCTCAAGACAGCCCCAACTCGATTGCACGAATTTTTTCGAAGAATGGCCTCTCCATCTGCATTACCGCTGTGACTGCTCAACCCGGAGGAGCCCATGAAGGAGCCCATCCACAAATATGCAAATCTGGGACACCATCATTGCAGCGTGCCAGTCTTTAATCCGCAGGGCAAACTTACCAAAACGTCGTACATGACAGGAAGTATACACAAGTAGTATTTTAGGAGGAGATCTTTGGAGCAAGTTGCTTGTCTTTCGTTGCTTGACTGTGGTTCCATGTCCAATCTTCAGCCAACTCTTCAACTCGCGCTGATTGCTCCTCTGGATGCAGCAACACCAGCCCCTACTCATCCGCAGCTGCAAACTGCATTCTAAATACTACTACTCGAGTAGACCCTACTAGTATTTTGTATTTTTAATGAATAAAAAATAATGATATTATTCGTTTTCGATAGATAACCGTAACCTTAAATTTTCAGTAATCTTTGAATACTCCGAGTAATAAATAATAATACTGTAGTAGGGAGTAGTCTAGCTAGGCAGGAGGAGTAGCTTAGAAGTACTACTAGTCTACTAGCTAGTAGGCAGTAGTACACCACACTGCAAATGAAGCCACAAAAAATACTTGATGACGCTGTGCCTTTCTACCTACAGTAATGTCTTGTAGAGCAACATGTAATATTATTTTTGTGGATGCGACGGAAGGAATGATTAACCTGATATAAGCCTACCGCTATTGCTCTTGGATCCCCTTTTTATTAAGCGTTCATGGAAGACACAACTACTACCAATACTTCTGCTACTGCTAGTACTGATGCTGATGCTGATGCTGATGCTGATGCTGCTTTAGACACAGCAGCTGCAGTCGCAACATTCAACGAGACTCTTCGTCTCATTCAACCTCAGTTACGAATCCGATTGGTCTATTTAGATGACGATATCATTTTAATTGATAAACCTTGCAATCTCAGATCGGTTCCTGGGAATTTGTACCCGCCATCACAGACACCTGATAGGAAACGTCTCCATCCAAATAATGAGACAAGCACTCGAATGACATCTCAACAAGCCTGGGAAACAGCCATTCGCTGTTTTTCTTTGCCAGATGGTTGCAGTAATAGTAGTCTGGATATGAAACGTATCAGTCCCACTATCACGTCCTGTCTGAAGCAGCTGTCGGCAACCGATACCCTGGTAGCCTCAATTCCTCGAAAATGGAAACCATTTCTTAGCTATGTTCATCGCAATCGAAAACGGATTCTTATGACAGACGATCTCGATGATCCTACTTTTCATCACGATTGCTCCAAGCAGCTAGAAGATGTCGCTCATCAATTGCACAGAATACTACAACAACGTCAACAGCAACTCATGAATATCCCACAGTCTACCCAGGATGAAGAATCTGCGTATGGCCAATTGAAGATCTTTCTGACAGCGTCATTGATTGCTAACGGCAAAGATGAACATACACTGACAGGAAACAACCCGCCACTCTATATCGTTCATCGATTGGATTGTGAAACATCGGGAGTGATGGTATTTGCCAGAACTCAGACTGCTGCTTCAAAACTCGGTCGGGCCTGGCGTGAACGAGATTGTGTTTCTAAAACATATTGGGCCAAAGTGAATTGCTGGCCACCCTACAATCAGGGATGCAAACGGGAAGGACGCGAAGAGTTGCCTTTGGCACCAAGCGAAGAACGTTTAAAATGGAAGGTTGTGCCGCATACTGACCCAAAGGGCAAAATGAGCTTAACAGAATGGAAGGTGCTTGGAAAGGATACTTCTTCCGACACTGTCTTACGAAGCAGTGGATCTGAAAAGGTCGGCGATGGCTTAATTGGACAAAAGGAACAAGAAACAGCGAAACCAGTGACTCTAGAACTAAGGCCTATTACCGGACGAACACACCAGTTGCGAATTGTATGTGCTCATGTAGGGTCCGGAATTCTGGGAGATTCACTGTACGGCGAAGAGCCGCTGGAGCGTTTGGGGTCTGGCGGGAAGCGACTCTTGTTGCATGCTCAAAAGCTATCTTTCGTCCATCCTTCTTGCAAAGAAGTATGTGTGTTTACTTCGACGCCAGATTGGCATACGTAGGAAGACTCATGAAAGGATTCGATTGGCTTGAAACTACTACCTGGTAGTCTAGTCGACTGGAAGTTTTTCTACTAGAGAGAGGCAGCTAATTTTTTCTTTTGGATCTTTACTGGATTAACGTAAACCCTAATTTGGATCAAAGTTTTCAGGAATACGATACCTGCCTGGTAATTCTTTGATTGCAACACATCACCAACAAACGAATCGAATGGCTTCCTATTGGGCAAACAGTTCATATTATTATTAGCAACTCTGGCTCACACCTTCAAAGATTCTGTTCTCAATTTTGAGCAACAGATCATACTAGATATTTTGTTCTATATTTCCAGGTGACGGAGCAGTTTGAAAATTTATTTCTTGAAAGAGTTCAAGGTGTACAGTACAGCATCTATTTGAATTTTCCAGAAGAATTCGGTGAAGGGTTTGTCGAGGTTACACCATCAATTTTGTAGCATGACAACAGCACGGTATACCCTTTCGTCTCTTCCGTGGCTTTGTCTTGTGTTCAATTTATCTACAATACAGCAGTCAGGGATAAATGCTTTCGTTCCAGAAACTACTGCAGCCTACGTCACCACACGCACTGGCAGCAGATCTTTTCCAGCTCAATCTCAGCAAGCCAGTGGTCAAACAGAACAGGACGGCAAGTCAGTGTCAGTCAATCTTCCTTATAATGGTAACGTTACATCTAAAAAAGATGACAATATTGACGATAGCGGATCAATAGATTCCTTGTTGAAGGAAATGCAAAAACAGGAGGAACAATTACGCACAAAAAAGGGAGGTGGTGAGGCAATTCAACCCGTCACACTGGATGCTGGCAACTTGAGTTCTGCAAGCAAACAGAGAAACAACAAGAACAACGAGAATGATAGGAAACTACTTCAGAGGCAAAAAGAGCCCAAGGCTAAGTCAAAAGCTCCACCAGTAACATCCGTTAGAAGTACGGAGGCAGCCCAAGGTGATGTTGGTGATGATTATGATCTATCTTCCCGCCGGGAAAATCTCAGCACCATGGACACTTCTACAGCACGAGAGCTAGATAATGCCGTGACTTGGATGGTATCTACACCCTCGGCTCGAGAAGAATTATTGGACTCAGTTGATGTGATGCCCTTGCCGTCACTGTACTCATCCTCGCCGTTGTATTCAGGATCAACCGCTACCAATCAGACGACCACAACCACCAACAACAAGCAACAACCATCAAGACCAGGCCGATTGTCCGCGCAATACTTTAAACGAATATCTCGTGATATGCGACACCTGGCTGTTTCTATTGCTTCCAGTATTGAAAGCGTCGATCAATGGCGAACCTTTTGCCAGGAAGGTAATGGAGGGCTAATGCCACTTTTGGAGTGCATTCGGGAAGGTGCTCGGTTTATTCATTTGCAAAAGAAAGTTTTGGCGCAAAAGCGGGGCTATGCGGGCATCGAAGGAGGAGTGTTTTTGGAACAACACGAAGAAACCTTCATGGCGGCCTGCAGTGCTTGTCGGGCTCTGCGAGATCTCTGTGCCGTCTCGCCGGAGTTGTCAGCCGTCATTACGGATGGGATTCTGCGAGCGAATGCGGCTTGGTCAGAGCGGACCTTCTCCACTGCTCATCGGTCTCGAGAATTTAACAATTACAAAGATGAGGAAGGGGCAGCGAAGCAACAGCAAGTTCATCAATTCGGAAATAATCTTATGCATGACTTTATGACCATGTTAAAGTACGCCAATGAATACTCGGAGCCCAATCCGAGAAGAGATTCCATGAACCCTTTTTCGAGAAGCCGCAATCGTCGAGGTACGTCAACTAAGTTGATTTTTTTATTTGTATGGTTGAACCAAACAGGTAATGTAGCTTTCTTCCTCTCAACTTTTGAACTACAATAGATGCACGGCTCCGCTGCAAGCTTTATGTTACACAGTTACTCCTTGCCATGACAGTGTCCAGTGATGACGCCGTGGAGGCCATTCGGGACACTGAGGGCCTTCCAGAGGAACTTCTCAAGTGTTCTTCCTACTCTAGAGGAGAGCAGACGCGACGATGGCTACGGTACCCAGGAGAAATTTTCAAATCACTTCGCAGGGCCAACAATAGAGCCGCTTCCAGAGTAGACGGAGAAAAAAAGAGCGACAAAGACGAAAAAGAGAAGGTTGTTCGACCATTTATGCGTGCTGCCGCTGTTCAAAACAATTTGGATGGGCACGTTCGCCGAACGTCCAACCAAGTTTTGGCCGCGATTGGGTACAATCGCTGGGTTCCAAAGATTCCCGGTCAAAAGGGACTGCGGATTTTATCTTTGGACGGTGGAGGATCACGGGGAATGACCGCGATCAGTCTTATTAAAGGGCTAGTGGACAGTATGGGGGGAGTAGAAGTACAGGATTCCTTTGATATTATCGCTGGGACTTCCACTGGGGGTATCATCTCCTTTCTGGTGGGCCTGCTTCGTGAATCCAGTGAAGAGGCCAGGGACCGTTACGATGAATTGATTAAGCAGATTTTCGTCAAGTCTGCACTGAGTTCCACAATGATGCTCTTTACGACAGCAACTTACGACGAAGAATACTTCATGGACATTCTCAGCGAAATCCTGGGCGACAGCATCATGCTGGACTCTCGAGCGGATCCTGCTGTTCCGTACGTCTTTTGCGTAGCAAGCAAAATGAGTTCTACTCCTACGCACGTCGCATTATTTCGCAACTACAACTATGCAGCTGGAGAGCTTGCAGATCCATTCACTATCGGCCCTGAGAAGGCACGCGATGAATTAGATTTGCCCCTAGAGTGGGAGCATGAGTTGATACGCAGGAACTCTTACGTAAAACAAAAACAAGTGCGACCAAACTCAGGTTACAAAATTGAAGGGTCTCGGCATCCAGGTACGTGGTGTCTATTATTGTGTCCTTCTTTATCATTCAGCGAATTGTGCGTAATTTGCTTACTGATTGTTCCATTGCTTCTGCATCTTGTAGGATCTTTCCGCGTGCTTCAGCGATACGCACTCCGGGCATCTACTGCCGCTCCTACCGTTTTCAAACCTGTCATGATGGGGAATGAAATGTACTGTGACGGAGGGATCGTTGCTAGCAATCCTACGGCCGTTGCTATCCATGAGGCTCGTTCCATTTTCCCCGATGTGCCCATTGAAATGGTTGTTTCGATCGGAACAGGAAGTTTTCTGGAGCAAAAGAATTCTCCCCGCATTGGCTGGGACGGCATCATTAGTCAAATTGTTGGCAGTGCAACGGACGCGGAGCAGATCCACCACGTCTTGGAAGATGTTTTGGGTGAGGAAGGCCTGTCGGCCGTTAGCAACAAGGGCGACAGAAAAACAAGATACTATCGTCTGAATCCAACTTTGGGTATGCCGGACGAATTTCCCATCGACGTGACGGAACCGGAGAAACTCGACAAACTGAAAGAAATTGCCAAAGCATATTTGGAAGAACCAGAGCAACAGCGAAAGCTTGCGGAAATTGGAGATATTCTACAGGGCCGGCGAGGGTGGCGCAAGTGGCTCCCGTAGCAAATGATGAGTAATACAGAAGTACGCTTGCTGTTATGATAAATATGTACCGAGCATCAATGTTCATTTTTTCGTCGGATCCATCGCTATCGTCCAACCCTTGACTCGCTTATTCACTACCCGCCCGCAACCGTGGCGGTAATTCATCGGCATAGGTCGTCTTTACGTATGCTTCACATGCACTTTTAACATCTGGAAACATTTTTATTAAGGCTTGCACATCAGGAACAACGCGTTCCAGCAATGTTCGTCGTACAAACATAGCTTTCGTATCCGTGTACATGGACATGGTCAAAGAAGCTCGTGGTGATGGATCAATTGTCGTTTCCAAACCATCGAATTCAACGACTGACGCCAACGATTCCAGTAGGTCCGTTTGTATCTCATCGACCTTTCGCTTTGCAGCAGCTCCTCCTTGGTCTCCCGCGTATCCAACGAGGTCGGATAAACATCCCTTTAATTGAAGACTGTTTAAATTGTAAACATTGAGACTGGCGCCACCTCCAATCTTGCCTGTTACTAAAGCCTTGCAGGCCAATCGAGCTTCCAGGTATTTGGATTTACGCGTGTCTTGCTGTAGTGCTTGAGCGGTGGCTTCGGCCCAATACTGCAATCTCAACAGAGAAACAATGCAAAGTTCGAGTTGACGTCGGGGTGCTTGGGAAAATAAACCTGCATTTGATGGTCGGGTTGGTGATAGGAGCGAAGTAGTGGCCAAGGCTGCCAGGGCAGGCGCGAAAAGAGTATTTCTTCGATTAATATCTTTTATTGTGGCATCTGCTGGCAATTTTTCGGATGATTTCGCCTGGTTTGTTAGCTTGTGGCCAGATGCTGTAGCTGAATCAGTCTGGGCGCGTGGGGTAGAAGTAAGGTGAAAGCTTCTCGCTTGTTGGATGCAAACGGCGATCAGGAACAGCAAAGCTGCAATCCCTTGTCGATGAGGCTTTAAAGATGGCATCGTTCTTATATTTGTCTGATTTATGCGTGGTCTTGCTCTTCGTCAGAGGTTTTTTGGTTGCTATGGTGGCCGTCAAGTACGCAGTTGATTACAGTATTAGAAATGCAACAAAGTAGTAGACATTAGTTTAATTAAAAGCGAATTTTCAATTGGAAATTAATTGGATAGCGAAATGATGGATATTCGTCTTCGTGCTTATAATATCTGACGTCATCATCAACATCACGCACATTTGCCCTGCTCATAGGATCTTTCGTCTGAATATCTTTCGTTTCCGATCTGTTCTTTTCCAAACCAATCATCCAGCATCCAATAATGAAGCTCACTCTACCTACTACAGCCTCTTTCTCTTCTCGTAGCAACGACTAATATGACCGATATTGCTGCTGCCGCTGCCAATGCATTGAGCAACAATGACAAAACGGAAGAGCAAAAAATGCTGGACGGAGAATTTTACCAAGCTTTCGATTCTGTTTTGTTGCAGCAACGACAACGTGCCAAAGAATTGTGTTTTCAATACAATCGATTATCTCCTTTGGAAACAGAAAAAAGACACGCCATTATTCGAGACTTATTTGGCAAGAGCGATGACAGCAACGCCAATCTAGAAAATACTCCCGACTTGCTTCCGAGTATTTGGGTAGAGTCTCCCTTTCATGTCGATTACGGGATTCATTTGCACGTGGGAAAGAACTTTTACGCCAACCACGGCTGTAGTATTTTGGATTGCAATGAAATCCGCGTGGGTGACAATTGCTTGCTGGCACCGCATGTGTGCATTAGTGCAGCGACTCATCCAGTGGACCCGACACTGCGTGCACAAGGTGCCGAGTATACAGCTCCAATTACCATAGGACACAATTGTTGGATCGGTGCCAATGCTACCATTTGTCCTGGTATTACACTGGGTAATAATGTCGTCGTAGGAGCTGGAGCTGTTGTGACTAAGAGTTTTAAGGACAATGTAGTAATCGGAGGAGTTCCCGCTAGAGTTCTTCGAGAGATTCATGAAGGCGACAAGAATGAAATGACAAGTCCACAAAAATAGCTAGATACTTGAAACAGTCACAATATTGCATAGACAAAGCCTGCTTCATTGTGCTACAATGCCAATACAAGGCTTCTTTCCAGTATTATTGCGAAGTTCATTTTATGGTGATCCCCCCAAATCAATGGAACTAACGATTCCGTACATGACAGAAATCTCACGAATATGATGGCAGATTGTATTGGCTAGACAGACTTCGATCGTAACTCATACTCTCTTCTTCTTTGTAATGCTCTTGTACCCCACTCTTACTAAAGAATGTAGGAACGACACATGCATCTACTACATATTCAAAGCTTTTCAACAGGCCGGATAAAGCTTCATATTTAGTATCAATTATCAACCCCGGATTGCTACTAGCAGGATTTCGATGTTGACAGTCACGAAAAGTCTAAAATATTAGACCTACCAGCTACTGAAGGTGCCTTTTGCAGGCTACGCGAGTCAAGTATGCTGCTGCTCGCAGCTAGCTAGACTCTGTGCTGCTTCCATTCTTCCATGTTGGCGCACATCATTTTCGAAAAGCGCTATAGTACTGCCCGCAAAACTAACAGATTGTTCCGTTGTTGTTACAAAAATCGTTATCTACAAGCGTAGTCGAGCCAGTTGTTCGGCATCAAAAATATTTCGTGAATGGCGACATGGGGTGGAGCCGAAATGGCATGAATGACGGCGCTGGCCACATCTTCAGGCTGCAACTTATCAGGTTTGGGAGAGTCAAAGAATTCAGTATTGACCACCCCAGGGGCAATGAGGCAGCATCGACCTCCCCACTCTCGCATTTCTTCTGCCATATTGCCTGCATAACCATGAACAAAGAATTTGCTGGCGCCGTATATGGATCCTTTAATGTGACGCTTTCCTGCCATAGATCCCGTCATCACCATCGTTCCTTTACTTTTGCGCAGCTCGGGCAACACCGCACGAGTAGTATACAAGACACCCATGATATTCACGTCTACAACTTTTTTCCACTCTTCGGGGTCGCCATTTTCTGTGCCTGGCTTATCGATTCCCATTCCAGCGTTTGCAAAGGCCGCATGAATACCGCCAAACTTGTCGACTGTTTTCTGGACGGCACTTTCTAGACTGCTAAGATCTGTCACATCACCAGTGATTGCAAGTGCTTTATCTGGTCCACCTAATTGCTGAACCAATTCTTGAAGTTTGTCGTCTCGTCTTGCAAATAAGGCAACCTTCCATCCGGCTTCATTGGCTGCTCGCGCCGTGGCGGCACCAATGCCCGAGCTTGCGCCTGTGATAAAGAGGGTCTTCGAAAAACTCATCGCTGCAATTAGTAAAGAGAGAATTGGGTTGATCATGAAATATATATATATATATTATGTTGACAAAGAGAGACTTCCATCTTCCATCCATTGTGATCAAGTCTCTTCCACAATGCTCGGCGGACGACGGTGGAAAAGTAGTTGGCTGTTCCAAGATGATCTTCGATATTCGGTCATTAACCATCCTACCACTAACAGGTACAGTAGACCACAGTAGTACCATGGTACCAGGTAGCACTCATAGCAAAGTGAGTCACATTAATTACCTTATTCGAGCTGTGTGGATACTATCGAAAATTCAGTACTCCGACTGTATTCCACCACCAGCCAGCCAGGCTACAGTACCTTTCCACTGAAAGCTCATTGATGAGTTTAAGATCGAAAAAATAGGCTGAATAATAGTGTAGTAGACTCTAGCTAGCTACTACTACTAGTAGTAGTAGTAGTAGTTTTACTCGCTACTCTACTCTACCGTAGCTAGCAAAGTATCAGGTAGAGCAATGACATCATGGAGAAAAAAAAATTGACAGAGTAACTTTGAACAGTAGACTAGTAAAACTGGATGACGAGCGAGAGCCCAAAACGAAAAAGCAGTCATGATTATGTTGGTACTTGGAGTATGAATTATGAATCGACTCTCAGCTTGAGATGAAGAAGTAAAGATAGTCTCTGCTGCTACGTTCTTTTCCAGATTCCTACCATCATACACATCGTTCAAGACTAACCATTCACACGAACAGGTTCTTTCATGATAACGCTGGAATAGTTTATTGTTTTTTGTCAGGAACACAACCAAGCTCAAACTAGCTAGGGTTTGCTTCCTACTTGACGGGAAAGGTTGCCTTGACACATTCAAAAAAAAAATTGTGGATATCCCATCGTTACCTGCAACATCATGTTTGCTTCCAACGATGACGACCGCACCAGGAAACGATCAGGAGTAACTTTGTGGATCGGCGGTACTTCGAGTCTCACGAGAACTTTTGTCCGTCACTGTGGATCAGAAGGTTTGATACTTATGGGCTTGGAATCAATCCCGCCCTCTTGGGTGTGCAATGATGGAAGCATTCACTACGTGAGATGCAATTTGATGAGCATCTGTAGTGAAAAATCAGCTCGTGCTACACTGGAGCAGATTCCAAAATGTCTCGACATGCTGTCCAGCATTGTGGTTGGTGTCCGACCTCCCCTAATCGCTCCTTACGCAAAGGACGATCACGATAATCAACGTGTGGTTCGTGGCATACAGTATTTGCTTCAAGCAGCTTGTGAGCTTTGTCCTCGTCTGAATTTAGTCCTTCATATATCATCCGTGGCCGCCATGGATCATTTGCGTACACAGCACATGCTTTCCGAAAAGGAACCCTTTCCGATATCCCTTCAAGAATATCCAGCAACATATGATCGATTCAAAAGAGCCTGCGAAGAGACAATCACGACCGTTTGCGAGAAAAGAATGGTTCCATTCTGTCACTTACGATTGAGTGCCATCTTCTCGGACGATCATGCTTGTATTCAGTGTCGAGCGTTGCATTTGCAACGCTTCATTGGACCCTATCTTCCCGTGGCTATTGACTGCAATTCGAGTGCCAATGTCTCTCGCGCAATTGATTCTCTACTACGAATGCGGGTCGAGCAAGAACAAGATGCTACGAAAAGACCACCAGTGCAAAACATCTACCACTATACACGACCTTTAGCCCTGAAATCACCCATGCCATATGGTTATTACCTTCAGCAGTATCGAATGGCGCACAACCTGGAACGAACGTCGATATGGATCCCCGTGTGGGTCGTCACTTGCCTTGTTGCATTGGTTCACAGTCTTGCTCATCTCTGCTCCAGACTAAATATTAGCATACCCTACCTGGATGCCTTTGACTATTTGTTGCAAGTATCGTCACGGGAACATTCCTTTGATTGCTCGTTGTTTGGGAACGATTTTCCAGAGCTGCAGGAGGAGAGCATACTGGAATGCTTTCAGCGTCACAGGGAATTGCTGAAACGGGATGGTAATGGTGGCGTATCGACACCAGGCCTGAAAAAGCAGATATGAAAGGAATGTTGCTATTTGACGTAGTAACAGGAGTTCCAGAAATAACTCCTGCATTCATGATGTGGGCGGTGAACGAAGACACTTGACGCATTAGTTAGCACTTGAAAAGGAATGAAAAAGGGGAAGTTAGGCAGATCAGCAGTGTGTGGCTGAAATATAAAAAATCTGGGTTTCTAATTGCCTCTAGTAGGCTACACATGGCACCCGGTGACGCTGATTTTGACATCACCAGCCTGGGAGTGTGTGTCCCCCTTTGGAAAGTCACCTCGTGTTCAGTCAGCCCTTGCTTCTGCATTGTTGGTATAGCAGGGACACAAAAAGCTGGGAATACTGCCCCTGCTGCGCTGGCAAGGATGCTTTTGACTTACTATACAAGTGGCCCATCAAGCTTTCTCATACAGTAATTACCTGTATTCAGAAAATAGGGGTAATGCAGTACGAGTAGACATTTCTGATGCACTTTTAACACCTTTTTTTAAACATTTATTTTTGTATTTCCATAGATTATTATTGGCTCAGCCCAAAACCTGGAAGAGCCGGTACTATCTACTTAGAGTAGTGCTTGAAGCAATACTCCAGTCTTCAATTAGGAGAGTTTAGAAAAATATTTAGGAGATTTTTAGGAGAGTTTAATTAGGAGATTTTATGAGACTTCAGGGGAGTTTTTTTTCAACTAGGAGAGTTTTTTTTCAATTAGGAGAATTTTTTTGTTAAGCTACAGTAGATATTAATAAGAGGAATTAGGAGAGTTTATTTTTCATTTAGGAGATATTTTTTCTTATTTAGGAGACTTTAGTCAACAGTTTCTCGATATTTAGGAGAGTTTTAGGAGATTTATGAAAAAGAAATAGGAGACTTTAAAAGTACCCTACCTGGTACCTGGTACAGTACCTGGTAGTATTTTCTTTTTTAAGCTTGGATTCTGATTGAGTCGAATTTTAGCATAATATTATTTAACATCATGCAGTAACCGCATTAAATCCTAAGTGCGAGAGATACATAGTACAATACTCCCAACAGTACTAGGTCTAGTAATCCTACTACTAGTAGTACTTTAGCTAGTATTGAAAGCTTAAAAACAGTCGGACCAGAGCGAGACTTCATCAACACATAATACACCTATGGCCTATGGTAACAGAGATCATCCTTTACCGAAACTTTCAAAAACTCTCCTCTCTCCAGCCAGCTATAGAGCCCTATCGTCATCGAAATATCGGCACCTGAAACAATACGCGAAGCAGCACAACAACTAACAGAAACAATTCAATACACGCAGAAACGATGCGGTCTCTTCAAGAATCCACCACCAACGACACAAACTTTATCGATGTATCCGTTTCCAACTTTACTTCGTCTTTCTTCGATACTGTTCAGCCAGACGATGTTTTCTTTGTTTCGGACAATATAACAGGTTGGAACAACGAAAGCGATGATGCCTGGTCCGACACGAACAACTCCACAACAACCACGGGCAATTCCACCGCTGCTGGCAATGACAACCGCAGTGAATCGCAAATCTTGGTTGGAACCTTGTACACGTACGGAATTGCCTTTACAATGTGTTTCTTATTATTATGCTGGGCCCGTCGACGATTTCCGAGAGCCTTTAACCTACGGAGTTGGGTGGACGGTCGCAAGACGGATCTGGCCATGACACAGTACGGATTCTTTTCTTGGATCTGGCAGTTGCATCTTATTGACGACGAACGTTTGATGCGAGAATGTGGCATGGACAGTGTTTCCTTTGTTCGTATTTGCAGTATGGGACTCAAGCTTGCCACGATGGGGATTCTTTGTGGTTTCTTTCTCGTGCCCGTTTACTACACGGCACCGAAAGTGGATGAGACCCGGAATGTGACCGACACGATTGTCAAAATGACAACAGGAAATGTCGGTCCGGGAGATTCCCGATTGGTCTCTACTGCCTTGGCATCCTACGTATTTTTTGGTTTTGCCATGTATCTGATTTTGACGGAATTGGAGCAGTGGTTCATTCCCCTGCGACACAAGTTTCACATGTCCGACCGGCCGCGAAATTATGCCGTATTTGTTCGAAATATTCCACACCAGTATCGATCCAATGCTGGTCTCGAGTACTTCTTTTCAAGGTGTTTGGGCGTGGACATGAACCATATCGAAGCCCACATTGGTCTCACCACGAAAGATCTCCAGGCAGCCGTAGCCCGTCGCGATGCTACCGTCAGAAAGTTGGAGCGAGCGCTCGCCGAAAAGGATATTTTGGGATTGACACCAACACACAAAGTGCAGGCGGGGCCGATCCCAGGAGTACCAGTACCTGGCCTTGGAGAAACAGTCGATTCTATTGATTATTATGCCAAGCAATTAAAGGAGCAAAACAAAGACATTACTGAGCGAATCAACAATCTTGTTCACGTGGCGGATCAATCGCTCAATTTAACAGCGACCCGATCGCTAGAGGAAGGAGAGGAAGACGATGGCGATGGCATGGAGCACGTATCATTCTTTTCCTTTCTTCAACAGAGTGCTGTCTCGACCACGGAAAACATCAGGGGGGGAGCTGAGGGGCTTGGTCATCTTGCAGCATCGGGTATCGACATCGCTGCCAACCTCGTGACATCAGGTGAAGACGGGGAAACCTTATCGGGCGGTCTTGTTGTCTTCAAAAAGCTATCGGAAGCTCAAGCGGCGCTTCAAATGATTCACCATGAGCATCCTTTTTCGATGGAAGTGTTGGATGCTCCTGATCCGGAGGATGTCTGCTGGGAAAACGTCGGACTTCACCACAAGCAATTGCAACTGGGGATGTTAGCGTCATTTGGACTTACCAGCGCTATGTGCTTGTTCTGGACAATCCCTGTTTCTTTTGTCGCGGGTTTGAGCTCCGTAGAAGCGCTTCGGGAAGGTGTGCCTTTCATTGACGACATGTGCGATGCTTTGCCCTTTTTGGTGCCCCTTCTGGAAATTCTTGCGCCTCAGTTCTTGATTATTTTGGATTCTCTCTTACCCTTGATTTTGGGTTACATTTCAAGTTTTGAAGGACTTGTCAGTGGTTCATTGCTAGAGACGTCCTTATTTCAGAAGCTCGCTGCGTTTATGATCATTCAGACCTTTTTTGTTTCAGCCTTGTCGGGTTCAGTCCTCAAGGAACTCGAGGAAATTCTCGACAACCCCACAACAATTGTCGATCTCTTGGCGAGATCTTTACCTGCCCAGTCTACGTTTTTTCTCCAAATGGGCATCGTTCAAACTGTGACAACCTTTGCAATTGAAGGACTACGTATTGTCGATATCGCCCTTGCGATTGTTCGGAGATTCGTCGGTCCCAACCTCACGCACAAGGAACGCCATGAAACTTACATAGTCTTTCGCCCCCTAAACGAAGACAAGGGATTTGAAATGGCAGAATACACCTCTACTTTGGTGTTCTTCTTTATGATTCTTTTGGTATACTCAGTAATTGCTCCCTTGGTCACCATTGTCCTGGCCGGATGTTTCGTGGTTATGGGAACACTCTTTCGCCACCAGTTCGTATACATTTACACTGATTATCCAGACAGCGGGGGTGCTATTTGGGTCCTATTCATTCAGATCATCACCAAATGTTTATTGATTGCTGAGATTACTATCTTTGGTTTATTGGCCTTGAAACGGTCTATTTTCGCGACTCCGCTGATGCTTCCTCTGATCATTATCACTGTTCTTTTTCAGTGTTACATAAATCAGAAACATTGGCACGTGGCTTCTCGCCTCCCTTCCCGAAAATGTTTTCAGCGCGATCGCATCAACGAGGATCGAGACCTGAGATTTTTTGGACCCAAGTATATTCAGCCAGAACTGCGCAAACGAATTGGTACGTTTTGATGTCAGTGATGTTGCGCGTCGTCCCTACTAGCTTTAAGCTCTCCTTGCATGCCCCACTCTTATGGTCTCTTTATCTCCTTCGTCCTGGCTGCGCCCGCTCTTACTCCCTACTCTGCAGTTCTTCTCGAGGACGCTTCGCCAGAAATCGATACTTCCCCAGAACGGCTTGAACAGCTGGGACTCGGTGCCGAAGTCGATGCGTTTGGAAACGCAAATGCAACAGCTGTTGGAGGAGGAATTGGTTGTCGCGTCATTCGTCTCCTCATAAATGAGCACCGAAGCAAGATGGAGAGCGCAACTGGCCAATCTAGTGCGACTGAGAGCGAAAATGGTCAAATTAACGACGAAATCGTCAATGGCGAAAGCTGCGCTCTTATTGTCCCTCCTCGGCCCCCAGTGTATGATGAACAGGTATAGATGATCGGCAAGGCAACAATAATTGATGCTGTGTAAAAAAATCCACAACAGGAATTTGCACACCCACGCTGTACGCGCCCATGTGTCGAATAATCGTGGAAACAATATTACTATAGCTTCTCGCAAGTTTGTAAGGGACAAACGATATCTAACTAGTGTACACGAGTTTTAAATGAATACCCACTGTTCAAAACTACCACTCGCAAATTCATGAGTTGATTCCACATTGTCTTGAATGTGCCATCGTACAGACTGCACCGGCATAGCATGCTCGGGGTCAGAAACTAGCTTGCCTAAACGATAGTCTCGTCTCACTATTTGACAAGTATTCCACACGACCTGCGTCAGTCGTTACGGGAAAGATTTTCACTGCTTCACAGATATAGCATGTACATGCTGATCATTCCTTTCTCACTTTTATTCGGCCAAGGCAGCACTTCCCGACTGAAACAAACCGAACTGAGTTGAAACAAGCGAAATCACTGACAAAGCCACAATCCATGACGAAAATCGATCGACTCCCTGCTTTCGGCAGTAGTAGGCCACCAATGCCAAATACAGCGCTTTGAACATGGGATCAAAAGGTCCCGACGGGGGGTTCACCCATACCCTTCGGAAAAACAAAAGATAGGCAGCACTTCCCAGCATGATGGTATAAAAAGTTTGTGTCGTCTTGGGTCCAATGATGCGCTTTTTTCGAAGCGTCATGTTAAAGGCATTCAATTGAATGACAAAAATGGAGAGCCAACACATGGAAATCCCATCCTTGGGATCCGGAGTACCACAAAAAATGGAAGCTCTCCCTAAATGCTGTAAGAAGCCAGCCAAAAAGACCATGAAGGAGTTTCCCGTATACATGCCGCGAATAGTGGACACCTGGGGTGGATACAGATTGGTGACGTACTGGGCGCACCACATGGTGGCAAATTCAAAGGCTGCTCGGTAGTAGACGTTGTATTTCAACCCGGTATCAGGATGTCTGTATTGGCTGTACAGCAGCATGGCTAGCAGTAGCCATAGTTTGACGGCGAAGACAAAGGCATGAAGTCGATATTCCTTCCAGATTGTAAAACCATCCACCCCCTTCTTGATAGGAACAATATGAAAGAGGAAGGACGTGGCATTGGGCAGCGCCATAATAATCATGCTGAAGACATCCTGCTGAAGATTTTGGCCGAATCCTGAGTTCTCAACGTCCAGAACTAGCATTCGAAACCGATAGAAGTAATGCAGAAGAGCCAGCACACCACAGATGGCATGAATATGGGATGGATCATGATTAGTGAGCAGCTTTGCCATGGTGAATAGTGTGAGCTTTATTGTTTGTGTACAACAGGAGATCGAATGACTGCTAAACTGTCGGGATAAGTTCCAAATTTGCTTCAGGAGATCGAACAGATCTTTATCAGAGTAGCTGTTGTTTTACAGCAGTGGTGCGCGGCGGCTATTACAGTACCTGGTAATGATAATAATGTTATGGCCTGCGAGCACTTAGGAAAGTGTTAAATGAGTTTGCGCGACGGCGGGGTAATACAACATGAACTCGAGTACCTGGTAGTGGTTCAATCCTTCTCTTTCTGTAAAGTTGCAGACGTCATACATATTTTGGTACAATTTGTACATCAACAAGAAGAAAGGTGCACACGTTCTCAAGGAATTTTTTTCGAAGACGCTGACTACTACTAGTAGCTACCAGGTAGCTAGTAGCTAGTAGTAGAAGAGCTATCAGTACCTGCTACCGGTACTATGATAGTACTAGCAGTACTTATTAGCTACTCGAGTAGCTAGCTAGTAGTAGTCTTCTGCTCCTAGTACTGTACATAGGCTAGCTGCTAAAATATAAAATAAAGAGAATTAACAATACTACAGCTCGGTCAGCTCACACCCGGCTTTGCGCCAGCCGAGGTGCGTGACCACAAATTTAACACTATTTTGCTTGCTATGATCCGCGCTCATGTACAGTGCAAGAGATGGAGGCGTTGAATGAAATCCGAATCTACTCGTATTAGCAGTCTACTAGTAGTGGAGTAGACTAGTACTAGAGTAGTGTGGTGGTGTACAATTAGTAGTACTACTGGTAGCTTCTGATCCGAACCCCGTACCTACTCTAGTAGCTACTCCGGCGAGTATTACAGTAGACTACTAGTTGTCTATTATTACGCCCTTAGATGAAATAAATAATAATCATAGCTGTAGTACTCTGGGCTAGCTACTAGTACTCGAATATTTACCTTTTTATTTTTCATGCGTATTTCATACCTGGTAGCCATCCAAGTTAGATGATAATAATATGAATTCATTTTGGATGCCTCACTCAAAGGGCGACCACGTTTGCACGATTTCGACAAACACTGGTAAGGTATCTGCTGCAACAGAGTTTTCTTAGAGTAAGCTGACATAAATCTTGCTACTACTACCTGGTAGCTACTACTGATAGCAGTAGGCACAGCGTCTTCGTTCCAATAGTCGTCTCCTACCAGTAGCTATCCAAAGCAATCTACTGCCATTGAAATTACTTTGTTTTACGGGGTTTTTACGGTTGTAGAGTAATCTACTATTACGGATTTCTCCAGTACTTAAAACTACCAGGTAGCTAAGACCAAAAAATAAACACTGAGCAGAAGCATTTTAAAGTATCGTGTTATCATAGGCAAAAACAACAACAACAACGTAATATCAACACCACTTCTCTTCTGCATTTATCCCGTGCACCATAGATTGGAACTCGGGGTCTATTATTTCCAGCAGCGTACTTTTAGTACACGTTAAGGTCCAGCTTTACAGTTTATAATCTATAACAAGAAATACCTCTTTTTGCAAGGCAGCAGACAGCTGACCAGAATTGCAAGCAATGCCTATCATGTCCTCAACCACATCCGAAACCGCACCCAACAATGGCACGAACAAAAACGAATCATTTACTTACTACAAAGCCAACAACAATATCAACAATCATGCCGTAATTGTTTCAAGCTCCAGGTACTGGTTCAATTATCGTCACGCTGTGAATGCGCTCGTGTTTTATCAAATGGTGAAATCTAATGGCATTCCCGATGAAAACATCATCTTAATGTTGGCCGATGATCTGCCGTCGAATGCTCGGAATCCTCACAAGAATAGCATGTACAATGCTGGGATCACAGCTTCTTCGCTCTACGATGCGTCGACGGAGATTGATTATCGTGGAGAAGACGTGACTGTTCAAAATATGGTTCGAGCACTGTTGGGTAGACAGTCCAATTCCCGTGAACCCGTCCTTCACACCGACGAGAACTCCAACATTTTGATTTATCTGACAGGACACGGCGGCGATCAGTTCTTCAAGTTTCAGGACATTGAAGAAATTACAGCGGACGAAATTGCTTCGACGTTGGCCGAAATGCACGTGCGACGCAAGTACAACCAAGTATTGCTGGTGGCCGATACTTGTCAAGCCTATACACTGGGAGATGGTCTGTCCAAAACAGCCACTCCCAACGTTATGGTCGTAGGAAGTTCGTTGAAGGGGGAAAGTTCCTACGCTCATCATTCGGATGTTCATGTAGGAATGTCGGTTATCGAAAAATATACACACGCATTTTTGCAATTCGTCGACACGACCAACAATCCACCCAAATCAAAGAACAAAAGGAAACAAAACAATAATAATAATAACAATAATCAAAAAGACGATACCGTCAACAGCAATACTACAATGCCTGCTTTTGCATCTCTGACTATCCAACAAGCCATGATCGATCAATTTCCTTACAGTCAACAGCGTGCACATATCGGATTTCGAGATGATTTAATGGAACGAGAGGTCGATACCATTCAAATGGGCGAATTTTTTATGAACAATCAGCTGTACGCCGATGCCACCAACAAAGAAGGAGAAGGAGAAGAAGAATCCAAACTAATATCCGCGTCATTATTATTGTCCGTTCATTTACCAGAAGAAACGCTTGCCTTTACAGCTTGGTCGTCGAAGGAAAGTCGTGCGGAAAAGCACGAGAGAATACAAAGTCCTGTTTGGAATCGCTGGGCTCAACCGACTAATGAAGTAGTAGAAATAGCGGCGACAAGATCCGCTCAAGAAGATTTTGTGTTGGATCCATCGGATGGCTTCTTTCTGGGTCTAGTAGCCCTTTTGGTAGGGGTAGTCTTGGTTGTATCACGACAAAGCAGCCCCTCTGACAGTAGTGACGGCCAAAAACGAAAAACGAAACTAGCATAATTCATTTTCATTGTAGCTCATATTATTTTTAAATTTATGTTTTCAGAAGAACTTGTTTGTTGTACTATCTTTTGCTGGACACTCTCTTTCTTGTCTGCCGCCGTGTCACTGAAATTTGTCGTAGAAGTGATGCGCGCAATTCTGAATGTCCATCATTATTATTACGATCAAATTCCTATTCAATTCCATTTTATCGGTGATACCAAGTATCGCTGAAGGGCTCCATTCTACCAATGCGACGAAAGTAGCGATTGTATTCGCCTTCCACGTGATCCAATGATCTTATCCGGCAAATTTTTATGTTCTAACTTTTGGCAAACACTGCGGCACTGGGAGGAACTTGCGCGCCTTGTCCAAATTTGTGGTTAACAGCTAAACAATCATAAGGCTGCGGCTTTCATCCAACAAGTAATCAAAAGCTCGAAGAGCTCGAGGAGTTCTCTTAGTAAGGTTTAGCGGGGAGACAGATGACGACAAGCTCGTGCAGTCATTGGGAACGTCAGCCAGAACGGCTTGAAAACGATTCCCGAGTTGCGCATTGCTCATACAACTCGAACGGAAGAAGGCTATAAAAGCTAAAAGTGTCTGCCACATTTTCCAGAGAACTGTAAGCAACAAATCCCTGAGCACTGATATCCTTCATTTCATGGATGGGCGTCTATTCAGGTTTATGGATTCGTAAACAGCCCGCTGCTACCTTGACAGTGTATTGGCTAGTGTCTAGTATGTGGGGATATCCTACACCTTTTATTTAGCATGAATCCTACTAGACTAATACTAGTACCTGTTAGTACTCTGCAGTGCAGCAGTTCCACGACTTGTTCTTCGGGCTACCATACCAAGTAGTGGTACGGTACCAGGTACCCTGTTACCTGGTACTACTAGTAGTAAAAGAACCCTCGTAATCGTGTCCTTCGCAAGCAATGGATTCCTGAGGACTGGTACTCGTACCAGGTACGTACCTGGTACCAGGTAGGGAGGGTCTAGTACCGGGTACCGTTACCACTCCTGCTATAGTACCTGGTACCTGGTACTACCAGGTACCACTCTTACCCTGGTAGTAGTCTACGGTTACCAGGTACTTACAGTAGTTTGCAACTCTCTATTTGGAAAGTAATATTCTATCTTGCAGCTGAGAGAGGAGAGCAGAACACCACTGTAACAAGACACTTCAATTCAACAAATATCATTAGTACGGTACCAGTTACACCAGGTCAGGGTACCAGGTACCTAGTATCAGGTACCTGGTGCCAGGGTACCTGGTAGAGTAAGTACGTAGTAGTAGTGGTATTGAAAGGTTTGAAGAGCTTACCACACCAGGTACGCTCATCGTCTCTCATTTAAAAACAGCTTTGCGTTTCCATCCTCTTCGACTTCGATGTTGTTCTTGCTAGTTTCAACAACTCGCGGTTGCTTCGTGTACTACCAGGTACAGTACCTGGTACCAGGGTACCTGGTACAGTAGTACTCAAAAGTGGTAGTGGTAGCCAAAGTAGAACGACCCTGGAGCATCCAAGCATTAATTACCAGTGAAATCAGACCGAGGAATAAAAATTCGCTCCAATATATCGTTAAATATTATCGTACCTGGTACCAGGTAGTTTCGCTGGTTAGACTGGTAGCAGTAGCTCTACATTACTACAGGATTTAACGAAGGTTCTATTGGAGTCCATCGCATTAAATGACAGTATGCCAAGTCAACACGTCAAACATAAAGCAATCACTTGACACACAAGGGTGACCTGCATGTTTTTCCCCAATTGCCTCAGAATAAAAAATATAAAAATTTGAGAGTTGCTCTATCAAGCCGAGACCAAAATAAACATGGACCCAGAGCTTTATTTGCTAAATATAAGCACTCATGATCCATGTGAACCACAGAAAATACAGTCTATGCCTGCGCAGACAGTAGAAAAAAACTTTGATTCGTCGACAAGGAACTTCCAACAGTCGGTCCAGGATGAAGCCAAGAAGACCAATCGACGACGGAAAGATAAAACGAGCTTACGTCGCAGCCTTTCAAAGAATAGCTGGGGTGGACTTGACGTCAATGTTTTGGCTGATGATGAAAAAGATAGTCCTGTCAGGACTGAATATAAAAATGACAAGCTCGTGAAGTCTGCAGCGACTGATATTGCTGTCACGACAACGGTATCAAGGAGAGCCCATCGAAGGAGCAAAACAGCCACTCGAAAGCGACAGAGAAATTCAAATAACAGCTGGGCAAATCTGACGATTGGTTCGTACGATGAAAGAAGTGAGCAGCCTGCTGCACAAGAGTGTAGCAATTGCGAATACAGCATTTCCGATTTAGATTCTAGCACTGATAAGAGTTCCGAAGGTTCCGACCAAGAGCTTGGAACTAATAGAGCTGGTGAAGAAACGGTACAATTTCAACGAGAGTCGCCGCTGAACGGGTATGTCCGTGCCTTGAAGGTACCTGTATGGTTAGATTTTAATCTTGACGACCTCTCCGATTCAGACTCAGACTCGGAATCGGAATACAGCAGCACTGACGATGAAGATCAAGGACTGTGCTCAGGTAAAGAGGATGAAATGTCTTGTACACATGGAGGATCTCTAGAAGGCACTCTACAAAGCCCGCTTCAAATACTTTTATCGGACCTATCTCTGGACGAACAAGTGAAGGAGCCAACACGGGGAAAAGCTGCATCGTCAGATTTTGATACTCTAAATGAGCTGTCTCAACATTATAGCTCTGATGAAGGTGATCGAAAGCTGTGCACGTATGCGAAAGGCGCGCGCCCTCGCAAGTGGGCTGAGAGCGTTCTGAAAAATAGCGATGAAACGGGACAATGGGAGGATTCGTCCCAAAAAAATAGGCAAACCAACAGTGTTTTGGTAGAGGAAGATGTCTCCTCCACGAAAAAATTTAGGATCTCGGTGACAGTGAGCGCTGAAATAGAACAAGACGCAAGGATTCGAGCAGCCGAAATGATCATCGACGGTATCGAGACACAGGAACAACACCGGCTAGAAAATCTAGAACGAATACGAGATCGACTTGAATCGGTCCGGCAACGCAGAAACCAATCTAGACGATAACGCTGTTTTGTAAAAGCTTTTCTAGTTTGGAGTGCTCTAGACTCTGCGAAAGCAAGGCTTAAAAGCAAGGCCGACAGAGTGCTGTTTTGGTTGTGCGTCCGAATATTTGGAATCACATTTGCTTCAATCCTGCAGCTAATAAGGTGGGAAGCAGTAACTGTTCCTCCTAACAAACACAACGTATTAATATACAATCATTCTTCTGTTTTAATGGCTCCGACGCCTTGTGACAAAACTTCATCCGCGTTTTTCATAGATACATCCAACTCTTTAATCAGAGCTGTGCGTTCCTTTAATTGTTCTTCCAACAGCTCAATCAAAAGCTCTCTAGCCTGGTGTTCGCGGAATTTGTTGCACTCCTGTAACATCAAAAACACATTGTGCATCATTTCATCTCGCATTTTTCTAATCCAGTAAGAATGTGTTTGTGTGCGCAATAGTAATTAATGGAAAAAGATAATGGGGGGGGGGTCAGGACAAGACAGAAATGGCGACAGGACGGAGACAGGCCAAAGGCCAAACATCAGTTGCAAATACATACTTGTTATCCACCGGATTGTGCACCAGTTCGTGTACCAGCTTGGCAAAACCTTTGACGACTAGTCGATTAAGTCGCTTGACTTCATCTCGTATGGCTTGCGGGTTTTCGCATGGATCGAGTGGTTCCACGTACACTGGATCTTCGACAATTTCACCAAACACTGCAACGATATCACCTTCCTCTTCTTCTGTTGAAGGCGCGGTGCCTCCCAAAATGGCATCGGTGCTGTCAACATTTAGACGAATCCGTTCCGATTCAGCGCGGGCCCGGGCTGCCGCGGCTGCAGCGCGAGTTGTCCCACGTTTGAGTGCGTCCAAAGGAATTGGTGGGGGTGTCAATTGAGATGCAGCTTGGTAGTAAAAAGGAGGCGGTGGGAACTCTGATACCAACAGGGTAGCTTCACCAGGATTATCATTCTCGGCAGGTGAATTGTCATCATCATTGTTTTTATTGTTGCTGTCGGACATGGCATGTGAGGTTGGATGGATGATTGGACGCAAGATCAAAACGGTCGAGTGAACGTGAACGAGATGAAAGCAGCAGATCAAGTATTCGCACAAGATGAAAAGCTCTTAAAAAGGAATTTAGCTGTGAAGGTATTGTTCCGGTCGCTGTTGAGGAATGCAGGGTCTTTTTGTGCTAGGATCTTCTTAAGTTTGAGTTGGATGTTGTAAGTGTTGGGTGCTGGTGTTTCCTTTCTTCGTATTTTTTTAACAGTCTGCACTACTAGATACTACTAGCTACTCGAGTACTGTACCTACAACTAGTAGTCTACTACTACTAGCTAGTAGTAGTACCCTGGTAGCTACTACTACTACTCTACTACTAGCTAGTAGCAGGTGTATGTAGGTGTTCGTTGTCGTAGCATTTGGTTATTTTGCTAAAAGTGACTTAAGGAACTAATATGCGATGAAGTTTTCGATGTACAGTAAAAGTAATGTGCGTCCAAGGAGAAATGTATCAACGACTGAAGCTCCATTTCAATTTTTGGCTCAACCGACGACAAATCATTTTCCAGTCGTTTGTACCGGGTTGGAGTTCTAATTTGCACCAAGTCGCCCTGGAAGCAAGTAGAACAACATGTAATACATGCACAAGAAATAGGAAACGACTTATGAAGAAGGAGGACGAGAATGAGAGGTAGTACAAGTACACAACAAAAATCCGCTTTCGATCACCAAAAAAGTTATCTTACATCGTTATCAATCAAACAATGGAAGGTCTCGCGACATCATCGGAAACTACGGGCGAATGCCGTGCGGCTACCAGCAGTAGCGAGGACGTGTCCATTTTTTCCTGTGCCCTAAGTGGCTTGTCAGATCGACTACGAGCCATGTCATCTCCATCTACAGTAGAAAGTTCATCGGATGCCGACAATCGCATGGATGAAGAAAGAAATCACCAACGTAACAGTATGGGTACTGTGTTGGATGATAAGGGTATTTTGAATGATGATCACGACGGGCATCCCTCCGAGACGGAGTCCATTACTACTGAGTATTCGTACGGCCCCGATGGAGGATCATCGGGATCCAACGACAGTGATGTCTGGAAAATTAAGGTGGAATTTCTAAACGGACAGTTGCAAGATCGCGAGCGAATCATTCAACAATTACAGGACGAAAAGTGCCGTGCTCGTGAGGAATTTGAGGTACTCGAAAGAGAAAGCGCCGAGTGCATGGAAGAGCTTTCGAGTGATGTTCAAGAGCTACAGGAGCAGCTGCAACAAAAAGATTGCACCATTCGGGAGCTAGAGTCTCTTCAAATGATTCCCGAGGGCGATGATGATGCACATGAACACATGGAGCAATTGAAGCAGCAACTTGAAAGCCGTAACAAATGCATCCAAGAACTCGAATTGAGCCTTCGAAATAATGATACGAAGAATAACATTTTCATGGCAGAGATAAACAAACTGAAAGCAAAGTTGAAGCACAAAGAAGCTATGCTTGAAAAGGTTGAGGAATCGGAAAGTATAAATTTTGCCTTGATTGAAGATCGTGACGAAGAAATAGCACGGTTGAACGAGAAAATTCGGCAGCTAGAAACAGCTGCCGCAAATTCGGAAAAGGGAACTTCCACTTCTACGGATGAAGAAATGAAAGCAGAGTTCGATCAACTCCGTCGGGAGAATATTGCTTATAGCAGGGATTTACAAGCTACCACCGAAGAGTTGATGGAGCTAACAGAGAAGAATCTCGAACAAAACACTGACATTGAACGACTGAATAGTCTTGTCGAAGCAAATAATAAGGACGCTGCAGAACTTGATTTGAAACTGCAAGAGCAGATGCAGGAAAATAAAAGATTAAAGGAGGGAGTGCTTAATTTGAAACAAGATATGGTAGGCCACGTCCTGGAAACTGAGAGACTCAAGGAAAGCCTAAAAGTGTCGCAGCAGAATTCCTCGAAACAGAAAGAACAATGGAGTCAGCTGATGACAGAACACACAACGGCGCTTCAAGAATCTAAATATAAAGAAAAGCAAACTCGCGCAGAAATGGAAGCTCTTAAAGTGGCGTTCGAGGAACAAGAGGCCGAATGCAAGATGCTTCGACGAAATGTTGAGATTCTAGCCATGGAAAAGCAGCCAAACGAACAGTTTACGGGCCAGTCATCTAAACTGCAAGAGCTGTACGAGCTACTCGCAATAGAAGAAGAAACGTGCGAAAGTCTGAAGGATAAGCTGGAGATCTTGTCTCTGGAGCAGTCCAAGCGTGACCGAAGCATCCATCGTCTAGGCTTCAATTCTGAGGATGAATTGATCGAGAAATTTTGTGAAAGCCAGAAGGCGTTACAACAAAAGGAGGTGGAAATAGAGGAAATGTCAAAGCTGAAAAATGCAGCCGTTCATGAAACATTTTCTACTACTACCGACTCCTATTATTTTGGCGAACTGTCCGAGGGCAAGACATTCGACAATTCAACAGGGAATTCAAAGTCACTTGAGAACCTACTGGTTCAAAAGCACGAAGTTCGGTGCCAGCTGGATGAGAAATTGAAGGCACTCGCCGCTGCTATGCGTAAATGGGATAATGGCCAGGCAGATGCAAAAAATCTTGTTGTAAATGATCAAACCTTTCATTATCGCCTGTTGAGTCAGATTGAAGAAATCGTGATAAGTTTGAAGACAAGTGATCAAGTCAATGATGACCTCATCACGGCCTTTCAGCTAGAATTGCAACCATTGACGAGTTTGCAGACAACCCTGGAAGCTAGGGAGGCTCAAATTGAGCTGCTCATTCAAGAGCTCGAGGAGTCAGAGAAGCAAAATATGGGCGCCAGTTGCAATAGCAGCAGCAGTAGTGGCAGTCAGTCTCTTGTCTTAAGTGGAAAATTGGAGAGACTCCTCGATGATATCAATCAACGTGACGAAAAGCTAAGAGTTTTGGAATGGCTGACCATGGACCTGAGTAAGACTTTAGAGTCTAAAACTGACCAATTGCAGGCATTGAGGGAAGCGTCGGCTGTCGAGATATCGAATTTGGAGAAGAGAGTTGATTTACTTTTGAATGATATTCAGCATCGAGAAGTTGAGATCCAAGGCTTGAAGAAGTTGATAGAAGAAGATGAGAAAAATATCCGGAACAGCGCTGCGTTAGAAGCAGCGTTGAATGTCGAAATGTCACAAAAAGAAAAACTCCAAGCTCAAGTGGATGCATTAACTAGAAGACTGGATGAAGCAGAAGTCCGCCTCGAAAGCTTGGAATCGGATCTGAAATCGAAGGATGCCGTGATTGAGCTTCGCGAAGCTCAGGTTGAAAAGAGTTCTGGTCTGCAGGAGTCTCTTGAAGCTGAACAGTCGAAATATAAAAAACTTGAAAGCAACATAGATTCTTTCAAAGCTTCTCTATTGGAGAAAAATGAATCAACACTGAACGAAAAGGCGAAACTGGAGACTCAAGTGTTTACGCTCGAAAAAGAACTTGAAGAGAAGAAACAAGAAATCGATGCCTTGGCCTGTACCTTGGCTTCAAAAGAGGCTATCTATGCTGGCCTAGAAGAAGATAGACAAGCCAAAATTGAAGAATGTAAGGATTTGGAGCATGAAGTTGCTTCCATCATCAATGAGATATCGGTCAAAGAACAGCAAATTGCGGAGTTTGTGTCCAAACATGCGTCACAAGAAGAGTTGCTGAAAGAGAAAACCGCGGAGGTTCTTGGGCTTGAAAAACAAATTGCTATACTTAGGGCCGAGAATACAGAGCTCGAGAAGGAACATTTAGCTCAAGCTGACAAGTTACTAGCTGCAGAGCAACTTGCCCATCAGTCAGAACAACTTAGTACCACAAACGAAGAAATACTTGCTACTCTCGAAGAAAGCAGAATAAAACTAAGGAAAACATCAGAAGAATTAGAGAGAATTCGGGTTGTCGAGGAGCAGCATCTTGAATCGCAGGCTAATCTTGAAAAACAAATAGAAGAACTCACAGCGAGTCTCGACGAGAGCAAGGCAGCCCTGCACCATGGATCCGAGAATTTGGCTAAACTACAGGATAAGGAGACTGAAAACAATGTGATCAAGTCCGAACTCATTCGGCTCACCGAAGAACTTAGAATGACGAAATTATTACTAAATCAGGTGGAGGAGGCCAAACAACATGATACGAAGTCTTTTGAAGAGGCTGCCCAGCTAGCTAAAGAGAAATCGCAGCATTTGGAAGATCAAAATTCAAGGCTTCAAAGCGAGCTTAATTCCCTAGAAAATTGTTTGGAGCAACAGTTGAAGGAGTTGAGGAACGAGAATGCTACATTATTGGATACAATGAAAACAAAGGATGAAAAGCTAGAAGAATCGTCTTCATTTGCGGCCCAGTTGGCAGAGCTTCACAAAACCAATACTGATCTGATGGCTGATTTAAAATCTAAGAATGAGCAGCTGAAGAAATCATCTTCCTTGGCAACTCAACTGGAGGAGCTGAAGAAAACCAATTCTGGTCTGGTGAAGAATAACGATGAGCAATTAAAAGAATGTTCTTCCTTGGCAAGCCTGCTGGAAGAATTTAAAAAAATCAACGCTGCTTTGTTGGATGATATTAAGGTTAAAAATGAGCAATTGAAAGAATCTTTGTCCGTTGCAGGCCAACTACAGGAGCTAAAGGCACTCCATGCTAATTTTCTCACCGAACGACAAGGTTTGGAAGCGCATGTCAATGACTTGGAGCGTCAGCTGGCTGAAAAGACTGAAGTGTTCCAAGAGATGACAGTGATCCAGCAGCTGGTAGAAGATCAGAAAATCGGACAAGAGGATCTTCTCGCGAAAATCGACAATCTTACTCTTGCTCTAAGCAAAAAAGAAGTTCGAATTGCGAAGCTCCTGCAAGAAAAGGTGAAGCTTAAAAGCCTAATAAACATGACAGACGATGATGACGACCTCACGACTCAATTAGAGGAGCAACAAAAACGCTTCGCTGAGACGTCTGCCAAGTTGCAGTCTATATTTAACGTGTTGGAGGACCGCGAAGCCCAAATGAAGACTATCGAGGAGGAAATCAAGCTCAAAGATGAATTTATTAAGGAACTGCAGCAAAAGATTGATGAATACTCTGGCAATATGGATAGCCTCATGGATGAGCACGAATGCGATTGCGCTGAGTTTCAAAGAACAATTGCCTCCCTTGGTACCGAGTTACTCGATCAGCGACAACAAGAACCAACCACAGCGAGATTACTCGAGCAAAATCTTCAAGAAATACAGTCAGAGAACAAAAGACTGAAAAGCGAGAACGACAAGTTCGCAAAGCACTTGAAAGCCATTGGCTTTGCTACGATGGATGAGCTTGTGCAATCTCTTGCCATCAAAATCCAGGAACACAAGAACATGGAGAAGCTCATTGTACAGCATGAAAAGCAAATTCATATCCTCAGCGAAGATCGGCAGCGATCTATGCCTACCAGCAGAGATGATCAAGGTGAATGCCAGGGCAACGCTGGTCATATTCATAAGATTCGTGAGTTGGAAATGAAGGTTGAAATCTTCCGTGAAGAGATCGCTGGTAAAAATCAGATCATTGAGGACTTGACTTTACGTCTGAATGGTGATACTAACGAGCGATCTCTGGCTTGCCGATCGAATAAGGTATCTTTCGTCGAGACCGATGGGCAGACCCATAGTGCTCAGAGCGATATGAGTGCTGCTGACACGTCTGACAAGGCTCTTTCCGCAGTACCCGATTTTATGCAACTTCTAAAGCAGAAAGATTCTACCATTGAATTACTGGAAAAAGAGATCGCCTCCAATAAGCGCGCCATCGACGCATTGGCCAGGGGTCTCGAATTTAATGTGCAAGAAAAGATCGAAGCCGATAAGATCATCCACGAGAGCAAGACTCAATATGAGTCTCGGGTCCGACACTTGTCGAAGCAGCTAGCTCGACGAGAGCGAATACTGGATAAATTGTCACAACAACTGCCCCGCCCAATGAAGCGCAACCTGGCAACTATTGACGAGATCAAGTCATTGAGTGTAGACGAGCTTGTAGATCTCTTAGCACAAAGCCGGGTCTTGTCCGAAGACTTGGAACAAGAAAGGGAGCGTCTGATAGACAATGCCAACAATTTAAGCATTGCGTTGGCGGAAAGTAGGCAGAAGGTCGATGAATTAACAAAGAAACAGACTGAATTGCAGCAGTCCAATGCCGCGATAAAAGGTTCTGATGAGGTGCCCGGAAGGGTCACCGTGAAGAATACTATCGATGAAATACCTTCTCGGGTCACTGTGACCGGACTGCATCGTGTGGCGCAGAAGCCGTTGACAGAACGCAAATTGGAACTGTCACCTGAAGCTCCGAGGCAGCAGAAGGCATCCAACATGAAAGCAGCCCCGAGGAAAAAACGGGTTGTTACCTAAAATATGTTTTTGTATGCAACACTAAATCAGTCAGGACGCATAACTTGATGATTCTCCTTTTTGATTTTCTCTTTTGACTCGATCATTTCTAGCGTGACGAGCCCTACGAATACCTCCTTGTGAAATACTCGTCACTATGCTGCGGCATTTTCTTCGGTAATCATTTTCATTTTTTCCTCTTGATCTTTGGCAATGCAAGCCCCGACGATGGAATCAATATCGCCGTTTAATACTTGTGACAGCGGAAAGTTTTGTCCCAATCGGTGATCAGAACATCGAGAATCCTTATAATTGTATGTGCGAATCTTCTCACTGCGTCCACCCGTCCCAATTTGGGATCCACGTCGAGATCGTTCTTCCATCTCTCGTTTTTCATTTTCCAAATCGTACAGCTTCGACATGAGCATTTTCATGGCCAAATCCTTGTTTTTTAGTTGAGATCGCTCTTGTGTGCATTTGATACGAATACCGGTAGGCTTGTGCAATAGATCAACGGCGGTTTCAACTTTGTTGACATTCTAGTATTTCAGGAATATAGATTGTTGTGTGTTGATTGGACAGCGTTTTTGCATTGGGATTTTGTTATCGTGTAGAGCGGTTGGAAAGACATGCCATGAAAATACGAAATGGTAAGTTGCTAGTCCATAAAATTGTAATGAGAAGACCACCTATTGAACACGCACCTGTCCTCCAGCTCCACCAGAACGCATGGTCGACATCTCAATATCTTTGGGATCAATGTTGACATCCACTTCGTCACACTCGGGCATAACGGCTACTGTTGCAGTCGATGTATGGACGCGACCCTGAGATTCTGTCGCGGGAACACGTTGCACGCGATGAACTCCCGCTTCCCACTTCATTTTGGAATACACTTTTTCACCTCGAATATCCAAAACAACATTTTTAAAACCACCATCGTCGCCGGCAGAGGATTCGACAACATTAGCAACCCAACCATTGGTGGAGGCGTACTTTTTGTACAGATCCAGCAGATCACCTGAAAATGGATGGATAGAGAATGAAAGGGTTGTTGAGCCTACAATTGAAAGCCATCAGACAACACAAACTGCAGTGCAATTCAAAATTCAAACCACACTGCTTCCACGCCGGTGTAACTTACCTGCAAAAATGTTGGCCTCGGAACCACCGGTTCCCGCTCGAATTTCCAGCAGGATATTTCGATCATCATTGGGATCTTTTGGCAGCATCAAAATTTTAATTTTTTCCTGCAGGGCCTCCATTTGGGGCTCAATTTCTTTCATTTCTTCTCGGGCCATTTCTTTCATATCGCTGTCGTCGCTGTTGAACAATTCCTTGGCGCCTTCGAGTTCTTCCGCCAAGGTGCAGTATTCGTCGTACGCCATGACGGTTTCTTCGATCGTCGAACGTTCCGACATGATTTTCCGCAGCAGATTGGAATCGTTGACAACATCGGGATCTCCCAAACGTTCCGTCAAAGCTTGGTAGGATCGTTTAATTCCGTCCAATCGTCCTTTCATGGCATCATCGACCACCATACGAAGCTTCGTAGACAAAGAATATGATGATGATGATGACGGAACGATAGAATTGGTTCTGGTGGTGGGCATCACGACAAAGGCTCGTATTGGTTGAGAGAGACCCGATAGGGCGAGTATGGTCGCGATCGTGAGAATTTGCATGTTGGTAAGTAGTGATGTAACTTTACTACTATGTGGACGAAAATACGACATTTGGAAATTATGATATTGTGGAACAGGGGATAAAAGGGCGATAGTTTAGCAGAAAGCAGTTGAATTTGTTGTTTGGCGTTTTTCCCGAGCTGTTGCACCTGTGGGATTTTAATATTTTAATGAGCTTGACAGCATGACAGAATATGACGTTGACGGCCCCAGCCGTTCATTTTTTCCTGTTGCGCTTTGTTTTCGTTTTCTCTCTCAAATTGGAGCGAAGTTGACGTCAGTGATCGTCAAATTCATGAAAAAATCAGTCCCGCTAAATTGAAAGATCTTCTATCCCCGAATGAAGTTGAAGATTCCAAGAATCGGCTTGTTAATCAATTTTTGCTCTAAATTGTACAGTATTTTTTCAAGTCAAGCCTACAAATAAAAAACATAAACAGTAACGCAGATCACCAATACGATACGTCACCTAGAAAATCGCAGAACGATGTCTCGTCTGTTTATCTTGACGTTGTTGGCCGACTGTCTCCGAGAATCTTCTGGATTTGTACTGACCTCCTCCAAGACCGATATTTTTCAACAATCGAACATCGCTACCTCTCTGTTCGTTGATCCGAACAACCAGGAGAGAATGAATGAAAATATCCATTCAGTGCCACAACAACGCCGACAAGTATTACAAACCATTTTCAGCACCTCAGCAGCAGCAGCAGCAGCAGCAGCAATATCAGCTGTGGTCATGCAACCCCCATCCCCTGCCTCAGCAGTAGCCCAACGTGCGGTCGGTGGGGCCGAAGTTGATTGCCGGGCCAAAGGGAACTGTTTGGAATTGGGACAACTCGATGGTGCTGTCGGTTGGAACTGGGGTGCCAAGGATCGCTGTGATGCTGCCGACCCCCGTTGTGGTATCGACGGAAAAATCGGAGAATTGCCCAAGGGTCGACCTGTGCCATCGGCGGTCGCAAAAATTACCCACGTTGCCGAGATTGTTATTGACGTTGGACGAGAAGAAACGGGAGTTTTGCACCTGGGATTTTACGGAGACGAATGTCCTGACAGTGTCAAGGAAATGCTGCTCTTTTTGACGTCGGGGATTTCGACTCTAAGTAAATTGACCTATGAAAATGGCATGGGGATCAAATCGAGTCCAGTCTCATTATTACAAGGAGGAAAGATTCCTGATATTGTTCCAGGCAAGGTTATCGATTTTGGTGTGCCATCACAGACAACGGCATATTCTAGAGCTAGAGGACTGCGGACTGCTGGTGATGACTTTGTTCCACAATCGCGACCAAACCCCGATGTAACAAAAAATGATCCCTTCCCTCGCAAACACGATATTGCTGGACTTATTTCCGTACCGGCCAAAGGAATTGGCTACGGGGGAACTGGGTTTGAACCGATAGATGAAGCCTACGGATCGGCCTTTCAAATCACGGCAGATGCCTTGCCATCGTTGGACAAAGCCAATCGGCGGGTCATTGGTCAAGTCATGGACGAACCAAGTATGGCGTTTTTGGCACGACTTGCAGCGCTACCTACTAAGAAAGGTATTAAGGGTGTCATTCCTGGACAAACATCGGGTCCACCACTTTTGAAAGTCACAATTCGCGACGTTGATGTCAAAAAGGTGTAAGGCTAGTGATAGAAATGGATGGATAGTAGGCCTAGTATGCAAGCCTATTTTCGACTGTTGACACTACGGCCTCTGCTGCTAGCTAAAGCATTATTTTTTCATTCAATTTTATGATTGAAATTTTCTAGATTGTACTAACAGGTACGATGCCACATACGTGTCAACGTCGCACACTGGATCTGAAGTAAGTCGTAAAAATCGCTGCCAACGGGAACGAAGGAACCCAAAAATAGTGTACATGTCCAGGCGGTTTTGTAGTTACTGGTGCTTCAAAAAGCAATGTAGCAATCGCCTGGATATATTGTAGTTCAATGGTGGTCGAAAATCAACCAACGCAACGATTGGTGTCAGAGATGTTGCAGTTCAATGAGGGCTCAAGAATGAATCAATGACGCATCCTTGATTGAACGCAAAATATGGAAAAGCAAGGTGGAAACACCATTGGGGCGATTGTATCACCACGGAGGCGCTCAGACCGCGCTATGAAGTCAAGAAACGTGCAAGTGTCCCATGTCTGCAGAGAGATCTGTGCAGCAAAGGAGGTGCATTGGGGCTGGGCATCGCCATTTGCTAGCACAATCCTAGCCAACTCCGAGCCGCGAAAGCCTCGGGACAGCGCCGCCTCACCATTGGGAAAATTGTGAAGCGACAATGGTGAAGCGAGACAATGGCAGAGACCAGACACGGGCCATTCAGAGCCAGCCGAAGGGAACGTGAGACAAGGAGACCCGAATCCGACGTCACCGGAATGACCCGAAATGCCCCATCCCGTCTCCCACTCAGAAACAGGAACACATCGGGAGAAATCGGA
>Ga0100391_1000315_pt1 | contig 57558 bp, 34 predicted proteins | sample CryGeymeta201515_FD_81541 | JGI IMG/M metagenome (GOLD analysis project Ga0100391, IMG submission 81541) | Groundwater microbial communities from Crystal Geyser aquifers in Utah, USA - Crystal Geyser metaG 2015-15 | ecosystem: Environmental > Aquatic > Deep subsurface > Groundwater | place: USA...
CGGGACTATATTTCAACACGGGATTAATTGAGGTATTATTTAGCATATTATTTAAATTTCATGTAAAATAGTAACGTCACTCTAAATTTAGGATATGAGCTCTAATTGGCGGACCTTCCAGGTCTATCTGGTACTAGTACCAGGTACAGGTACTAGTAGTAGTTCGATGGCGCAGGAAGTGCTTACATTATTACCATATCTTATTGGCTTCTTCGTTATGACTAGTGTTCTATTAAAGTTAATAATGACTGCATCCCCTAATTCGTTCGTTCAACGAAGCTTCAACCTAGCCTTCTTTTCAGCTTCTTTATCAAGTACTAGTAGGTAGTGGTATGGTAGCGTACTTGTGTCCATTTGGGGTTCGGTACCATATTCTTTTATGAAAGCAAGCATCTACTACTACTAGTAGTACCTACCAGGTACCAGTACCAAAAGCGAATTGCTTGTCTCTAGTACGTAGTCTCTAGTACCGTAGTACCGGTACCAGGTAGACTAGTAGTAGCTACCCTGGTACCAGGTACGACTACTACCCTGGTAGGTAGTAGCTAGTAGTAGTAGGACAAAACAAAATCCATTGCCAATGTAGTTTGCATTCCATTTTTTTTATCAAGAAGTGTCACTCTCACAAAAAAGAAGAACCAAAGAATTTCATTTCCTCCCCTGCCAATATTTGCTGTGTCTATTACATTCACCATGGCTTTCTCCTCCTCCTACTCGTCTTCCAACACCGAACCCGACATTCAATTTGATATTGCTTGGCTAGAAGATGATGCTGATGAAATAATGGAAATCATTCAAGATGATGAACGCTCTTCGGTGAGCGCTGACACTGACTCGGCCACCTCCAAAATATTGGAGCAATGGAAAAAAGAGGATGAGTCTCTCGAAGATACAGTTGCCATGGATGTTGGAGAATGTCATCAATACAACAGCTTTTTCTGTGACAATCCAATGATATATGATCCTGTTAATTCCTGTGCCTCTCCTGTGGGCCCTATCGAAGAACTCATCTTGGTGGGCCTGGAGGATGTTACGGAAAATATTTTTCTTCCGGCGGCCGAGGATCTTCCAAAATCGGCAGCAGAAGGGTACAGGGATTCTTTTCGCAAGTTGGCCGAATCCATGAAGCGCAGTCATGAATCTCGATTGAGTTTGACCCATCAAGCCTGGAAAAGGGCGGCCTTTGAACAAACGGAAGAAAGCTCGTCGCAACTTCAAGCCATTCTAGCTGCGAGTATCAAGTGCTGATCTCGTTTTGATCCCTGGCGTCTTTTCATTCTTTCTTTTCCACGTTTCAAATTCTGTGACTGTCCTTTTTTGCCAACCCCTGCAACCAACGATGAACACATCAGATGCTCGTACAGTCCATACTAAAATATAATCTTGTTTATAATTAATACAGTTAATCAACTTGATAACGAATAAAAATTGAAAAAACTCATCAGGAGAGGACCTTTGATAGTTGATAGGTAGGCGGCTTCCAAGTGAGGAAACCGAGCACCTAGTTGCTATCGTAGTGCGCGCGACAAAAGTGGCTAAACAGCCATACCAGAGATGGGTTTTGCGAAATTGGAGCAGAAAAAGAAGGGTCTCTTTCACCTCCAGACCATGTAGTACGTCGTATCTTTTGTTGGTGTGCTGTTTCGTGTATTTTATTCGAATCACTCTTTCCGAGAAACATGAACACTGCCTTGAGTTTTTGGACTGGCTATGAATGAAGAATAAAAATAAAATTGCACAGAGTTTGAGCTTTTGCTTTCTCTTAAATTATGCGAATCTAATTTCTCGAGAAGAAAAAAATGTACACGTAGGTGTTGTCGCTACGTTGCTATCTATTGAATATTGTAGCCAGAAGAATTTCTTTTGCGTTCTTCTTGTTGTTAATTTTGTGTTTGTTGTTTTGGTTTTGGTTGTGGTTGTAGTTTTTCTTGTCGTTTGTTTTTCCCTTCTCTTATTTGGATGGCAATGGTTCATCGAGACCGGGCGGGTACCACAAATCATACTGTCCTCCATGATGCAGAACATAGCGTAATCCAAAATAATAATTGTCCCTTACGTCCGTATGTTTGATATAGGCACAAAGTTGTGGATTCAAAAGACACGCAGATTGCATAACCAATTGATCTTCTCCGATGAACATATTTCTGGTCAAAAATTCGTCCATCGTTACCATGAATTGTTGATGAAATTGTTGAAACGTATCACCGTATCCTGCCATTATACTTCCGCTGTGATAAAAATGCCACGGTTTGAGCAAATGTTTGGAATTCCAAATCCGTGTCGGAGGTGGATTGGTATCATGGTGAGCCAAAAATAACATCGCACGTCGTGGTACAGTCTCGGGATGTTGAACCATTTCCTTGTTGTTGTAGGCTGTATTGCGAAAGCATCCCATATCGGACCATACAAATACTTGCGAATGAAAAAAATTGTGCCGAATGGCCTCTACTACCCACCACGATTTACTGAGCCATATCCAAAAGACTTGGTAACTTCGGTGGATTCGTTTTTCTCGATCTATATCGAATTGGTGTTCCCAAAAGCTCGCGTTATAATTGCGCGCCAATGGAACGTCACTGATTTCCATGGGAATAATAACGGTCCGATTCAGAGCGTGTTTTCTCAGTTCTTTTATTTGTGGTATCAATGCCGGACTCAAAAAAATGACCATAGGATCCTGAAGACTGAGCATGTTGGTGATCCATGTGTTGTACTTGTCCGATGAATGTTTGGAACGGATCTGAAAGTAGGCCGTCACAACAGTTTGGGGTGCTCTGACGAGTGGCTCTTGAAATTTGACAATTTGGGAGACATTGTAATACTGAGATGTGATGACGGCTTCTTTTGTAGTAGTTGTTGTAGTTTCAAAGATGAAAAGATGGTCGACGTAACCACTCGCGAAAAATATCCGCAAGAATACTACTACTGCTAGTATAATTATAATTATTTTGAACAGGCCATCCGAAGTCAGCCACGAGGACCGTTTTATCAAAGATTTTCGACGAAAAACATTGCTGTTGCTGATTATTTTGTTGTTGTAGGGTACTTTGACCATGTTAGTGTCTGGGATGGAGCAAGGCAACAGCAACAGTAACAACAACAACAGTTGTTTGAATACAATCCGTCCATTACTTCAAAAAAATACTCAACGTTATCATTATTATTAATCTGTATTTTTCAGAGTTTTTTTGGTTTGAATATTTAATTTCAATAGGGTTAGAAATAATACACTGTGCCCTTCCTAACCCGACAAAAAAAAATCTTTTTTTCTTTTCCTCAACAAACTCATCATCTTTTCATTTTTCGTAGTTTTTGCAGGTTGCAGCAGCACCGTCAAAAATAATAGAGTAATACGAATCATCATGGTACTACGATCGTCATGTTATTATCATAGGCTTCCACAAAGCAAACAACAAGTCGTGTGGCTGTTGTTGTTGTTCCTAGTACCGATTTCTACTGGGTCATTATTATTATTTTGTACTGGATTTGTCGTTGATCCCTGCTTCCATCATCAGATACCAAAACAACAACACCAATTGTCACCTTTTTCTATTGTTGCTGCTGTTGCTGCTGATGATGATGATGATGGTGGTGGTGATATTATATCATCGTCCTTCTTTTTAAAGAACCAAGTCCGTGTTTGGGATAACGTTTTAAATCCTGATCAGTGTATGGAACTTGATCGTTTGGCTCGTGATCATTCGGATCGATCAGATTCGTCCATTTTTGGTTTCGAAATAGAACCCAACAACAACAACGACGACGACAACAACGACGACGACGACAACAACGACAACGATGACGACGACGACGACGACAACAGTAGTAGTAGTAGTACTAACAATTGTTTGTTAACGCCATTAGAACAAGCTCTTCGAAGTATATTGCAAGAAGTGTATGCAGTCAATGAATTTACGACTACTCAGGCTACTACTACAACAACAACAACAAAACAACAGCAGCCAACAAAAAACCAAAAATGGATCGTCGAATATTGGAGTCGACAAGAATATCGCAATATGGATTGTCATTCTGATATTGATGAACGATTGTTCTTGGATGAATCAATACTACGGTATCCAAAGTATGGACACGTCCTGTACTTGCAAGTACATCATCCGTCTTCTGCTTCTCCTACTACTACTACTACTAGTAGTAGTAGTAGCAGCAGCAGCAGCAGCAGTAGTACTGGGATAACAGCGAAAGGACCAACATGTGTTTTTGATAAATTGATGGAAATAGGAGGAGGAGGGCATTCTTCTTCTTCTAATGCTAATGATGAAGAGAAGAACGACAAAACCACATTGCTAACGGTTCCACCCGTTCCTGGACGTCTGTTGAGATTTCCGGGCAGTGCCATTCATGGCGTTCCTAAACCTCCTACCTTGTGGTTTCAATCACGAAAGGAACAAGAACAACAAGTGACAATGGATGAGAATTGTATCAAAGACTGTAATAATAACGATGATGACGACAATGACGATGACCATGATGACGACGATGACGACAATGACAGTAGTACAGAGGTGCGATCTGTAATACTGTTCAATGCTTGGTTAGAAGAGGGACCGAGAGGTGTTACGGAAGATTACATTTCCAAAGGCGATATGCCTGATGGAATTCAACTAGTCAACAACGACAATGACAATGACAACACAATTAAACATGATGAAGAAGAAAAAGATATTGGAGACACATCCACCGCCAAAATACAACAACAACAACAGCAGCAGCAGCAACAGGTATCAGAATGGGAAGAAGATTACGGCCCAAATTGTTGTGACTTGTGGTGCAGACCACGAGAAATGTGGCAGGACGTTACACCTAGTATTACCAGTAGTAGTGTGATGACGGACAACACCGACAACAACAGTAGCAACAACAACAACAAAAGTGATAGTGTTCGTATGCTCGTACCGTTAATGGGGAAACAATCACGTCGATTGTACCCAAACAGGCACGTGGCACTTTCGGCTCCGACAAAGTCCCTTGAAATAATGGCTCTACTACTAGAGAACAAGGACAACGACGACGACGACGACAACAACAACACGACAACAACAACAAACCACGCGCCTTTGTTCTTGTTAAAGAGGACGATGACAGCGATGAGTGATGAATGCAGTACTTGTACGCATTACTGCATTTAATCTACAGAAGCTATGTAACAACTGGTAGTCTTGTACTACAATGATGCAGCAGCATTGGCAAGGCAGCACATTTGACCTGTTGCGCCGAAGAAAACAAGCAACAAGGCAGATGGATTTAAGAGGTCGTAGATGCGTGTAAAAAAGGCAGCTCAGGTCAGGTCAATCATCAAAATAAAAATGATATTGCCACGCCTGGAACGTTTCTTTCCTTATTACACGTTGTAGCAATAGCTACTAGATAAAAAATGATCGAAGGCGCATTGACTTGCAGTTTTAAATTGTACTTTATATAAAAATTGTGCAACTGAATAGAAAATGACTGGAGATGATGATACGTTACCGCCATCTCGATGATACATCCTTAAGTACGTTTCTCGACCAACGTTTCCCCTGCATAAATCCTTGTCAAAAAACACCTGCTGCTGCGCCTTTTTACCAGTCGTTGTGGTGTCACATCGAAACTCTATTGTCGTCCATCTCCTTTTCAGCATATGGTCCCGGCCAATAATAAATGGCTTCAATACAAAATCCATCTTCCACTTTTTTTTAGTCTTCCTGCGACAAAATGGTCTGACTACTGCTGCATGTTTGAGACAACGACAATCCCCTGTTGGTCTGCTTAGTACCAGTACGGTGAGGAATATCACAACTTTCCAGTTCGTATGCTTCCACAAGACGACGCCAATCCTTCATGGAAAAAGAAAGGACGCATTGACGACTTTCCCCTCCTTCGTCCTCGTTGTTGTTGTCGCTAATGAAACATCCATCGACCGGCAAATCCAGTGGATTAGTGGTCGCGTCACCATCAGTACCAGCCAATTGTTCTTGCAATTTCCGCATGTTGATTTTGGCTTGACCCTTCTTGACGAGAAAGGAAAAATTGAAAATGTTTTCGACCGTTTGGGTAAAGGATTTGGGATTGACCAAAAAGCGAACAAAATCAATCTCACGAGCATAATGCTGAAAGTGTTCTATGGCGTGTTCTCGCAACTTGGGATCGGTAATAGCCTCTAGTTTGGCGACGTTTTCGGCTTCCACAGCACTGCATTTCTTACTCAACAATTTGCTCATGTGTTTGAGGTTGCGTTCAGCCTGAGACAGCTGATCGGCTGACTTTCGTTCTTTCTTGGCCAATTCTTCCGGTTCTTCTTCTTTGGCGTTTTCGTCGTCCACCGCAGCCCTCTTTTGTCGCACGGTGCGGCTCTTTTTCTTCAGGGGCACCCGGCCATTTTCCAGTGGTCCGACCAAAAAATGGACCCGGCTGGGCACCGAATTAAAACACACCGATGCTTCCTGTCCCAATTGTATCCAATCAAAGAAGGACTGTCCTCCGGGCGTGTACGATGTAAGCTGACTCTTGAGACGCGCCACGAACTTGTTGGAATCAAACGTCGGGACCTGAATCATTTCGTCAATTTCCTTACTTTGCTTGGCCGCAATGGCCTCCATATTCTCCGCATCCAACACGGCCTCTCGTGTAAATGCAACCTATTGGACATTAGTTATGAAAGAATGAGGCATGAGAGTCCATTCGCGAGGCAAAGAAGCATCATTGTCCATGGTAATGATGATCTATCTATCAATCAACTATCAATCATCAGCGTACGTACCTTTTCAAACAATTTGTTGTTTTCCTTGCGAACCTTCAAGACAAAGGCACGAGACATCTCTTCGTCTTCATCGTCTTCTCCATCTTCATTGACGGGACCATTCTGTAATTGTTTGTTCAGTTCGCGTTGATTCCGACGCAATTCACGGCGTTGTTCATCGCTAAGTCCAGATTCTTCCCCCATGAGGAGTTTCTTATGCTTCTTGCGACGATGTTGTTTTTCGGTATTTTCCATGTCATCATTGTTCTCATCGGGAACGATGCAGGTATTAATTCCATCGTGTGGTGGCATAGTTTTGATAGAATAGGGTAAATAGGTATTGGAATTTATTCGAAGGCATATAATAATAAAGAATAATAAATAATTTGAGGTCCGGCGGCTGTGTTGTTTTGTTTTGTTGTTACTTGTTTTGAATTTCCAATTTTCCCTCCAAAATCGCATCATTTTTTCAGCAGCAACACCAACGTGCATTCTGTCATAGTCGCACACTGATTCTACTTTTCTTCGCAACGTTCGTCTAACCTTTAAATTCGATGCTACGATATTACTAGAGTCTACTTCGACGGGTGTGATGAGAATGATGGTTGGAGGCCGTCAAACAAGCTCAGTTCATCGCAGCCTACTACTGTGTCTACTAGTACTGTAGTGCAAGTATCTGCTGTACTCCAGCTATTATTATAGTCATTGCAGTGTGCTGCTCTAAAGCATTATACAGGCAACCCTAATGTAACATTATTGTTTTGAGTATAGACATTTCTAAGCCACATATGGATGCATTGTACTTGCCATGCCTCATTGCAGGCGTACGGAGTATTTAGCTTTTGTATTTTCTGCAGGAGGCTCTAGCTGAAACTATCTCGCAGTCTCGATGTTTCGTAAAACAGCAGTAACGTTATATTGTCATTGCTACTGGTTTTTTGGTGACATTAGGCGACTTTTCCTTCCCGTTCACTTCATCGTCCACTACAGTCGTATTTTCGCTGTCGTCTCCTTCGGCATCAATTCCGTAATCGGACAAATCCAAGCGTTTCCGTTCTTGCCACATTTCAATCTCGGTTAACAAATAGTCTCCTCCCTGAACAATGCCAATAGTTCCTCCCACAACAAAACATGTTCCTCCAATGCCCACGGCCAACCACAGTGGGGCTACCTTGCCCAAAAAGTCGGCCATCAGAGTCGACAGGGAAACACCAACAGCTCCCAGTAATAGCTTGCGCACCTTGCCGTCGCGCAAGGGAGCTACAAGTCCTGCGCCATCACTTTTAGTCGTTCCATTGTTGCCATCCCAGGATGGGGACGTCGACGAATCTGCTTCTCGATCGAGCTGCTTTCTGGATTTTTTAGGTTTCAAATGTTTGTTTCCCAAAAAGGCGCTTCCTCCCTGTGATGCCAAATTGGGATCCTCGTTGGCGCAGGGGCTTTCCCCTTTTTCCATACTCGCTCGTTTTAAAGACACTCGATCCCGACCAACGTGATGATAATGTTGTGGTAATGTCAAGACCAGATACAGCATACTGTGATCTTCTTCCGGTGAATGGTGGTGATAGTGCTGTTCGCAGGAAGTACACTTGTGTCCACCGCTAACGACGTCTTCCATCAAGACGACGTCGCCAGATTTGAGTTGACGGGTTTCGCCACTGTTGAGGGTCATTTCGACACATTTCAGAGCGACGATCAATTGAGGATGCGGTCCGTATTCGGTTCCACTCCAGACGGTAGGTTTGGATAGGCCGCTCAGTGCGTGTCGAAAATAGGCGTGCTTGACAGGCAACGGACTGGTCGTCGAACCGGTTGCTCCGCATTCCCAGTAGGGTAGGGTTATGTGCGTATCTGGCGAGTCATCCGTAAAATGTGCCAACTTATCATTGGGATCGGTGTACACACGCGCCAAAATGTCAAACCCTTCCGGTGGCTTGACGTGATTTGGATGATGGTGTTTGACAAAAGGAATATGACCACCAGCCGAAGGTGTTGCTTTGCTATTGTCGTTGCTGTTGTTGTTGCTGCTGCCATTTATGGCATCTACCTTGTTATCCTCAGTAAAACTTTCTGCCATTCCTTCTTGATTTTCAGATATGGTTAATTCTGGAGATACTTGTTCGTCCCTTATTCGATCTCCCTTTGAATTTTCTGCGTAGCAGGCGGTACCCCACGCACAGTCGTGATGTTGGTGTTGCTGTTGTTGGTTGCTCTTATTTCCTAATCGATTCTCTGTCTCTTCTTGATTTTTTGGTTCGTCATGTGGTGGTAGTGGTGGTGAGTCTTCGTCTTGTTGGTGGTGCTGCTGTTGCTGCTGCTCGTCATCCTGCGGAATTTGTTCTTCGTCGTGAGGTTTCCTGTCAGTAATCGAAGTTGTATCTTGAACTTGAACTGTAACTTCTTGTTCTTCTACGGGGTAAGGAACTGCAGGAACGGCTACCTCTGCTCGAGTTGAAGGTAATATGAAACCGATGCATAAAACAAAAAGTACTAACAGTAGGAATATGGGTCGACAGGGCGATGAAGAAGGCATGTTTGATGGTTTGTGATGGGTCGTTCCGGTTTTCCGTCGTGGAAACTTGAAAAGCGAATCTTTTGGGTACTAAGTACTATCACTTTCGCTTGTAGTATTGAGTATTGATTGGTGTCCTTACAAGAGCTTTCCTCTTTTACAAATTTTATACGATAGCGGTGGCTGAATATAGCCGTAGCAAACACTGCTCGTATTTGATGACCCTGATTTTTTAGAGTAGTATTATGATCTTTCTCGTCCATTTATTTAATTGAAGACCATCTATCATGATGAGATGAAGAGCGACAACAAGACGTGTACTACAGACTAGAGCCTACTACTCTACGCAAATTTCGTGTGGAAAGATCTGTTTTATTGAACAGGACAACAGGCAGACTGAAGAAAGATCAACTGTGCTCTCCATTATTACTCTATTATTTCGTCCCTTTCAAACGAGATAATGTGCGTCTACAATATCGATTTTGAAACTACAATTATTTTTAATGCGAAAGCAAATCTCATTACTGTCTACTGTCCAATAAAGCGTGTTTCCAACTTGGCCGTTGAAGCTCCTTCGCCACCCAAAGCGTAGGACGTCCAGGTTTGCCACTGTTGTGTCAGTGTTTGCCTCCCCTTGCGTGCTCGTGCCAAAATATTTGATTCTGTAATTGATCCTCCTCCTGACTCCTGAGTGCCGTTCCACTAGGGGTATCCTGTCTTCTGCAGTCTGAAGTCTCATTCATCTGGTTCAAAAGAGTTCCTGTGGCAACGATCAATACCCAAGAGTGCGTATCGGCCATCTATTCGTATCCGAAATGTTTGATCTGTATTCGACATGCCCAAAGTGAAGATAACGTCTTGCTGTCCCAACCTGGAAAAAAATTGGGCGATCCTAATTTTAAGGACGATGTTGCGCTCGTAGATGCCCAAAAGTGCTCGGAAGAAGGTTTGCAACAAATTCAAGAGAAATTGTCACCCCAAATGCGCAGCGACGATTACAAGAAGTTGTTAGCCGAGGTCGAATTAATTGTGGGTATCACCGTTGACACGTGCGTTACAAACATTCGAGTAAGGACTTTGGCCCGTCTTGAACGAACTTGATGCGGAATATATGAAACGACAACGACAACGACGACAACGACAACGAAGGCGGCCCATCATTTTGGTACAACCACTGTGTACAGTCTTGAACGCGTTTACACTACTTCGGATACTGGACGTCCCGTATCGGAACTCTCGCAAGAATTCCCATGGGCGGATTGGTCCCCTCAAGGAAGAACAGTACGGCAGTGCTGATTGGTGGTACTCTCTACTCTCATGCCGGATCAGACAAGGACACTGTTGTAGCCCAATATCAAGAATGGCGACCTCATTCAGAACATCAGTGGTATGGTGTACCAGGAGAACCCCAGGAAATGTTTGATAAGCGTATGAAAAGATTGGAAGAATGGATTTTGTCCAGAAAGGAACAAAGCATTTTGTTGGTGGCACATTGGGGAGGAGCGATTCGGTACTTATCTGGAGGGTACCAGACGAAAAATTGTTAGGTCAAGGTTTTGGATCCATGGATGCCGTTTCATTCGCAACAAAACCCAGACAGTTGCTAATTCAAAAGCTAGAAAAATTCCAATTTCGTTGTACTCGTAGAAACTAAGAACCAAATGATTTGATGCATCCGCCTCAGCAATCAGCAACGGAATCAATCAAAACTGACCACCAAACAACAATTTGGGCTGTCCATAGAATGTCTATTGTACAGTCTGCAGTAACTGGTGGAGGCATATAATAGATATTGGGTTGGGCACCACCCAAACACAATGAGCTAATGGCCCAAGTACCTGTACCAGCTTCCTGCCTTTGTCTGTCCATTCGTCGGCCTCACGCCCTGCTGCTGCAGTTGATATGCTATCAGAGTGCTCAACTTTTCTCTAATTGCTCAAGATCCAAGCCAATAGTACATCCTGTACTGTATCCAACGTGAGAGTTGAATAGTAGGCGATCCCTGCTACTGTAGTTCAGTCTTGCCGTTCTAGAAGTGCCAAAGACTCAATGTGCCGCGTTTGTGGAAATAAATCAAAGGGTTGGACAACGGTAATCTTGTAGCCCCAGGACACCATTTCTTTGACATCACGAGCTTGCGTTGCCGGATTACAAGACAGGTACGAAATGCGTTTGGGCCGGAAGGATTGCAATTGTTTTAAGAAAACCTCATCGCATCCCTTGCGTGGTGGATCGAGCATCACCACCGTCGTATCCCGGGGAAAGGTTTGAACTTGTGGATTGTCAAAAATAGCTTCGGCCCGGGATGCTTCAAACGAGCACTTGTCTGCCAAATTATTGGCCATGGCATTGTTCCGGGCTTCGGCAATTGCCTTTTTGTTGATTTCAATTCCCACACATCGTTCAAAGTGCTGCGCGGCCGACAAACAAAACAACCCCGAGCCGCAGTAACAATCTACAAAATGTGTCATTTGAATTTCATTGTCATTCTCGTCCAGGCACGACGGAGATGCCTTGGCCATGACTGTATTGACCATTTCTGGCAGTATATGAAGATTGTTTTGAAAGAAATTGCCGGCCAAATAGGTAAAGTTGATCCCGTTGACATCCGTCGTCATGTACTCGTTATGATCCGATACCACGGTATCATCGTCCAAGTTAGCTTGTCGAAAGAGCAACGTAGCCCCCAAATCCCCCTGATATGGTTGGTTCAACAGTTCCTGTCGCTTCTTGGCATAAGCCGTGTTGAGGGGGTCCGTAGCAATGGGACAAAATGGAACATCTAAAATCGCACGGACCGTGGCTCGTTGAAATCCAATAGAACCAACACTCGGCAGTGGTTCTGTTGTTTCTTCGTACTTCTCTTTGCGTTCTTGTGCCCTTTGACGATTCCGTCGACGACTTCGTTGTCCGGGAGGTGCCTGATAGTGGGGTGTAATTTTGGACCTGTAGGCATAGTCGTGTTCGGTGCCCATGGCAGGTTCTACTCTGCAGTTGTGTTCGCCCAATAAATCAATCTTTTGCTGTTGAAACATTTCGGCCACGTGGCGGGTTTTCCATTCTCTCTGCAAAGCAATCGGCATGTGCTGGTATTGACACCCTCCACAGTCTTGTGCGAGAGGACATTTCGGTTCGACGCGATCTGGGCTGGCCGTCTCGACAGAGATCAAGTCGGCTTCACTGTACGATTTGTGATTGCGAAAGATTCTGCCAGTAACAACTTCTCCCGGAATGACGTTGGGAATCATCACCACCCACGATGCATCCTGCCGGTCGTCTGTGGTAGTATCAGTATCGTTGATGTGGGTTCCAGCAAAAGTGTTGGGGACATTGTCTAGCTTTAACCTAGCAACACCCATGCCCAAATTAGTTAAGGAGTCGATTTTTAAGGTCAGCTTTTGATGGTACTAAATAATGTTCGAGGTGGTGTGAGTGCACAGAACAACTGACAGAGACAGGTAGAGTGTAACAGTAGGAATCTGAGTATCTCGTTCTCGTCACTTACATGAAAGGGTTCTGGAATGAACTTTTTCGGTGTTTGCACAGTGGCAGTTGGTGCTGCACTGGCGTCGTTGAGAGGAGTTGCGGTAGAGAACAAGGACTTGGAGCATCTCTTGAACGTCGCGTGCCTCGGTGCCCAAGCCCAGACTCTGCAGGCGGTGAGGATGGAAGAGAATGCCATGGCCCAAAGTATCGAATAGCATATGGTCCTGTTATAAATGTGGCGTAGCAAAAGCATGGGAGAGTTGAGCTCAAAAGAGATTTGCGCTGTGTGAGTGTTTTATAAAGCTGGTGGCCTCACTCTGCCTCTGGCGAGTCAAGTCGGATGATGCAACTATCGTAGTATTGACAGTGGAAAGGTTGAAAGAAAAGAAAAAAAATTGAATGGTGCAGCTTTTATTCGGTGTCGAGTTTTCACGTGGTCGCACACACGAACAAAATTGTTACGGAAAAGGATTCAGTTGTTACTAGTAGTAGAGTGGGTGCAGTAGGCTAGCTTTGTATCAGATACAGAATCAATTAGTAGTATTCTACTACTGCTATCTTTAACAGGCATGCCTCTAAGGCGCACCATGTTGTATTTATTTGCGGATCTTGTTGGCAGTATCAGCGGCAGAACTCAATCGCTCGTAGTACTCTTTCCATTTTTCCGTTTCGCTTTCCGCATCTTGCCTCTTTTTCTGCTCTTTTGCCAGCAGCTCTCGAACACGGATCAGCTCGCTTGTTAATGCTTCTTTTTCCTTTGCTTTCTGTTGGCGTTCAATATTGCAACTCTGCTTCACGCGATTCACTTCCAAGACAGCTTCAGTGCGAGATGCAACCTCATTGGACAACTGTGTACACAATTCTACAATCTCTGTATCTGTATTCCGTTGCATTTCTTCGTGCTTCTTGTAGAGCCTCTCAGTTTCTGCTTTTTCTTCTTGGTCCTTCTTTTCCTTGTTTTTGTCAATACCGACACCAAAGAGAGGGCCGGCCTTCCTTTGCTGCTGGAGGAGGTGCTGAATTTTCCTTGACGCATGCTCTAATTTCACGTCCAACCGTTCAGTCTTCTTCTTTTCTTGCTCGAGTGCATGAGCGTGCGAGACACTGGCGGCAACAAGCCGCGCGTGAAATTCGTCCCGTTCGGCCATTGCTTCCAGGAGGGCTGCGTGCATCGATTCCTGTAAGTGTTCCGTAACATGTGTTGGCAAGAGTGGCTCGAAAAAGGAAGCATCAGAGTCGTCTTGGCGTATAGCCGTGACTTGGGACAATTCCAATGCAAGCCAACCGCTTTGTTCCGCACTCAAGAGCTCGGTCATACATTGATTCGAAATGGCAAGAATGTCCTCGGGTTCGTTCGTTACAGTGCTTGCTGCTACCGGCTGTTGGTTTTTATCGTTCACTTGTGGCTCCGTCGTAACGTTGTCAGATTCTTCCTCCATTTTAGATGAGGATTTTACAAGCCATGTCTGAATTTCGGACTGTGTGCCGTCATTCATTTCTATATTCGTCGGATGTGCCCATACCTCGTGTGACGCTAGGGGTATCCGCAGCAAATCTGACAAGGATAAAAGCACCAATCTCGGAAGTGGACATTGCAAGCAAGTATTCAGAAAGTCCATTACAGCGTGGGCACTATGAGAGTATGGCGCCTCTACCGATGAGGCGCTCCCCATTGCCTCAAGCAGTCCAGCCAGTATAGCTCCACTCAATCGAACACTGTCCAAGGGGGAAATCCCCAAAGCATTTGTCAGACCTGCACCCATATCTCCATTAGACGCTCGCTGATATGATCGCTCGTAAAAGAGTGGATGATGGACCAAATCGGCAGTGCATTCAGAGATAGTATCGTGAAATGCAAGAACCTCAGAAAGACTTCGAACAACTTCTGTTGTCGGTTTTCTCTCTCCAGCTGAACCATCTGTTTGAAAAAGTTGGATGCAAAAAAAGATTTCCTTTGGCAACAGGCCTACGGAATCAGACTTCTCCCCCGATCCCTGTGACGTTGTTTCAATCATGGCGTTCATTTCCATGGAAACTTCCGAAGGCTGCTCGGCTATTCTGGTATGCGCAAACCAGTAACCATCCAACTTTCTCAAGGGGTAATAAACCAAAGGCGGGTTTTCGTCTTGCGTAAAGTCAGCAGTGGGGTCAACGCTTAAATTCTTTATCTTCAGAGTGGGCTGTGACTTGTGAGTGCTAACTATATCTTCTTGATTGGAAACACTGGATCCAAGACGCGAAAACCAGCTCTTTCGCTCGCCTGCAAGTGCTCCGCTCACGTTGTTCAGGCGCGAGTTACCGAGAGCGGAAAGGCCGCCGAGAGGCCTTCGTGAATTCCGGTTGCCGCCCGCGGATCGAGCTGCCTCTGATTGCTCGTCCATGGCAAGATCAGAGACCATGCTGCCTGTTTCGTCTTCTTCAACGTATGCTCCAAAGCTATGAGCGGATTGCGTTCGTGGAAAAGTCAATGTAGCAGAATCAGAAGAACTTGTTCGGCCGCGCCCTCCAAGAGTACCAGCAGACTGAGAGTGTCGAAAGATATCATTTTTTGAGTCATGTGTACCCAAACGATCTTGATGGGGAGTTTTCTCCACACTAACGAGTGCGCCGTCATCGTCGCAGAGCGACTGTGGAATCTCAACGGGTTCATCAAACTCAATTTCGCTTGCTTCTGCTGGGCTTTCACACATACCGCAAACAAAAATACCGCTTTCGCTCTCTTTGGAACAGTTATTGATGAAAGTGCATTGCGGGCATGTCCAGCTTCTTCCGTCCTCCTTTTCGGAAATAACATGAAGATTTCCACTAGGAGCATCGAGGTTGTCTTCTATATTGTTGAAGGTGTTTGATGCACGACGAGCCTTTTCCGCAACCGCTTTACCCTTCTGCTTCGTTACGGACAACAGAGCAGACCCCCAGCGACCCGTGGACTGGCCCATCCCCACCATTTTGCCTCCCACTTTTCCGCCAACACCAACCATTTTGCCTCCCATTCCAGAAACAGTCCCTAAGAGCCGGCTTCTAGCTTTCTCGGGAGTCTCTTGCGGCTTTGTACTCAATGTTTTGTTATAGGCTGCTTGCTCAGTGTCAGAGTGGCTCTGCACTGTTGATTTCTGATCATCGAAACCTTCAGTGGCATCAGTTGCCTCTTGTTCGCCGCTTTCCACCAACGAGTCAATCGTTCTGGTATTCGTTTTGGGCGAGACCTGTTTCTTGAACTTCAGTGCCGATCCAAATCTGACAAGTTTGCCGCTTGAGTGTTCTGTAGAGGCTCCTTCCCCAATTTGCTCAGAGTTAGTCGTCTCCCAAGCTTCTACTCCGGAGGATTCGTCGTCCCGGCTCGACGTCAACAACGACGCTATGTCAGAATTAGCATTTCCAATGACTTCTTTCATTTCCAGAGCGTAGTGATATTTGGTAACTTTCTCGATATGTCTTGTCCAGGCAATGTACTCCTCCGCTGTTTCTGCAACGAAGAACCTCGTCTTACCTTCTCTTTCAACGATTCCAAACGCCCTTTTCAGGTCCCATTTGCTCCTGCCCCCCGCCAAGGCCCTAAGCCTTGCTCCTCGCAGAAAAATAAAGTCGACTGGCTTGTACTGAAATTTGATGACAAGAAGAAAATTGCGCAAATGCACGAGTGAGTAGGAAAAAATGCTGGACACTGCATAAGTGAATATCAAAGTAATGCTCACCGTTCCAGGGCCGGTGTAAATGATTAGCATATCCATCTTTAGCACCGCCCAGTAACGCCAGAGGGTCGACGTAGACACAACGCGATGACCACTTTGGTGGGTTCCGCCAATGCGAAGCCAGCCGGCAATCGGAGACGAGGCCATTGCAACCGCTGCAATGCGTTCGCGCTCCTTCTGGAACACTTTGCGCTGAAGCTCCTGAAGATCGGCATCTCGTTGGCGCAGAGTAAGATCATGTTTGTTTTTCCAGTTGTCAAATACACAAAACATTCGCGAGAGCAAAACTTTTGCGGAGCGAACAGATTGCTCCATTTCAGTGCATGCCGCGCTGATTGGATGACTAGTGAGGTCTGGACGTTGTCCATCAAGCGCTTTTAATTCTTCCCGCGTTAATTGCTGGTTTCGAAGGGCTACGAGTCTCGCTCTTAGGTGAGAACATATAGCCACGCATCTCTCTCCAAAGACCCGGCAAAAATTGAAACAATCTTGGAATTTTTCCAAGTCCTGCATGGACAATGTATTTTCCATTGAAACAGACATATTTGCATGGAGATAATTCACTCGCATCTCGAAGTCAGCGACAAGTGTTTTCCATGACAACCCTTGTTTGGGGGGATTGTTGCATTCTTCCGTTGCATGGAAGCTCTGTCTTGATATTAACTTGTGATGAACTCCCGGCGATTCACCAGCAATACATTCATGCCACGTGTCTTTTTCAATTGCAACAACAGACAACATGTCTCGGTGAAGCGCACTCTCTGGAGTAAAGTACCACGTCGTGAGGTCGAGATGGTGAAGCATAAGCGCAAATTTCTGTGCATTTTCGATGATTGGCAAAGTATGATTTTTCAAGGACGGGGCGGATACGAGTACGTCATGTATCTTGACCCGTAAAAGAAACAGACGTAAATCTGCGGGAAAAGCTAAGGTCATGGCTTTATTGAACACCCAAAGCCAACCGGGAAAATGACCACCTGCCCCTGGAACCAAGGAGGCAATCAGAGCACCGACTGACTTTTCAGGGAACCTTTGTTGCTTGAACAGCGGAGCCGTGATTCCCCTGGACCACGTTGGCATCACCAATGCTTCCAAAATCAGCAGCAAAACAGTTTCTATGTGATCGACGTGCAAATTGACAATCCCACCAGTCCCCAAATCAGCAGCAAAGGAACGAGACCGTCCGGAGCTAAAACGTTCCTCAAACCGCAGTAAGATGGACTCATCACGCAAAGAAGCCTTGTCTCCATTTTTGAATGCAGAGCCAATCTCAACGCGTTTTCCTAGTGAGAAAATATTCACCAGTTTAGGATCCTCTTGGTGCAAGCGTTGCGCTTTTACTGCACTCTCGGTTTCCTCATTCGCACGATAATCGGGCATTTTCTCTTCGATAGCAGCCGAGACTATCTTGTCGACAGTCTCGACCATATTTACTTCCACAGATTCCTCTTCCAATCTTCTTTCGTCTCCATCAGTGACAGAGCTCTGCGTATTGGCTACGCCGCTTGCTGCGACAGCAGTAGTGACGCCTTCATCGTCGGCCTTGACGAGATTAACTTCCACCGATTCTTCCACAGTGCTTTTAGTTGAGGCAATTTTTCCTGGATCTGTCGTTCCGCGCTCAGATATGGTCTTATTATCACCGTCGTCTGTCTGATCTACAGAAAAACTCTCTGCAGGATTTTTATCTTTTGCAGCGGCAACTTCATCAAGATTGCAAAGACTGAACCTGGTCTCCACGAGGCTGCATTTTGCCACAGCACGTCGATCCTTTTGGCGAAAGTCAACCTCGAGGCCGACCTCCAGCTTCCTGGCGTTCATTGTTGCCAGTCGGATCAAAGGAAAATACAATTTTTCTCGATCAATTGCGTCAGGAACTTTCTTTGTTGGGCGATAAGGACTAAACATCGAAACATTTTGTCGCCAAAGAGATACATTGCAGCCGGAAACTTGCATGAAAAGCCCCAATTTCAATCCACCAGCCGCTCGGCTACTATGGAGCTGACGGTGAAAAAGCACGCGTCGCCCTTGTAATGTGTTTTTGATTCGATCTGCAGCATTTGCAGAGGAAAGATCCGCGTTGGTATCTTTGTGTGAGGCTGCACTAGCATCTCTTATAGAATAGGATGCATGCTCCATTTCAACCTTCTTAATATCGGCCTCGTTAGCGGGAAATAACGTCATGACCAATTCTACTGTTTCTTTGACTACTTGAAAGTGATGCAGACCCGTACTCAGAGCACCGGCTAGAAGATCTAGGTCAAGGTTTATTTCAACATTCTCCACCTCGATAGCTGCATAAATCAACATCTCGACAAGATTACTGTCCACTGATTCGGGTGGCACTCCTTCGAAACAAAAAGATATCTTCACGGATGTAGGAGCGCACAGTTGCTTGGGATCCGTATGCAGATAGAACGGTATGACAGGCACAATTTGAGCCGAAAACCCGCCAAGCTCCAGTTTCATCTGAAATACTGATCTGGATTTACAGTTCCCTTCATCGTCCCCTATTAATGAACCATCATGCTGAAGCTGCAGAGAGAAATCGGACGTGTCGTTTGGGAAAACAATATCGCCTGCATCACTTTTCGAAAATGTCTTCCCGATTTTGCTGGAAGGGAAGTTTCGAGGGAGATCTGAAGATATCTTTAGATACATATTGTCCACTGAAGAGACAATGTCACACGATCGTATGTTCTGCTGAATGGCTGCGGGGATACATATCTCGCAGTTCGTGATTCTCAAGTCAGCATTGAAGAGATCCGAGGAAATAAACTCATTCTCATCAAAGAAAAACGTTTTACTTGGTTGCAAATGATCGTCAAGTTCAAGTGGAGCATTTGGGTGTACTAGCATATCGGTTGTCAACCTGTCGATCCACTCTCCAGAACTCCACCGAGGATTAAATCCGCCACCACTTTCATTCAGCGCAAAACGCAGAACTCTACACCAAGATTGGCAGTCCAGTTTGATTCTGAACGAATCAACACCTACGTCGTTTGTAACCTTGGTGACTCTGATCATTTCGTCCTCTGCAGCATTCGAGGGGGGCTTTCCTGTCTTTGCTGCTGTGGACTGATCGTCGGCCGATTTCCCCGTTAAGGCAACATCGTCTCGCAAATCAGAATCTCCACTTTCCTCGCGCTCACCTGTCAAGATTGTTGTTGGCAATGGAGCGACATCCTCTGGGACCTTTGGTTTTGCTTTTTCTCTTGTTTGGCAGTCAATTGTAACCTTAACACCAACCGCTTGAGCTGGATATGTTCCACGCATATCCAAGCGATCTTCACAAATGGCCCGATTCTGAAAAGTTGGGAACCCATCCTCCTCTTCTACTTGAATTGGAGAGCGGGCGCATTTCTCGATTGGTGTTGGTACAGGGTCGTGCAAACGACCACCAGTGGTCAAAAATTGAGTTCTCTCAGCGAACCTTTCCTGTATGGAAACTTGCGAGACAGAAGCCTGAAGATATGCTCCCTTTGTCAAATCCTCTTTTGGCCATATGAATTCAGTTACGACTCCTCTAGAATCAATTTGAAAGAAATCATCATCGTTGGTATGCCGATTGGAATGATCCGCTTTATTTTCTTCTGGGGTATTTTCCGGAATAGGGAAACGTTTTTTCTCGTCAGAGGGGTAGACGCATCGGAATGTAGCACGATCCACCGAAACGCTGACCGAAATCTGTTCGTGTATCAACAAGCCATTTGGCAACATTATCACAGCCCGATCTATTTTTGGTTTACTTTCCGGAAGAGAAGCTGTGCCTGGTGTTGAAGACGTGGGCGTTTCTGCGCCAGGTGTTTGCGGCTGCTTTGCAGGAGTGCCCAAAACGCTTCCACGTTTACCCCATAGCGAGTTAAAGGCCTGACCGAGACCCTTGGATGCATCTGCTGCTTGTTGCTGTAATTGTTGAACTGTGCTGCCATCGAGAGTGTCATTATCGGCGGTATCCGCAATTGTTTCTTCAAATACGGACAAACTGTCGGCAGCACTTAAAGCGCCTGTACTGTCGGCTCCTCCTTCCAAGGCTGCCACGAGCTCTTTCGCAGCGTTGGCGCCCATTGTTGTTGTAGTTTCGCCCACATCAGTGCTGTCGTTTGACGAACAGGCGCTCGCACCCTCGTTGTCGCTGAGGGCCGCGGCCTTAATCAGCTCAACCGCATCTTTCTCTGTGATCAAAACCGATTGCTCCTTTGTTTCTTCTCTTTTTTCTATATCCTGTTTACCAACCACGTTGCGGACACTCGCTTGGTGCTTGGTAAGTAGTGCGTCATTGTGATCTGTGTGGTCATTTTCACTACGGAGAGGATCTTCAAATCCCCGGTCTTTGGCAACACAGGATTGAACGCCAAGCACTACCTGCACCAAGTAAGGCACAACTTCAGCCTGTATTGACACTTCCACTTTGGAAAGCGTATTGTCGATTTGTAACGCCAATAAGGCACCATCTCGTATACGCCGTTTCATGGCCATATGAACAACCACTTGGTTATTGTGGTCCTCCACTGGATTGCTAAGGCTCTCTGTTTTCTTGGCTTCTTTATTGTTATTGTTCAATCTAGCGTCAGAACTTGGTTCATCGTGTGTTGGATCGTGTGTTGGTTCAAAACTCCTCTTCTCCTCTGGTTTTTGTGGAGTGGAGATATCTGTTTTATCAGCAGCTACGTCGGTTGCTGTACCTTGTTTCGCATTGATGTCCGGTTGATTCATTTTTTTCATTACATCTTTCTCGACATCCTGATCGTTGTCGCCATCGGTACTCGCTGCTACGATGACATCCGCTTTTTCTGTCGTCACCGTCGCCGCTGCCACCGTTCCTGCATCTGTCGTTTCTGCTGCATCTGGTGTAGGAATGATGAGTCCAATCGTATTGGCCAAGTCGGCTACGACTTCTGCTGCCGCTTCGGGTGAACCCGACGGTGCTACTTTTGGGACACGCGGGGGAGTAGGAGGTACCGTCGTGCTGCGGGAGACGGGTGGTACAATACCGGTCTCACCTTGCATCAAGGAAAACAACTTTCCATCACTCGTTCGTAGCCCAACATTATAATTCATGGTAATTTTTTTGAAAATCAGCAAGGTTTTGTCCTGTCCACGTGGTTGTGGCTTGTGATTGTGGGCCCAGTGATCATCTGGTGTCCCCTCATTGCCGTATTCATCGACACTTGTACACCGTACGGTTTTCAAGAGTATTTGAATGGTCGGCGGTGTCCAAGGTCCCGGCCTTCTCGTCTTGAAGGTCCCCCAGGTTTGGAATTGAATATAAATAGACGCAATTTCCAACTGCAAATTGTCGGCAATCCGATCTCCCAGATTGTATCCACCGCGCTGATTAGGATTTTTGAATGCCGTTCTCGTTCGTAGACATTCTTGTCGGAGCTGCCGAAAATGTTCTTCTGCTTCTGCTACCGTCAAGTGTCGTATTCGTGGCCGTTTCCTGTTTCGAACGTAGTGCAGTGGTTCACTTATCTGGACAGTAATATGTTCTATATCTACCAGTATGGGCGCCTTGCGCAGGTTGGTCCAGGACGTGACTTGGAATGCGACTTTGGAAATATGAATGCTGTCGATTTCAATAAAGGGCACAATGGCGGAAATCTGTTCGTTAATCGCCGCACAATTCAAGTTCAAATCCGTAATTTCACCCTTTCCATTTAGTAAGCTGGCATTGACCATTTCTTTTCGAAAACCAACAATGTACTGTAATATGTTTTTTGGGAATACAATGAGTGTAGCAGTAGCAGTGGTGTTGGAAGTATGTAACGGTAAATGTAAATTGGAACAACGAGCAGAAGTTGCACGCAATGGTGAGATGTCAAGAGAAACAAAGACCATGGCAGCAAAGAGAAAAAACCATGGTAGTTTGTTTCTTTGGAACCTTTTTTTTGGTATTCGAGTAGACACATACATCATACATGACACACAAACACACGCACGCACGCATACACACACACCTTTCCCAGCTGCTCTTGAAGCATTCCCAAGATAAACTTTTCCATGATTTCTCGTTTTGTTGTTTCTTGTCCTATTGAATCAAAACTTGATTCTGCCTTAACTTATTCTACGTAGCAAATTGTTTCAATTTCTTATAGATCATATCTCTTTTGCTGGAAAAAGAGAAGATAGATACTGCTATGTACAATTCAGTCAAATTTGCCATGTATTGATCGAAGTGGAAGCAGTCAGGAAAAAATTAAAAAATTAGATCTCTCGTGTTTCTTTAGTGTACCGTACTACCGTACTTTTTGGCCTTGCTGCAGCGATACGTCTTGCACTTGTGTGTGTGTGTACTTGTGTTTGTGCGTGCGCGTATGCGAGTACCAACAGCAAAGCAGAGACTCCGATACATTCAATGAAGGAGAGCAGAGTGGCCGTAAATTATACTCGAGTAGCAAGTAGACCTAGTGGTTCCAGGTTTTTTAGATTTGGATTTGTTGTTGTTGTTGTGGTCAAAAGTACATGCAGTAGTAGACTACTACTAGCTAGTAGTATTATGAGTAGTACTACGCTAGTGGCATCATCATGAGGGTCATTTTAGGGATTAGGTGCATTGACAAAACGTTGAAAGATTAAAAGCGCACACTTGCTTCTAAAATTTGAATTTTCGAAAAAAATGACGACAAAAAAAATGATTAATAAAATCGTAATCCTAAATAAAAAATAAAATCGAACTGAAAATCTGTTTTACGCCTCTGTCAAACAGAAACACCACACACTCTGAGCGAGATTATACTCTCCTTGTAAATGACAGTATTACTCCAGTGGGCAAAAACAAAAGCACCAACGTAAAGTACTACACTATCAATTCTTATGACAACTACAACTGTAAAAGACCTTCAAAGCTCTCTGCACCAGACCTTCACAGATTTTGGACCTTCGGTACGTCCTAGTTTGGTGTTGGCGGCGCAACTCGCCGACAAGAAGGCTGGTAATGGTGGTGGTGCAACAACAACACCTTCCTCCAGTAGTACTAGTACTAGTACTGGTCCAAAGGAGGACCTTCATGCCCTAGTGGCGGCTCTCTCCTTTTCATTTTCCCATGATGAAATCACTGACAAGGAAAACGACAACAACAACATCAATAGTAGTAGTAGTAGTAATACAAAGAAGTTTACCTTTATTACGCCTCATAAACAGGTGACACCTGCGTGGGTTCTCCAGCGACAACAGCAATCCATGGAAGTGATGACGACTACAACAACGGCAAAGTCGACGACTCCTCTGACAGTGTCGACCCTCCAAGACAGTCTTTCTCCTCCTTCGGACTGGGGAAGTACTTGCTCGCAACAACAGCAACAACAACAAACGAGTCAACAAGTAGTTATCGCATCATTTTCTCCAGTGCGTCGGTATTCCACCACCAGCGAACGTCAACGAGAGGATGCTGCGGCATTGGCGTATCCTTTAAGTTTACCCATTATTACTACTACTTGTACTAGTACAAGTAGTAGTACTAGTAGTAGTACCACCACCAACAACAATCACCAACAACAGGGTAGAAAACAAACGTTGACGGCCAATACAAAACCTGTCAAGAAATATCCCAAGGTTAACACCAATATTCCTGGGGCTGGAACACGTCGATCCAGTTGTGTCCATCCCATCGTGGCCACGACGACAGCAGCACCGGCGACGGTGGCTTCCAACAAGGAAAGACGCCTGAGATATGTTCCCACAGAGTCCTGTACGACTACTTCTGTTGGCAACCAAGTACGCCAATACGACGATGATCCATTGGTGGCTCATTGTGTTCATCAACATGCCAAAGATGTATGGATGTGGGCCAAACATCATTTGCCTTTGGTGCCAGCACTGCAGAACCTTACCGAACACGCCGTTTGTGCTGTGACGCGACAAGAATCTATGGACGACGTTGATGCAAAAATGGTCACACCCATGGTACAGGCCGTGGACGAAAATTTGCTGGGGCCGGTAGTGCATCATCTCCGCGGGTGGATAAAATTTGGTCCATAAAGAAAAAAATTAGGATGATGATGATAATAATGATGATGGCGTTCAAGGCACATTTGACATCTAAAATCTAAACTGTTCGTCAAGCATCCACAAGATATGTGTGAGGAATACTTAACTACTACTCTATGTAATGGATATTGGCTAAAATTATTCTGCAAATTCTAGTACCGTAGTAGACTAATAATAGTAGTAGCAGAGCACGCTACTACTAGTAGCGAGTAGCAGCCAACTACCGGTAATCGCTCTAGCTACTACTACTACGTATGGCAAGCCACTTTTTACAACAACGATTTGGAACACAGTCAGTCTATCAAGGCTTTTTGCAAACAAATTAGCAAGTACGACAAACATTGGAAAATCACCCCGGGTTCAGCTCCGTTTCTGGAAAGGATGGAATGATGACTGTGGCCAAGCCTTCCCGATCCTTGCTTTGATGACTACTCTACAAGATAAAGTAGTAGTACCCTGGTAATCCCAAGCTCAAAAACATGTTGATCGGATGTTACTGAGCGGCAGCATGTTGGAGCGTCGCTCAATCAGTGGACCCAACCTAAAAGAACAAGAAGTGGCCCGTACTACAGTAGACTACAAACAGCAGCTGGTAGTAGACTACAGTAGATGTTGTTGCTTTGGATCTTATTTGTAGGGAGAAGGATAAAAAAAACAAAGAATAGTAACGCTTCTCGGCTTTGACAGTCGCCTTCAGATCTGTTCGGATCTCCTGGACATGAACATAAGATGCGATCTCTACCAGCTACTCGGCTCCATTACTTTCGCTTCCACCGCTTCTCAAACCAATCTTTTCTTGTAGCCACCACGTTGTGCCAGGCTGGTTCGTAGGAGACTGTACGATACCCGAAAAAGTGCGTAAGATTTTACCAGTAATTTTCTATCACTCTCCAGCTGCTAACAATGGCGCATGTTTCTTACTGGGCGGTCTGAGATGTTGGTGGTAGTTTCTAGGGCAACCCGTGCAACAAGGCTTCGAAAATATAACCCTGTCTGGAGATCTCACAAAACAAAAGTATCAATAATTGACTCTCACAGTGCAGGACACATTCCGTTCTACTAGTAGAAATGGTAGTAGATTCTTTGAAGCAACTTTTAAATCTTTATTGTACAATTACTGATCTGCTGTATGTTTTGATTTCATTTCATAGCCGTCCAAACCAAACTCAAGCCGCTGCCTTGGACATTGGTGTGACTCTTCCTTGACACTTGCAGTATGCACTTCCACTTCCCCCTTAGCTTGATGCTTCAACGCGCCATGAATTTATAGACTAACACTTATTTTTTACCTCCATCTGTGGTACTAGAAGTCACTAGCTGAATACGGGTCACTTATTCATCCAGACGGATGGATGACTCGTCGAACAAAAACTTTTGGTAGAGGCTCACTTCCCAATCGTTGCGATTCCATTTTTTGCTGGATTGTTTCTGTTGCTGCTGTGCCATTTGCTCCTGCTGCTCGAATCCCACCTGTTGCATATCGTAAGTTCCACAAAGATTGCAAGCACTCGCAATACCAATGACAGTCTCGCCTACCCAGTCATACTCTACGGTCGCGGATTCAGTGGTAGTGGTTGTTATGGTTGGTGGTGGTGGTGTTTCGCAGCTCTTGTCATCGTCCGCCGAGGGCAGAGAACATTGAGAACAGGTACTATTCATTTTGTCCATCGTGATCTGAATTTCGTTGTGATGAGGAAGGTTGTGTGACGATAGAAAATGGAAGAGAATAATGTAGAGAAGATGCGAATCGAGGTGAAATTCGAAACTTTAATGGCTATTCTGCAGTCCCAGCAGCAGCACAAACGCCATACCTGGTACGCCATGATTTAAAAAGTTTTTAAACCAGGCCTTGACATCCGACTCGGAACAATAATAAAGAGTGTTGTCAGCATGTAGATAAAAGTGGGATTTGAATGTAATTAAATCTTTAAATGGCCGTTGATATTTTGTTTCTATGTGACATCTAAGAAAAGGTCATTGTTTAGGTGCAACCTGAAATTGAAGTCCCGGATGCCGAACAATCGGGACTGTTCTGGAGTCTTTGCGAACACGAAAAGCGACAGTCTACCAGGTACCGTGTTCCCAAACCTGCCTCCTGGAGTTCCATCAAAGATAGATGTGCTACTAGTCTAGTAGCCTTGAATTCTGACAGGAGCTAGAGTAGTCAAGTCATCAAGTGAGGGTATTCTTCTACGGAGTACGGTACGTAGTACTACTTTGAGATGGAGACGTTCCGAGAGAGCAGAGCTGCAGATCTCCGGTGTTGTTTACTCCAAATATTTGAAGACTTGAGCTTTCTTGGAATAGCCCAGTGTGTACATGTATATTTAACCTTCAACAAACGATAAATAAATGATACTTTCGCAGATACCGTGTTCCTGCGCCGAGTCTAGTAATCCATGTTTTTTACCTTATTTTGTCAACATGAATGTCATTTTTTTTCCAAGGAAGGAGTATGGAAGCAACGCAAGAAGTTACAGAACTGTCTACAGTTGCCGAGAGATAATGTTGGAGCTTTTCAGGCCAGGACAAAATAACCTCACAGCGATATACTACACTGTCACTCCATGGCAAGATCTAGCTCTTAAATTGTACGTTGATTGAAAAGGGCATGCGTTTTAAAATTTCTTTTACGCATTCATTGTTCTGTCTTGCAATTTACGATGTTTATAATCGTCTTCTTGTCGGAGAGTTGATGGCGTTTTTTTTTTCAGCTAGTGTCGCTTCCGCTTTTTAGGGCTCCCTTCAGGCGCCGACTCTGTCTGAGGCAGTGTTTGGGGACCGCTTGAATTGTCTGAAACCGACTGTGGAATGCATGTGGCAACCAAATCTCGTAGCTGCAGTAAATGAGGAAGGTAGGCTCGTCCTTGCGTATCTCGTGCTGATGGATGTTGTAGCGTTCCATGGTACATCGCATCCGTCTTCTCGGCAAAGTCTTTCAAAACCTCAACTCCAATGGCCTGTGTCAAAGACTTACCCAGCACAACAAAATGTTTCGGTCGAGCAATTTCCAGGAGCGGTGCCATGTAATGGTCCCAGCATAGGTTGATGATTGCGTTTTTGACGCTTGCTGGCAATACTTTTGAAGGGGTATTGTACTTGGTACCTGTAGTTTTGTTCGTCGCAACTTTTACTCCAGCAGCGAGAAAGATGTGAATGGGAGAAATATCAAGAAATCCAATGCCATTCTTCTTCATTCGATCCAATACAGCAATTTTAGCCTTGACGCGCTCTGTTTTATCAGCTTGTTTCTTCACAACATGAGCAAAAGCATCGTCATACTCATCGTCATCTTCGGTCATGTGTTGTTGCTCACCGGATAGAACAGACAAGATTCTCCAAAAGGTGGGTGTTCCCCTGGCAATGCTTCCATCCTGTTCGGAAGTGATCCCTGCCAGCCATGGCTCACCATAGGTCAAACAATGAACCAAGTTGACATGACCCTTGTGGTATTCTTTCGTGACAAGATCTTGATGTTCCGGCAATATTTGTCTATCCAAAATGTCCAGCTTCGTCCTGGAGTGTGACTCGGAAAGCACAATTAAGTTCATGCGCTGACCTTTCGATAGATGTGCTGTAACCGATCGATAGTACTTGTCTGCAATGGCAGCAGCGTGCTCCATTCCTTCCTTGTACTCTTCAAGTTCCAGGGGCCAGATCTTGTTCACTTCTGCAAAGACATGTTGAAGGCGGGCTCCGTGCGCAAAAGGAGAAGTATCCACCACATATGTTGGTCGTGGTATTGCTACTTTCTTCAATGCAGCAGCAGCAGCAGCAGTACCACTCTTCTTCTTATGTGACCTGACCTTGGATTTGGATGGCTTGTTGGTGGAAACCCTGTTCCGAACTCCGGTATACTTGTTATCATTGTAATCAATGACAGCCTTCGGAGATCTCAACTTTGCCTTGTAGGAGCCTTCCTTGTGGGGTGCTGCAGACACAGTACGATTATTTGTTTGCAAACGAATCATTTTAGCAATGCTGCTGAAATAATACGAAAGATACAACATACATACATATTGATCGTGAGAATTTGTTCCATGAGTGAGTAATCCAACAAGATGCACACCTTCTGTAGAATACTGGCTACAGTACTAAAGTAAAAACAGTACTGTCGGACTTTGTGTGAGATTTGCGTACCTTGTTGGATGATGGACCGAGATGAATTCTGGAAGGAAAAAAAAGAAGACTTTTGTCGATTTTGTTGATATACAAAATCGCCGTACCTCCTTCTCTACTACAACATGGTCTCACGGTCTCACAACTCTCGAACTGTCTCTATCTGAACTCTTTTGTAAGTTGAAAGAAGGAAAGATACCTCTTTTGAACATTCACTGGATTGAACCAAGAGCCAACCGATCCAATCTTTTTTATGAGCTACCTACGGACTACGAATAGATGATAGTAGACTAGTTTTGATGTTTTGATGATGGTCAATTATTAATAATTCATTCCATGCTTCTACGAAAAAATGATCCAAAATTCCCGCGAAACAAAGCCAGCAGAGCAGACGATACTCGAGTATTTTTCTGTGAACAATGCGATTATACGGGATTCTTTCATTCTTGTTTGTGACGTATTGCAACAAGCTTTCTCTATCCCTAGCTAGAGTATGGATCAATAGATCTTTGTTGAAGCGATATCAAAAATCAAGAAAGTAATTATCACACAACCACACAACTTCTTTATTATTATTTCACGTTCTTTGGACAGGACTCCTTTCAAATAAATAATATCAATACTACTATAGGTGAATTCAGATACAGAGGAAATTAACAGCTCTGATTGCATAAGAAAAAATCCATTTTTTTCACACAATTCGTCGTACATTTTTAAAAAAATGAGGGATTCTTTGCCATTGATGTTCTGCGTCGTCCTTATTGTGACGGTTGTTGTCCGCACGTCCACAGGATTTCGTCCTTTTTCACCAACAACGACTGTGTTGCAAGGAGGAATGACTCCTAGGACTGCTAATGCTAGGTCCTCCGTCGAATGGACACAGAAAACAACACTACAACAGTTTACCATCACGCCACAAAGTTACAGTTACAGTGCGTCGTACAATCTCTTTGCTACTTCTGATACTGATGCAGAGGAGGAACCCAAACGCCGACGAAAACGTGTCAAACGAAAAGAATCTGAATCGACAGCATCAGCCTTAACAGACGAAAAAGAAGAGGAGGAGGAAGAACAAGAACAAGAACAAGGCGAACAGCCACCGATCGAATTTAAACCGAGACGACAAGACGCAACTGTGAATTTGCAAGTAAAGGATGTTCGAGAGTTGGTGAATGAAGGGTCGTCCAGAGCAGTGAGCTCTACAAGCAATCCCAGTAGCATGCGTATGGCTTCCTCCACCTCAACTTTAGGAAGTGCGAGGACGACGACGACAATGAGCAGCACCAGCACCAGCACCAGCAGTACTGATACTACAAACGATTCGTTAGAAATGCTGTTGCAAGATGCCAAAGAATTTCAAGCTCAAGATGTCTCGTCATCGGGAGAAGGAGGAGGATTTAGCATTCCCGACACCATCAAGAATGCTCTATCGACATTGGTGACGGTCGATTTTTTTGTCGTCTGTGTTTTTTTGGTGTGGTTTTTGGCTGGAATCTTTTGTTCTTACGTTTTAAAAGACGATACGGTCCAGATTGCCTTTAATCGTAAGTGGTGCCTGATATGGTTGTGGTCGTAATGGTGTCCGGCTGACTGTATTTCTTTTGTTTTTTAATTGTGAACCTGAATCTCACTCATCGACGGTTATTTGTTTGAAATTGTTTCTTCAGAGTCATTTCAACCAGTGGTACAACCAGCCCTTGGCTTCCTGATGATTGCCGCCATTGCCGGAGGATTTTCGGGAGAAGAAGACGAAGGAAGGCAATGATCGATCTTCGATATGCAACATCTTTCATGGAATTCAGGGTAAGGTAATTTCAAATTTAACGACAAAATTGGGAATAAAAAGCGATGCGTGATACCGCAATATTTGCATCTAAATCTTTTACACAACTTTGAAGGGTGTCAAAACAAGCTTCATTATCCAACCAAAAAATCTGTCAATCCAATATCAAAGTAATACTTTTAAAATAAAAAAATAAAAAAGAAGTTGCCACAACGACAGCCAACTAAATTATCTCCGGTGTTTCTTTTTACCTCCTCCTCCTCCTCCTCCTCCCTTACCAGCATATCCGCGCTGATTCGGAAGAGCTCCTCCGCGGCCTCCACTGCCCCCGGCGTAGCCCTTCCGGAGCTGTTTCTGCAGGACGCCCTGCAAACCATCTTCTTCTCCACCGTCTACATCATCATCGTCGTTGCCGTCACCACCCTGCCTGTCGCGTTTGCGACGTCCATGAGTCTTGCGTGCTGCCAATTGTTCCTTTAATTCTCGCGTGGCCAGCCGTTGTGCCTCATTGACGCGCTCCAACAAAACGAGCACGGTTTCTTCGTCCAGCTTGTATTCCGGTAACTTTTTGCCTAATAGAGCTTCTAATCTTTGGTAGACTTCCACGTCGTACTGGGTCACCATGGCGATGGCTCTTCCGGATCGTCCAGCTCGAGCTGTTCGACCCACGCGATGAATGTAATCTTTGCCGTGTCCCGGCAAATCAAAGTTCTATCAAAGCAAGCAAGTATGAATGAAAAAGTAAATGTCAGCGACGAACGAGAAACCTGCAGCCAAGTAAAAAGACAAGAGCGCCACTTCCTCCCAACAAAAATACTTCAAAAAAAAACCCGAACTACACACCACAATACATTTCACTACAAGCCTGCCAACTTACAATGACAACGTCCACGGATGGAATATCCAGACCTCGACTGGCTACATCGGTACAAATAAGAATCTCGCGATCACCAGATTGAAATTTTTGCAAAGCTCCGAGACGTTTGGGTTGGGACATTTGTCCGTGCAAACAAATGGCAGGAAATCCCAAATTGCGCAACATTAACGCCAGCCGTTGGACGTTGTTGCACGTGGCACCAAATACTAGCACAGATTTCCCGACATTTTCGTGAATGAGCCACGTCAAGTAACAGTCCTTATATTTGGCCGGAATGAACAAGTAACTCTGGAGTAACAGTTTGGGAGTTTGAAATTTGGTACTGACTTCAATTTTGACCGGATTGGTGAGTGAGGCGCGTTGCAACTTTTGGACCTTGGAAGTCATGGTTGCTGAAAACAGCATAGTACGACGGTCTTCCGGAATAACATCCAAGACTTTGTTGAGTTCTTCTTCGAAGTCCAGCGACAGCATACGATCGGCTTCATCTAGTACCAAGAATCGCAATTTGCGCAAATGAAATCCCTTTGTATTTTCCAAGTGATCCAAGAGCCGACCCGGTGTGGCAATGACTACATGCGGTGTCCGGGCCAAAGCGATGCTTTGGGAGGTCTTATCGACTCCTCCAACGATGCACAAACTGGTCGCACCAATGGTCGCCGAGAGGGCCTGCAAGACCTGATGGATTTGAAAGGCCAATTCCCGGGTCGGAGTTAAAACAAGGCCAAAAACGGCACCCCGAATCGGATGAATCAGCAGTTCCTGTAACAGGGGCAAACAAAAGGCTCCCGTTTTGCCCGATCCTGTTTCCGCCAGTCCGATAACATCGCGACCCTGAAAGGCGTACGGTAAAACTTCCTTTTGAATCCGTGTGGCCGTGGTCCAACCAGCTTTCGTACAGGCCTCCACAAGAGCTTCGGACACACCCAAACTGGCAAAGGTGCTGTTCGTGACCACCGATGTAGGATCTTCTTCTTCTTTTTCTTTTTCATCTTTGTCCGTGTCTATTTTATTCTCAATTTCTTGGGCACCAGATTTCTTTCCATTCTTCAATTTCTTGGCTTCTTTTTTCTTCTTCGGATCCTCCGCGGCATCAGCCTCCGCAGCCTCCTTTTCTAGAGCATTGTTGCCTTTGCTTCTGCTTTCACTTTCACTATCTGACGGCATTTCTATAGGTGCATATAGAATTACTGAGTGTATGTAAGGACTGCTTGCTATTGGTGGTGGTGATGTTTCAAATAATAATGAATTTGTTTCTTCTTGTGAATTTTCTCAAACAGGTTCCAAAGTAGACTACTACTACTCTTAATATATTATTAGTATGATTGAATCGCAATGTATTTTTTGGGGGGTCGAGTTGTTGGATTGACTGGTTGCCATGGGACGAGTCTGGTATATATCCCTAAAACCAAGGGACGAGTCTGGTATGTATCCCTAACTCTGATAAACTTGTGCATTTGTACCAGCCGGAGCCGCTACCAATATTTATTTCTTGTTCTTATTACTACCGGTACCTGGTACTCCTCTAGACAACTACTACTACTAATAGCTAGTTGTACTCCTAGATAGTACTTACTCTACTAGCTAGCTTTTTGAATATTGTTTACAAGTTTACGGGCATAGGTAAAGTGGTCATGCTGTCCGCCACCATTGTCCAAAGTCCAAATCCATGTATGATTAGCCCATGTCCGGCCGCAGCGGTGGTGGTACATATATATCCTCACTCCTCACTGCTGTCCATGTGAAAGAACGCGTCCCTGCCCATTTCTCTGTCTCGGCTCTTTGCTCATGATCTCCATGATGTTGACATAATCCATCTCTACAGAACATGCCTGTGTCCTCCTTATCCATGTCCATCACGTTTCAGATGCATGTTCATGTTGTTTGCATGTCCAGGTTTTTAATAGTAGACTACTAGTAGGCTAGTAGCTAGAAAAAGAAAACTGGACCGGATCGTAATGTGTATTATAATATGACACCTGTATGATGTGAAGAGAGGCCAGGGTGGACACACCATGCAATTATTAGATGCATAGCTCCATACCGAGTAGACTACTCTACTCTAGATAGATAGTAGTAGTGGTCTACGACACCACCAGAATCAGCCAGAGGAGTTCTAGTACACTCTACTGCATTAGAGGTGTTAAAGACGTTAGTCCTAGTTGTAAAACGTACTCGAAATCGCACCTTTGCCTAAGTAATAGCTAGATTTCAGCGAATCGAGCCAGACGGAATATCAGGTTTAAGGTCTCACATTTTTCAACACCTGCCTCCAACACATTTTCCGGGTGTTTCTTGATGTTTTCAACTGCACTCCTTTTAGCTTTGCTTTTAGCTAGACTACTCTACAAATAATTGGACTACAAGCAAAGCATACCAATACCAAGTGCATTAAGGCGCACCCCAACAACACGCAAACGTCGACTCACAACAAGAGAGGAAATAATAATATTCGCATAGCTAGACGAATATCCCTCCTGCCTTGCCTCGTTGTACAAGCAGGATTACCTGGTGTATTAAACGAAAGAGAAGAAGCAGTGCAAGATGGTAGCTGACTCCTTTCGATCTACTACCGGTAGTGGAAGGCCCAGTCACATTCCTCGGTATTTTACAAAGTCAGAACATAGCGTTTCAAGGCACCCTACGAAGATTCCAATTAGTACCTGCCGAAAGAAGACGACAGATGCCTTTTCATGTTCCACAACTTCAATTACTACTACAGCCACTGCTGCCACCGCTTCTGCTAATCAAAACGACAACGACAACGACAACGATAACGATAACGATAACAACAACCGCCAACGACCACACGAGTCCAAAAAAGAACAGCTGCTAAACAAGCGACGCAAGGTGGAGGACTTGATGGCTGGAATGAGAGCCAAGAAAGACGCGAATGCTAATGCTACTAGTAGCTTTTCTTTTTCTCGCTCTTCTTCCATCTTTCGAGAATCAAACAACACTTGTAATGACAGTTCTCCTTACCTCAACTCGTCACCATTACATCAACACCACCAGCAGCAGCAGCAGCAGCAGCAGCAAGTTGCGCAGAGCTTTTCCTATCGGGCCGGAGATTATGTTCCGGATACAACTACGTCACAGGTGTTTCGAACCGAATCTCTCGATGCGTCACACGTTCGCTCTCATTCTCCGTTTACAAAATTGATGGAAACATCGGTGGATGCGGAATGCATTTCGTTCACAAACAATAATGATGACGTCCAACAGCAATCATTAACATCGCCACCTGATTCCGCAGAGCAAGCATCACCCTCGAAAGAACCTGAAATTACCAGTACCACTGAACTTCTTACAACTAGTGCATCCATGCCTCTTCCTCCTCCGACTCCAGCAGTACATTATGAAACGTACAATAGCTTACAAAGTCTGCGCCAGAAAGCAAAAGCAAATCTGGAAAAACTAGATATGCCCAACCGAAGCAAGTCCTTTGATACTGGGGTCGTGAAAGAAGGGAATGATGATAATAATAGCAATGACAATGATAAGGTACAAGGGAATACAACAGCTGAACAATCAACTCAACCAACAAAACGATGGGGACAAGACTATATTTTGGGTAGTTGTTCTGCCTTACTCGAGAAGAAGCGAAGGCAATCAACGCAAGAACCAACAACTGCACCGATTGATGTGTCAGCATTAAGAGCAAAATGGAGATCGAAACAAGTAGGTGGTAAGAACGATAGTTCGAGAGAACAAATGGTGCACAAAAAAGGAGATAACAATGAGGTCGATAGTGGCAATGAGCATAGCAGATATGCGCATAGAAGACACAAAGCCAATCATTGTCACGGAAGTGCTGGTTATCGCAGCTCGACAACAAAATTGTGTGACGATATTCGCAAGGACGTGGACAAACGGATTTCGAATCTAAAGAAAAAGCTTGATAAACGGCCAGAAAAACCAACAATGAGCAAGCATTTTTTAAGCAAGCTTGATAGACGGCCAGAAAAACCAACAGTGAGCAAGCAAACACAAATCCAGCTTGACAAGTGGACGGCGAAACCAACAGAGGATAGATCATTGTCGTTCGCTCGTTTGTATTCGATACAGGAAGCAGAAGCGCCTACTCCATCTCAGAAAAGAGTGTCAACATTTGTTCAAGACGTGAAACAAGGAAAAAACCTTAAAGAAAGTCTACGACATTTGAGAAAGGTGGCAAAATTGAAACAGAAAGAAGAAAATCGCCAACGGGCGCAGGAGGAAGAAGTCGTTTTCATGGATGCTCCTCAGTCAAATGATGAGGCCGCAAGGCGGCACCGAGAAACTAAGGACACTGGTCGAACAACGCCAAAACCTGTGCTCTACAAAGTGACGCGCACTGCGCTACTCTCGCCACTGACGATGGATGCCGCCTTGTCGGACGATGATTCTGAAGTTAAAACCTCTTTCACATCGGCGCCATCTGACTCTATGGATAAGGCTACGTTGAAACATAATTTTGTCGGTACCGAAATTCAGTGCGAGGGTTCAACTGCAACCGACAGATCTACAATCGAGCACGAAAAAGAAATCACAAACAAAGCGAACGACTGGCAGGGAGCGAAAATGCATCCAAATGAAAGGCAGCTTTTCAAAGCGAGCGATTCGTCTGGAAATTTAAAGCTTGCCCAGGAAAGCAACAATGAGGCGTGGTATGATTTCGAGGACAGAGTTAACTGTGGCCATGCTGGTCTTCTTCCCCAACAAATTTCACATCTTTTACAGACAGTGGGAAGTCGGCTTGCTCCGTCAGCCCCGTGCTCATTGCTCGGTCGGTCAGACCAGGAGACCTTTCGAGCTCCCAATTGGGCTATTCGTAAGGAGTCTGAACAAACAAATGATATCAACAATATGACAAAGTCTATGGGATCATTGCTTGGTGGTGATGAGCCTGTCACTGATGATCAGCTGGAGCTTAAACTGCTTCAAATGGAGCAACAACTGAGTACACAAAATGGAGAAAGATCTCGTGTCGACGAAAACGAATGCAAGTTTCCTCAGAAACCCCCGAAGACACAAGGAGAAGATCCATCAGCATGCAACGGAGCTGACAGTAATTATATCACCGGGATGAAGAAGCAATGTTCGGGTTTGTCTGATGCCTTTGATGACATGCGCATGGATTGTTTTCCGAACATGCAAACGAGAGAAAGGGGCAGTCTCCTCGGTGCTAGTGATCTTATCTCCTCAAAACCACAATACATGAAGAGGCAACGAAGTGGAACATTCGATAATCCCGTAAGGGTGGACGGAGAAAGAGAGCGCTCTTCTAGCAGTCTTGCGTGGGGGTCTCATGTATACAAGAGTACTCAAGGACAAAACCGTAAAGAAGATGACGCGGAGTCCCTGTCGAGTGAACTGAAAGAAAAAAAGAGTCTTTTTGGGCGAATGGTCTCACCACTAACACTCCCGTCGGTAAGTGTACTCGGAAGGGTGCGCGCTGCCTCTTCAACTCTGCCGCCCAAAGCACCAAAGTATCCGCAAGTACAACAGGACAAGACAGAACTTGAAGGAGAAAACAAGGAGCTAACGTTAATTGACAGCCTTCTTCGACGAACCAAGAACGGCAGACAACAGGAAAACAATTCACAGTTATGGCAAAGTGATAATCCATCTTGTTCACAAGAATGCTTCGACGGGGGCTACTCTACTTTGGGTGAAAGCACTACAGACTCACGTGCCGAGTCGTTTATGACGAGCGTAGTTGTGAGACAGCCACAGATTTTAAGAAATGTGTCTTCGGTATCTGAATCAGAGGCGACATCGCAATTCGAGGGGATAAAATCAGAATTCAATTATTTCAAGACACCTATCAAGCTTGACCCACCGAGTCAACGCACGTGGCAACCAAAAATCCATGCCAAACAGATGCATGTTGATATGTCCTACTCTGAATCGTTTACCAATGGATCTAATCGCGGCGCTGCTTGTATTGGCGGGGCACCTGGGTCTGCAAGAGGATCCTACAGAGGAAATTCTCTTAACAGATTGTTAGCTCGAACAAACAAACAAACGCAGAAGCATGTGGGCCCCTCAGTTGCGCCTGATGGGCATTCTAGTCTGTCCTTTTCTCCTGAGGAAAAAATTTTGGCTGACGAATACAGCCAGCTTCAGCGTAGTCCGGGCCGGTACGACCCAAGAGGCAGAACAGATTTTGACAAGGCTTTGGTGACTCAGGAAGATGTTTTTGACGAGGGACTCCTAAAACTTCAGTCATTGATAGGAAGCTGTGGAGGCGACCCCCCTGGTACTCAAGCTCCAAATCCTGCGCGAACGGGACAGCCGAGCAATGGACGATACGAGTCTTTCAAACAAATTGACAATACTGACAACCTTGTTCTTGCTAGTTGGGGCATAAAAAATCCCATGAATAGGTTGCGCGCATCACTGACCTACAGTTCAAGGCCAAGCCAAATGCCCCCAGCGGCTTCTGCACCTACCATGGATCAAGACAACCTTGATCTAGAAGACGACAATGGCGCCGTCTCGAGTGTTTCGGAGAGTTCCACATACTCTACATTTGGCGATGAGCTCAATGTATACAGTCATGATGGATACAGCCATCTCAGCAGGGGCAACATTGCCAATACTGGCACAATGGGAACAATGAAAACAGACGGAGCCTACATTCGTGGTACCAGGAGGCGGGCGCAGACTGGGCGTGATACGCCAAAATCTATTGCCGCCTACAAGAGTACGAGCTTCCTTGGAAGCGAAGAATCACAAAATTCGTTGATGGAAGAAGAGAGCACAACGCAGGGGTAAAAGTGCGGTGGGATTGCCATACTTCCTTGGGAAATACATTTGTGATACCGAATTTTACAAGCGGGATAAGCAATCATATATCAATCAATAACTATGCAGTACCTCTTCAAAGGCTCGAATAGCACTGTATTTTACGATTTACTCGCTCGTACGTTGTTTCTTTGTTTTACTTGACGACGCCACAGCTTGCTCTGCTTTGTGAGCATCATATGCTGCTTTCATGCGCGACATGTTGTCTTTCGAAACATCCTTGTGGTCTCCGTCAATTATAGGTCGGGGATATGTTTCCCCCAACTTAACTCCTGCCTTTTCCAAGACTGACGCTGGAGCCTCCCATGGTTCGTAAATGTACTTGTCTGGCAAGTTCTTGAGTTCGGGGACAAATTTTCGGATGTACTTGCCGGATGGATCGTTCTTCTTTTGAAACCCAACGGGAGAGTAGCATCGGAAGTACTGATAAAAGAAGCCACTACAGGAAAGCCACAACCAATTAAACCCATTGAGAGCATAATCGGCATCCAACAATTGCGCTTCAAAATGCTTGGCGCCTTCCTCCCAGGATTGCCACAGATCTCCTCGTGTAAGGAAACATGCCACGGCATGACGTCCCAAATGATGCATCCATCCCTCTTGAGCCAGCTGTCGCATACAAGCATCAATCCAGGGAAATCCTGTTCGTCCCGTCTTCCAAGCCTCTAGAGCTTTGGGATCATCATCCCACGGAATATTGCGACAATATTTGTTTCCTTCTATGTGATTCCAGCAAGCCGGAGTCTCATTATTGGCATCGTGGGCCATGAGATTATTAAAGTCGCGCCAGAGCAATTGTCCGTGGAGCGAAACGGGTGGTTTCGAAGGTGATACCGTAGCCTTTTCCAGAGCTTCGTCCAACGCTACCCATACTTGACGAGGAGACAGGCACCCCCAGGAAAGATATGGCGATAAGGCAGTTGTGGCTGGTTTGATACTGGTAGGATCTGTCTTTGGTTTTTCGAACGCTGCAACCCAGTTCGGTTTCGCCAGCGATTCTTTCAGGGCCTTGAGTGCCAGTGTTTCGCCACCATGAACCACGGGCGTCAGATTTTTGCAATCATTGGCATTCCATACGCATTCCACTTGATCTCTGGGTGTGTTGCGAGGCCAGGGAAGATCCGTCGGTTTTTTGGGTGGCAGGTACTTGTCTTTGAGATTCTTCATAGTGGTATTGGTATTCTCATTCTTGCTGGTCTTGATGTCAGGAAAATCTTCTTTCGTAGGAGCGGGCAGCACCTTGTGCATTGGAGGCATACTGTCAAACAATTTTTGAAATCCTGTCATGGTGGCTGGTACACCCTTTTTCCCTGCTTTTTTCACGTACGCATTTAATGGGTACAACGTTTCACTGCATTCTTGCAAAACACGAATATTAGCATCGTGTGCTTTTTGAAGGACTGTTTCATCACGTGCTGTGGCGTATGGTTCTCCTGTTTCATCGGTTTCCCAACTAATGTGTGAAATATCCCATTCTTTCCACTTTTCTGGTAAGGTGGTTACGGGATCTCCTTCCAATACGTACAATCGTGATCCTAGATCTCGAAGTCGAGCATCCAAATCTTGCAAACATTCAACCAAAAAAGTAGCACGCAAAGGAGAACATCTGAAAACTTCGTACGAATCTCCATCTAGGACATACACAGGATATACTTGTGTGGGTGATTGTTCCAACGTTGCAACGAGTGCTGGATTATCGTGCAATCGCAGACCCCGACGGAACCAATGCATGGCATTATTTTTTGTGGCTTTGGGCATGTTGCTATTGCAGTTGCTATTATTGTTGTGGTTGCTGTTGCTGTTGTTGTTGCCGGTGGATAATAAAGCGAAAGAAAATACGGCGAGGTTTTGTGATACGAGGAGTAGTAAGACAAGAACGTTCAGGAGCATCTACTAGCTAGACTGGTTCCTGCTGTTGGGAGTAGTTAACTTGGAGTAACAGAAGCCAGAATAATCTCCCACTGGCTCTTGAAACTTGAAAAACTTGGTTTTCGAAAGTTACTGCAAATTCTCACTACTCCTGTGGTAGCTAGTACTCTAGTTACGATCAGCTAGACTGTTTAATGATAAGAAAGAATAATAATAATAATAATAATAATAACAATAGTAATAATATGATCGATCTTCATAGAGCATCTTCGTCATTGTGACTCATTATTGTTTTAACCATTACTACAGTAGAAGGTCTAGTAGTCTACTACTCTAGTAGAGTAGCTACCTAGTAGCTAGTAGGTAGCTACTAGAGCAAAGTACTCTCTACTAGAAGAGTACTAGCTAGACTACTAGACAAGCTAGTAATTAATTTTTGTTTTGACTCAGCAGCAATTGGATGCGCACTGAACCTGAAATATCCACGAATCAGAATCCATCAATCAATGCCATAGTACAGTACCAGGTACGTACTCCCTCTGAGGGAGTACCTGGAGGGAGTACCTGGTAGTCCCTCTAGCTAGGAGTAGTAGTAGAGTAGTACCGTAGCTACCAGGGTACTCCTGGCTGGATCACCAGAGTATTGAAGTACACTCAATTTAAACCACCAATGAAAAATGGAAACTTCGCTTCAACAAGGAGTCAACATCAGATAAGATACTGTAGCCTGCCTGCTTGTGTTGCAAAAGATGATGGGATCATCCAATAAAAATTTGACAAGACACAACACCAGCCAACGCTCTCATCACACGCAGACAGAATTCGTTTAATTCATCGTGCTGTTGTTTGAAGTGTCAACAATACTGCACTGCACGATTGACAAACAAAAGATCTGTCGTTCGGAAGCATTCACGTAGACGTACTGGTACCACAGAGTATCATGCATTTCATACTAGCAGACTGACTATTCTACTGGTAGTCTACTCGAGTAGATAATTAGAAGATCCGTTCTGCAATACTACACTAAAGAATTCGTGTGAAGCAAAGAAGCGATTGATCAACAATAATCTACAGTAGACAGTAGACTAGTAGACTAGTAATAATAAAACAACCAGAGAGGGAGCTTTTAGCTTTTCTTGTTTTGACATGCACAAAAAGAAATTTCAGGCAACAAGAGACTCCATCGAGCAAGACTTGATAGAAAAGCAAACAGAGAAGATAATATTCTACTCGTATATTACTAGGTACTGTATCAACCCAACAGCATCACCCAAATATCAACAAGGCTACCAAACCAAAACAAACCAAACCAAAACAAACATGGTAGTTCAAGGTAATTTTAAGCTTGAACTCGTCGACGCAACGTCCGGCAAAGTCATTCGCGAACATGTGAGTTATGATGGAAAAATTTTTGTTACCATGACACCCAATACTCGCTTCCGATTGCAGCTGACTAAAACTACTACTACTACTGGTAATAGTAGTACTAGTACTACCAGTAGTACCGGCCTCGATGACGAAAATAACGATCGTTCTTCCCCTTTGACGTACAAGGCATTCATTAGTCAACAACAACATTTGCGTCGTCCTTCTCCTTCTTCTCCTCCTTGCCATCGTCGCAATCATCATCATCATCGTCGTCGTCATCGACTACTGCTCGGTGGTTCTTGCAAGAAAATCATCGTCGATCCGAACATTTATTGTTTCGATCAAGCCCAGCGAAAATCGTACGAACGGATAGTTCTAGAAAAGGTACAGGTGTGCATTTACAAGAGCATCATTACTACTGCTACTGCCGGTAGTAACAACGATAATGACAAAGACAAGAAACATCATCACCATCATTATCACAAGCAGCTGGTGGAGACTCTGACCATTCATTGTTGCATCCTTCCAGCAGAGCATCACTATCGTCCAACGACAATCACTGCCGTGAACGACACCAGTTTAAGTTTCTTCTACTCGTATTATATTATGGTTTAAGTATGAAAACTAAAACTGTGCGCTGGGCGACGAAAAGACTCCTGAGCGAGCAAAAGCATCCTGAGCGACGAAAACGCATCCTGAGCGACGAAAACGCATCCTGATGAGCGAGAAAAAGCATCCTGAGCGACGAAAAAGACCCCTGAGTAACGACGAAAAGACCCCTGAGCGACGAAACAATGAATACTGGTGGAATGGTACAGTACAATCAGAAATCAGAAGTACTAGTAGTCTAGTGGTACTATTGGTTCAATAATACTATTGGACTACAGTACATGTTTCGTTAAAGTTTTTCCCTACTATCCTTCGCATGGTAATCATGGCAACGGCTTTTACTCAATTTCAATTACTTCTGCCTCCACTACTACGGCCATGGTATCACCACTGTCCGCTGATTTCTTCCTACCGTGTAGTACGTAGTTCTCGTCATCATCATCATCATTGTTACTGCTGCTACTATCGTTTAATAACAACTCGACCGATAACGAATCTCGTGTCGATTTCGATGAATTCGATGATGGTGACTTTTGGATGTCATTCGATTTGTTCCCCACCAGTATTGTCTGGTTTGCCTTTCCATCGCCAATCTGAGTTTTGAGATTTCTCAGGTCATTCCAGTCATTATCGTCATCATCATCATCATCATCCGAGGATAGCAATTCCATGCACACGGATTTACTCGTCGCAGGCCTCGTTTGTTGAATCGTTGCTACTGGTGGTGGTGCCTTAAAAGAAAGTTTACTACCAAGATCGTCATCATTCGTAGACTCACCCGACAGCCTCATCGAAGCCGCTTTCGCCATGAGGGCACGTCTGTTAGCCAAAGATGAGTTCGGTACAGTTGCTGGAGCTGGGACGGCGACGTCGTTTGGTTCTCGACGGGCCACCTTGCTTTGGACTGCAAGTTGGCACTGTCTGGTGAGGAACGTTTCGTAACACCATTGCGGGGATTACTTCCATAATTGTCGCCACTATTGCCGCAACTACTGGTACTTTTTTCTTCTTCCTCGTCTTCCTCACAATTGCTACTGTTTTGCGTGGTACAATAGGCAACGTACAAGGCATGCGAAATCTTGGGTCCCACCTTGCGATTTCCTCCTCCTCCTCCTCCTCCTCCTTCACAACCATCGTCCGAACTGGCAGCGACACAATCTTTCAACATTTCTGACATTTGCTGGATCTTGGTCTTTTTCTTCTCCGGTCTCTTATCATGATTCCTTTCGCCATCTTCGTTGCTGCTGTTTTCTTCTTGGTAGCAGGAGGCACAGTCGGCATAGGCTTTCAGTAACGACGCTGGAGTAGGATACAGTTGTCGAATGGCCTTGATTTGTTGATTGCCACATACTTGTCGTAACATGGCACCGTGAATGGCACCGACGGTGCGTGTTCCTTGTTCTCGATCTCGTTCAATTTTACATTTGAGCTCATGGTACGTCATGAAACGTGGTTCTCCAAATGCAGGTACCGGAGGCGTATCCAGTACCATTTCCAACAACGAGGAAGGACGACGACGACGACGATGACGATGACGTTGTTGTTGGTCGTTGATATTGTTGTCGACACTGGCAGGTTGTCGTCGCCGGGGAGCACTTGTACTGGCCGAAGCAAAATCTGGCAATGCATCATTTTGGAATCCAAAAGCTTGAGGAAAGGTTCGTTGAAGAATTCTTCGATGAAATAGTTTCAGCGTCTTGACCGTCCCTGTCATGTTTTCACTAAATACTATTTGGAATCCCAAGTCTGCTCGTGTTTCACACAATGCCATTTGCAGTCGATCCTTGGCTGTTGTTGTTGTTTGTGGTGGTGGTGGATATAGTAGTAATGTATAGGTTTGTTGATTTGCCAAGTATGACATTGTAAAACAAGCAGAAAGCTTAGCCACAAAACAAAACCCATGTAAACCACATGCGTATACATGCATGCATGCACGCAAAATACGGACACTACCACACAATAAAAACAGTATTTACGTACGAAAATTGGGATGAACATCCTTTTGGATATCTCCTTCAATCAGAAACAAGATTTGGGGTTGTCCACTGTGCTTCAGTCGCAATCGCTGTTCCATGTACCGCGTTCCGAACAGCGAACTGACCAAATCTGGAGTGGTCTTGCGTTCGATGATAGTCCCCATCAAGAGCTCCGCTTCAACAACAGTAGTAGCAGCACCACCGATGGTATGACGTCGGAGTCCTTGCGCGATCCACAGCATATCACCAATGGGCAAATGCCGGGCTTCCGACGGAATACCCGATTGGATACAACGGGCGACCATAAGCTCGTGTTTTGGTTCCCGGGCATCAATAATTAACAAGAGTTTCCATACCAAACCAGGAATAGCATCGGTGTTGTTCATTACCAGGGGATGCGTCCATTGATCAATAGCCTTTTTGCGTGCAGCTTGATAGCTTTGTTCTTTGGCCGAAAAAGCTGCTGCTGTTGCTGCTGTTCTTGTTGTATTCGTATTTGTAGTGGATGATGCGGTGGTTGTTACTGCTGCTGTGGAACTGCCAACAGAAAAACTATCGGACGTTGTTGTTTCGGCGTCTTTTTTCTTCTTGGAGGAAATACGCTTCTTAACCATTGCTGCTGTTGCTGTTGCTGTTGCTGTTGCTGTTGTTGCTGTCGCTGTTGGTTTGTTCACAACGGTGGCTTCGTCCGTCGTCAAGGGACAAATAATGCGGGCACAATGATTGCCAATACCGTTGAGTTTCAGGGCCTCTTTGAACGTAGTAACTGGATATTTCGCAGCAGCAAGTGCACGCAAAGCCTTTCGCAAGGTTCGCTCATAATTTTCGTTCTTGGCTTTGGTCAGTTGTTGGGAAAGACGATCGCAACCGGCTTGATTGTCGGGGTGTTTTGGAGTAACAGACCTATTACTGTTGTTGTTGTTACTGCTACTACTGCTGCTGGTGGTGGTAGTGGTGGAGGTGGAAGCACCCCATCGAGTCCTTCCGCCTGGTTGGTAAGATCGCCTCATTGATTGTCGTATCGTGTGTGGGTGAATGGATGGGAAGATGGTATGAATAATGCTAGATGTCAAAAGTCAAAAGGGAATACTTACTTTTATACTCTAGAAATAAATTAATGTTGTGTTGATGTTTTGCCAGCATTGGTTTTCGCCATAAAACCCGTAAAAAGCGAATCTGCTGGAAACGGGGGCCAAAAATACTTCGCAAAAGTCTATCACTACAGTAGTAGACTAGTCTACCAGTACTAGCCACTACTAGCTAGGAGGAGTCGCTCTACTACCCGAGTAGACCTGAAGAACACTACTTATTATTCAGATTTAATGTGGCGGATATTTGCCTAATAAAAAGGTAAGAAAAATAATACAATACAGATAGCGGTAGAAACATCTACAAGCAAAACAAAATGATATTCACTCTTGATACCGGGATTGAACCGGTGGCCTTGCGATTAACAGTCGCACGCTCTACCAACTGAGCTAATCAAGATGTAGGAGTAAATCTGCCGAATTTCATAGGAAAAATAGTATAAATACTTCTATATGACAGTTGCTGATATTGTCACAAATCGGACAACTATTATTATCATTTGTCGCTTTTGTCTCTCTTTCCCAAATCAATGGTTGTCTACGCATCTGTGCTAGCGCTCTAGTGTACAGTGTCAAGAGCTACGAATACCTAGTAACAGAAGCACTTCCCACGCTTCTGTTGATGGGGTGTTGGAAGTAAGTGGCCAGATGAACCACTACAAGTTAGCAAAAGGAGGTGTCAGCAAGACTACTAGTAGTAGACTACTGTACTACGGTAGGGTATGTGCCTGGTACCAGGTACCTGGTAAGACAAAGCAGTCATTAAGGATCATCCGTCGTCGCCAATGGCTTGCCAAAAAGTGTTGGTGCCAGTTTATTGAAAATGCCAGTTTTCAGGCTTCTTCGATAAATCTTGCCTTAACGTGGTTTCTTTTATTCGTACGTACCTGGTACCAGGTACCAGGTACCAGGTACCCAGAAGACTACTGGTAGTAGTAGTACCGCTGTAGTGCCAGTAGGTTTGGTATTTAAGCACTTTCTTCGGCTCGCCATAAGCAATTCTAGTAGGTACCTGGTAGTAGGAATATACCTGGTACTACAGTAGTAGTAGTCTAGTGGGCACCTGGTACGTACTACTAGCTAGTAGAGTACAATGTACTAGCTAGTACCAGTTATGTAGTGCCATACTGGTACCTGGGAGTGGTAGAATCATGAAAATAGGACAGCGAATTACCCTGGTACCAGTACCAAACACTTTCCAAGGAAAGAAGCGACTTATGGACACTTGCTGATTTACCACAAGAAACTGGCAAAACTCTTCTTCAGGGCGTGGCTGTAGACTGGCTTGAGACTCTTCTTCCGAATTTAGAATTACCTGGTATGTTACCAGGGTAAGCTGACACTTGCTGAACAAAAAACAGACAAAACTCTGCTACTGTACCTGGTATGGTACCACGTTTGCCAGGTATGGTACTGGTATCAGGTACGTACCACAGTATCCGGGGCTGTACTGGTAAACTGGCATGACTCTTCTTCCGAAATTAAGTTGAACCAGCGCTCGAGACTTCGTTTAAAAAAATCAATTGCCAGGTACCTACTTGTACGTACGCTACTACGGTACGGTACCAGGTACTTGTATGGTACCGGTACCAGGTACCAGATACAAGACCTGGTAGTACCTACGTACCTGGTATGTTGTTTTCTCATTCTGTGCTTAAAATCATTGTAATCTGGAGCATTGCCCTCCTTGCTGCACTCCTCTTACCTCTTACAATTTTTTGTTGATGTCACAAAAGAAAACTGTTTTTGCTTCTCGTCTTCAAATATAAAATAGCACGCATACAAAGGAAATCCACCATGTCGGATAGGAACACTACACAAACAAAAGCCTACTACTATGAACGTCGACGACGCCAAGGAGAAAATCATGGTGACCTATCGCTAACATCCCTACAGGTAGGCAGTTTTCGGAGACCTATCTGCAGTGTCGGCTTAGACATTCCACCTGCTGGTGAAATCTGTCGAGCAGATCTCCATCAAATAATTGCAGAGGTTTTGAACATTCTAGACGATGATGAGTGGTAAGGAAAGAAAGAAACTGGCGCAAGACACTGTCATCCGGGTTTAGGAACAAAATATGACAATTGCAAGGTACACTAATCTTGAAAGCTGAGAGACCGCAACCTTAACATCCGTTTACAAGTTGTGCACTTTCGATGCATGTAACCTTTTCTATAAACAATTCCACTTCATGTAACATAGCGCCTCTTACATAATACCATACAAAGTAGTTGAAAGTAGTGTTTTCTTCGGAGCATCCTGAGGCAGGTATCCTTTCTCCCAGCTTTGCTCGCAATAGGCAAATATGCCATCCAAACATCACTGGTAGGTGCGTTGATGCATAGGTTGTCTACATGTTGATTACCGTCAGCTCTCCGTCTTTGGACATAATAAACGGGTCAGGAGCTGTCGCCAATAATCGTTTCGTTCCTAGACCTTTGTTTCCAGCCGGAATTTCTGGATTGTTAGAGGTCTTCATTTCGCCATCCTTGGATGACTCCTGTTTCGTTGTCTCGTTTGGCATGGGCAAACTCAGCGTGAAAGCGTGAAGACACATGCGATGCGACAAACCCGAAGGGTTCGCTGAAAATGTCGAGATACCAGTCTCACTACCAACTTCCTCGCCAACAGGACCCTGATACTCATAGGTTTGGTCTCCAACAATCGGATGTCCCACAAATGCGGAATGCACTCTCAATTGATGTCGTCGTCCCGTCCGAGGTTCTAGTCGGACCTTGGTTACCGGGCGTCCCTTTAAAAAAGCGTATTGTAGGATGGTACATTTAGTCAATGCCTGTTTAAAATTCAAGGTTGATTCATCTCCTGGTTGAAGCCAAGTCGGCGTCGGCGTCGGCGTCGGCGTCGCTGTTGCAGTCTTGTTATTACCCGGACCGTCAGTATTACTAGTAGCAACATGACGTGCTGGTATACGCATTGCAAATTCGTCTCCCACTTGTGCCAAAGGTAAGTACACGTAAAAGATGGAATCATCATCTCCCTCCACACGAAAGATGGTTGGCAACTCCTCCTCGCTATCGTCAGTATTGTTGTTATTGTTCATGTTTTCAACTTTACAGGAATCTCCGTACAGAATATCGCGCAGTATGGTATTGTAACATTCGGTTGCCCGTTCAACGGCTGCCATCAAATGCTGGTTATCCTTTTGTCGTTTCAAGTCTTGGAACTTATAGGTGGCTAAACGTTCCCGATCTTTGGGTTCCAATTGCAAAGCTTGGTCAACTTGATTCCATTGTTCGTCATTAAGTTTCTCATTTCGTTTGCGCTTGCGAATGGCAGTTCCCTGTAAGCGATTGTAACGCCCAGTGTAGATTTGCAAAAATGCTTGAGGTGGTTGATATCCTTGAAAGGTATCACTTCTTCGTTTTTGCTTGAGACGACGGTATTGTAATTCTTGGTTCTTTACAAAATGTGCCAGTCGTTCAGGACAAATTGTGGGCAAAAAATTACTATGAATGCTATTGCTAGTAGCAGGAGTGGTGCTGGTGGTGATGATACATGGTGGGTGGTGTATATCAGTCCTCCTACTTTCGTGACCGCCACGATTTGCAAAAGTAACATGTCCGTGTAAAACGGCCACGTAGCTCTTTTCAACCTGACGGTCTCCAAAGCAGGTACAGGCATGATTGGCAGCCTGGGCCGATTGTCCCAACAAGAGAACGCCCGAGGTAGCATAGTCCAATTGATGACATGGTCGCCATTCGTTGTCCTGTACGTCACAATGTCTGTGCTTGGTTGTCAAATGTTCTAATAAATCTGGTTTCGACAGTGATTGCAATGATGGTGGTGGATACCAATACGTTATCAATTTATGAACGGTCGCAGGATATGGACCATCCATGCGTAAATCAGCAGGTTTGTTCATGAAGATGTAATCAGAAGATTCGTACAGAATGGTGTCGTCTTTTTTTAGAAGCGACAGAAGGTATTCGAGACTGCAATGTTCTGGATCACCCCAACAGGGATCATCTATTATTGTTGCTGTTGATGTTCCAGTACCATTGTTCTTGGTCGAAGAACGAGGTTTCATTCTGGACAGTTGTTGTAAACAGCGGTGCGGAACTGGTGCCAATGGCGAAACTGTAGATGTTGTTGCTACTACTAGTAGAGCTAATGGGGATCTCGAGAGTAGTCGATAATCGCGAAATACTTTTCCGGTAGTGAAGTGAGCAAACAGGCAATTAGACAGACAATGTCGAAAAATTGCTGATTGCAGGCGAAGCAGCATTCAAGCTTTTAATGATAATAATAATAATAATAATAATAATATGGCATCACCACTGTTGAAGACATAGAAAAAATTTAAATTAATTCTAGTATTGCTTGGGTTCTACTGGAATATTTTAATTTTTTTTAATTTACTCATCAGTAGACTACTACTGTACTACGGTAGCTACTAGAGTAGAGACGAGTAGTAGTAGTAGTACTACCGGTAGTCTAGTACAGTATTAAAGTCAAGTGATGATGATGTTTGTGATGTGAGAGGAGGAGGTCCGGTCTGTCCTGTTGATCGGATGACATCATTCTAGTGATTTGACTTCGTGACAGAATACATGTTTTTTGTGAACTACCCGAGCACGGTTTTGCCCAAGTTCGCTTCTCAAATAATGCAGAAGCAGGCCCTTCAGAAGTGGTAGAGTAGTTTAGCAGTTAGCTAACCCTTAATTACTACTCCGTACTTTTGTTCTTTGACTGAAGAGGAGATGTAGAGACTGGTGGTACTACTAGTAGAGTAAATAACGGTGGTAACCAGCCAACCAACCGAAAATTTCATTACACTCGCTCCACAAAAAATATACTACTAGTAGTACCAGGTACACTGTACAATTGGAAGGAACAAGTGATGCGAATCCTGCCTTGGTCAGCTACTACCTGGTACAGTACGAATACTAGTAGTAGTAGTAGTTACTGGTAGTACTGATTAAGCCAGGACAGTAAAACAAATAAATAAATCACATCAAATATTATTAAAGGCCATTCTTTTCTTCTCCTGATCCTTCATCAGCAGTTTCAAAAGCAAGCACCTCTTCCGCCAATTTTTTTTCGGTTCGTGCACGAGAGAGTCAGAAGTCAGAGCAATAGTGGTCTAGTACTCCTAGTACGGTATTAAATAATCAAGGTTTCATCAGATTCCAATCCGAAGCGATTATTATTATCAAATATAATTTGAAATTTTTCCTTTTATTAGTGGCTACTGCTACTAGTAGCAAGTAGGAGGGCTGGCTGGTACCGTGTAGCAGCTCTAGACAGCTAGACTACTACGACGAGCTAATCGCTGCTGCTCCAGATCCAAGGTCGTCAGCAAGTTAAAGCGAAAAGCGAACTACGGAAAGTCTAACAGCAGTTTAAAGATTCAAAGATACGACCAGAAAGAAAGATCAGTACTAGCTAGCAAATAAGAGCAGTGGAACAAGATCGCAAGAAGAACAAGCAACACACACAGTCTTGTTTGTGTTTTTCTGGAACCAAAAAAACATCTGTTTTTTTCTGTTTCCTACAGTAGTCTAAGTATCTTGGATGTAGGTTGCTTTTATCACACCATCACACTCTCTTTCAGATTCTCGGACACATACAAGAGGCCAGAGCTACTACAGACTACTACCAGTACATCATGACCTCGAGACTTGATACATCCAAACACCAGAATGAGCTCCATGAGTTGACAACACAAGTAAACAATACTAAAGCAAGCCCGGCTACTACTACTGCTGCTGCTGCTGCTGGTGGTGGTGGTGGTGGTGGTGGTGGTGGTACTTTCAGGATAACAACAACTACTACTACAACACCAGCACACACCTCTTCATCAAATAAGAATAGTAATAATGGTTCATCATCATTGCCAACACCTCCGGTCAGTCCCCTGGCAGTCAAACGACGTACGGTTTGGTGGAAATCTTCCGTCGTTCGACGTTCTTCGTCGGCCGTAGATGAAGCCGTCGAAGATTTGATGGAACAATCACGATTCTTGCAAACAACAACAACAACAACCCGTAATTGTAGTAATAGTAATAAAAGAAGAAGAAACAGCAGCGACAGCGGCAGTAGTAGTAATTATCCTGGGGCCGATGAGTATGAGTATGATGATGATGATGATGAGAACGAAGATAAGTGGAGGGGAGAAGACGAAAACAGCAGCGATAGCAGTGTTCACACTCACATCGACAACGACAGCACGACACAACAACAACGACGACAACGACGACAACAGCAATTCCCACTTTCGATAAAAATTGCAGCCTTGAATCGTGATGAAATTCAATTGGGAAAACTGCTGGGCAAAGGAACGTTTTCACTGGTATACGAAGTGACTGGGTTTTCTTTACTAGTAGCCAGTACGAAACGTAGTACAGATAGCAACAATGACAATGATGAAGATCAATTGCGACGCGATATTGCCAGCGCACCACCGAACTGTTTTGCTCTCAAACATCTCAAGTCGAACTTGTTAACAGCCAACAACAACAACAGCAACAACAATTACAACAACAGAGACTTTGAGGATGCGGCCACAGATATTGTCATGGAAGCCAAGTATCTGGCCGCACTGAACCATCCCGGGATACTAAAGTTGCGGGCAAGTCCCCGCACAGGAACCGCCGCATTTCATCACCATACGGACGGATACTTTTTATTGACGGATCGATTAGCGGAAACGTTGGCGCAACGGATCGAACGGTGGAAGATACAGCGACAACAACAACAACAACAACAACAACAACAACAACAAGGAGACACTATGTCTCCAACAACCGATAGCAATACCAACACCAATACCAATACCGACACGGTGGCATACAAAACAGACTACGCCTTACAGATCGCCGAAGCATTGCGATATTTGCACGAACATCGTATCGTTTTTCGAGATCTAAAACCTTCTAACATTGGATTCAAGCAGCAAGATACGAACCAAATCCAACTGTTCGATTTTGGACTTTGTCGAGAACTTCCTTCGCTTCGCAGGGCCAGGCCGTACAAGTATGTCGCCTACGTTAAACCAGAACAGCCCGAGGAGGATTTGTATTTGGATTATGACGACGACCAAGACGACTATTCTGTCGATCTTCTCATGGACGATTCTTGGAACGATGACAAAGAGGACGACCGACCGGAGGATCTGGAACGTTGTGACGAACCACAACACCCCGAAGAAGGAGTCTATCACATGTCTGGGGCTGGTACTCAGATATATATGGGTGTCGAAGTTTTCTTGAACAGTTGTTACAATCTCAAGACTGACGTGTACGCGTGGTCCATGACGGTGGCCGAAATGTTTCTACTCGAGTCGCCACTGCCAGTGTACTCGATGGAAGAACACATTCAGTACATTTGCCGCGAAGGTGATCGACCTGTATTGGATACGCTGGCCGAAGAGGTTCCCGAATCGCTCAAGGAACTTTTGGAATGGGCATGGACAGGAGATGTCTCCCAGCGTTGTTCCATGGCACAAGTGTGCGAGGAACTTGAAATGATTCTGGTGCAAGTCAAAGACAAGGAAAAGAAGCGGACAACTCAATCGTCCCTGGTGAAGTATGTGTCTGCGTTTTCTTTCAATATCCGTTACATTGCCCGTAGCATGAAGAATTTGGTTTGGAATGCTATGGCGGAAACGTTTCAAAACTTGTGCGTCTTTTTTCGTAGCAATAATGCTGCCGCATCCTCGGATGAATTGGTGCCCCCCAGAGGAACGACTACTACAGCGATCTTGGGAGAAACGGCGCCTAGCAATCAAGAAAACAAAGGCATAAAGGATGACAGCGTCTGTGGCAGTAAAAGGCTAAACGATTCGCGGACGACCGAACCTGCATCGCAACAGCAATACGCTCGTCGTGATTACAGTCGCAAGGCATCGAGTGCTTCCTCTACGATGGCTACGACGGATGATGAATGCGAATGCGACTTTGATGACAATCTTTTGATATCCGCAGCACCAGCACCAGCAGCAGGCAACTCCGGCAACTCTCATTTGACAAGTTTCGATGTCGTTGCAGAACAACGGTAGTCGAAGCTGGTTCAGATGCATACACAATACATGATGATAATAAATAAATATAATTTTTGCATAGCAGCACAATTTCACGAAACAAAACACTTGGAACTGTTGCGAGGTGTGGCAGCCTAATTATTTTAGACTCGAGCTCTGCGGCGAGAGTAGTTGCATTTGCCCATTAAAAGAAAAAGGAGGAAATAAAATTCCTGGATGTTGTTGTGTGTTGTGTGTGTGTAACTGACTTTTAGTGCCCAGTGCTATGGCGTTGGTCACCAGGGATGCCAATCCTCGACCAGTGGGCCATGAGCACAGTTATCAAGTTATCCTTCCGCCAATAAGAAAAATGCCTAAATTGCTACATTGAGTGAGAGGAGTAAAAAGAGTAAACAGATATCGAAGTCTGTATTTTTCATCAGGGCGCCAACGAATAAGTCAAGAGTCAAGTGTCCCAGTTTGCACTGCTTATTAGTGACGTTCACTTCAAACTGCACAGCAGCATGCACACAAAAAATGTACTGTACACAATGCACACAAATATGCAGATTTTTTTACCACTAAAAAGCACGTCTGTACCAACAGTAACGCTTTGTAACAACAGCTTGTACTAACTACTACTACTATTATTACCGTAACACTTTGTGGCAAAATAATCCAACACAGCCAAACTGTAAAACACCACTACTAGCTACTAGACTACTAGAGTACTGTATGTATTTAAGTAGCAAGTTGCTACTACCAGGTACGGTACTACCTAGTAGCTACGGTACTAGCAAGAGTAGCTATTATACTTGGCTCACTGCTTGTTATGACACTAACGTACCACTCTAGTAGAGTAGAGTACGTACCTCGTAGTACCGTTAGTTAAGCCGTTCTCTGCAAATTTCAAACTGGCGTTCAAGACTTCGAAGTGACGTTGGAAACTTCAAACTGGCGTTCAAGACTTCAAACTGACGTTGGAAACTTCAAACTGGCGTTCAAGACTTCAAAGTGTCGTTGGTAACTTAAAAACTACTACTTCTAGCTAGTAGCATTTCAAACTTCAAACTTCGCACTACTAGTGCCAGGTACCAGGTACCACCAGGTACCTGGTACCAATAGCGTTCAAAACAATGTGGAACGGAACAGCCCCCCTACTACTAGTATAAAAGTACCGGTACTTCAATGAATAATAGATATCTGTCGGAAACGCTGTACTAATAATAGATTTGTCAACTTATTCTTACTGGGGTGGATCGATGATGCAGAGTTAAACAGTAAACTACGGCGGCAATTTTTTATTGAAATGCTACACCCATGGATCATGGAACATGGAACAGTAGTGTGTCTGTTCGTTTAAAATCTCATTTCTGTAAAAGAAGTAAATAAATTGTACTATTTGGTGCGGGAATAGAAATCATCATGCGATGTGACGAAGTCCCTTAAAGATCTCGTCGTACCAGTATTTTTTGTTGCCGTTTCGTTGCGTAGCACTGAACAACTCATAGCAAGAGAGAAGACGCAATAAGTTGAGAAATCTAAATAGCAATCCTAATAATCGTCCTTGCGACTTGCGAGTACCAACGGAAGAGGATTGGACTGAGGAAATTGGTTAAAAATAGTAATCGCATAGATGTTTGAGAACTTTGTCAATTATTTTATATTAATTTCTTCTCCAGAAGCGCCAACGACACTGCTAATTTCAATGGAGAAGCCGATTTGTCGTTGTCGCGGCAGGAAGTCACTTTGCCCGATTGTGCGGGAAATTCGTGTCGGCTATCTTTGGTCCAGTAGACAGGGCAGCCACGGACGTTCCTTTTGTCGCGTGTTCTTGATTATAATGAGGTGTTGCTCGTGTTAGAGCCAGTTGACTGGTGCATCAATTCATAGTGATTCTGTCGTTCCTGTACGGGTTGCATTCCGCCCTGCTTTCGAGGCAAACCTTGAATCTGAGCAAAAGTACGAGTTGAAAACTAGTTTTTTCCCATGCTGCCACCGAAGTACCGCTGTTACTGTCGCTGCTTTATCATACCGCCACCATCGTGCTGCTGTTGCTGCTGCTGTTGCTGCTGTTGCTGCTGTTGCTGCTCTCCCATACTACCGACTGCTTGATTTTGAATGGGAGTGTAAGGTTGCTGTTGATTTGGGTAGCCAGGCATTACGGGAGCGTGAGCGTACGCAAGAGTACCAACGCCAAATGTTTGAGCATCAGGAGTGTTAGGCATGTTCCGACCAGGAGTGTGCGCCAAACTGTAGCCAACACGTTGCTGCGTAGCAGGAGTCTGCGGTTCACCTTGCATACCAGGAGTAGGAACAAACGACGCAAACCGCCCTTCTTGAGCAGGTGTTCCTGGGATCGTACCTGCATAGCAACTGTTCATAGGCGTAATTGTACCATCAACGCGCTGCTGCATACCAGAAATAGGAGCAAACGATACAGTCCGCCCCTGTCGACTTGGAGTTGCTGGTATAGAGACACTAGTTAGAACACCACCATCTATACGACCACCGTTTCCCTCGATTCCAGCCAGCATGGGAGGATGCCCGTAGTAGTGAGTCTGGCACGCAACGCGGTGCCGGTTGCTTTGAAAGATTGGTTGCATCGCGTTCTGGATTGTGTTCTGGACTGTAGATTGCATCACCTGGAGGGCGCTTTGCGCAGTCTGGAAGGCCATTGAGGCAAGCACACGTTCTTGTTCCCTCTCACATTGAGTAAATTGGAGCCGTTCGGCCACCGAAGCTTGCTGTGAATTCCAACCCCCCAAGTTGGATCTGCGGTATTGGCTGTCAAAATGCGTAGGTGAATGAAAATTGTGAAACGAGAAATCCACCGTAACGTCTTCGTTGTCGATAGAGGATTGGCTTATATCTTGACGGCCAGTAGGACTTAGAACCTGGTCATAGCGGTTACGAGTAAACCATTCATTTGGGCCATCACCATCAACCTGAGGATGTGGGTCACCAACACTGGCAACCTGAGGTTCTTGCGTCTGTCCATTGATCACCGATCTGTTCGTATTTATGTTTCCAAGAGGAAGATTGAATGATTCAAATACGATTGTTCCGCTGCCAACTGACGGGTTCAGTCCTTCTTTTGCATTCTCAGAAAGCGTCGAAAATTCGCCCACTTGGGATATAGCAGATTTGATTTCCGCCTTTGCAGCGCCACTGCTTCCAACAATCAATCGAGGACCGTTGCTAGAGGAGTTTTTCGCGACGTCGATGTCTCTTTCGTTGCCATATGATACAGTTTCGAGATCCGTGATGTCATTGTCCGCGGCAGTGTTTGCTGGTTGCGATTCCTGGCCGATGGATTTACTAGGCGCCATTCGTCCTTGATAGACTGCATCGTTAGGTCTGGCAAGAGACAACTGATTCATGCTGGCAAGGATACTTGTAACGTCTTTTTCTTCTTCTGACAAGAGAGATGTGGTAGTGCTGGTGACAATGGGAGTGCTTGTCGGTGCAATTGTAGTAGCCATCTGAGTCAACAGCTTTGCTGCGCTCTCTACCATCCGACACGCGTCAGGAGGGCGGACATCAGCTTGATGCCCCCCCAAGATGTTTTGGTTGCTGTCGAAGTCTTGGAGCTGGATTGTTGCTGTTGGACGACTGACTGTAGCGCTGTCATAGCTGCAACTAATGTCTTGAATTCCTCCCTGGGAAATTCCAGTGAGAGAAATTCCGGCTGCTTGAAGTTGGGCTTCAGAGTAGAATCGTAAAGCTGTTGCCGGGGGGCATTTGAATGCAAAAATATGAACTCCTTCACTGTTTGGGATTGTCTCAAAGGCTTGCTGTTGAAAGTATAGTTCGACAAACTCATAATTATAATCGGTGGCTAGGGGTAGACTCGTAAACTCTTCTTGCACCTCTCGCAGAGTCTTGAGTCTTGGTTCACCTCTGGGACCAAGCATAGGTTGGGCAATGGTGCGAATGATCGCCGGCCAATGGCGAGCCAATGGCAAGACTTGGCCATGTTTGAGGTACTTCGACCCTGGGACTGTAGAGTTTTTTTGGTATGGAGAATGTCTTCCACGCAAAGCTTTCTGCAGTGGCAAAGTAAGGTCGTTCTTTGCCAGTAAAATCGCATTTTTATGTTCATAAAGTGCACTGATGCCTTTTGAAGGGGCTCCTTGAATGATGGACATGACTTCTGTAGCATCTTGAGAAACAACACCCTGGCGAGAGTCCCGCAGAACTAGGCCAAGCCAAACATCAGGATCGATACCCTCCTTGATACTTGCAGATGCAGAGCCTTGAATGGCATGAGAGATGGCACACCATCCTGGAACGTTTTCATTATCGTCACGCAGAATGCACGCCAACCAAGGGTGAGACTTATCGAGTGCGTCCATTTTCGTCTTTTCCAAAAGAAAGCAAAGGCGAAGATATCAGAGTGTGAGAAACACACAACGGCAAGAACAGTCACTACCATGATCAACAACGTCGTCAAAAATTCGTTTCGTTGGCTTTGTCGTCGTCGTCGTGGTCTTACTCTTGGATTGAGAATTTGAGAATCGGAAATATGGCTTCGACGTGTCGGATGCAATCTATGATGTGTTGTTACCGAGGAAACAGAAAACGACGATGTTTGAATGTAATCGAATACAATAGAAAAATTACCGTTCTTTTGCTCCGACTCGACCACACACACACACACACACACACACACACA
>Ga0100391_1000317_pt1 | contig 57435 bp, 45 predicted proteins | sample CryGeymeta201515_FD_81541 | JGI IMG/M metagenome (GOLD analysis project Ga0100391, IMG submission 81541) | Groundwater microbial communities from Crystal Geyser aquifers in Utah, USA - Crystal Geyser metaG 2015-15 | ecosystem: Environmental > Aquatic > Deep subsurface > Groundwater | place: USA...
ATAATTGTAAATTACAACCAACCGATAAAGGAGCATTACATGCGCACCAAAGTTTTAGGCTTATGTTTTTAAAATCCTTTATCGGTTATCTCTGAACCGCATCAGATGGAAATTCAGGCTTTTAGGCCTAATATCAGGGTTTCGATGATAATTCAGATTATTGATTGTTTTTACGTTCATATTTTATTAAATCTAACCTTTTAATTTTAAAAGTCTATATCGCTATTCATATAGAAGGATGTATAATTATTATCTATCTTATACCTTCAATGATTATGAATGGCAGCCAAACCGATAAAGGCGCATTAATTGCTTTTCAAAGCTTCGGGCTTAGGGATTTTGATTCAATCCTTTATCGGTTATCTTCTGAAACGGCATCAAATGGAAATTCAGGTTTATAGACCTAGTAAAAGGGATTAGATGATACTTCAGATGCTTGGTTGTGTCTGATCTATTTTGTTTCATTAATTTAAATTTTTTATCATGGAAAAATTAGACTTTCTGTATTTTGTTGGTATAGACATCTCCAAAAAAACTTTTGATGTAGCTATTGCCAATGGAGAGATTACCAAATCGTTTTTATTTGACAACACCCCAAAAGGGGTCAAGGCCTTTTTAAGATTGCTGAAAAACCAGAACATTGCCTTGGGAGATACATTGATATGCATGGAGCACACGGGCATATACGGAAACTTGCTCATCACAAAACTCTTGGAGACAGAAGCTGTTTTCTGTGTGGAAATGTCATTGAGGATCGTGCGCAGCTTGGGCATCCAACGGGGCAAGACCGATAAGCTCGATGCCATCCGTTTGACACAATATGCCATTAAGCACTGTAAGGAGATGGAACCGTACCGACCGCTTCCCGAAGTGCTTAAAAAGGTCAAGATACTTATCAAGGCCAGGGAGCAATTGGTGAACTTTAAGGCTGACCTGAACAAGCATCCCAATGAGGTCAAGCTTTTTGATCCAGAGCTCGGTAAACTTGCCGAAAAACAGGTCAGGAAGACCAATAAATGCCTTGATAACGAGATCAAGCGCATTGAGTTGGAACTACAGGCTTTTATCCTATCCGATGAAAAACTCAACACAACCGTTGGATTGGTCACTTCTGTTACTGGGATCGGTATCATGACGGCTCTATATTTCATAATCTTCACTAATTTTTTTACTCGTTATATAGATGCCAAACAATTGGCCTGTTATTGCGGTGTCGTTCCATTTGAGCACACTTCCGGGTCTAGCGTCCAGAAAAGGTCCAGGGTGCACCATATTGCCAATAAAACGATGAAGAAACATTTGCATATGTGTGCCTTGGCCGCTGTTAGGCACGATCCAGAACTTAAAATTTACTATGAGAGGAAAGCTGGTGAAGGAAAAAACAAAATGCTTGTGCTTAACAACGTTAGAAATAAACTTGTTTTGAGGGTATGCGCTGTTGTCAAAAGGCAAAAACCGTATCAAAAAAGAGTGGCTTAAGCTTAATATTTTATTCTCTTTTATTTTTTTCATTTTTTGCTAGGTTTTAACATGGAAATCAATTTGGTCCCTGCGGGACCAAATTTTTCAAACAACGAACGACTTTGTTTGTTGCTTCCTTTTGCATGACAGCTTCATTTAAAGTTAACCGTTTCCATGGACATCTCGAAACGCGCATTGTTCTCAAATCGTTGCTTTTGGGAGCGTTTAGTATGGAGTTCTCAAAATGCCGTTTTAAAAACGTCAAGTTTTGGACTTACACATGAATCTTTTACGAAAAAAAAAGACTTTTGAACATTCAAAAGTCTTTTGGGTTCGTGGTACTTAGGTCTCATATGTTAAACACATATTGATAGCTGTACAAATGCTTGATGGCTTCCTCTTCCAATAGGGTGTTATAATCAACATAATGTTTTTTGGCATAGGCTTTTAAAGAATTGCCAAATTGCTTTTCAACATCCCTTTTGGACATAGAAAGCAATCGTTGTTGGGTCTCGTTGTCTAGGTTGTTATAATTCAAATAGACCATCGTTTTAATTTTAAGATTGCTTACAAGTCGTACAGGTTTGGGTCAAAACCATCGGGATAATCCCCGAGATCTTGCCCATCTTCCAACCAGATTTCAAATTCAGTCCTTTCCATATCAATATTCATTAGGGAGCATGAGCGTATTATTGACAAAATACATCCGCAGCTCATCCAAAGGAAAATCGCTTATACTATAACGGTGGGTCTCAAAAACATGTCCGTTGCCATCACCGTAAATGATTGATGCTTCAAAGCCTTTTTCCTGTTTTTCCGCTTCCGATAATCGTTTAACATCGATGGTTATGAAATGGCTTTTGTCCATAAGGCTCTTGGCTATTACCGAGGCATCGGTTATCAGCCAAAAGCAGGCTGCTTTTTCTGCCAAATAGTGGATACCATCCGTGAATTGTGTCTGAATCAATGGTAATTTGAAAAATTGTTCCGTGCCACAAAATTGTTGCAGGTTTTTCTTTAATGCTTTATTTTTGTTGTTCATTGTTTCCATTTTTAAATAATGTGAAATAATTAAAAAAGAGGGTGTTAAGAAAAAGGGAACACCCTCTTCCTTTTTAATTAATCGGCACTTCCCAAAAGGAGCAGTTCATTCACTACCACCTCGGTTACATAACGTTTTACACCGTCATTATCCTCATAGCTTCTTGAGGTCAATTTCCCTTCAATGGCTATCTCTTTGCCTTTGGTCACAAACTTTTCAATGATGTCTGCGGTCTTGCCCCATGCCACAAGATTGTGCCAATTGGTATTGGTTTGTTTTTCTCCTTGACCATTTTTGTAAGGCTCATTGGTTGCCAATGACAAACGGACTAATTTTTTACCGTTGTCCAGGTCTGTAATGGCTGGCTCTTGTCCAACGTTTCCAATTAACTGTACTTTGTTTCTTAATGTACCCATAATTTAAAAAATTTAGATTAATGTTTCCCCTATTGGATTTAAAACGGATTAAATTTTAAGGGGCGTTTTGTTCAATTTCTCTCGTGAAGCGAACCAATGGATGGTGTGGGTTTTGTCAAGACTTTTGGAAAACAAATCAGGAGTGTCTGCGACGTAGCAAAATCCTCGGATTTTCAAGGACGTAGAAACCTTATTTTTTTCCAAAACTTGCACGGTCTTGACTAGTTCCACAAGGACATTAGCAATTCTTTTAAATGCATTTGTGTTGGAACGTACAGGCAGTTAAGCGAGATAAGCAAATGGATTTATATTAGAAGTGCTTATGCCCTGCCTGTTTTTCGATGCCCCGAAAAACAAGCAAAGGCGCCATCCATTATAAAACCCCTTAAAATGTTTTAAGCCCAATCTCGAATTTTTAGATAGTATCCAGCAAAGCCCAGAGAAGGCTTTGCCGATACTGCCGTTAAAAAAATACGGGGTTGGGCTTTCCCATTAAAAATCAAATAGTTTGATAAGTGTTCCCATTAAGCGGACTCAATCCACGCTTTTTACTTGGTTATGAAGCCCTTCGGCTTCGCTCAGGACAGGTTTACCTTTCCAGCGCAGCGGAAAGGGGTAACGAAATGAAAAGTCAAAAGTGGGGATTGTGTCCAAGACTTTTGTGAGTGAAGCTCATTCCCCGAAATGCAGGGAAACGTAATGAAGTGGGAATGTGCTGGAATGGCTTTTGAAAAACAATACATAAAAGCCACTAACCGCTAAGATGACAATTAGTGGCTACGTTATTATTTAACCTCCTTTTTGAGCTTGGAAATCTGTTCTTTCTGCTTTTTGGTTCTCTCCTTAGCTATGGTGTTTATCTCAGCTTCAATGTCCTGGATAGGTATGCTACCGAAACTTTCCGCTAAGCTTCTTAATGCCATGCCTTCACAAGTGGTCGGAAGTGATGACTTGAAGGAATCAAATCCTACATTATTGATGATGATGGCCATCTCATCTTTGGTCAATTCCATAAGACGCTTCAGAAATCCATCGAAACCTTCAGCTTTATAGATGTCAATCTTCAGTTCCTTACCATAACATTCCTTTTTTGGCCAACTCAGTGCATTCCAAATCAGCAATCTATTCAAAAGTTGTGTTGCGCTACTATGTTTTTGCTGCCCTACCACTGTTAATGCTTCGGATTCACGCATAAACTCCATGATTCTTTTGTGTATTTTTTCACCATCGAGTTCCAACATACGTTCGGCCCTTTTATTGATTTTCTCAATTTGAACGTTTTTATGTTCTTTACTATTCGGTTCTAAGGCCTTAACCTTTTGTTTCTTGGTCAATTTTATTGAAACGTACCGACCATGGTCATAGCCATTGATCCAAAATCCCTTGATTTTGTTTTTCCGTTCATCCTTTCCAAGAATGGTTTCAAAATCATTGTACTCAACAAGAACATTGATATTTAACTTTTTTAGTTTTTCAGATAATTCTTCATCGATGGCTTGATGCTTTGATTTTATTAAATACACATTTTCTGCATGGTTGATGATGGTGTCTATCTCATTTTGAATGTGATTTTCAGTTTTGGTACTGAAACACACTTTATCGAAACATCGATCGGCTTCTTTAACATCTGGGAACAGGAACCCATTCGCTCCCGAGCGTTTTGGACAATGGGTACAAGCTCCTGCCTTCTTTATCAATTTTTCATCTTGGGGATTAAAAACGGCCTTTGATAGCAGGCCTGTTATGTTGGAATCAATATAGTCTTGTAATTGTTTGGCTGATTTTATACCACCTCTCCAATCTTTGGCATGTTGCGCAACTTCTTTTTGATATTTTTTATCCAAGCGCGCAATGATTAATGCCTTGGAAAGATTGATGTCATTTTTGAAAAACAGCTTCTTCCATTCGGCATTTAGATTATTTAGGCTCAATCGTTGTAGAATGAATTTTTCAGACTTGGCAATTTTAGTGGCTACATCTTCCACCTGATACTTGCCAGTATCCAGCATGCCTTTAAAAATTTCTGCCTCCCGTAAGGGATGTACGTCTTCCCTTTCTAGATTTTCGATGATTTGGGCTTCCAATGCTTGTTGGTCATTCAAATCCTTCACCTGAACGGGTAGCGTTTTTAAACCAACCAACTTGCTGGCACGCCACCGTCTTTCGCCACAAACGAGTTCATAACCGCCCGTGGTGGGTCTTACCAGTAAGGGTTGAAGGAGTCCATTCGCCTTGATACTTGCTGCGAGTTCCTGAATGGACTGTTCGTTGAATTCACTTCTCGGGTTCGTTTTGCTCTTAGTGATTGCGCCCAACGCAACCGTTTTTAAATGTTCGCTAATTGCTTCCATAATTTATAGTTTTTAATTAAACAATATGGGTGCGATACCAAACGGAAGACAAAATTTTGGAGCGGAAAGGAAACGGAATAAATAGTGAGGTACGAACGGCTTTATGCCGTCCCTTTTCAGAGAAATATTTTGCGGGTTTATCTTGCGGCTATATGGTATGATTATTTTTTTTTACACACAAATCCTTCTGGAATGCCGTAACTTAACGGCATTCATCAAAGGCCACACGGTTAATGAAAAATACATTTTATACTAAAAAACCCGTCTTATGTGCATCCCTCATTTCAAAAAAATTTGTAAAATTATTTTTAATTGGGTATCTTGGAAACGTTTTCGATTTGTAATGAGTTAAAAACATTGATTGCTATTAAATTGTAAATTGCATTTAGTTCTATAAATTCATGATGGATCCACAAGAACTTTAACCTATTTCCCAACAATAAAAAAAGTCATTATATTAAACTGACTTTGTTCTATTGTTGTTAAAAATGTCTCTCGCATAAGGGCAAATTAAAATTAGAACGATTTATTATGCAAAAAACAATTGAAAAACACAATTTTCGTCAAGCAAATTACTCTAAGTCAATACAGAAGAAAGATAATATTTATATCAATAAAAACTTTTTGATTTGGGTTACTTTTCCAAGCAAAACAAAACCCATGTTATTTGCTGCCGAACCATATAGGTTACTTATCAATGATGAAAAATTAGTAAACATGCATTTCAAGACCGTTAAGTCAAACAAACTATCCAAGACTACCATTCTATCAATAAGAGGGCTTAAAATTGATTTTTGTCCAAATAAATGAATAAAAACCTCCGTTGGTAATTATTTCCCAATTTTAGCAGGTGTAAATTTGGAGTATTTATCTTTCACAAGAAATTCTTGTTTTTCCAAAGATTCATTTGACAAAACCTATTTTTGTCCACATTATTATATTGTAAATGATGTGATTTTGATGCAGCGGGAATGTGGTTAACAAATGGTTCTTAACAAATTGTCAAAACAATTTATGCCCATTTCTATTTCTTAAATCCGTGATGACATGGGACCTCTAAAACCATGCAATATACTAAATGTCAATTTTTTACAAAGTCAAAAAATATGTTGCCAATTTGTTGACTATAGAATAAATGACCTTACGATAAATTACTATGAATTTTATGATAACAACGTTTTGCTTCATAAAACACGAAACTTTACCTCAATCTAAATTAATCCAATTTTTTAATAAGTTTTTGGGCTTGATTATATTCATCTGAATCTTCTGGTATGGTTTTTAAAATGGCCTTGCAGTCTTTAATTTCATGTTGTTTTAATTTGCTTAAAGCCAAGTACCATATTGCCTTATATTTATAAACAGAATTTCCTTTTTGCAAGTTACTCAATAACGTATCGGAAGTTTCAAAATTATCCAACTCTATGTTGGCAATGGCTCTGTACAGTTTAAATTCGGTATTGGCTTCATCTAAAACGATTAAACTTTTAAAGGCTTCATCTGCTTTGGCAAAATCATTATTGTTAAAAGCATTTTCTGCAGCTTCCAAAAGGGAATCATTATCCCCTCTCACGGTTAAACTTATTGTACCATAATTTGAGTAATCGCTATATGTCGGTGTTGCATACTGATTAAACATAAACAACCCAAAAAGTAATACCACACAGGCGGCAATGGCATATTTAAACAAGCTAAATGTTTTTCCCTTTTTGCCTTTATTTTGTTGTGTTTTTATTTTGTTGAAATATGTCTTGGAAACCTTTTGAAGATTCTCTTTAAATGCAGCAGTTTCGGCCTCGTTTTTAACGGTGTGTTCTAAAAACGATGTGGTTTCTTTGTACAGTTGAAATGACTCTTTAAGCTCTGAATCTGTTTTCAATCTGTTTTCAAAAGAAAGTGCCTCATTAGCAGTCATGTCACCAGATAGGTAGGTTTCAAATTCTATATAATTTTGCTCATCCATAACAATTACGAATTAAGTTGGTTAAATTTTGGAGACGCTTTTATTAACTCTGTCAACTTGCCAATACACAACGACTTCTTTTTTCTAGCATAGGCGTAAGTAACACCCAAGCTATTGGCCACTTCATCCATAGATTTTATTTTAAAAGTAGCTTGAAGCAATTCTTTACAAGCTGTGCCCAACTTTTGGAACATCTCTGTAAACAGGGCCTCTTTTTCAGCAAAAGTCGAAGTTTCAAATGCTAATTCTTGAGCTTCGTCATTTTTATATAAAACGTCTTCATTAATTGTTACCTCTTTCTTGGATATTTTTTTTAATTGATTTAACCACTTACGTTTACATAAGAGAAAAAAGTAAGCATCAAATGGGCAGGTAAGCTGTAACTTTTTATGGCTACATTGGTTATATATGGTTATTAAAATGTCCTGAACAATATCTTGAGCCTCATCGGCACTACCACTATTCTGCCTTATATAATTAACAACCTTGGGTACAAACTTATCATAAATGGCTTGTATAATAAACGAGTTATTTTTTAATAGCCCATCTATGTATTTCTGGTCTTCGTGTAATTTTTTTTCACTCATTAACCCTTGTATTTGCTACTAAAGTAAAAAAACTTTGAATTAAATGGGTAACAATTTTAAATGGTTTTTGATTTAAGGGTGTAACAATAAAATTACATAACAAAAAAATTAATTAATCCATAAAATTAGAAATCATGAAAAAATCAATTTTAATTATCGCAACTGTAGCATTATCAATTTTTAACATAAGCGCTACTAACAAAAAAATGCCCTCTAACACTTCAATAGAAGTTGTAACACTAACAAGAAATAATATTGCTCAAGTGTTCGACTGGAAAGTAGAAACTGATAAAGGCTTTTACTCTGGGACATCGCTTTCTTTAGAAAGTGCAAAACAAATGATTGCTTTATCCAGTGCGAACGAAATTATTAAAGGCACAGAAATTACAAGCTATTTTGTAATGAAAAGTGACATAAACAACAATGCCAAAAGAAATTATTTTTGGGAAGTTGAAACAGAAACCAGTAATGCAAAAGGTTATGCCTCTTCTGAAGATTATGCTAACAAAATGATACAATTAGTAGCATCGGGTGATGCTATAGTTTCAAAAATAATCATCAGCCAACCACAACAATAAAAATAATTACCAAAACAGGGTAACAAAAAAATTGCCCTGTTTATATAACAATGAATAATAATTTAAAACCTTAAATACAATGAAAAATTTAAAACACTTATTAGGAACAATTTTAGTAACAGCTTTAGTATTTACAAGTTGCACAAAAAATGACAATGACGATATTATTTTAATTCGTCCAACTGCAGAAGATTATAACACCATTAAAGATGCTGCTTTAGAAGACATTACTCAAAATTTTCAGTTCAATGCTGAAGATGGATATATTAGTTTAACATCTGATAAAGGTGTCGCCATTAACATAAATACAGCGTGCCTAACTTTAAACGGAAACGCGGTAACTGGAGCTATCGATTTAGAATTTGTTGAGCTGTTTGACAAAGGTAACATGCTTACCACAAATAAACCAACCATGGGAATTTTACCAAATGGTGACAAGGCCTTATTAATTTCTGGTGGTGAATTCTTTATAAATGCTACACAAAATGGTATGGCTCTTGAAACTTCTTGTGATATCCAATTAGGAATACCTGTTGATTTAACAGGAGGCGCAGACAACGAAATGATACTTTGGAATGGCATTATTGATGAAGATGGAAATCTTGCTTGGGAAGAGGATTTACGCGATGGTCCTAACGGTCAAGGTGGCGTTTTTGCAGAAGGCAATCAATACTATGCCTTTTTGGGAGCCTTTGGTTGGTCTAACGTGGATAGATTTTACAACGACCCACGTCCAAAAACCACCATTCTATCTGGTGTGCCAGAAGGTTATAATAACACCAACTGCTCTATATTTTTATCTTACGATGGTGAAGATACAGGTTTAGCAAATTTAGACACATACGATGCAGGATCAGGGTTATTTAGTGAGCATTACGGACAAATCCCAATCGGTTTAGAATGTCATGTTATTTTCGTTTCAGAAGAAAATGGCAACTGGAAATATGCTATAAAAGCAGTCACAATTGTTGAAAATGGTGTTATCACGTTCACAGAAGGAGAAATGGCCATTGCAACAGAAGCTCAACTTACAACCATAATTAATGGTTTACCATAAACAACTACTCATTTTAGTTACCTACTTTTTTTATTGGTTAGTTAGTCTCCAATCTTAACCTACGCTTTTAAACCAGAAACTAAATGTTTCTGGTTTATTCTTTTATGAAATGGGGTAACAAAAAACACCCATAATGTATCTAAGTACACAATGTATAATGAAAAAAACGATTTTCATATTAGTTATAAAGGTTGCTGTACTTACAGTTATAGCAGCCAATATGATTTTTATAGTTTATAACCTAAGTGCTTGAATTAAATAATAATTAATAAGTTTTTGCTTTTTGTATATTTATGGGCAACTAAACCACATTACAATGAATAAACGGTTTCTATCTCTTTTATTTAGCATCTTTTTTGTTTGTGTTTATGCACAACAATCCATTACAAGAGACACCATTACCAGAACGGCTACCATTAAAGAAACGGTAAGCGGAAACAACATTGTTTTAACTTCAGAGAAACCAGCTTTAAATCAAATTGCGGGCGCACCCAAAGCCTTTTATACCCATTTCTGGGAATTTGGTGATGGTAATTACAGTACAGAAGAAACACCTAAACATATTTATAAGAAACCAGGCGAATACGAAGTACGCTTATGGGTAACCAATAATTATGATAATGGAAAACCACCAACTGCCAGACCTAAAAAAATTGCAATAAATTTGATAACAAATGAAAGTGTCGATATAGCTTCCATGGAAGAAGATTTTACCTTAAAACGAAATAGAGAACCTGTTCCCGAGGAAGACATGGTTTTAGTAATGAGCTATAAAAACACAAAAGATTATAACGCCAATGGTAAACTTTATTTGTTTTACAATGAACAACAATACAAAACAAATAATTTTGAAATACTTGAAACAAGAACCTATAACAATGAAAAAGACGTGTCTACAAATGCCTTTGTTTATACAAATAAAATAGATAACGACGACACTTATTTAGCAGCTTTAAATAACGAATTTATAATTGGACGAACCGTTTTACAGGATTCCACAGAAAAAACCAATTTACCTTTAACCATCATGCAATCTAAAGCATACTATAAAGATTGGCGACTTTTAGAGTTTGACAATATGAAGCCTAAAGAAGAGCGTCATGTGTTTTTTAGTTTAAAAACGACGCCAGAAATGGTAAAGGACACCAGTGCTATTATTTCGGTTCGAGGTGTTTATGTACCCGATACTAACTACGACAACCATAAAGTAAAAGATATGGAAATGGAAATAGTTACTTCGCACGACCCCAACAAAATGTCCTCAAATGGCACCTTTATGAATTACAGATTGGTACGCTTTAAAACCTTAAAATACAAGATAAAATTTCAAAATAACGGTGAAGGCCCTGCACGCACCATTAGCTTAGAAACAGACATTCCAGACATGCTAGACAAATCAACTATAAAGGTTACTGATATGTATCCAAAATGTGATATTTGTCCAAAGTATGAGGTATCATACAGTTGTTTAGACACCACATTTACCGATACTCAAGCCATTTTCACGTTTAAAAATATTTATCTGCCAGGAAGCCAACAAAAAAATGTCAAGGAATACGACTCTACTAAAGGCTTTGTTAAATATAACATTAAGTTTGCTAAAGATTTTCACAAGAAAAAAACCAAAAGTAGAACCGCTATTATTTTTGATAAAAACGACCCCATTATCACCAACTATTCTACGACGCGGTTTTTACCTGGAATTTCAGTAGGAGCAAAAGTTGGAGTTAATTCCTTTTCAAATTTAAATAATTCTGAAAGTTACTTTTTTGGCGCTACAATTTCACCTTATAAATCGTTCCGTTGGTATTGGCAAGTCGAGTTAATGAATAATTTTCATAAGTATGATGCCAAAACAGATGTAAGAGAAGAATTTGTTCAGGATGCACAAGGAATTCGGTTTTTACAACGTACATCAACAAGTGATTCTTTTGAAAATATAGATTGGGATATACCTGTTTTAATACGCTATAACCTAAATAATTACATAGGGTTGGGCACAGGTTTACTGAACACCATATCAATTCGTGAAAAACAGCAACAAACTATTTTGGTTGAGCAGTTTGAAGGCGATGTTTCTACCAATCCAGTGATATTTTCAAAAGAGGATATGACGAACCAATCCAATTCATTTACCAACTTAAGAACTGGTTTGTTATTGGAAGCCACCTTAGGATTTGCTAGAATTGGTCCCAGTTTAGGTGCTCGTTATATTATGAATTTTGAAAGTGACTTTAATTATTGGCAATTTTATGCCATCTGGAAATTTTGAAGCTACATTTCATGACTAAACTTTGCCTGATTTTCTTTTTAATCTGTGGAATAACTTTTTCTCAAAATTTAGAAGAGGTTATCTACCTTGCCGCTGAAAATTTTATAGCAAATCCAAACGAATCCTCCTTAGAGATTTTAAACAACCAGGAACGTCTATTCAAAAACCAAATAAACACAAAAGACGGACATCTTGCTTTGGTTTTTTTACAATGTCATAAGGCCAATTTCTTAAATCAAACTGGACATATAGAAAATGCCATTACGACGTATGAAGAAGCTTCAAAACGTTTTTTTAAGTATACCCTTTCAGCTTTATCAGATTTCGACATTACAGAAAGCTGCCTAAAACCCTTGGGTAATTTATATACCAAAACGGGTGATTATACCAACGCTATAAGTACCATCAATCAATACCTTTTTTTAGCAAGACAAAGTAACAATAAGCAACACGAAATTAGTGGTGCCATAAACCTTGCCATACTTTACCAAACGATGGGACACCACAACATGGTTATAAAAATTACAAGCGACTATATTAACGCAGCAGAATTCAATAAAACCCAACAGCAAAAACTAATAAAAATAAACATCGATAGTCAAATTGCCCTTGGCACAATTTCAAATAATGCTGATTCCATAAGTTCTTTCGATGATAATACTAAATACAAGATTGCATTAGATAAAAAAAAATATGATGAGGCTTTAAATTATCTTAAAAAAGCAGAAACATCCGTACTTAAAAACACCCCATTAATTTCTAGAGATATCGCTAAATTATACTTTCAGGAAGCCCAACTGCATTATTTGTTAAAAAACAATCTTGAAGCGCATAACCTTCTTCAAAAAGCCCTTAAAACCCTATTGCCTAACTTCAATAATAACCATTTACCAAATAAAGAAAGCTTGCATGCTGAAAACACCTTTATTGATATTTTCGATTTGTATGCCTCACTTCAAACTAATTTTGAGACTGCTTTACAATGTCTGGACTTAAGTTTTCATGTATCTGGTTTGTTACAAAATAATTGGACTTCACAGGAAAACAAAATTCAAAACCAAGCGGCTAACAGACTTAGAAGCGAAACGTGTATCGACTTCCTGTCTAACCAATACAATCTCACAAAAAACAAAGATTACATAATAAGGGCCTTTCAATACGCAGAATATAACAAAGCATCTGTTTTAAAAGAAATTTCAAAAAAAAAACTACAACTTCAAGAGCACCCTAACGATAGTTTGCTCATTAAAGAGTTTAATCTTTTAAAGGAACAAGAACGTTTAACAAGTTTGCTTATAAATGAACAATTGGGTTCTTCCAGTGCTTCTAAAATAAATGATTTAAGTCGAGAACTGAGTTCCATTTCCCTTCAGATTAAAACATTGAAAACGGCCATTTCTAAAAAATATCCAGTAAAAAACAACCCCATTTCAATTGAACATCTTCAGAGTTCACTACAAAAAGATAATGCTACTTTGATAGAATATTTTTATGGAAAAAATACGCTGTATCAATTCATTATTTCTGAAAAAAATATTGATTTTGAAAGGATAGTTTTAAATGATGAAACAAAAAAAAGCATTTCAGATTTTATTCATTTATTTGATAATGCTTCTGTAATAAACAATGATATAAGTGCCTTTACAAAGCAGGCATACAATCTATTTACACTATTAAATTTTGACACCATTAAGACTCAAAAAAACATCGTAATCATACCTGACGGATTGTTGAATTTCATTCCATTTGAAGCCCTATTAACAGCATCTACCAATACCGCTGCATTTTCAAAAATGCCCTTTGTGGTTAAAACTCATGGTATTGCTTATAATTCTAGCGTGCTGTTTTATTTAAAAGATATTGAAACAAAAAATAATAGCCGGTTACTTGGCTTTTTTCCTGTTTTTGAAAACAAGAATCAAACACTTACCTATTCAATAGATGAAGCTAACACCATACAAAAAGAAATGGACGCCACTTTGTTTAGAAATTCCAAAGCGTCCAAAAACAATTTTATTAAGAACGCCCATAACTACAGTATTATACATTTGTCAACCCATGCAAGTAGTGGGGATTTTGTGATTCCTGCCCACATTGAGTTTTATGATAGCCGTATGTTTTTAAATGAATTATACAGTTTAAATTTAAAAAGCAACTTAGTGGTTTTAAGTTCCTGTGAAACCGGCATCGGAAAAGTGTATAAAGGCGAAGGCCCTATGAGTATTGCTCGCGGTTTTCAATATGCTGGCGCACAAAATCTATTGTTTTCTTTGTGGCAAATAAACGATTTGTCCACTTCACAAATTATGCAAACTTTCTATAAAAATTACAACAAGTATCATTCTGCCTTTACAGCCAATCACTATTCGAAAATAGCTTACTTGGAAAACGAATCTATTGGTAATACAAAAAAGTCACCCTATTATTGGAGCAGTTTTGTGTATTATGGAAACCTTGAACCTCCAAAATCAGAGAGTTTGCTTTGTTATATGATTTTTGGGTTATTAATATTGGTTGTATGCCTTTTAATGTATCAAGCGATTTGGATTTACTACAGAAAATGGAACAAAAAAATTAAGAAGGCATATTGATAATTTTTGCAAAAGCAGGATACTGAAAGTGTTTGAATGTGTCACTATCTTTCATTTTAAACAAATACGATATTCAAAAATTGAATTAATCTACATTTCAACTCTGACCATCAAGTTAAAAATGTGCTCGATAACAATTTTTAGTGTGTACGAGCACATTTTTTAAGTGTTTTTCTTTTTTGTTGAATAAATTATGTGTAGATTTGTTTAGATTTGATTAAAATATTCATGATCTATAAAATACAAATAACTGTACTTCAATGTATTAAATATGTTCGTGGATACTATTATTAGAAAATTAAATAATACAAAAGATTAAAATGAAAAAACCCACACTTGTCATTTTAGCCGCTGGTATGGGCAGTCGCTATGGAGGCTTAAAACAAATAGATACTTTCACACTAGAGGGAGATACACTAATTGATTTTTCCTTATTTGATGCTTTACGAGCAGGATTTGGTAAAGTGGTATTTATCATCAGAAAAAGTTTTGAAACGGAATTTAAGGAGACTTTTAATGAAAAATTAGAAGGTAAATTAGAGGTTGAATATGTGTACCAAGAACTCGAAAATGTTCCTGAAAAATATTTTAATCCTGCCAGAAAAAAGCCATGGGGAACCGGACATGCCCTGTTAATGGCTAAAGATGTTGTAAAGGAAAATTTTGCCATAATAAATGCCGATGATTTTTATGGGGCTGAGGCCTTCGAGACCATGGCAAAATTCCTAATCAATACAGAAAATGAATCTTACAATTTTAGTACTATGGCATATCAGTTAAAAAAAACAATTTCAGATTATGGTTATGTATCAAGGGGCGAGTGTGTTGTTACTAGTGAAGGTTACTTAACAGATATTACAGAACGTAAACATATTGAAAGAATTGATGGAAAATTGATGAGAATAGATGACGATGGCAAACAGGTAAGTATAGATGAAAACACAACAGTATCCATGAATTTCTTTGGATTCACACCTAAATGTTTTGAGTTTGGAAATCAGTTATTTCAAGAATTTTTAGAAACCAATAAGGGGAATTTAGAAGCCGAATTCTATATCCCATCGATTGTAAATGAGATATTAAAATCAGGCATTGCCAGCGTAAAAGTTTTGAAATCTGATGCTAAATGGTTTGGAGTTACTTATAAACAAGACAAAGAAACTGTACAAAACGCCATTGAAAAATTAAAAAAAGAAAATGTTTATCCTTCAAAACTTTGGTAAATAATAACAAGAAAATTGGAAAAATAATGAAATTAAAAATAGTTATAATAGGATTGATATTCATAAATTCATTAAATATAATCTCTCAAGAAGCTGATTCCTTGTCTATAGAGATGATTCAAGGGGAGTACTGGTGGGGAGGGCTAAGTGCAGTAGGGCATAATACACCCTATGATATGAAATCGATAGTCACACACAATTTATGGGGTAATAATAAAGGCAATCAAGCTCAACCCCTACTTCTTTCAAGTAAAGGTCGGTTCATATGGAGCGAACATCCAATTAAATATTCATTTCATAATGGGGATATAAAAGTTACGACACAAGAAGGTAAAATTGTGTTTGGTAGTTCAGGAAAAAATTTACAAGATGCCTATCAACATGCTGTAAAAAACTTCTTTCCTCCCAATGGAAAAATCCCAGAACCAAAACTATTCACCCACCCACAATATAATACTTGGATTGAGTTAATATATAATCAAAACGAAGCGGACATTTTAAAATATGCTCAAGGAATTATTGACAATGGATATCCCCCAGGAGTATTGATGATTGATGACAATTGGCAAGAAAATTATGGTGTTTGGGAATTTTCTCCTCGTCGATTTAAAGATCCCAAAGCCATGATTAAAAAATTGCATGATATGGGTTTTCAGGTCATGCTTTGGGTATGCCCATTCATCAGTCCGGATTCCGAGGTTTTTCGATATTTGGCAAAAGAGGGCATGCTTTTATTAGACCCTCAAAAAACACAAGAAGTATTATGGTCCAATACCCAAAATAAAGCCGCTATTATACGTTGGTGGAACGGAGCCAGTGCATGTTTAGATTTAAGTAATCCCAATGCTAAAAAATGGTTTAAAGATAAACTAGATCATTTGGTTAGTGAATATGGCGTTGATGGATTCAAATTTGATGCAGGAGATGCTGATTTTTATGAAAATGATCTTGTTTCATACAAATCTGTCATACCAAACGACCATACGGCTCTCTTCGCTGAGATAGGTTTGGATTATCCATTAAATGAATACCGTGCTTCTTGGAAAATGGCTGGATTACCGCTTGCACAAAGATTAAGGGATAAAGGCCATAATTGGGAGGATTTACAAAAACTGATTCCTGACCAAATGTCTCAAAGTTTGATGGGATATGCCTACACTTGCCCAGATATGATAGGCGGTGGCGAATACGGATCATTTATGGATATTTCCTCTATTGATGAGGAACTGGTTGTTAGATCGGCGCAAGTACATGCTTTAATGCCCATGATGCAGTTTTCGGTTGCTCCCTGGAGGGTTTTATCACAAGAAAATGCAAAAATATGTCTCCAAGCAGCTCAACTACACACTAAAATGGGGAATCATTTTCTTGAATTAGCCAAACAATCAAGTATAACCGGTGAACCCATTGTAAAACCAATGGCCTTAGCTTTCCCAAATAATGGATATGAAACCATAAAAGACCAGTTTATGCTTGGCAATAATATTTTGGTAGCTCCTGTTGTTGAAAAAGGTGTTTTCAAGCGAAAAGTAGTATTCCCTAAAGGAAAATGGCTAGGAGATGATGGTCACATAATTGAAGGAAATAAAACCATTGAAATAGAAGTCCCGATTAGTAGGATTCCATATTTCACTAAGTTTAATTAAAAAAAAATTCAAGACATCATTTAGGTCTATTTAAACTGATTCATGTTAATGAAAAAATAATTAAGAATTGATACCCAAATAAGTTATAAAGGATTAAACTTTTTATTTATTAAAGGCGCTAGAAGTAATAAGAGTTTTATTCAAGATTAGACTCAAAATATATTTTCAATTTTTCATTTGGTCTCTATTAAAAATGGGGTTGAATCAGCTTGCGCTAATAACGGGTTAAAGGATGCGAAAAGATCAATTATATTCGATTCTAATAATATTAAGTTGGTTTTATGATATCATACAAAAAATGAGACCTTAAATGAAGACACTTAAAATATATCAAAGAATTATTAACCAAAAATCATCAAACTACAGAATATGAAAAAAAAATCTAAAACAAAAAGAAATATTGTTCCGATACTAATAATAGCAGGCTTGTTTTTCATATTTGGGTTTGTCACTTGGATAAACGGAGCATTGATACCCTTTATGAAGACTATCAATGAATTGACTGATGCCCAGTCTTATTTTGTAGCCTCAGCTTCTTACATTTCTTTTGTGGTTATGGCATTACCCGCTTCTTATATATTGAATAAAATTGGTTATCGAAAAGGGATGTCCTTGGGATTGATAATCATGGCCATAGGTGCTTTAATTTTTATACCAGCAGCAGAGGCAAGAACTTACTGGGTGTTTTTAACCGGTATTTTTATACAGGGAATAGGAATGACACTGCTGCAAACAGCCGCCAATCCTTACATCACCATATTGGGTCCCATAGAAAGTGGGGCAAAGCGAATAGCCATTATGGGAATAGCCAACAAAACTGCAGGGGCACTTGGCTCTTTAATTTTTGGTGCCATTTTGCTTTCAGGTATAGACCAAGTCAAGGAAAAGGTGTCAAGCGCTACCTCATTTGAAAAAGACCTTTTGTTGGACAAAATGGCCGACAGTGTCTTTATTCCATATTTGATTATGGCATCGGTACTCTTGATTCTTGGCCTATTAATCAGGAAGGCCCCCCTACCACATGTAGAGCCTGCCGTTGCTATAGAAGATAACAGAACATCAACTGCAAAAACCAGCATCTTTCAATTTCCACACTTATGGTTTGGCGTGTTGACTTTATTTGTTTATGTAGGCGCCGAAGTGATAGCGGGCGACACCATAATTGCCTATGGAATTTCTTTAGGTTTTTCAGCAGCCGACGCAAAATTCTTTACCACGTTCACGCTTTTAGCCATGGTATGTACTTATGCTTTAGGTGTTATATTGATACCAAAATATTTAAAACAAGGAATGGCATTAAAAATTAGTGCAACCCTTGGAATCATTTTTAGTATCTGCATTCTGTTAACCACTGGAATTACATCTGTTTTATTTGTAGCTGCCCTAGGCATAGCAAATGCATTGGTTTGGCCAGCCGTTTGGCCATTGACCTTGGAGGGTTTAGGCAAATTCACAAAAACAGCTTCAGCCTTATTGATCATGGCCATTTCAGGAGGCGCAATCATTCCCCCTTTATATGGGCGAATGGTAGATGCCGGTAAATATGAGTTAATAGCAAGTGGTTTAAATAAAACCGAATCAATGGCAAGTGCAGCAACAGAGAGTTATTGGATTTTAATCCCTTGTTATACCATCATTCTATTTTTTGCTGTTTGGGGACATAAGATAAAAAGTTGGACAAAAAGGTAGTCTTTTTAAAAAATTTAAAACATAAAAATTAAGCCATGTTAAATAGTAATATAGACAAAGCGACAGGATTCGAAAAACGGTTTGAAAATATAGGAACCGTTGTGTTTGAAAATTCGGTATATGCGTCAAAAGCAGTCGCCAAAGAAATAGCTGATTTAATAAGAGTCAAACAAGCTCAAAAACAGCCATGTATTTTAGGTTTGGCCACGGGTTCCTCCCCTAAAGGGCTCTATGCTGAACTAGTACGCCTTCATAGAGAGGAAGGACTGAGTTTTAAAAATGTGGTGTCCTTCAACCTAGATGAGTACTACCCAATGGAACCCGATTCAGTGAACAGTTATGTTAGGTTTATGAAAGAACTGTTGTTCAACTATGTGGACATTTTACCAGAAAATTATAACATCCCTGATGGAACGTTATCCAAAGAGGAAATAGCCGAATATTGTAACCTCTATGAGGCCAAAATAGAAGCCCTGGGTGGTATTGATTTACAAATATTGGGAATAGGTGGCAACGGACACATTGGTTTTAATGAGTCTGGATCTTTGCAAAATTCCAAAACTAGACTGGTAGCACTGGATCATGTCACAAGAGTAGCTGCAAGTCATGACTTTTTGGGATTAAATAACACGCCCCGAACAGCCATTACCTTGGGGGTCAAGAAAATTATGGAAGCCAAAAGAGTCATACTTCTGGCTTGGGGGGAAAGAAAAGCTAATATTATCCAGGCATCAGTAGAGGGGCAGGTAACCAACCAAGTGCCCGCATCCTTTTTGCAAGAACATAATAATGCCACATTTGTTTTGGACAGAGCATCCTCATCAAAACTAACCAGGATTAATACGCCTTGGCTCGTAGAAAAAGTTACTTGGTCCGACAAGCTTATAAGGAAAGCTGTATTAGGTCTTGCACTCCATTTAAACAAACCCATATTAATGCTAACAGATGCTGACTATATTGAAAATGGAATGAGTGACTTGCTGGCTGATTCTGGTCCCGCATATGACATCAATATTAAGATATTCAATAAACTACAGAACACGATTACGGGATGGCCAGGAGGCAAGCCAAATGCTGATGATAGCAAACGACCAGAGAGGGCTGAGCCGGCTAGTAAACGTGTGCTTGTTTTCAGTCCCCACCCAGACGATGACATCATTAGTATGGGAGGCACACTTAAACGGTTACAAGAACAGGGGCATGAAGTTCATGTAGGATACCAAACCTCAGGAAACATCGCAGTAGCAGATGATGAGGCACTTAGATTTGCGAGTTTTGTATGTAATTATAATGAGAAATTTGGAATCAGAAACATCGAAGCAGAAGACATATATAAAAAAGCAAAGAGCTTTCTTGGAAATAAAAAAACAAGTGAAATAGATATCCCCGAAGTTCGGTACATTAAAGGGTTGATTAGAAAAGGAGAAGCCCAGTCCACATGTTATTTTGTTGGAGTTCCTGAAGAACAAATCCATTTTATGGAACTCCCTTTTTATGAAACGGGAAGTATAGAAAAAAAACCATTGGGGGAAAAAGATGTACAGATAACCATGGATTTAATAGAGAAAATCAAGCCACATCAGATATATGCGGCCGGTGATTTAGCAGATCCACATGGCACTCATAAAGTATGCTTAGACGCGGTTTTGGAGGCAATGCAAAGATTGAAACCTAAAAAGTTTATGAAAGACTGTTGGCTATGGTTGTACCGAGGCGCATGGCAAGAGTGGAGCATTGATGAGATAGAAATGGCAGTACCCATGGGTCCTGATCAAGTATTGGAAAAGAGAAAGGGTATATTCAAGCACCAATCTCAAAAGGATGGCGTGGTGTTTCAGGGCTCGGATAGCAGGGAGTTCTGGCAACGTGCAGATGACAGGAATAAAGAGACTGCTGAAATATACCACAAATTAGGACTCTCTCACTATGCTGCCATGGAAGCTTTTGTAAGGTGGAAATTTTAGAAGACCTATTGAGTTTTTGAGTTAGTTAGTTTTTTAGTTAGGACTACTCAATGGTATTTTCACAATTGTTAATACTCGAGTAGTTCACTAACTAACATAGATTATGCTTCTGAGTAACATTTATGAAAACCCTGCCCTTAGACTATTATTAGAATTCATAAAGGAACCACTTCAAAAAAATATTCGATGATTTGGCTAAAATAGTTGCAGAAGAAACAAAATCGAATGTATTGTTAGTTTAACAATAGAATTCTATTCATTTAATCCAACTTAAGTAATCGTAACATTCAATAAAAAATGATTTTTCAATCATAATGTTGGAATAAAAAATTATTTGACTGAATAATCACGTTTGTGACCCAATGTTATGTTTTAAATTGAAATTCTTTTGAATGTTTTAATATTGATAATACCTGGTTAAAAATTTGTGTCCCATTATTTAAACATTTGCTTTTAACCTCTATTCTAAATTCAATAGAATTAGTTTTTAAATTTAAGACATATATGAAAAACCAACCATTTGGAAAAAGTACTTTTAATCCATTATTCTCATCTTGTTGAAATAAAATAAATTCACCACTTACCCAATTTAAAAAACGTTTGTAAACATAGATTGTTTCAAAGTTATCTTGGTGTATCCATTCATGATTTTTTGCCGCTTTCAAAGTTTCTTTTGTATTTAAATCTGGAACCATAACAATCTTAAAAATATTATTTTAAAATGATCTCTTAAAATCTATAGTTTGTCCTTCTAACAACCTTTCACAAGTAATCTTTAAAGTTTCATTGCCTGAATAATTTATCGTGTAAATTTTCTCTTGATTTGGAATTACCGCAGTGAGCGATTCATTAGATTTATTACCATTTATTGAAAAATAAGCATCATAATATATTGGAGCTGTACCAATATTCTTAACGGTTACAAAAGTTTTATTATTAGACTTTTCAATCTTGGTAACTTCAAACTTATAACCTGTATGTAAACTAGCTTCTTTTATGCGTTCTAAGGTATGATATTTATATTGTGCATTACCAATCATATATGAAACATGAAATCTGGAAGCAAAAGACTCATATGATTCACCATGTGCCCCGTTTGGTGATAACACATTTTCTTGATCAAAAGTTGTGTAATAGCTAAATTCACCACCTATTGGATTATTTATGTATCTGTGATCAAATTCTAAAAACTTAAAACGTTGTTCATTAACTCTTGCATGTTCTTCTGCCATGAAGGAATCATCAAATAAACCAAAAGACAGCTTTAATAATGAAGGATTGTTACGAAATGGTGTGACATTACCATCTTCGACATCTATAGAAATGGACCAATGCAAATTAGGAAACAAGCTGTCCATTTTATTTAAAAATGTAGTTTGAAACGCTTTTGATGGAAACGTTTTTCCTAACTCAAATGGACCATCATAAATATGATATTCTCCCCACAAACCAAATCCTACTTGCAAAAAAGCCAATCTTTTATCATCATCATAGCGTTCAGCAAATTTCTCATAAAATTCTAAAGAAAAATCTTTTAATTCTTGATTTGACCAATCAGGAAACCAAGTTTCTTTTCCTTCACTAATTCCTTTGGTTTCATTATACTCTGGCAATTCCTTAATGTATTTTGGAACTGTAGTTAGTTGTCCTACATACGTATATCTAAAACGAAGAATTGCTTGATGGTTTCTTGAAGCAATGTCATTTAACTTATTTTCAACAACCGCCCAATCATAAACACCTTTTTCTGAAACTACATCTTCAAAAAGCATATAGGAATACTCTAATGTGTGTGCCCCTGAGTTGACATTTGGATTTCCATCCCAAACCACGATCCCAGTCATTGGTTGTACTTTAGTAAAACTAGTTACACCTCCACCATTTAAAACAGATCCATCAATTATTGGGGTATCATTATTGGCGATATTACTTCTTCCTCCACAATCAATAAGCAAACAGCAAACACTTAAAAAAATAAACAATAGACTTTTCATAAAAACTTGATGTTAATTTTAGATATATAGCTTTTAATAATTTATTTATATCCTTATAAACAATTTCCTTTTGTACATATAGTAACAAATAAACCATAGAAAAAAAAGCACGACAATACTCAACATTATATTAGCGTTTAATGTTCCCATCCAACCAAACAACGCATTGGAAAATGGTAAAACTATTTTTCTAATGAGTTCTGCACCACCTACATGTGCGAACAAATAAATAAATAAAGGGTTCATTCCAACCATCGCAAAGAATAGCACGCCTTTTTGATATTTTTTAACGTCTATCACCCAATAGCATACTGCAAGCGCTAATAGTGACCAACCACCTCCGACAAAAACAAATGTACTTGTCGAAATACGCTTTATAATTGGTGTTAAATCGCTAAAACCATATCCAATTATTAATCCTATAATTCCGAATATAACCAAAACCTGAAGCTTTTTCTTATTGGTTTTGTCTGTAATCAATAATTGACCTGCCAACACCCCCCAAATGGTATGTGCAGCAGTAGGAATAGCATTAAACATGGCCCAGTGCCCTTCATCTTCTGCTCCTGAAATCAAAATATTTAACCAGGCTCCAAAATTTTGCCCAGGTTCAAAGGCATGATTAAAGCTCTCAACTGGGAAAAATCTATAAATGCCTTCGCTTAATAAAATTAGTAATAAAGAAAACCCTATTTGAATGATGGGTTTTTTACGAATGATCAAAAATGCAAGTATGTATGTTACACCAAGTTGAGCTAGAACATTTTGAAATCTAAAAACAATGCTTCCGGGATCGATACAATATAAAGCCCATCCTAAAACCAACATCAAAAAAGCCCTTTTAAAAGCATGCGCTCGCAATTGTTTGAACGTATCTCCCTTAGCCATTCTTTTTGAAAAAGAAAGCGGCATGGAAACACCAACAATAAACATGAAAAACGGTTGGATTAAATCCCAAAAATGTAAACCTTCCCAATCCACATGATGAAATTGCTCTCCAATGGTATGAATAATGGTACCATGAAGTTCTGGAGAAACCAAAAACTCAAATAGACTTGAAAATTCAGCAATTAACAAAAACATGGTTAGGCCTCTGTAAAAATCCAGTGAAAGTAAACGATTGTCAATTTTAATTTCGTTCATTGCCATATATCATTAAGATTAAGGTTCATAAATACTTTTAAACCATTCGAAGTTTTATTTCACTTACCTATATAACTATCCAAAGCAAGTTGATTATTGACTGTATTAATCAACTTGCTGGGAATAACAATAAATTAGTGCTATTACAATAATTTTAACCTCTGAGTTTGGAATAGGTTTTAGTGTTGTTTCAGTAAAATTTGCTATAACACCCTAACAAACTCATTTTTTAAAAATTTAATAAATTCAAATAAATTATTCACAAAGGAGTAATGATTCTATTGGAATTTTATAGGAAACAAAACTGCTACCAGATCCTGAATGAGGAATTTGAGATACATCACCCCATCCTGAGTTTAATTCTGCAAAAGCTATGCTAATAGTATCTGCTATATTATTACCTCCTAAGACACTTTTTGATATACTAAACTCAATAGCATTGGTATTGGCGTCAACGCTAATGACATTTGATGAAGCTAGTACTTCTACACCAGCTACCCAATCCCAGGACCAATCACCAAGTTGGGTTGTAAAAGTTGACTTATACCAATCACCCCACCATAGCGGCCCAATTGGTCCTTGAAATAAAAAATCCGCACCCGAACTAGCACCCCATTGCCAAGCGCCGTAACCTGTATTAGAGTTATTATCTGTATTGATAAAAACACTTAATAATTCTAAAAGCATGGTTGATTTTCCTTCTATATATACGTTAATATTATCGCCTCCGCCCCAAACCTTAAGTATTTGCATATTATTACCGTAAGCACTATCATCTACTAATACATCAACATCTTTCCAATCATCAAAATTACCATCAATTGCTATATTTACTTTTATAACTTCAGGTGTACTAATTGGCTTTGTTAGATGAGCCTCTTGTCCAGATTCATTAAAGGCTGTTAGGGTAACATTAAGTTCACCCCCTTTTTTAGAATATCTATAAACTGGATTCTCTTTTTCGCAATAAAAGCTTAAATCACCAAAATCCCATCTGTAAGTGGTAGCACCTTGCGTAAGGTTGGTAAATGTGATTAAACTTGGATCATTTTCATCAACTGAATATGAAAAATCCACTATAATACCTCCATCGGATACTTCTCCGGAATTATCAGTTCCACAACCTGCAAGTAGTGAAACAGCTATTAGATAATAGAAAAATTTTAATTTTTTCATGATATATTTATTTAGAGATTAGTTTTTTAATTAATTGTTAATGTATGTAATAGCTTATTCATTCCTGTATTAGCATCCCATGTGTTAGAGTTTGCCAATTGGATTGAATATTCTACTCTATCAGATAGTGTTTCATTACTATCTTCTATTTTTAGAAATAATTCATACTTCCCAGCTGGAATACCTGAGAGGCTAATAGATTCATTTAGTTCATAATTGGTGATTGGTACTACTTTTCTAATATCGAAGCTTAATGCTTTTTTATATAAAGTACCATCTCCTATAGACTTTAATACTAAAAATGTGTTTTTCTTGTTATAAACAGGTGCAAAACCAACGTTATCTATTACAGTACTTAATTGAAAGCTACCATTTGCAGTGACTTCCTTTTTAAGACTAGCAGATTTTAATAAAAGCCTATAGCCCAATTCCTTTTGAAAATCTTTAAAACAATTGTTATTTCGCCATTCTTGTAGTACAGGCCCATAATAATCTAGATTTAAGTAGGTCCATTTTAATAAAGACATTTCGGTGTCAGCCGTATTGCAACTTGCTAATGGAACATCTGTTGGAGGGCAAGTTTCTCCTCCTGTAGGAACAAAAAGAGCTTCTTTACTAATGTATTCTTTTTCTGCAGCTATATTTTGATATGTTCCATAATCATTGGAACTCGCTAAAAAGCAATCATTATGAAACCCTACTCTGGCAATATCAGTTGTTCCATAGCCAACACTTGCATTCATTGCTGTTGAGTATTCAAAAAATTCCTGCTTATATAACGGTGTTCTTAATTGGATTTTTATTTCTTTTGGAACCACTTCCAACAACTTGTTCAGTACCGCTTTTTTATTTTCAAGGGTCGTTAAATTGTTTGTTGTATAGTACCACTCTCCCCATGAACCGATAAAACCAGCTTGAAAAAATGCAATAACATCTACATTATCTGCTAAAATTGGTTTTAGTTGATCTAAATGCCTTTCAATAATATTCAAAGGTGCATCCGTTTCTTCTTGGTTACTATTATAGGCAAAACGTAAAATACATTTTATACCTGCATTTCTTAACCTTTCAAAATCCGTTTTTATTAAATCGAGTTGTGCTGTACTTAAATCCGAATCTTTAAACGCATCCAAATAATACATTCGCCAAATTAGGGTAACATTCTCATTTTTTAAATTAGCAAGGGATACTTCATTAAGCGACATTCCTTCGGAATACACAGACCACTGATGCGTAAACCCGCGTTCTGGGTTTGAAATAACCTCATTTGATGATGTATAGGTAATATTATTTACGCTATCATCAATAGGTTCTACTTTTGGGTCATCAACACTATCACTTCCGCAACTTATAATGCCACATATAAATAATAATGCTATAAATTTATATTTCATATTAATTTTTTTTATTGTTAAAGACCATTAATAAGTATCTTTAATCCAGTTATACTGTTTTCTCTTCACCCAATTTCCTCTGGTAAAATCAGGAAAATCTTGTGGTTCTCCGTTATTTTCAATAGAAGCTTCAGATAGTGGTGTAACCGCACTCCATGCAGCAGCATCGTAGGCATCCATTGGTGGTGCAACTTTAAGTTTTGCTGATTCAACAAATGCATGAATAACAAAGAAATCCATACCACCGTGTCCTGCACCATTAGCATGTTCACCATATTTTTTCCATAAAGGATGGTCGTATTTCTCTAGCCATTTATCAGCTTCGTCCCAATGATGAGGTTCTGTTATTCCATCAATATGGATTCTGTTTCCATCTACCTCCCATAAACCATTTGCTCCTTGAACTCTAAACCCTAACGAATAAGGTCTTGGTAAATTGGTATCATGTGTTACAATAATGGTTTCTCCACTAGCTGTCTCAATTGTTGAGGTAATTATATCTCCTAGTTTAAATTTTACTTTAGCATTAGGATGATTTTCTCCACCTTCTTTAACAATATAATTATGCAAACCAACACTTTTTGTTGCATGTGAGGTTAAAGACATAAACCTATTTCCTCTATTAATATCACACATCGCCGCTATAGGACCAACCCCATGTGTTGGATATATATCTGCATTTCTTAAAACTGAATGTTGCGTTCTCCATTTTGCTTCAGAGATGGCTTTTTCACCAAATTCTACCCCGCCCCCATAAGGTTGTTTTCCATTATTGAATTTAACTTCACGCAAGTCGTGTTGATAACCACATCTAAAATGAATTAATTCGCCAAATACATTTTGTCTCACCATGTTTAGAACCGCCATGATATCTCTGCGGTAATTCACATTCTCTAAAATCATTAAATGGGTTCCAGTTTCTTCGTGCACGTTTACTAAATCCCAGCATTCTTCAAGGGTATTTGCTGCAGATACTTCCAAACCAGTGTATTTACCAGATCTCATGGTATCTTTAGCCATACGTGTATGCCACAACCAAGGTGTAGATATTAAAACAGCGTCAACATTGTCTAATGCTAAAAGGTTTCTGTAATCGTAATCATCTTTACCAAAAACCAAAGGCTTTTTAATGCCTTTACTTGTGATTTTTTCCACAGCAAGGTTAATTCTACTAGGGTCTATATCACAAATTGCAGTAATATTTATATCATCTCTTAATAAGAGATTATCTAAGTGATTTGTTCCGCGTAGTCCAACACCTATCATTCCTATTTTAAGCTTTTCGGCACTTGAGTTAAATCCGAATGTTAAACTTGGCATTAATGCTAAACCTGTTCCTGCAATGGCTGCTTTTTTAATAAAATCTCTTCTAGAGTCCATTTTATATTTTTATATTTTGAGTAATTAATTTAAAAAAGGGTTGCGTTATTATATATACTAATTCAAAAAAAATAAGCCACCCCTTTTGTTCAACTAAACTAATTATAACCTGGATTTTGTAGAAATGCTCCTTTGCCCTCAGCTATTTTACCTAGTGAAAAAGGATATAATTCTTTGTATGGTGCAGCTTGACTTGAAGTTCCATTTAATTCCAAGGCATGCTCTACAAACTTACCGTGTCTTATTAAATCTGAACGATATTGCCCATTTTCACCCCAATATTCGTGAGATCTTTCTTTAAGAATCATCTCATTAAATACGTCAATATCTGAATAGTCTGCCAATAAAATTGGATCTAAACCTGCACGTTCTCTAATTTCATTAACTAAATTAATGGCTTCTTGGTTTGGCGTATTATTTTTATTAGCAATAGCTTCTGCTTTTGATAAAATTACATCTGCATATCTGTAAAGAATGATATCTATAGTTGTGAGCGTGGTTCTATTAGGATCATTTTCTATTTTTAATGGTAGAGGTCCCATTTGCATGATATTAGCTGGATTAGATCGATTATAGGTAACGCCATCAGTTCCTGTAAACTCTGCTATTAAGTTTGTCTTTCTAACATCATCTGGCTCGAATGAATCATAAAACATCCACGAACTTTGTATGGTAGCCCATCCACCTCCACCAGGATAATTGGAAGGTAACACCATCTGCTGCCATTGGTTTTCACTAGTAGCTGCATAATCTGCAGGAATGGCAAACATTATCTCTTTATTATCTACTTGCGATTTTGTGCTGAACATATCTACATAATCATCTACTAACTCATAATAATTCATTGCCATAATAGCATTTGCTTGTGCTTCTACGTCTGCCCATCTTTTTTCGTGTAGATATAACCTGATTAAAAGCATTCTAGCTAAGCCTTGACTGAATCTACCATAAGCTGCATCAGCTGGAGCAGGTAAATCTTCAGCTGCATCTAATAGGTCTTGCTCAATAAAGTTTACCATTTCATCATGGCTAAGTCTTGCCAATGGTGTTTCTACTAATGGATTTTGTAAAACCTCTAATGGTGCCACAACAATAGGCCCGTACATATCGAACAGTTCATAGCTTAAAAATGCTCTGGCGCATTTTAGTTCGGCAACTCCAACCTTTTTAATATTCTCGTTAACTGATGAATTTTCAAGTCGATCAATACTTAAAGTATTGGAACTAATTCTATTATAAAAATCGTCATAAAACCTAGTAACACCTTCACTTGAAGGCACATAACTTGTTAGCGTTGCTAATTGTTGTACTCCAAAATTTCCCTGAAGAATTTCTGTAGTGGCATCATTAACAAACATAATTCCTCGTTCTGAAGTAGTGTGTATCCCATTCCACCAAGAGCCTCTTAATGGATAATAGGCAGCAACAACCAGAGCTTCTACATCTGCTTCTGAAGCAGGAAAAATCGCTGGATTAATTTCATCGTAATTAATAGATTCCAGATCTGGGTTACAGGCTACAGTTAATAGCACAAACAATCCCATTAAATAAAAGTTTACGTTTTTCATTTTTCTTTTTTAAAATTTTAAATCTATACCTAATGTATAAGTTTTAACATTTGGATATGCACCTACTAGATTAGAAGGGTTTTGATCTGTGTCCTGTAATCTACTATCATATCCTGTTGTTTCTGGGTCAACACCTTTAAATGGTGTAATAAGAAATAAGTTTTGAGCATCAAATCTAATAGCCATGCTATTAAATACTTTACCAAGTGCTTTGGTAGGTAGGTTATAAGATAAAGATAAATTTTGCAATCTTATAAACCAAGCATCTTGAAGAAAGAAATCTCCTGCGCTATATTGGGTATAACCGTAATGTGATGCTGGTCTAGTATTAGTTGGATTATCAGGCGTCCATCGATTATATATGCTTCTTATGGCATTACGCCCATTTTGCCGAACGCCATCAGCTGAAACACCTAGTGCTACATCCGTTGCATCTTCTATTTGTCTTCCAAACATTCCATTGAAATGAAAGTTTAACTCAAAATTTTTATAGCTAATACTATTACTAAAACCTGCTATAAAATCAGGGTCTGTTGAACCTGTCATTACTATATCCGCTTCATCGATAATTCCATCTGGAGCTCCTGTAGCAATAAACCTTCCATTGTCATCTACAACAGGGTTACCAAATTCGTCTCTTGAAAAACCATTAAGATCTTTAACCTTTATTTGACCTGGAAATAAGTCTGGTTGAGCTGGTACAACTTCTCCTATTTGCATCACACCATCTGATAAATATGTATATCTAGCACGAATAGGATCATCAACTTTCTCAAAAATGCTTGGTTTCCAATCTGGTGCTCTTTCTTTCCAATTATCTTTAAATTTTGAAAATGTTAAGGTGCTCTTCCATCTAAAATCTTTAGTATCAACATTAATAGTATTTAATGTTACTTCAACACCTTTACTTTGTGTAGTACCTATATTTGCCCAAACCGTATTTATTTCGTTGTATGAATTAATTGGTTTTACTTGTAGCAAATCTGAAATTTCTTTATTATAAACTTCAACCGATCCTGATAATCTTCCTTTAAATAATTCAAAGTCAAGACCTATATTAATCTCTTCTGTGGTTTCCCATTTTAAATCTGGATTTGCTAATCTTGATGGGAATACACCTACCAAAATAGATTCGTCTGGATTTAAGTAAGCTGGTTGGGCATAATATGCTGCAAAAGCGTTTGAACCTATATCGGCATTTCCTGTTTCTCCGTAACCTACTCTAAACTTTAATTGATTTATATTATCACTTAAATTTTTTATAAATGGCTCTCCAGCCATATCCCAACCTAAAGCAACTGATGGAAAAACAGCAAACCTGTTATTTTCAGCAAAAACGCTAGAACCATCTCTACGAATAGTTCCTGAAAATATGTATCGATCTTTAAAAGTATAATTTAATCTAGCAAAATATGACACAATGTTTTGCTCGTATTTAGTTGAAGCCAATGTTCTTGGTCCTGCTCCAGCATTAATATTATTCCATAGAAATGAATCTGTTATAAAATCCTCATTACCTGAAGAAGCACTTTCTGATCTATATTTTTGTCTTGAATAACCAACTAAGAAATTAAAATTATGGTCGTCGCTAATTATTTTAGAGTAATTTAAAGTAAAATCAAAAAGATTGTCATTCTTTTTTTGATTTGCTATAGTAGCTTTACCATTGACCGTTTCACCATATAAAGTTGTTCTTGGCAAATAAGTGTTTCTACTTGTATAACCTTGATCAATCCCTGCTTGAAATCTAGCCACTAAACCTGGTAGAGGCTTAATTTCTGTATAAAAATTAGTAAGTGTTCTATCTATAATACCTTTATCTGTAATAGTAAGTAGTGAGTATGGATTAGGTTCTTGTGAATTATCTGGATTTATAGGGTAATAACCAAACTCATCAATAGCTTGTATTTGTGGGCCGTATTGTAAGGCTGATCTAATAATACCAGAATTCTCATAACGATCACCACCTAATTGGCTGTTGTCATTATTAATTCTACTCATTGTCATGTTCATACCAACACTTACATAATCACTTACTTTCTGATCTAGATTAAATCTTAAAGCTGCTCTATCAAAAGTTGAATTCTTTAACACACCATCTTGTTCATAGAGGTTCCCTGATAGATAGTATTTTGTTGATTCTGTTCCGCCTGTTAATGAAAGGTTATGTTGCTGTGTGCTACCATCTCTTGTTACCAAATCAAGCCAATTTGTACCTAGTCCAGCATTATTTATTTGGTCGTCTGAATAAAATCTTGAAAATGCAACGCCACCAACAGGATCTGCCATAGCTTCTTCTAAGGTTCTACTACTAGTGTTACCACTACTATATGGAGTTACTCTGTTTTGAAACAACCAATTTTCATAAGCAGCATCGTTTCTTAATTGCATCCATTCTGGTAAACTTCTTATCACATCAAAACTATCATTATAGGATTGAATTGAATAAGAAGACGAGTAACTTACTTGAACTTTACCAGAAACCCCTTTTTTGGTTGTAAGCAAAATAACACCATTTGCTGCTCTTGCACCATAAATGGATGTAGCACTTGCATCTTTTAATATAGAAATTGATTCAATATCATTTGGGTTAAAAGAGTTTAAAATACTTTGAGTACCACCACTATATCTGTTACCAGTTCCAGGTTGTTGAAAATCGGTAATAGGAAACCCATCAACTACTATTAAAGGTTGGTTACTTGCATTAATAGATCCTGCGCCTCTAATTTGAAAGTCTAAACCACCTCCTGGCTGTGCACTATTCTGAGTGATTTGTAAACCTGAAACTTTACCTCTAAGTACATCACCAATGGAAGAAGATGAAGATAACACCAACTCTTCGGTTTTAACAGTTGATATAGCTCCAGCAATATCCTTCTTTCTTTGAGAACCATACCCAACAACTACTACTTCATCTAAGGTTGTATTATCAATAATTAATGAAACATTTATGGTTGAACTTCCACCAACTATGACTTCTTGAGTAATATAACCCACATAGGAAAAAACGAGTGTATCACCCTCTTTAACCGAAACACCAAATTTACCATCAAAATCTGTTGAAGTACCATTTGTTGTGCCCTTTATTAAAACTGTTGCCCCTGGAAGAGGGATCCCAAATTCATCAGTTACTATACCTGTAACTATTTTTTCTTGAAGCATAAGTTTATCTACATCTAGGGGAATGATGTTTGTGTTCAGCGAAATCGTTATCGCATTAGTTTTGAAAAAAAAGACTAACAGCAATAATAGCGTTAATTTCATTTTTAAATCAAAACTTGACCTAGTACACTCTTTAATGAGTTGTTTCATGTTTTTTTTCATATTTTTGTTGGTGATTTATTAATTAGAGATTAAATTAAGTCACTTATTATAACCGGAAAATGCTGCAACATTTTTCGGTTTTTAAGTTAATGTTAGTTTGAGTTAGTGTTTTTTTCATATTTATTTCTGTATTAAGGATCTAAGCTTTTATTAAAATTGTAAATAGTATTGTTTCTTTTTTATTTAATGATTTAATGAGGTTGATATTTTAAGCGTTCACAGCTTTTGATGCGTTAAGAATTCTTGCCCCTGGATCTACTTTGACTTCATATGCCTCTATTCCACCGGCATTTTTAATCCCCTCTATAACTTGTTCTTCTTTACCTTTAGGAGCCAAAACCACAATACTTCCACCGCCACCTGATCCAACTATTTTAGCACCATAAGCTCCTGCATCTAAAGCCCCTTTAATCATATCATCAATTCGTGGAACTGTTATCTTTAAAACATTTTTCAATATATTATGATGCTGGTTCATTAAATCGCCAATTTTTTTAAAATCAGGCAGTTCCTTTTTAAATTCCAAATAAGCTTTTTGTGTTATGTCGTGATTTGTAATGGCAGCATATAAATAGCCTTGCATATCGTCAGGAACATAATTTAAATACTTTTTGAGTTCTTCTATCTTCGCTTTTTTTATATCAAAATCATGGATTTTATTTTTTACTTGGTGTATGGCTAACCATGTCTTCCCTCTTAATTCACTTAAAAGCCCCATTGTTTCTTTTGGAATTCCAGATTCGCCAATTATAATACCATCTATAGGTGTATGGATTGTTTCGCATGAAAAATCATCTCCAGTTTCTAGATATACTATGTTTCCAACCCCAATACTATACTGATCCATTTTGCCTCCAGGAGCCCCTTGTTCAAGTACTTCAGACTCATATGCAATCTGTGAAATTATTTCTGAAGTAACTTCTATATTGATTCCAAAAGCCTCAATTAAAAAATTAACCCAGGATACCACAAGAGCCGACGAACTTGACGTGCCAGCATTGATGGGTAAGTTTCCTGTTATTTCAATGTCGTACCCTTTATTTGGTATACAATCATATCTTTTCAATACTTTAAGCGCATATAATAAATGATCCCCTTTCTTAATATCAACAATCTCCTCGTCAATATTGATTATTCTCTTTTGGTTTATATCTGGCTTGTTAATATCAAAAATTCGCAATCCATTTTCAATGGCTGTTAGTGTTATATTTCTACTTATAGCACATGCAATAACAGGCAATCCTAAATAGTCTTGATGGTCACCAAACAAGCAAGTTCTTCCTGGGGCTAATGATATTATTTTTCTCATTTAAATTGTAAAACAGTGATTCTTTATAATTGAAATTGTGTTATTTTTTTATTAAAAAAACATCAATTTTAGATTAAGTTTTAACGAATGTATTTATTTATTTTTAATTAAAAAAGAAAAACACTAAAAAATGTGCTCGAACACACTAAAAAAGTGTTTTCGAGCACATTTTTGTCATATTAAACTTTAGTTTTATATATTTGCTTGATATGAAGAAGTATACCATTAAGGACATTGCTGAACTAGCAGGAGTTTCAAAAGGCACCGTTGACAGGGTTATCCATAAAAGAGGAAAAGTGTCAAAAAAAGCATTGGATAAAGTAACAAAATTACTTGAAGAGATTGACTATCAACCTAATCCGATGGCTAGAAATTTGAAAAACAATAAAGTTTATAAAATTTGTGTTGTTTTACCAAACCCTGAAGAGGACAGTTTTTGGGAGCCATGTGTTAATGGCGTGAATCAAGCTATGGAAGAATTTAGATCTTTTTTAATCGATATTAAGTTATTTTTTTACAGTCCCAATAGCACTAAATCTTTTCAAGAGGTAAACAATACAGTTTTAGGTTTATCCCCTAATGCCGTTTTACTAACACCTCTTTTCTACAAAGAAAGTATTTTGGTTGCCAATAATTACAAATCGGCAGGTATTATTGTAAGTACTTTTAATAACCAAATAGATTTAAAACAAGTGGTCAGTTTTGTTGGACAAGATTTACACCGAAGTGGTAGGGTTGCCGCTCGATTAATGCACATGATTATTTCAGAAAAATCAGATATCATTATTTGTCATATAGATGAGACATTTAATAATGCCATTCACATGCAAAAAAAAGAAAAAGGGTTTAGAGATTATTTTAAAGAGTTAGGAGAATTTGAGTATAACATCTTAACCCTTAACGCTAATAAGAAAAACCTTGATAAATTACTCAATAAATATTTAATATCCCACCAAAATGTTAAAGGTATATTTGTAACAACTTCAAAAGCCTTTAATGTAGTTGAAATACTTCAAGAGAACAGCTATAAAAATATTAAAGTTATTGGTTACGATTTATTAAGTGAAAATATCAAATACTTAAAAAATAATATAATATCATTTTTAATTCATCAAAGCCCAAAAGTGCAAACCTATCTTGCATTAACTTACTTAATTGAATATTTCCTCTTTAATAAAGAAATTCCCAATCAAAAGTTATTGCCTATAGATATAGTAAATTCTGAAAACTTAGGTTCATATATTGAAAACTAATTTAATTTTAAAACACCAAATGAAGAAGAAATATGAAAATTTGGAGTTTCAGTTTTGGGATTAATCCAAGTTAACCATATTGGCTCAAAGTCATTTTTTTTTGTTTTATAGTATTTAGCCCTATAAATGCCTGTTTCGATTTTACCATCATGGATTAAATTTAATTCTTTTAAAGAAGCTATACTTATTTTACCCTCTACACAAAACCCTTGGGGGTTAAAGCTAGAATTTACCAATAATCCTTCATGAGGCCAATTCCAATTAAAATCAAAATTTTTATTAGGATAGGCTTTAAAATCCATAATTCTTGAAGTTGGATCAATCTCAAGACAATAATAAGGGTTAAGTGATGCATTGGATCGAAAAAACAATTCAACTCGATCCGAAACATTGATACTATGGAAACTATCATCTGTTTCATCAATATGTATGGTATCATCCAAAACCTCAAAGCAAAAGTACAAACTATCTCCATCACATAAGGCCTTAAATTTAGTTTCCGTATCCTTTATGGCTTCCCATGGAGAATGAAAATAGCTTAAAATATTGGCTTTTTCCCAAAAAGGACTGTCAGCTTTTCCTGTAATGGTCAATTGATGTAAAGGAATACTATTTACATTATATGTTCTCAATGCTTTGCTCTTTATCATTAATATTCAACACTATATCATGGGTATTTATTTCAATAAAAATACCCAAATTTTGCACACTAGCAATTAATTTTATAATAATATTCCTTCTACTTCTCCTTATTCCTAATTAAATAAACAAACATCTATAATTGCATATTTATATCCAATATCTTATCAATAGGTTTCACATTACACTATTCCTCAGGGTCTTTAATGACAACCTTTGAAGATTTGTCTAAATGGCAAGAAGGCAAAAAAACTATATATTTGGATTAACTAACAGTTCTAAACTGGGGAAGCTTACATTTTAGAACAACGCTAAATTATCAAGCAAATTTTATACTTGAAAATACCTAAAATGCTTTAGATAGTGCGGTGAAAACAAGGTTGCTTATAATAGTACTACATTTTCACTAAGTATTTCGAATTTAGTTAAATATCTAACCAATATATTTCCATTTATCTTTATATACTCTGCTTTTCTGTTTAAAATTTCATTTGAGAAATTACAAATCACAAATTAGTATCTCTAATTACTAGAAATCAATCAGTTAGTAGAGAAACTGTTGATTGTCGAATTTATTAGATTGGGAATCGAGAAACCGAATCAAATAACACTAAAACGACGATTGCTCTAGTTTAGGCTTAAAGTCCCTCGGAGACGATATTGTCTATTAGGGTTAATGAAGTAATTTGGTTTGTGCCAGAGATGAGAACACATTTTCTTTAAAATGTAAAGACTGCAAAGCAGCACAGACTAAAGTTCGCCTTGGCGAATGTGTACACATAGCTATAGGTATGATTCATAGCTTTGTTTGAGCGATGGTTTTGAGCGGCTATGAACGATAGCTATTGTTACATTTTGACTACTTTGCTGTATTTGGCGTATAACTTTCTTTTGCATTATTTTTTACTTGATCTAAAGTCAAGTAAGCTGGTTTATAATTTCCTTCTGTATATCTTTTAGCTTGGTCAAAATAATTTGGGGAGGTTGGTTCACCGCTTGAACCAAAATAAATAAGCGATTCTACTTTAATATTTTGAGGGTCAAATTCAATAATGCTTACATAGCTATTACCCCCAATACCGTAGCGCTTTTTTGTGTCTCCATTTGGAAGTGTCCAGAATGTAAATGTGGCTCCTGTCCAAGAGGGAGCACCAGGCACTGGTAAACTAAATAAGGAATCATTGAAACGTAATTTATTATCACCTTCATCTTTAAATCGTTGTATTCTATTAATATCACCCCAAGGTATTTTCCATGTATCCCATTTCTCTTGTAATTTATCTAAGGTGTTTCTTAAGGCAATCAAATCTGCGTGATCCCTATCAACCCCTAATCTATATTTTTCTTCACTCCAATGAATATACAAAGTAGTGGCTACTGACTCTACAGTACTCACTTTATTCCAAGTACGGAGAAGCTCTATGGCTTCTCTCATGTCATTAGTCTTTAAATTTTTAGGACCCTTATCCCAAACATCAAAAAGCTGAGGCAGTTCCTTTTCAGCACTCAGAAGATAGGTAGAGTAAGAAAGCTTTCTCAAGCTATCAAAATTGAACACCGAGGTTTCTTTAAGAATCCTTCTAGATTGCTCACTACGATTATTGTCTTTTTCAAGGACCATATAAGAAGGATAATCTTCAGCCTTGGGGTTTTCATCTTGAGTTGCAAGAAAAGGAGTGCCATTACAATTTTGAATCCAACCCGAGGGAGGGTTTATCACTTTAGGGATTTCATCGAATGTATGATATCCATTCCACTCCGTTTCTATAATACTTCCGTCAACGGGTTTTGTCCAATCAAACTTTTCAGATCGTTTCGGTATAGCTGCATTATAAACATACATGATGTTCCCCTCTACATCTGCATAAGTATAATTTCCAAACTGCACTTCCAATACAGAAACAGCTTTTTTAAATTCCTGTAGATTTTGAGCTTTTGTCATCCAATACCATTGAGATAACCAGCCAGGAGTTTCATACTTTGCCATCTTCACAGATAGGAATTTCCCATTCTGTGTACTAATTAAAGGGCCGTGATGCGTTTTGTAGAAAGCATATTCTTTTGATGTTTGAACATTATTCTCTACCACTTTCAGTGTTTCTGTCCATTTGATAACTTGTTTGTGTGTTCCATTATATAGGTATGTAATATCTTCAGTATTGAAATCTATCTGCTCAATGTAAGCATCAACAATATCTGCTTGATTGTCAGTGCTTGACCAACCTATGTTTTCCCCGAATCCTACATAAGGAAAAGGAAAGCCAAATCGCGTATATCCAATAAAGTTCCAGCCTGACTCACTCATAATATGTGCCTCGTAAACTTGCGAATTGCCAAAGAACCCCAAATGAGGATTGATCAAAAGAAGAGCATTTCCTGACGCACTCTTTTTCCCATTTATCGCCCAAGTATTTGAGCCTTCACTCTCATTTTTTTTATCTTGAAATTTTAAGTCCTTAGGATTTGAAGAAACATCGTTACACAACTTTTGGTAAGCATCTATAAACCCTGACTCTGGCAGGTTAGAATAATGTACTAATAATACTTTCTGATAGTATAAATAATTGATAAAGGCTACAATATACCATGGCTCGAAATGCGTGAGAAGTTTTGGTTTTACATTTGGATTTTGTTTTAAATAAAAATTCAGCCCTTCACAATAACCTTCACATATTTCCTTTACTTCAGGAGAAAATGAGTTATACTCAGATTTAGCATATGTAACAATTTCTAATGACCTGTTAATCCAATCATCCAATAACCCATCACTTCCGATCACTTCAGAGCTTCTCCCCAGTGCATCAATGTAGTTGTTTTCAATAATCGAAAAATTATCCTCAGCTTGGGCGTATGCAAATCCAAATGAAGCACTTTTGTCGTCCTTACCATACACATGAGGAACACCAAATTGATCCCTATAAATAGTCACGGAATCTTCTAATAGGAGTTCTCCCATTTTTTTCTCCTGACAAGACATTAATACAAGTATGACGATGGTTGTAAAAAAAAATTTCATATCGGTGATTATTTCCTATGTTTTAACAACGTTTTTCTTTAACTCGTCCAAAATATGAAACAGTATATTAAAAAGTTCGGTTTTTCATTCTATCTACATGTAAACCGACAAGAATGCTGAAGCGAGTATTAAACGCGTGCAAACCACCGAAACCCAACTGTTTTATATTATGCATTAGTAATCATTTTTTAATTTATTTCAAATCTTAACTGTCCAATTATGCTTATCTTCTACTTTTCCTCTTTGTATTTTAGTTAATAAGTCATATAATCTTAATGTAACTTTGCCTGCACTATTATCGTTTATTACCATTTTTTCATCTCCAAACCATATTTCCCCTACAGGTGAAATCACAGCGGCTGTGCCTGTTCCAAAGACTTCTTCCAATTCGCCTTTCTTTTGAGATTGTATTATTTCCTCAATTGAAATCCTTTTTTCCGTCACTTTATATCCAATATCTTTTAATAATTGTATTACTGAATTCCTCGTAACACCATCTAAAATGCTACCATTCAATTCAGGTGTAAATACTTCATTATTTATTTTAAAAAACACGTTCATGGTGCCGACTTCTTCAATATATTTCTGCTCGACTCCATCCAACCATAATACTTGAGAAAACCCTTTTTTCTTTGCTAATGATTGAGCCATTATACTTGCAGCGTAGTTTCCCGCTGTTTTAGCTTCTCCAATGCCTCCGCGAACCGCTCTAACATAAGACTGTTCTACATATATTTTAATAGGATTAAATCCTTCTTGATAGAATGCCCCAACAGGTGATAAAATAATCATAAATTTATAACAGTAAGAAGGACGAACACCGACATTACCGTCAGAGGCAAAAACAAATGGTCTGATATAAAGACTAGTACCTTCTGCTATAGGAATCCATTCTTTATCTATTTTTAGAAGTTCTGTAATTGCATTTAAGACCATATTTTCATCAATCTCCGGAATGCACATTCGCACGTTTGATTTGTTTAATCGTTCAATATTTTTATATGGACGAAACAGTCTAATTTGATTATTTTCGTCTAAATAAGCCTTTAATCCCTCAAAGACAGATTGTCCATAATGCAAAACCATTGCAGAAGGTTCAATATTTATTGGTCCATATGGCTTTATTGTTGGATTTATCCATCCTTTTTCAAGGTAATAATCCATTTCAAACATATAATCAGTAAAATACTGTCCGAATCCTAAGTTATTCTGATTTGGTTTCGGTTTTTTTTCCTTTCTTTCTATTAATTTTATTTCCATAATTATCTTTTTAAATTCATAAAATTTATTCTCCTGTATGAGTGTACTAAAATCTTGAGAATAATGGGAGTAGTGTTAACATCTTTAATTTACTAGCCAATCAAGACTTTAGATGCAATTCAATTTGTCTGGTGTTGAAAAATATTAACATTAAAACAAGAGTGATAGTTAGCTTTTAAGTATTTCAAAGGTGTTATTCATTCACAGTTCAAGTATGATTAATTACATTGGCTAAGAAGTAAATAAATCGAACTACAGGAAAAAATAGTGTGTTTTTGAATAAACATAAAAATAGTAATTCCTAATACATATCTAAAATTGATTTTATAATTTCATTTTAATAGTTTACAGATTTCGTTTATTAATTTACTGATTTTTGAATGTAATGGAATCTGTTTTTACCAGATATATTTAAGAGTCTTTTGAATCAGAATTATCGTTCTTCATTTGAATATATCGAGTTACCAAGCGTACCCCTAATCTTGCAAATAGAATAATGGCTATGACTGTGACTATTTCGAATCCCTTAATACGTTTTTGCTTGTTTGATTAATTGCATATCTCATACCCTTCATTGCTTTGTTAACCTCTCCATTCTATTGCTATTTTTTTTATTATATAGAATCATTTGACTTTCAAATCTTGAATAAAAGAGACCTCATCATTTATAAACCTAAAGTCTCATTTCTAGTTAATTTTCGCTTAATAATATAAACTTTTATTCATCTTATTGAGATTTTAATAATTTCGTAATAGCATTGTTTAAGGGTTTCTTATTCTAACAAATATTTTCACTACATGTGTAATATCATATAATTTCTGATTTCTATGTCCTAAAAATTCTTGAATAATGTCTTAAAGCAACACTCCTTTGTTGTAAATGTGCTTTATTCCTGTGATTCACAGTATAAGGATTGTTTATACTTTAATTCGCCTCCTTACATAATTAACATACGAGAATTATAGCACATCTTTATATAAAAAGACCACCTAACACAGGTGGTCTTTTTTTTTATTGAATAAACTATTATTCATCTTCTAAGAACCCTGTTCTCTTATAACCGGAGTAAACAAAGACCCTAGTTGGAACATCAGAAAATACGGCCGTAAAAGAAATTGCATCAGTGATAGTACCACTCGGTGCTGTTGCACCATTTTTAATAATCTTTCCGTCCGTTACAGTAACAGTTACATCATAATACAACTCAGGCAAATCTGTTCCAGAAAAGCTTAATGTTTCTAAATTAAGGTTTACTTTAGATTTTAAACCCCATCCACTTTCCAAATCATCTAACCACATTTCAGAAGTTGTATTTGCAGCGGTGTTATATGTACTTATATGACCATGGGAAAAATCCGCACCATCTCTAGTGATATTTACTACCCATTCTCCGGCAACATTCTCAATTTCAGTCCCTCCTGAATCAGGATCTCCACCTTCATCACAAGAAACCATGAATACACCAATAGTAAATAATAGCAAAACTGTTTTAATTATATTTTTCATAATATTCTAAATTTAAAATTTTAAACTCTACTAAAAACCCTGAGCAAACTACCATAAAAACCACTGGCATTTAAAACCCAGTTGAAATGATCGTTATCAATTATATAACCATCTGCACTTTCAACGGTTATGCCACTAATGGATGCGTTTTCTTGTCTTGGTATATATAATAAGTCATCATCTACATTATAAAAAGTAACCATAAGTGCATTATCACCCACAACACCACCAGCATTATTATGTGTGTATTCTCTATCTGAAATACGCACAACTTCAGCTGGGCTACCATTATTTCTGGCCCAACTTCCTTCAAGATTATAAATACTGGGTGCAGACGATAAAACAACAACAGTTCTTGTTGCGGAAGCTGAATAACCTAGATCATTAGTAGCTAGATAAACAATTTTATAAACACCAGGTACATTCGTATTTGCAGTACCTTGAGTTGTGTATGGAAATGGTTCTCCTGCAAGCGTAACCTCTGCTCCTGCATCTGTATAAGTATCGCCTTGAGTAAGTACAATAAGAGGCTCACCTATTACTTCCAATACAGCAAAATTGGTAATTCCGTTGACATCTCCAGTCGTTTCTTTATCGCAAGAGCTTACAAATAGCACAGCAATACATAATATCCCTTTAAATATATTTTTCATAATTTGTATCATTTTATTAAATTATTGATTCCACCATATTGGCGTAGTGATTGGTACAACAGCAGGAGCATTTAAGTTTCTTGCTGTTTCTCCAGTTGGGTACAATAATCGTTGAGGGAATCCAGTACCAAGAACACCATTTACCGACACTGCGAATTCACCAGGAACATAACTAGCATCTGATTGAGGAACACTTGACGTTGCGGGAATTCCCGTTCTTTGCCATTCAAAAAAAGCTTCTGCGCCATTACCTGGATAACTTGCTACCCATTTTTGAGTAATAATTGCTTTTAACTTGTCGCTAAAAGTACCCGCAGAAGGATATTCATAAACACCGGAGGCAGCAACATAACTTGCACCATTTAAACCCCATTTATTGAAGTTTTCTATTACAGCAGCATCGTATAAAGCCTTTGCAGCAGCAGCATTAATACTATAGCGCTCTCTAGCTTCAGCTTGCATAAACAAGCTTTCTTCAAGACTTATAAAGTAAACAGGAGTTGTTGGACTTAAAATTGAGACTGCAAAAGTATTTGGTCCTGCAGGATTATTGTAATCTCCTTGATCTACCGAGTTTAATAAACCATTCCCAGTATAAAATAAATTTTGTCTAGCATCTGAATTATCAGCCAAGTAAGAATACATAGTGGTACTAGCTCTTAAATTTAAAGAGGTATTCAATTGTCTTTTGTCACTTTCGTATAAAGGATTACTAAGATTAGGTGCATCAACAAAACCAGTTAAAGAAGCATCTATATCTAATAGAGGAGCATTTGAATTTAATAAAGCAGTAATTCCTGCTTGGGCAACAGCTGGTCTTGCTTCTGTTTGACGTAAAAATATTTTTAATTTTAATGTATTGGCAAATTTAACCCAACTAGGCATATCACCACCAAAAACTAAATCATCTACTCCAGGTACGTCTCCAACAGAAGTACTTAAATTTCTACCTAATGCATCATCTAAATCTCTAACAAGCGCATCATAAACATCTTGTGCATCATCAAAATGAGGCTGAAAGATTAAACGGTCATTAGCTTCACTATATGGAATATCACCATACCAATCAGTTAACATTTGAGAAAGATATGTTTCTAACACGGTTGAGATTAAATAGTAATTCCAATTTTCAGATGCTAAAGCTTTTCTCTTAATATTTCTAATATCCGCTAAACCATCATAGGCATTTAACCAACCACCTGTTGAAATAGCATCTGTTGTCCCTAAAGTATAGTTATCAACTATACGATATTGGCTTGAACCAGGGCTTTGAGACCACATCTGTGACCAAATACCCCCAATAATTGCCCAATATGCTCCCTGTACACCAGCTACAGCAGTTATACTTCCTGGAAGTTCCACTGCAAAGGCTAAATCATCAGGTGTTAAATCATCTGGATTTCTGTTAATATCTAATTGCGAATCACAAGAGAATAACATTGCAAATATTACTAATGTTAATATTACTTTTTTCATAATGAATTTTTTTATTTATTAAAATGACATTTTAAGTGCCATACCATAAGTTCTTTGAGCGGGGTTTGCCGAAAATTCCCCAAATTCAGTCGTTAAATCATTACCTCCATAAGAAGTAACTTCTGGATCCACATATGGGTTCCCCTTTGGAGTCCATAACATTAAGTTTCTACCATAAAGACTTATTGATAAACTGTTTAATCCACTCTTTCCTATAAGACTCTCTGGAAAATTATACGACACTGATAAATCACGTAATCTAATAAATGTTTTATCAATCACATGATTGTATGCTTCTGTGCTCGGGTTATTGGTTGAACTATAATACCCCGTTATTGAGTTATAATCAATTGGAGTTGTGTTTTCCGAATAGGTGCCATCTCCATTATCATTAACAGAATTAGGAACAATAAATGGATTTCTATTGTTATATGTTGTTAATATTGATCCCCCAGTAAAACCTAATAATCTAGAAGTATAGGAATACATTTGACCCCCTTCTTTCCAATCAAAAGCAAATGACAATCTAAAGTTTTTGTATTTTAAAGTGTTTTGAAGCCCCATAACAAAATCTCGCTGAGAGTTACCTAAAGCCTGCTCATCTGTTGTTTGCAAAGGAATTCCAGTATTTGCGTCAACAACTGTTTGCCCTGCGTCATTTATTAAGGGAGTACGCCCATAGAAAACACCTAATGGTTCTCCAACAACAGCTTTAAAATTAATATTAAAAGCGCCATTGATGGTTAACTCATCTATCCCTTCTGGAAGTGATGTAACCTTGTTTTTGTTTTTAGCAAAAGTCCAATCGAGATTCCAACTAAAATTGTCGGTTTTAAGAGGTACAAATCCTAATGCCACTTCAACTCCCTTATTTTCTAAATCCAAATAATTACCTACAACAGACCCATAACCCGTTGAGTTTGGTAATAATAGATTTATAATAGACCCATCGGTCGTTTTATGATAATAAGCCACATCTGCATTAATTCTGTTATTAAAAAACCTGCCCTCAAAACCAATTTCATACTCGTCTGTATATTCGGGTTCAATATTTATATTTCCTAATTCACGAGCAATTTCAAAGGAATTAATCCCATTAAAAGGAAAATTAATAGTCCCAAAATAAGCACCAGCAATAGCTGGAAGTGCAGAACTTTCTGTACTGTACAGTCCGGGAGCATTAGCAAGAGATGCATAACCCCCTCTGACTTTTAAGAAGTGTTTACTATTGTCAAGAACAACCGCACTTAAATTAGCCGCTGGATAGAAAAATGAATTTTTACCTATTGCTAATGTAGATACCCATTCATTTCTGCCAGTAAGGTTCAAATAAATACGCTCTTTATAGGATAAGGTCAAAGCTCCAAAAGTAGAATATCTTTTGCTATGAGTATTTTGTTGAGCAGTATTTGGAGTTACCGCAGAATTTGAAATTTCATAAAAATTTGGAATATCTAAATTGGTAACACTAACAAATAATCGACTTCCATAATTATTGCTCATAGAACCTCCTAATTGGGCTTCTAAACCAAAATTTTCATTTAAAGCCGTATTATAATCAAAAGTTAAGAACGACTCGTAGAATTTATTTTGATTCGTGGTTTCTGTTACACCCCCAACATTATTGGTACCTCCCAATAAGGCATTAGGCGATCCAGGTGTATAATTAATCACTGCACCATGGCTATGACGTCCTCCATTCAAAATATCAGCTCCAACTTGTAATGTACCCACTAAATTTGTTGATAGGTCATACGATAAGTTTATATTGCCATAAAAACGCTCTCTAGATAAATTAGTTTTATTTTCATTGATTACCCAATATGGATTTCTAGAATAAGGCGTGTAAAAATTGTCGTTATTATTGAATGGATTTGTTTTATAATCCGCTAAATCAACAACACTTACCCCGCGTGGGATTTGCAATAATTCTTGCATAAAGGTTTCTCCTTCTCCAGCATTGTTTCCTTGACCAGTATTTACGGCATTCTGTCTGGTCTGAGCATAATTCCCATTAACTCGTAATCTAAACTTTTCTCCAGATATACCTGTGTTTAAACTTAATGTATTTCTATTAAGAGCATCAGCATCCGTTGGAATGATACCATCAGTATCTATCTTAGTAAATATAAGAGAGAAATCGGAATTGTTACTACCCCCGCTAAGTCTAACTGAATTAGTATATGTATGCCCAATGTCATAAAAGTCTTTTATGTTATCCTCTAGATTAGAATATAATTTTGTTTGTTGAGCATTATCAACTATTTGACCCCAAACTCGAAGTTGCCCATTAAATGCAGGTCCCCAAGAGCCATTTTCATTGGTAGCACCAATACCACCAGCTGGTAATCCTGAATAATCTACACCATTCCAACCTTGTCCGAATTTTTGTTGCAAATGTGGTATTCTGGCTACTTCTAAAAAGTCGAGAGAACTATTTATCTCTACTTTTACTTTTTCTCCAGAACGTCCTTTTTTAGTGGTAATAATAATTGCGCCACTAGAGGCTCTGGAACCATATAACGCGGTAGCCGCACCTCCTTTTAGAACATTAATGCTCTCTATATTGTTAGCGTCTAAATCATTTATATTGGTTCCCCCATCAAAGGATCGACCAACACCGGTAGATGAACTACTATTCGATGCCGAAGAAATGGGTGTTCCATCTATAACATATAACGGACCGTTTACTGCTCTTGTGGAGCTAAATCCTCTTAATATAATTTTTGTAGAAGCTCCTGGTTGATTTGGAGATGTTATATCTAGGCCTGCAACCTTACCAGATAAACTTTCAAAAGGATTTAGTGTAGAAACTTCTGTAAGTTTTTCACCTGAAACAGAAGTCGCTGCGTACCCTAAGGATCTTTTCTGTTTTGTTTTACCAAAAGCAGTTACTACAACTTCCTCTAATGCTTGCGCATTTTCAGAAAGTTGCAAATTAATGGTTTTTGAGGATTCAACACGAACTTCTTGTGTGTTATAGCCTACAAAACTAATGACAAGGATTGCTCCTTGATTGGCTTTAATGGAATATTTACCATCAAAATCTGTAGAGGTTCCAGTAGAGGTTCCTTTTACTAAAACTGTTGCTCCAGGAAGAGGTATGCCAGACGAATCTGATATAATACCTGAAATAGTTTTTTCTTGTGCTAATACGGATGTTATACCAAACATCAAAAGTACCAACAAAGAATAGTAGTTTTTTACTTTCATAAATTTAATGTTTTTTGAGTTAGTCAATGCAGAAGTAAAAAAGGAAGGCAGTAAAGAAATTTTTTTAAGGACTAATTCAAAAAAATCATATTTACAAAATGAAACCAAAGTATAGTGAAGCTTTGATTTAATAGTAAAGTCTTTAACTACCTTACCTTTTACAATTGCTAGTGTAAAAAAAGGGTATTTATGATATTGAATCTGAAGTAATGATAAGTATGAATCATATATTGATAAAAAGCATACATATTTTGATATATGTTTACTTTATATACTGAATAGTAAAATAAAAAAGAAGTGTTTTTTAGTTACTACCTTTAAAACAATATATGGTTAATGAGGATTTAATTGCAAGGAAAAGAGATTTTACCTTATTGAGTAAATGCCAAGAAGATTATTAAGCAAATCATGTAGTTGAGGAAAGGAAGCCATTCCTATCATAATAACAAAAAAATAGATCTCATATTTCTTGATATGCATTTATTCATTATGACGGAGATTAATTTCCAAAAGTAAATGAATGCTTTTTTGTAAGACCATTGATTCTATTTGTAACTACTTTTAATCATTTTTTTTACTGGAAGGTGTCATGCTTGGTTTCAATCTAGATCTAGCAATAGCACATGTCAGCTAATCGCTAATAAACATGCAGATTAAAGGCAATTTTTAAATTACTCGTTATTCTGTTTTAAATAATAACATGATCTGAAATATAGAATTAGACTTTTTCTTATATCCTATTATAGGTCTTTATTAACGCTACTTTTGTTAGTCCCACTAGCTGCAATTACTATTAGTGATAATATTAGTAAAACACTATACTCCATGCCTCCAGACTGATATCCAACAACAAACCAGCCGTTCTGTGCATGTACAAGCACTATTCCAAAAATCAATTGTAAAATAAACACCGCAGAAATCACTTTTCTAAAAAAGCCAATTGCCATTAACAAGCCACCTAATATTTCAAAAAATGTGAGGCCCCAAGCGATTCCCGTACCCACAAGAAATCCTTTACTATTTAAAAAATCACCAAAGCCACTTACGGTACCGGCATACAAACGGATAAAACCATGTGCTGCCAAAAACAAGCTTGTAGAAATTCTTAGTAAGTTTAAAGCAATCTGTTGGGTAATAAATGGAAATTTTTTCATGATTTTATATTATGGATTGTACGAGTTCTTTATAGCTTCTTCCGATTGGTATTTGCATATTATTAATTTCAACATCAGTAGCTGAAACTGCTTCTATTTTGTTTCTAGCCACAATAAATGATCGATGGATACGAATAAAATTAGGTTTTGGAAGTAACTCTTCTATTTGACTTAGTTGAAATTTAGTCAGTATGGTTTTTTTTAGGGTCACTACTCGAATATAATCTTTGAGGCTTTCAATGTATAAAACATCATCAAGATAAACTTTTACCTTCTTTTTACTAATATTAAAAAACATATAATCTCTTTCAATCTCTTGATTAACAGATTGTACATTGTTTGTTTCATTGGAGGGCTTCAATTTATTTACAGCCACTAAAAAACGAGTGAACTCAATTGGTTTCATTAAGTAATCAACTACATTGTACTCATAACCTTGTAATGCGTATTCATGATAGGCAGTTGTTATAATTATTGGGGGTGGATTTTTAAGGGTTTTGATAAAGTCAAACGCTTTTAGCTTAGGTAAGTTTATATCTAGAAATATAAGATCTATTTTTTGTTTTTGTAAAACATCTAAAGCATAAATGGCATCTTCACTTATAGCAGCAAGTTTTAAAAAAGGAACCTGACTGATATAATCTTGTAATATTTCCGCAGCTAAAGGTTCATCTTCAACTATAAGACAATTATATATTTCCATCTTTCAGACTAATGTTAAGTTTTACAATAAATTCTTTAGCGCTGTTTACAATTGATAATTTATGTGTTGGATAAAGAAGTTCTAGTTGACGTTGAATATTTTTTAGTCCAATATTTTTGTCTATTTCCTGGTTCTTGGTTTCCTCCTTTGAGTTTTTAATCTCAAAGGATAGCTGTTTATCAATAAGTTTAAGATCAATATGAATATAACTTTGGAATCTTGACTCTCCTGCGCCGTGTTTAAAGGCATTCTCGACAAAAGGCAGTAGTATTAAAGGCGCTAATTTTTCTTTATAATTATCTACAGTATAATTGAATACCATTTCTAATCTTTTGCTGTAACGCAATTTTTCTAATTCAATATAATCATTAATTATTTTTATTTCATTTTCAATTTCTACAGGGCCATTAAATGTTTCATATAGCATATAACGAAGCATGTTGGAAAGTGTCATGACAACATCAGCTGTTTTATCTGAATTCTTTCTCGCTAAAGCATATATATTATTTAAAGTATTAAAAAGGAAATGCGGATTCGTTTGTGCTTTTAAAAACTGAAGCTCTATTTCTAATTTATTTTTCAGCAATTCTTGTGCATCTGCTTTTTGCTTTATGTTTAATCTGACAAGCTTTATGGCAATGGCTATGCCACTAACAAAGGATAAGATAAAAAAATAGTAGCTTATACTGCTAAGCGGATTCAAATCCATCCACATCCCCATTTCCCTTTCAAGGATCATCCCAAAAACAATATAATGATTGAGAAACAAATAACAAATTATAGCGATAGCAAATAAAATAGCAGCAGCCAAAATTGTTTTAAAAATAGACCATTGCTTTGATAGGTATTTGTCTGTTACATTAAATAACGCATAAACAAGCGGAATTTTTATAGTTACAAAGACCAATTGAATCCAAAGAGCTACCATGAATAATTCAATACCAGACTTATCATTTACAATGAATGACCCAGAATCAAAATTCAGGTAACTTTTAAAAAGCACGTATGCTACCCAAAAAGCAATATGGTATAAAATTCTTTTATTCATAAATCCAAATGTAAGAAATACAATTTAGTAATATTTGAAAATAAAATAATCAGGCAAGTAATACATTCGAAAAGCATTTTTTTACATATGTATAGCTTTTATATACTTATTTAGGTTATAAATAGGCGCCAAAGGGTTGTTGAGAGTGTTTCAAAAAAAGAAGTTTTTTATTTATCTATTTTTAAAAATTAACATTAAATTTTTTCTAAATGATGATTAGAATCGTTCAAATTACCCTATTTTTTTTGTACACAACAGGTCTATGTGCTCAAATTAATATCAGTTTAAATCATGTTCCTAATACACCCGAACTTTTTGAGACGTCTGTTATATCAACTGGAGTCAGTGAGCGTGATTTTGCTTTGTCTCCTGACGAAACAGAGCTTTTTTATACGATTCAAACTCCAAAAGGTATTTTTCAAACCATAGTGTATTCTATAAAAGACAGTAATGGTACTTGGACACCCCCTGAAATTGCACCATTCGCTGGTCATTATAGTGATCTTGAACCCACTTTTTCTTCAGACGGCACCAAATTGTATTTTTCATCTAATAGGCCTACTGAGGGAACTCAACTAAAAGATTTTGATATCTGGATGGTTGAGAAAGTTCATGGTAAATGGGGTGAGCCAAAAAATATTGGAAGTCCTGTAAATACAGATGCGGATGAGTTTTATCCTTCAATAACAAAATCAGGAAACTTGTATTTCACTGCGGCCTATAAAAATGCCATAGGCAAAGAAGATATTTACGTGTCTAAATGGGAAAACGGAAAGTATTTGGAACCAATCCCTTTGAATGCCAATATTAACTCCACTACATATGAATTCAATGCCTTTGTATCACCAGAGGAGGATATAATCATTTTCACATCTTATGGCAGAAATGACGATAAAGGTCGTGGCGATTTATATATGAGTATAAAAGATGATCTAGGAAACTGGATTCCTGCAAAGCATTTAGAATTGGTTAATTCTAATAATCTGGACTATTGTCCCTTTGTAAGTTTTGATAAAAAGAAACTATTTTTTACAAGTGAACGCCTAAATATTAAGGACTCGTTTGTTGAAGAACCAACAAATAAAACGGATTTAATCAACTCTATAAATGGGCCTCAAAATGGAGGAGGAGACATTTATTGGATATCATTTGATGACATACTAAAACAATTTAAATAGAATTTTTAGCATTTATTTTTAAAATAACCATAGTAATTGAAGGATTATTAGCTTTTACAAAAGCTTATTCTTGTTTCATATTTAAACTAAAAACAAACTAATAAGCAAGTTAATACAAGTGTTTATTACTGAGAAATTTGTTTGATTTTTAAAACTAAACTTCTATGAAAGATTATATGTACATAAAGCTAATCATTGTTTTTTTGTGCTTTACAGGTTGTAGCAAATTCGACAAAAAAGGTTATAAAACCTATTTTAAAGAAGAGCTCATTGGTACAGATATATCCATGAGTTTATTAGCTGCTAAAATAGGATTCAACAGCAGCATACTTCAATATTCAGATGCCAACATAGTAAAATTAAGCGAAGGCAGAGTCCCTATTATTGGTAAAACCGCTTTTGCTTCTTCTTTTAATAAAGAATCGGATTTAAAAACTATTTCATGGCACCCAATAGATGCTGAGGTTGCCAAATCTGGTGATCTGGGATACACTTGGGGTAACTGGCAATACATTGCAAAGGATACTATCTTTTATGGCAATTATTTTACCGTATGGAAGAAAGATATACATAAACAATGGAAAGTTGTTTTAGATGGTGGAAATAATACACCAGAACCACCTAATGAAAAAAATTTATGAAGACTAGATTAACGAACAGTATTTTAATAATTCTGTGTATCGGATTGTTTCAATGGTCTTACGGACAAGAAAACGAGCCAAATATTGATGCATTAGCGGCACCCATAAAAAATCAAAAGAAATCTAAAGTAATGATTTTGGGAACATTTCATTTTAACGATGGAGGGAATGATGCCTATAAGCCAAAATTTTCAATGGATATAAATTCTGAAAAGAAACAACAAGAAGTTCAAGAATTACTTCAAATACTTGTAAAATTTAATCCAACTAAAGTTGCTATTGAAAGTATGCCAGATCGGCAGACGTTTCATGACTCATTGTATTCCGAATTTTTAAACAATCGGTACAAGCCTGGAAAAAATGAAATTTACCAAGTGGGTTACAGGTTGGCTAAAATGATGAAACACTCTCAATTGTATCCTATTGATGCTCCAGCAAGAGAATACAACATTGAAATTGATGAAGATAGTTTAGTACTAACTAATCATCAGGAAAAATATAAGGATAAAATTTACAACAACTTATTTTTTTCAATATACGAGAAAGAAGATTCTCTAAAATCCATTTTGCCTTTAAAAGTAATGTTAGCTTATACTAATAACCCAGAGAGATTGCGTTTAGGGCTAGGACATTATTTAATAGGAAATATTAAAGTTAGTGCCGATGGGTATTACCCAGGAGCAGATGGAGCAACAGCTTGGTGGAATCGAAATCTTCGAATTTTCTCAAATATTTTACAATTAGCGGCAGAATCTAATGAGGAACGGATTTTTGTAATGATTGGCGCAGGTCATTTACAGATTCTTCGTTTTTTAGCTATGTCCTGCCCAGAAATAGAATATATAGATGCTTATGATTATCTAAATAATTAATTTATGAAACTATTACTTAAAAGGAGCCTTATAATATTAGCAATATGTTTAAATACAATAAATGTAGGTTCTCAAAATGATCAAAACATTCTAGAAGAAGCAAATCTGCCAGAAGAATTTATAATTCCAGAAGAAGCGAATCTGCCTGATTCTACCAAAACCATACTATTTGTTGGTAACAGTCTGACCTACACCAATGACTTACCAAGCCTCGTAGCAACAATAGCTAAAGAAAATGGTGTTGAGATTGTAGCAGAAATGATTGCATATCCTAACTATTCCCTTGAAGATCATTGGAATGAGGGAAAATTGCAACGCTTAATTATTTCGAAGAGCTATGATTTTGTTATCATACAGCAAGGCCCTTCTTCACAACAGAATGGACGGATTTCCCTGCTGGACTACGGCGCAAGAATTAAAACATTGTGTGACGAACACAATACCAAACTGGCATTTTTTATGGTATGGCCAGCATTTTCAAACTTTCAAACGTTTGATGGTGTCATAGACAATTATAGTAATGCGGCAACAGTCACTAATTCCCTGCTGTGTCCGGTTGGCCTGGTGTGGAAAAATTATTTTTCAGAAACCAATGACTATTCATATTACGGGTCAGATATGTTTCATCCATCATTAAAAGGTAGTCAAAATGCCGCTAAAATTATATTAGAAACCTTATTTGAAAAGCCATGATTCCCAAAATTATTAATGAACGATTAAGATTAACGAGGGTCATTGTTTTATTCGGAGTTCTGTTTTTATCAAGTTGTAAAAATAAGATGGATCAATCAAGTAAAAATATTTTAACTGTAAATGAAGTTATTGAAACTTCCTTAAATACGATTGGCGATAAAGCAACTAGGGAAAAAGTAAAGAACCTTGTTTCTAAAGCAAATTGCGTCTCTCCAAATGGAAATTATACAACCGAAATTCAGACAGCTACTAATGGATATTCCTATTTCAAGCAAGTCTTTAGTTACAAACCAGAATCTTTTGAAGCTGTTATAGAAAATAAAACATCTGGGTATTCCATAGGTGATTCCTTAAAGCCTCTTAGTAAAGAGTCTCTAAGTGTTATACGTGGGCACGAATTTCAGAATATTGTTCTTGAAGTTAATCAACGATTTCATGATTTTGAATTGATAGAAAATGAAGAAAAAGATGGAATAAATAATTACAAATTGAAAGCAAAGGATGAATTGGGAAAAACCAACTTTATATTTTTTGATGAAAAGACACGCTTGCTTACAGAAATACATTTTCCAAACCCAAGTGATGAGAATGAAATGATTAAAACCAAATTCTCAAATTGGAAAAAAACAAACAACCTTCAATTGCCCTATCATGTTGAAATTAATCAAAGTGGAAAATTATACACTTTTGATTACACTAAACTCATCCTTAACAGTCCTGATTTTAAATATAAAAATGTAAAAAATGAAAACTAAATTAACCAAGGTATTTATGCTAATCGCATTGACTATGACAACAGTATTTTTTAACAGTTGTGTCAAATCCCCAGATTTAGAAGTCGAAAAACAAAATCTACTGGCCCTACACAAAGCACAAGAGGATGCCCACTTAAATGAAGATGTTAAGCAATTTGTGAATCAGTTTGCAAATCCAATGATTTCTATTAAACATGGTAAAATCACAACTGTATCTCAAGATGCCGCATTAAAACGCTTTCAAAATTATTTTGATACAGTTTTAATTAAATCATGGAAAGATATCACACCACCTATCATTGACTTTTCAGAAGATGCGACAATGGCATACATGCTAGTGGACAAGCTTATAATATTAACTTATGAAGATGGAGAAGGTAAAACCATTGAAGAAAAAACACATTTTGCTTGGGGTTCTATTTTTAAAAAACAGGAAGATGGAGAATGGAAAATCGTTTGTAGCATTTCAACAAACGAACCCAAAGAAAATGAATGACCTATACAAAATGCCATTCATGGGTAGAAACCTGTTATCGGTATGTAACATGGTCAATAGTTGTAACATATTAAAAAAAGAACAATCTTTTAATCAATAGCTTAAATTTTTTTATTATGAAACTTAGAATAGCTTTCTTTTTCCTTTTACTTAATGTCATTTGTTCAAATTCTTTTGCACAAGAATGTAATTGTGCATCTCAATTAAATTTCGCAATTCATAAAATTGAAACCAATTATGCCGGTTTTACAGATAAGGTGACTGATGAAAACCGAATGATGTATGAAGATTATACAAAGAACTTTATAATCAAAGCTTCTCAAGAGAAAAACGCAGACAACTGTCTTAATCTGGTAAAACAGTGGATGGAGTTTTTCAAAGATGGGCATCTGCAAATTAGAACAAAAGCGAATTCGGTAAATACTGTTAGTAGCAAAATAACATCTGACGACAACAAAACCTACTTTAAAAAAATCAATGCCGAGACAAATCTTATTCGTATAGGTAGCTTTAATCATGTGTATAAAAAAATGATTGACAGTGTCATTCGTGCAAATTATGCCGCTATTACTTCTACAAAGTATTTATTGATTGATTTGAGAGGTAATCATGGAGGGAGTGATGTTAGTTATAAAGAGTTGATCCCTTTTATTTATACGAACCCCATTGAAGTGATTGGGATGTCTAAGCTTTCAACACCTGATAATATTGAAAAATATAATATTGCAGCTAATGATGACATCTATTCAGCTGATTCAAGAGAATATGCAAGAAAAATAGCTGAAAAATTAAAAGCAATTCCTGGTCAATTTCTTGAAGGTGAAACTGAAACCGTCAGTCTAAAAGAGATTTTGCCTTACCCAGCTTTAGTTGGGATTGTAGTTAATAATAAGTGTGGCAGTACTACAGAGCAATTTCTATTGGCCGCTAAGCAGAGTAAGAAGACTGTGTTTTTTGGAGAAAACTCAGCAGGTATACTAGATTATGCCAATATGCATTTTCTCGATTTCCCATGTTATAATTGGAGGTTGGGTTATGCTACATCACGGAGCATGCGATTACCAAAAACCCCTGTTGATAATATTGGTATCAGTCCCGATATATATTTAACTGGAGATAATCCTGACTGGGTAAGTTATGCTGCTAAATATATTAGCAAGATGCCATCGATTGGCTTAGATAATTTTAGCTATACAGATACACTGCAAGTTGATTTGAAAATGATGGCTAAAATGATTGCTGGAAATTCAACAAATACTTATGACAAAGTCAGAAATGTAGTTTGGTGGACAAATAAGAATTTTTCATGGAATTTTACTGATTACAAAAAAAGAACACCAAAGCAAATTATTTGTCAGAAAGGAGGTAACTGCAACGAACAAGCTCAGGTAGTAAGAGCTTTATTAACAGAATTAAACGTTAAAACAAGGCGTACTTCCGAAATCAATATTCAACTAGAAAGTGAGAGGAGACAAAAAGATGCGGAGCGACAAATTGGTCTGGTAGGCAACAGGGCTTCTGTATTTGGTTATCGACATAATGATCATGTATGGGTTGAGTTTTATGATGAACAAGAACAAGAATGGGTCCCTGCAGATGCAACAATAGGTAAGATAGGTCTTGATAGTTGGTTAAAAGCGAGAATTGGTTTTGAGCCAAGGGTAAATCATGCTGTAATCTTATCTGCTGAAATGTTGGTCCCTATTTCAGTTTTTGCCAGAAATCCTGACGGTACAATTGCAGAAAATCGCTCTACTTATTATTTGGTGGAGTCTTTTAACAAGGTCTATAAGAACAAGCTTGCGAACTTACCTGCATGGAAGCGATGGGTAGAAGGTATAGAATTTATTCAGCTTAAAAGCAAAAATGCATTTGAAGGAAAGGAAAATTTACATCTATATACAGATAAGATTAAGGAGTTGAAGGAGATATATGAAGATTTAAAAGCACAATATAATGAGATAAAATAGTTAAGGTTGCTCGAATGAGCAAAATTATCTATTTCAATAGTTTTTTATAGTAATGGATGGTAATAAAATGGTCTTTAAAGTAAATTAAAATAATGAAAAGAATATTTACATTAACAATTTTGCTCTTTTATTTAGCAAATGGATATGCTAATTCAAAATTAATTGACATGTCTGCAGTTGATTATTTCTGGAATATTGTTGCCAAACTTGAGAAAGATATTCAACCTTCAGAAGAAGAATGGAAAGCAATGTTTAAGTGTACAGGCTATAAGGCTCTTAGAAATGATGAAGATATACGATATAATATTGAATTGGTCTTTTTGCCTTCAAAAAAAGAAAACCTAGAAGTTTCATTAAAAAAAGCAGGTTATTGGTGGAAAAGGGATTTACTCCATTTAATTAAAGTGAAAGAGCAACAGGAAGAATTAAAAAAATTTCAACAAGATATAAACGTTGAAAAGATTTTAGAAAAGTCACTTAAATTAGCTGAAACTTACTTACCAAAGGGAACTACACAGAAGAACCCACCGCCACCTATTCAATTTGTTATTTTTTCTCCGGATGCCCGCGCTATGGGCGGAAATATCATTTTTGATTTAAAGTTCACTAAAGATATTGGCGAAGCATTACTCATTAAAACACTTGCTCATGAAGCACATCACCATTATTGCAATTTCTTACCTAAAACAATTAATCCTCCATCCGAAAAATCTCCTTATGATCCTATATATAGTACATTACGTCAATTACAAATAGAAGGAGTTGCCGATTTATTAGACA
>Ga0100391_1000320_pt1 | contig 57259 bp, 29 predicted proteins | sample CryGeymeta201515_FD_81541 | JGI IMG/M metagenome (GOLD analysis project Ga0100391, IMG submission 81541) | Groundwater microbial communities from Crystal Geyser aquifers in Utah, USA - Crystal Geyser metaG 2015-15 | ecosystem: Environmental > Aquatic > Deep subsurface > Groundwater | place: USA...
TCATATTACTTAAGCCCAACAAATGCTACTTCCAAAAACAACCCCGGGATTGTGTTTTTCCCCATCCCGGGGCAGTTTTGGAAATCCCGGGGTAGGGATATCCCTCGATTGGTGACAACAGAGGAACTCCTTACACATAGAGTTGCGTTACCAGAAAGAATTAGAGTAGAAAATGTACTATTTATGTGGCTAGCAGGAATTGCACCAAAGGGCCTTTGAAACATGAATGTAGGTGTAAGAAAATCTTGACTGTCTCGAAGGAACGAAGACGAACAGTAGCATTCATTACGCTCTGCCCTCATATCAGTCGGAGAAGTTCTGTTTTCTTGCGTTGTAACTTGCTTGTATATCTGGGTTTCCGAATATAGATTTCTTGAACTTTCCGGTCGTTTGATAAGCAACGGTCTTTGTATTGGGAAAAAACCAGTAGCCTTGGCTGGCAGTACCAGGAACTTCCCAGAGATAATGTGTCTTGAAGTCATTGTCAAAGTCCAATGTTTCCATGGCGCTCGCCAACTCTTGAGTAGTCGCCCAGCACGACGCTATTCCCTTGACCGTCACTTGTACATAGAATTGGAGAGCAAAGTGAACTCCGACAGGAGGTCGAGGCATGGCAATGTCGGACAATTTCACATCAATCCATTGCTCCTCCTCGTCGTTGTTCAAGGTTTCATCTTCTGGGCAAAGCATCATCAGCTCAGTCAGGAGAAAGTGCTTAAGTTCATCGAGAAGACCTTCGATCTCTGCACTGTTTGGACGAATGCGAGCCAATTCCTGAAATAGTGAAAACTCCAGCATTCCGCCGACTCCAGTTACTGTGCTCGTGATCTCTTTCGGTGTGATTCCATCCTTATCATCCTACAATATGATTGAAGAAGAGTACATCGTAATTATTAGTAACAACGTGGTATCATCCTACTCTGAGGCTAGCTAGCTAGGTAGCTCGGTCGAAGAATGGAGAGCTACGTATATGGAGAACTCACCGCTTTTTTGTCATCCTCGGTATCGCCTTCAATTCCGAAGTATTCTGCAATGGGATCATCTTTGCGTACTGATTGTACACCTGCTGGGCTCCTCAGATTGTCACGATACTCCGCTGGATTCTGGGTTGATGGTACTGCCGCCGTAGGTGCTTTGGAGGAGGCAATAGCAATCAAAGCAACTCCACCTAGAATGACAGCTACTAAGATTACCGTGAATGGTGAATGAGGGCGCATAATGAAACTCCAGTGAAGACGCATTGTAGCGAAAGCTAGGTTTGTTTTTCTTTCCTTTTTTCTTTGTTCGTTTGCAGGTGCTATGACATCTAAAAAAGTAAGGCTTGACCAGTAAGCCGCAAATCTAGCTTGACCACTGCGCCTATGGTGGGTAGACTAACGACAAGACCCAGGCATTGAACAGGGTCTTCGCATCTTGCTTCAAAAAGTAAACCAGTCTCGTGAACATATTCGAAAAAACCGAATCTTGGTTCCTTGCTGTGTGGCCTTACAACTAATTAAGCTAGCTTTAGAGGGTGGACTTGAGCAAAAACTGTGAAAATAAAAATAACTGTGACTAACCCCCCTTGATCGTAATTTGAGTTCTTGTTGTTCAATTTTACCATGTCCGTTCTGTCCTTGCGATTGAACTGCATTGGAGCTAATGTGCGTCCACAGTGATAAAAATCTAAGATCTTCCTTCCTCTCCTTCCACCTCTCAAAACCGAAACACCCCTCTCTTTTCTTTCACAAGCCCAAGAGTCTTATAATATCGAGTCGACAAATAATATAAGTAATGGTAATCTCATGAAAAACTTGTCTTTTCGCATCCAACTGTTTCTGTTCTCGACATTCAAATTATCTACCCATTCCTTTGGAATTTCAAGAGCGATTCCGTCCTTCTCCTTTCCGTTGTTGTCCAAGAGAACGAACAGGAATACCCAACCCGCCATGATGACCACCACCACCACCACCACCACCAGCAGCAGCAGCAGCAGCAGCAGCAGCAATAGCAATAGCAATAGCAATAGCAACAGTAGTGATACAACAAAATCAGCACACCCTACCAACACGGCCGTGTGGTGTCCTGAACAGCAAATCTACATTGGAGGTGTTGTACCCGGTGCTACCAACGAAGATGTGCAGGCTCTCTTGGCTAGCAACCATGGTGCCCTGCGAGTGTTTGGTTACGGTTCCTTGTGTTGGAAACCAGGAGATCCCAATGATACAGCCCTGGGACACGAGTCAGTGACCGCCCATTCGGGTTACGCCAAAGGTTATCGTCGTGCTTGGGCCCAACGATCGACAGACCATCGGGGGAATCCCAGGTTTCCTGGTATTGTTTGTACGCTCTTGACACAAACAGAAGTAGATGTCATTTTGAATCGGAAGAACAACACCAATGACGAGACTAGCAGCAACAGTTATGAATGTCACACAGAAGGTATGATCTATATCGTGCCTCCAGAACTAGCGCAAATGTGCCTGGAAGAATTGGACTTTCGAGAAAAGGGAGGATATGCGAGGGAAATCATTACAGTCGTACAGCACGACAGTCAGAACAACAAAAGTGTACCCAAGGAAGTGCAGGCACTGTTGTATCGCGGGACACCGGACAATCCGGCGTTTTGGCCTCGCCTGTTGTGGGATCTGCCACTAGCAGCAGCTGTCATGTCGGTAGCCGTGGGACCCAGTGGCCCGAACGATATATATTTGAACCAACTGAATGAATTTTTGTTAAAGGAACAACAGCAACAACATGAACCCAACTTGACAAAGGATGACGATACGTGCACGTTGGCCAATATGACCAAATTGTTACAGCAACCTCACTTGTCAACCTACTTCTTCTATGGAGCTGGGTCGAATCAACATGGGCAGATACGAATGCTGGGGCCAGGTAATAGCCGAAATGTGCACGATCTAGAAGACTATACAACATTGACTGAAAGCGTATTGTGCTGTCGCACGAATAAAGATACAAAAGATAGACCGGATCGTCCGAAGCACTTGTATGCGGGAGGTGGGCACTCGGGACTGCTGACAGAAAATGGTCAATTGTACCTGTGGGGGTGGAATGAAGATGGACAATGCGGACGCGACTCCACGAGAAGCGCACATGCAGAAGATGCCCCCCTTCCTATCCTGGAGCCTTTACCGAACATTCGTGTCGAAAAGGCTGCCCTGGGGTTTACTCATACTCTCGTGATTGAACACGATACAGGGAAGTTGTTTGTCTTTGGAAATGATAGTTATAGTGGAACTGGACCGCAGCAATCGACGCCGAGAACGCCCGATTGTTGTCGGGATGACACATATCGAGTCGTAGCCGCAGGATTGTTTCACTCGGCAGCCATCACCCTGTCGGGGGAATTGGTCACTTTTGGAAGTTCCAAGTTTGGACAATCCTTACAAGATGGTACCGCTGTAGCCTCTGGAAGATGGATACCCCCCGATGGAAGCAAGTTAGTTAATGTTGTTTGCGGACGCCATCACACCGCTGCAGTCGATGAAAAAGGTCGCATATGGACATTTGGTGAAAATAAATACGGTCAGCTAGGCAGATGTATTCAACAGCGAAGAAATGAAAATGGTGCAGGCAGTAAGCCTAAAGAAGAGAAGGCGCCATCCCACGACCACATTCCAGACTTAGTGGATGGAATCCTCGGGAAAGGCTACGATGGGGCGACAAAATGCGTCGGACTCAAAAGTGGATGGTCGCATATGATAGCTAGAGTCACAGACAGTGGCGACTTGTTGAATGAACAGTCTGCTTCCCAAATCTACGGGTGGGGACGAAGCGACAAAGGTCAGTTGGCGACCCAGGAGAAGTGCATACCGGTGCCCACACCATTAGGCGGCCTCCCTAGTACCACGCAGACGAAAGATATATATTGTGGATCAGAATCAACCTATCTAATAGCAAGGGACAATGAAGCTGATTCCATTTATTGTTGCGGTTGGAACGAGCATAGGAATTTAGCTGTATCTTTACCGCCAGCGGAGGACGACATCTTTGACTGGAGCTTTGCCATAAAGGACATCAATAAGCTGGCGAGTCCCCCTACATGCAGCAAGAGCGAAGAGACGGAAGAGGAACGATCATTTTTCATGGCAGCAGGAGGCGCACACTTTCTGGCAATTCTAGTATGAGGGCATTACGTTAGCGCCAACTGACTCACCCCAAATCGAAGATTATGTAGGTGCAACAATATCATCTACACATGGCGCAACCACGCCAACCACATCGTACTTTGTTCGACAATCGAGGGAGCGAATTGTTCTCTCTATGAAGATCACTTCATTTACTCGTCGAGTTCAGCTACCATTACGTTCAGTAAGTCCATTCCTCTAGCCTCCCATTCGTTTCTGTTTTGCTGTGCATAATTCAAATACTCATCTGAACTAACACCAAATACTCCACACTCCTTCAGCTTTCTTGCAAGTGGAATCACGTAATTATCAAAAAATCCAAGCTCTCCCTTGTACCAAAAGGATGCGGGGTCCTTGGCCAACCGTCCCGCCTTGAAAGCAGCATGCATCTCCAAAAACAAGCGGCGGTTCCATTTTTTATAGATCTGCCAATGCTGTCGAACAAAAGTAATAGTTGGGTAAGAATTAGAAGGGAGAGGAGGTAACACAGTCTCACAACATCTCAAAAGCCTACCTGCATTGTGTGTGACACATCAGAGGCCTGAATGACATGCTCCAAGACTATAGTAGCACGAAGATCACTATCAAAAGCATTGGACTCGCTGAATGCTTCACTCCACCTTTCACGACGCAGTGCATTGAGATCCTTGTCAAAGATATCTGTTGCCATAACAATATTCACCACAACTTGGCGGAAATATTTTAACTCATTTTGGTTCAAAAAGATGCATCGGCGCAGTCTATCAAAGCGGTCTTCCATGAACATTTCCCACCCAACATCTACTGAATTTTGTTCAGCAGCACTCTTACCACGGTATCTTTCTACCATCTCTGGATCCTCGACCATGAGTTGAGCATTGCTACAACCTTTGTGGTCTACATCATGTATAAGAGCTGCAAAAGTCATGGCGATCAAAGCAAGTGGCTCAGAGTTGATTCCGTAGGTGAATTCATGTAAGTGACAATGCAGATCATCAGTGTGCTCACTGCTCGTTAATTTTGCTAGCTGTTCCTGAGTGAGCTTAGGAGCTGTCACTCGCTTGAGAAGTTTTTTAACTGACATCACAACGTGGCAAGCATGCTCAAAGCTGTTGGGTTGGTAGCAGAAACACATTTTTTAGTGACAGGAACACAAGAGCAGGAGCAAACAAAGACAGCAGGTGACATACTTATGGAAGGGGTTGTTTCTGTACATCATTGCTATTTCAGTCACAAATAGGCGCAACTGATTCACAACCTCGTCATCGATTGAAATGTCATCATGACTACAATTGCAGGCTGCAATGACTGCATTGTATTCGGGCATTTTTATCGCGCTTTTTAATTCGTCAAGGCATATTTTGTCCTTGGGAGAACGGTACACAATGGGATCAGAACTTTGCAGAGCATGACTATGTTCTCTGGCGTGCAGCTGCAGGACAGGGAGAGGAAATAATCATCATATTGTGAGGGATAGACATACGGCATCGTGTCAGTTAGGCGGACATTGCAGGTTAGCTTACAATCTTTTTGATGTCCTGGATAAACAAAAGTACTATCCATTCTACGAGCCGCTCATCGGCCATCAAAGTGAGTGGAGCTTGACTTGCAATCTTGCTGTTGTCAGTGTTGTTTTCACTGGCGCTGTTTCCAGACGATTGACTAATGTCTTTTGTGTTGCTCGGATTTGCCCAAAAGGTTTGCAACTCTCCTTTGCCTGTAGATAATAATAGATCGGTATCAGCTCAACCGCTACAAAAGTTTCTGTATTAGCACTGAACTGTAAGGACTCACCTTTTGCTTGCACCGTATCAGAACGAGGAGTTAGCCAGAGCTCTTTGCCAGCACATTTAAGGATTTCAGCAGTGCTCGTGGACACCTGAATCCTTCCAGGTATGCCTGTGCTCTCCATGCGGGCGGCCGTGTTGACAGTGTCTCCAAAGAGCTGTAAAGGCAGTTCCAAATCGGTGTTAGACTGCGTTGGGCTTTTTAGCGTTCAGTGGATAACTGAACGTGGCTTACCTGGAATCTGGCTCTCTCGCCACGGAGCACACCAGCAGTTACAGGGCCACTGTGGTAGCAGAAAAGCAACGTTTTGAGAATTCAGTTACTGCACTTTTGCACTGAATAGGGTTTTTTTTATTTTTACGAACCTGTGAAGGCCAATTCTCATGCCAAGCTTTGTGGTCTCTGGGCCTAAAGTCACCTCCAGCAAATTGCACAATTTGTCCATCTCAATCAAACAGTCCCATGCAAATCTGACCATTAAAAGTGCATGTTTTGGCTGGGGCTCAGGAACGCCGGTGCATGCCATGTAACAGTCACCAATGGTCTCGACTTTAAATACATTTCTCCGGTTTGCAAGGGCATCAAATGCTTGATACAGTGTCTGCAGCAGAGTAAATACCTCGCTGGGCTCTCGCGTGGAACTCCAAGCAGTAAATCCTGTTCCGAAATGGAAATAAAAGAAAGAGTCAGTTTAATCTCGTCTGCTTACGAGCGAGCGAGGCAATTGGCAAAAATAATAACAAATAAGGCGCGTACCAGAAATGTCCCCAAAGAATACAGTGCAGTGCAGGAATAAGTCGGCAATTGGAGTAGTCGAGTCTTTGCTGTTACCGTCGTCTTTACCATTCAACAATCCTTTCGTCCAAGTCTTTGCTACATCCTCTACCGGTCTAGTCTCCATCAATCTTTCTAGGACATTCTGATACCATGAATACCCCAAAAGAAGGTGAGTGAGTACGCATAATACAAGTCTAGGACAGCAAAATAACAAGACAATGACGTCGTCTGTACCTTAGGAAAGAGGGAGGATACAACGGCCGTCGACTGCTTGGCTTTGGTCAGGACAAGGTACTGCCTCTTCTCAACCAAATAATCATATAGAAGGAACATTCCAATGGTGAAAATAAAAACACAAGCAATCGTGGCAGTGATATTCGCGGGCGTGGATGTTATGATTTCGTCATGAAATTCGTTGGTTGGGTAAACATGGACGTCGTAGTTGCAGTAGGGGTAAATCTCTAGTCCTTGGGCGGTTCCGTCGTCAACCTTGTCTGCAGTCCAATGTCCCCCGCGTTCCAAATCGGAAATGCCTTCATGCAAGTCACCGTATCCAACAAACTCTGCGTTGGGGCCGTCGATTAAAAACGTGAATGCCTCGTCTTCACTTTTCCCAGCACCGTCTGCAGAGTCTTTTTTCTTCTCACTACCACATTCATAATAATCAAAGACGACGTGAACTTTACCGACGCTGCTTGGGAGGATATTTTCCAAGTATTTTTCCCACTCAATGGTGGCTATCAGAATGGCTACTACATCTCTTTTCGTTTCGTTAAAAGAATCGAAGACAGGAAAATATACTTCCACGAATGGCTTAGCATCTTGTGGCGTATTCTGACCTGCGCGGGAATCCACCGCTGCGGCAGCGCTGATGTGCGAGTGTAACGCTTTTCCGGTATGAGTTTTGACTATCCCTCCAAAAACGACATTCTTTGATTCGATGACAATAGCTGCGAGCTCTTTAATGCTGGCTTCGTGGAGCAAGTTATAATTGACGATATTTGAAGATTTGAAGAACGGAACTGTTTGCCAATAGGGAATGTACGGCCCTTCGGGCGTTTCTTCCCGTACGACGCTGCCCTCGTCATCAAAGTAATGCATGAGGTCAACTTTTTCGTACGAAAGTCTATTCTCTTTATATGGCTCGTCAGAACCTAAAGTTTCATCCCCCAATTTCTCTTGAAAAGTTAAGGATTCATCACTGAAAATGGCAAAGGAGGAGTATTTTGCTCTTGGGTTAGACCTAGATGGACTGCAAGGGTGCTTGGTCGATGCAAGAACTTTACTTACATCCACTCGTTGGAACTGCTGTTTACATAGTTATCCCAGCGATCAAAATTCTCTCGAGATACAATGGGAGCAATAGCAATAAACGTGGCACCTGAAAGACGAAGTGCTCCAAGACCTACTTGCGGGAAATTTGGAAGCGTCACAAACGGCCAGCTGCCTCCAGTCTCCTCGTTGTAAGACGTTAGGGCAACCCCAACTGATGCCACACTCCCCAAACGAAGAATGGTACGTTCGAAAGCTGTTATTGCATAAGTATATAGCTAGTGTGAGTTGCAAGACTGCAAGCCAAATCAAAATTATCAGCACTGTGGAATGCAATATGCAATGGACTTACAGGAGATGACTGTGTCGGCGACTCCTTCGTACCGGGCAATGAATTCCTCCTCTTCTCCATGGGTCGTGAGGCGATACACGACATACGAGACGACAGCAGCAGTCAGGATCAGCAGTAGGATGACTAGTACGCGCAATCGAAAGACATTATGAGACTCCTTTCTCGCCAAAGAGTCTTCTCCTGGCTTGGCCCCGGTGTTGGTAGAAGATCCATTATTCGACTCATCAACGCTGTCATCATTATGATCCTCCGATCTCTTTGAAATAACGGCAGTGGCGGTTGGTTTGAGAGCGGACATCGTCAACACTGTTTGATGCGGTCGTTTCTTTCTTTTTTGCTCGTCAATCAATTTTGTGAGGACCAACTCCAGCAATTACCTGTAAACTAGTACCGGCGTAAAGCTTCTACTAGACTACTACTAGTAGGAAGTGGAGGTCGAGCTTTGTAAAATACTACGTATTACCACGGTAGTGAAATTACTGTTTACTCTACTCGAGGCAATTCCTTAATACTAGGCTAGTACCAGGTACTACTGTACTAGGAGTACTGGTAGGTACCTGGTAGGTTTTTTTTTGACACGACCAAGACAACAGGCTCTTTCGGTCGTTTGAACTTATTGAATATCAGTGTTAACCAGGGTACCTGGTACCAGATACTACTACTGGTAAGAGTACTCTAGCCTGGCATTTTTTCGCACAATAATTCAGTGATCCTCCCGTCTGTAGGTCCTTAAGTACGGCAAGGGACATTTTTCAATTTCCCTCCTTCTCCAGTCATTTGTAATACTAGTTCCTCGTAGATAGTAGTACTGGTACTACGAGCAGGTACCGTCATACGGTATCATGACACCAACTCAGTATGAGTCATCTTATTTAATTATCTTGACTACAGTACTATTGACAGTGGAATCTGAACTGGTTACCAGGTACCAGTACCAGTTACCTGGTACCACTACCTGGTACTCGAGCCTGGTAGTACCAGTGCCTGTGGTACCACTAGTAGTACCGCATTACTGTTACCAGGTAGTACTACCATACTAGTCCTTGTTTACTCTAGCTAGTACAGTACCTGGTACGGTAGTACGGTAGATCGAAAGTTGCTTGCTTTAGACTGGTAGTGGTAACTGGTACTATTTTTATTTCAGCGTTTGTCAGCGATGATGTGCCAAAGATACAACTAATAGTAGTAGTCTACTCCTGAGAATACAACATCATTTAGGTACCACGTCAGCGACCACGAGACTAGCTAGTAACCCAAGTAGTACAGTACCAGGTAGTAGCAACACTGCACTTTTCACACGATCGATCTTACTAGTAGCTCCAGGCTACCAGTAAAAGTATTTACCGAGTGCCTACTAGACTACGTGGTGGCAAGTTGGAGCCGTTGCGGCTTACCAAGCAGAAAGAGACTGCACCGTGAGCTGTTGTACTGTACATAAGCTTGTTAAAAACGTCTGCCTGTTATTGACCCACTACCAGTACCTGGTACCTGGTAATATCAATAATACTCTTTATTGAAGTAGTCAATGCAGAACTAGTATGGTATTTACAGAAATATGATTAGCACAATGGTACTGCTAGCCAACTGCTGCGGCTATTTACCCATCTTCCTGACACTTTTCCAATCTTCACCATTACGAATCTACCAGTACCAGGGAAAGTAGATTCTTGTGAGAGCATTGTTACTATTCCTGTTTTCGTGGCTGGCTTGGATTGTGTTTTGCTAGCAAAGCAAATCAAAGAAGCTGAGTGGTAAATAAGCCGTCCATCAACATGCTGTAGAATGCTCTGATGAGCAGTAGATATGCACTGGCAAAAGGAACTAGCGGCGCTTTAAGTGATAGGGCTGCATACTTTGGATCAACTGCAAAAATCTTGAGAAATCAAACTTGGAATTCTGTGCACAGTATTAAGCACCGCACCCTGCAATCGAACGCACTCGCCTGGGTTCGAAAAACGGGATGCTGCTCTCCCCCACTCCGGTAAAAATGATAATTCGAGAGCACTTCTCCTTTGCACAACCTTCAGTGACATCTGACCTTTTGATCCCTGACGGAGATTTCGGCCAATTTTATCCCTATTGCTATCTCACAGCGGGACTTGATGGCTTCGTTCCCGCATCTAGTCGCCCTGGAGGCAAGAAGTCCATGATGCAATAGAATTCTCCTGAACCGGTTTTTAACACTGCGCCGATATTCCTGTGTTATCACTTACAGTACTAGCTAGTAGTACTGCGCTTATCTATAAGCCATCTTATAGTTAGATAGGCAGGAAAGCAATACGTAGGACTGTTCTTAATCCACTGAAGCCAAGGCGGATTCATCGCTCATACCTCATACTACCACACATAGGAAAAGTTTCAGAAATTCTGCTTTCTCTCCTTGCCGTTACTTAAATGAATTCCGTCCTCGTACGATTAGGTATTAGGTGTACATTTGCAACATGACCACCCATATTTGTACAGTTTGTCTAGAACCACTGTCTCAACAGGAATGTCCCGTTGTAGCGACGATTCCATGTGGACACTCCTACCATGAGCACTGCCTGAACCGGTGGAGTACGGAGAGATTTTCTCCAGACAAAGAAGAAGACGACGACGACGATGATGAAAATAAACCCGAGATTTTTTGCCCTTTGTGCAATGCATCGGTTGCCAGTATTGTCAAATTGTTCTTAAGCACGAGAACTGGCGTGGATGATAGTTTGGGTGGCAAAGAATTGGAGTTCTGGCGCAATGAATACGATGCCCAGCAGAAACAGGTTGGAGAACCAGCAGTGGCTGCTGCAGACACCAATCTGGATCGCCTTCGATTGCACACGGCAATTTTGAATTCCAACAAGGCTGTCATTGATGAAATATTTGAGAAGCAAAAGATTATGGAAACGTACGAAAATGATCGTAAGGAGAATCAGCGATTGCGGCAGGAATTGTTTCAGCAAATTATGAAGCACGAAGCCGAAATGAGAAAAATGGAAGCCAACAAACAAATCATTACAGAAGTGCTAGAAAGAAACGAAAAGACACTGAAGGATCTAAAGTCTACGCAAGAAGAGAACCTGGATCTCAAGCGAGAATTGTTGAAGAACATTATGAGCAAACAAGCAGATGTCAAAGAGTTGACAGCCAGCAAAAAGGCTCTCACCGTAGCCATGGAACAGCACGAAGTGGCCTTGCATGCCTTGAAGGAATCCCGCGAGGAAAATTTAGGTCTTAAAAAGGAACTGGTGGAGGCACTGCATAATCACAAAATCAAAATGGAAGAATTGTGGGCCCACAAGGAATCACTGCACGACATTGTACTACAGCATGCAGCGAATATTGACAAATTGAAAGATGTCAAGAAGCAAAACCTAAAACTACAAGAAGAAGTCGCGAAGGTCATGGAGATACATAGGAAGGATGCTAAAAAGATAGCCAAATGCGAAGGATGGATCGAAGTTTTAAAGGAGGAAGTTGAAGCTTTAGAAGAGGACCGCAAGTCTCTCAAATTGGTGCGAAACGAAAATTGTCGGTTGGGGGTGGTTGTCAAGGATACTCACAAACGATGGATGCAGGCTCAACGAGAATTGCACGAGAGAACACACCAAACTGTTACAAACAAAATGAGCTTGTTGATCGCCGTGGGACAAATTGGATTGTTGGGTTTCGTTATCAATCGGATGGACACTTCCTCGCGTCGTTGATCATCTAGTAGTGGCGCCGCCCTTTCCCAGCACAACTGACACTTTGGCGGACGATACCGAATACCACATGCAGAAATAACTTGCCTATTAGGTCTACTATACATACATCATATGAAAGAGCCAATTTGTGTATTCTGTCAAAGCTTTTTATGTGTAATTTTTAAAAAGTGGGTTTAAAAAAAGGTCTACTTGCCAAACGATGATGCGCGTCCTACACCTCGCGCAGGGTCAGACTCTTGTCGACGTAAATCGCCAGCCTGCAGGGGATGTCCTGACGGAGTTACAACAATGTTCACGTTTGGGATGTGCGGGTTGCTGCTATATAGCTTTGGAATAGCGCTGCGCTTGATATTCTTCTTTTTCTTCTTCTGGGCCAAGGAAGGACCTGCACGCATGGAATTGTTTCGGTTAAGCACAGGTCCAGTTCCATATTTGAGGTAGGCTTCATGACGTTTGGCACGAATAAGTGGTGACATTTCTTCCTTCTTGGCATCCGAAAAGTCCCAAGAATCCATGCGCTGGTGTCGGGACGGTCTTTTGGCTTTGGGTGTCTTGATCAGTTCTGCGGCAACATTCTCAACCGACTCCACAAAGTCTCGCACAGCAGGAGCCAAATTCAACAGAACACCGAAAATGGCAATTCCAAAGAGTAGCAAGAAATACTTCCACACGTGTGCATCTGTATAGTCCTTGAGGTGGTGCAGGGATGCAGTGCCATAGCTGTTAAGGAACCAATGCTTGCAGGCGCGATACAAAAATATGCAAAAGAAGTTGGGAATACCACCGACACAGAACAAATTAATGGCACTGGCGAGAGCCTTTTGTTCTGGGGGCGATGCAGAAAAGGCAACTTCGTATGCGCTGGAGACAGCAAAAATCTCTCCAATGCCCACAAAAATAAATGCAGGAGCTTGCCACATGATACTAATCGCCCCTCCTGTTCTTGCAAACTCTTGATGAACCATGTACTCCATCAGCAAAGCCCAACCGATGGCCACAACTCCAAAACTAGATCCGATAGCAAACTTGTGAGTTGTTGCAAGCTTGATGTTTCGGCGAGCCAACTCAGGATAAATAATTTGCCCAATGACATATCCAAAGAATAAAACGGAAACCGCATCAGCGTTGTTCATGCAAGCAGCATCCACGAATCCCCACTTGCGCATAATGGTTCCCTGAATGATAAAGGTTGTTGCCATTTGAGAGTATGCAATATTGAAGGGAACAATTAGACTGGATATCTTCAGGACTGTCCACAAGCTGAGCATGCTTGTATCAACACTAGAGACGCTCGCCGGTCTCTTCTTTTTCTTCTTGCTGCTACCAAAGATGTTTCCCTTGGGCTTCGTGCGCACGTATTTTTTGGTACCGACCAGAAAGCAAACAACTGCCATTCCGAGCATCCCCACCGGCAAAAAATAGGCCACGGTAATCTGAATCTGTGCGAGAAATGGGATCAGGATACCACCCACAAGTGCTCCAATGTTGATACACATGTAAAAGCTAACGTAGTAACTCTCAATTAATGACGATTGCAAGAGCGGGTGGAACTGTTTGGCACCAAACACATTCACAATGGACTTGACAATTCCAGTACCTACGGGCCAGAGAAAGATCAAACCCCCAGCCAAAGCCGTAGTGTTGAATTCGGACCCCAACAATCCAGGAATGGTCGTCAACGCGATGAGAATCAACCCTGGCAAATAAAAGCACAGGGCTCCCACCAGAAGAGAATTGTAATCTCCAAGCAAGGAGTCAGCTAGGAATGCACCCAAAAATGGTGTCGTGTAGGCCACTGCCACTGATATACTCACGTAACTGGAGGCTTCCACGGCGGAAAAGGCCGCATTCCAATTTTCATTATAAGATCCAGTAAGGAAGGCCGTTTGTGTGTAGTTCACTCCGTAAAAGCAAAATCGTTCGAGCAGCTCCACCATCAGAATGAATATTACGCTGTACGTCATGGGCTTGAGAGCGTAGTGACAGATTTGTCCGTCTTCGTCTACGTGTCGCAACGGGCGTTCCTTGTTGCCACTGAGACATTCCTGGGGAAGATCGGTCAGTTGCTCGGGCTTGCTAACATTGGTCGGAAGTTCGTCATCACCCATCGATGCTTGATTGATGGGCGGTTTGCGAAAGCCTTGCACGCCATCTGTGCTGCCAGGGTGAGAAGCAATCAAAGATACTTTGGCTTCTTCGTCATCATTCTTGTGGCCGTTATTGTTGCTGGCCATGGTGCGGCTTCCTACTACTGATAGTGAAATGCCTGTTACGACAGCTGGTAATAGATGATGCTGATATAAGATCAGCAGGTGTTTGGTAGCCGATGTGCCTCTTTGCAGTTCAATTTTACTACTGTGGGCGTGGTATGTATTGTCTTCGCTATTTCCAAAGTGTTACTACCACTGTAGCTAGTAGTACTGCTACTACTAGTAGTAGTACTGTACAAAAGAATGCAATTTCAATTTCGGCTCCTAATGAATGAAGGGTGCGTTGGATCTACCGTACAACAACTACTGCGGAAGCTGGATTTGCGGCCTGGCCTACCCAGGCAGCCAAAAGTGGGTTGGCCTAAAAGACCTACTACTGGCTAGCAGACTATTCGAGTACTAGCTACTACTCAGTAGTACCCCGGCGTACAACGCTACAAGTGGTAGCTAGCTAAAGTTAGTAGTAGTACTAGCTAGTACCAGGGCATACTACGCATACTACTACCAGTAGTCTACTAGCTAGCACTACTACTCTAGTAATAAAAATAATAGACTCTTCAAAAATGGGTTGCCCTAAACGACCTACCGCGCTAGTACTACTGGTAGACTACAATGCGCGCAGTAATAGTAATTATTACTCTAGGAGTACATCCAAATTCACTGCAACTTAGTGCATCTACCCAGTAAAATGTAGCTACTCGAGTACAAACAATATTTACCATAACTATTATTATTAAAATAGACAAGTCCGCTGATTATTGATGAGTCGCTCCAGGTCCTCGAAGGGCCTGTGTATGCAACGAAGTGTACGGCGAGCGTTCACCCAGAAAGGACGATTCTCGTCGTTGTTTGAATGTGTCGGCTCGTTCTGCCCATTCCGCATCCATTTCATCTTCCTTCATTTCTTCCTTCAGTTCCTCGTATTCGGACGAAAAATCGATAAAGCATGCCTTCCAAGAACCATCTAGTATGACACTTCCTGGGTTGGGACCATTGTAAATAGAAGTCCCGTACAAGAGTACAAACAGACCAAACACTTGTAGCGGGCTCCATTTTGTCCATGGTTCTCCGAACGTTCCATCTCCCTTGATGATAACATAATAAATGAGCATATCTGTTACCCAAACGGTCACGGGACGGAAGTTATCCAAAATTCCGTGCCAGACACTGTTGAGCAAAAAGGTGACCAAAACGGCAAAGAGATTGTACATGAAAATTGTCACAAAGTAAATGACAAAGGCCCACTGGACATTGGTGTTGTGGTAAAACATGTACCAGGTATTGAAGGGATCTTCGTACGATCCGTGATCATTTCCTGGAATAAAGTAGACAATTGGGTAGACCACTACAAGGCACAGGATGGAGCCCCACAATCCTTCCATGCCCACCAAAAGCAAGGGTGGGGCAGGAATGTCCATGGTCATGACTTTTTCTTCAAAAACAAACTGAAGAGCCTGAACAACAGCTCCTGCCAAAATCAAAAAACATCCCAATAGCGTTTCTGCCGGAGTGGCGGCATGGGCCGCGTCGGAAGCATTCAGTACGGCCGTAAAGCCGACGAGAAAGACACTGGCAACATTGAAGCAGACCCCGACCCACTGGAATTTGAACAGGTGATCGCCCAAGACATATTGTTTCATCAGAGCGACAAAAACAATACCCGATCCGCGCAACAAAATGTAAACGCTCACGTCCAAATACAAGAGTCCCATCATACAAAGCGCGGTGGCCATGAGATCAAAGACGGACGGAATGATCAAGAAAAAGAACATCCACGTAGGAGTATGTTTGGACAGTGGAACTTGACTGTCGCTTCTCTTTACCAAAGCATCTCCCTCACTGTTGTTCTCTTTCACAGCACCGTAATTGCTATTGTTGGTATCGGACATGGCATTGCCGTTGGTATTATTATTATTATTATTTGTATTTTCGTGCACATAACCGGGAAATGGCAGTTGCAAAAATAGTACCAAATAATGCATCAAAAGCGCAAAGACCATGCCGACAAACATTCCAAAAGTCTGAAAGATGGGTTTTCCAAAAACTTCTCTTTCTCCTGTCATGCCTTCACCTGTAATTTGCATCATAACTTTGGAGCAAATGGAACAGGCAGTTCCAGACGCAATAGCCAAGATAAAAATCGTTTGCTCGGCAAAACCGCAGCTTTTTACTTCTCCTCCACCCATGATATATTATTATACTCCAGTAAATATATTTTGCTGATGGTGCGTATGAGAGTCTGTATTTGTGTTGGGCGTTCTCCTTCCTGTCGTTTCAGCAAAAGATAATAATATATACTGTATATTACCTTTAATAAATTGTGGATAGATAGATGTATTACTAGTAGTCCTACATACTACTAGCTAGTACTGCTACTACTACCAGCTAGTACTCTACTAGACTAATACTAGTAGCTACTGTAGCTAGTACTACCGGTAGTAGACTACTACAGTACTAGCTAGCCTTTGACAGCAGCCGACCAAAGCTCTAGCGGTACGCAAGTCTTTTTTAAAATCGATTCTCCTCCCACCGTAGCTCGGATCTTTGGATGATGTACTACTTTAATTCCAGTGAATCACTTTAGGGGTCCTAAATTTACCCCCCTAATATAGAGTCAGAATTATGGTTGACTTCGTTTGCGCGGTCCCTGTTTGACCCCTTATTTTAAAAATGCCGTAGCCAAGCAAGCTGAGTGACAAAACCAACCGGAAATGCAAAAATTCCCGTACCTAGACTAGACTAGACCTACTCCGATTACGATTACCTTTTTCGGGGAAGGTATTTTTGTATTGTCTTTCAACAAGCAAGTGCAACAAAAATAGAAATCGAATTCCTAAAAATATCCTGTTGATAATACAACAAGCAAGAACCTATTAATTTACTTCAAACTTTATTCGTTTGGTTGTAAATCTTGTTCAAACTCATCTAATCTGCTCTCTTTCACGTTGCTATCTGACAAAGACATATAAACTTGATATACAAATAATCGTAGAATCCAAAACAGGCAAAGTTAAAGATCGACAGAAATAATAGTAAACAAACGCATTGGTCAAAGAAAACAAAACAAAACAAAAAACAGACAGAAAAAGAACCCCAACCGAACGCTACAACAACGATAACGATAACAACAACAAAACAATGACGCCAATACAAACACCACAAATTTCCGAAGAATTTCTTGGTCTTGTGGTACTTGTTAATCCCTATTCGACAGGATGTATCATTGCCCAAGAAATTTCCAAACGAGGTTACCTCATTGCAGCCCTGTGGTCCAAAGGATTTTCCGAAGCTATGAAGTTGCACGTTCCTCAATCTTGTGGAGAAATGAACTACTACGCCCAGTGGACCCAGTTGGACAGCTTACAGGCTACCGGTGAAATGATCCGGGATGCTGCCGAAAATTGTAATACCGAACTGGTTGCCTGTATTGCGGGAGGTGAGGCAGGCGTGGATCTCGCCGATGCACTCTCGGAACATTTGGGGTTGCTCACGAATGGTACCGATGTTGCCAATCGACGGGATAAAAAGATACAGCAAGAGTTGATTCGAGATGTTGGAATGAGATCCGTACGACAGGCAGCCGGAACCAAACTGGAAGAAGTTATGGACTTTCTCAAATCAGAAGCCTACCCGGTGGTTCTCAAACCAACGGAATCGGCCGGAAGTGACGGAGTCAAGCTCTGTTACAATATTGAAGAAGCGAGCGAACATTTTGAACACTTGATGAAGAGTCAAATGGTGAACGGAGGAGATTGTCCAGCCGTCCTTTGTCAAGAGTTTTTAAAAGGAACCGAGTATGTCATTGATCACGTCTCGTTGAACGGAGTCCACAAGGTACGTGGAATGGAGTATCCATAAAGGTGGTAATTTCAGAACTCCTGATTAATCTTACTGTAGCTAACAATTCTTGCGATTTTGTTTTTTTCTGTGGCAGACTACCATGTTGTGGAAATATGATAAACGTCCTGCCAACGGAAATGCCTTTGTCTACTTTGGATGCGTTCCAGTGGACTCGGAATCTCCTGAAGCCAAAGTACTTATTCCTTACATTCGTAAGACCTTGTAAGTCTACAATCTCTCTGTAATTGTTTGAAATTTGTAGTGATATCGATCGCATGGTCAATGTGATGAAAATTTCTGACATTACATGCCACTCCATTTTTAAAATTTCTTTCAGGGATTGCTTGGGAGTAAAAAATGGTCCCTCCCACGGAGAAGCAATCATAACAGAGACTGGACCTTGTTTGGTAGAAATGAATTGTCGTGCACATGGAGGTGACGGTAGTTGGCGTCCTTTGGCCAAAGCTCTTACTGGAGGCTATTCGCAAGTAGAGGCTACAGCCGATGCAGTTCTAGAGCCGGAAAAATTCGAGCGTCTTCCCGACAAACACCCCAGTCCATTCAAAGCCAGTGGCTTAGAGGTGATTTTGGTTTCGTTTTCTCGAGGCAAGGTGAAAGAAATGCCGGGATATGAAGTGTTCAAAAAGCTTCCATCATTTTTGTCCCTTGAAACTGGAGTCCGGGTTGGCACTGAGGTGGATTATACTATTGATCTCAACACTGGTATTGGCAGTGTGATGCTCATGCATCCAGATGATGAAGTTATCAAAAAAGACACTGAATTTATTCGATACATGGAGACATTCAACGGTATCTTTACCTACGAAACGAAGCTTGAGAATCTCAAGCGACCCCGAGGAGATGCGGTTATGGTCGAACAATATGCGAACGAAAAAGAAATATTGTCCCCATTAAAAAGCGGCAAACCTCCTCGGCCTCACCGCCGGGTTTTTTCGTCTGATGGTCCCATGCTCATTCGTCACATGTCGAACGATCGCCCGGAACTCCGTGGACCATTGGTGAAGAGAATGACAACCGTGGATGCTTCGAATGAGGTTGCTGTCATTGTGGATCCATACTCAACAGGTTGTTGTATCGCAGAGGAAATTCTCAAGCGCGGATACAAAGTCATGGCCTTGTGGACCAAAGATTTCTCTGCCGAAATGAAGACACATGTGCCTCTGAGTGTTGGCAAACTCACTTACATGGCAGAAGTTACTGAGTCACAAACCGTTGCCGATACTATGACAGCTGTCTACAAAGCAGCAGGTCAATATCGTGTCGTTGCTTGCATTGCAGGCGGGGAAGCAGGTGTTGATCTTGCCGACGCGCTTTCTGAGCGCATGGAATTGCGAACTAATGGTACGGCGATTCCGAACAAGAGGGACAAGAAGCTGCAACAGGAGCTCATTGCAGCAAGAGGTATGCGAGCCGTCCGACAAGCTGGAGGCGCGAAATTCGAGGAGGTTGAGGAATTCCTCAAGACTGAGCCTTATCCTATTGTTTTGAAACCTGTTGAATCCGCTGGCTCTGATGGTGTCAAACTGTGCCATACTTTCGAAGAGGCCAAGGACCACTTTGAGGTTCTCATGAAGAGCCAGATGGTCAACGGTGGCGCTTGCCCCTCGGTACTGTGCCAAGAGTTCTTGCGCGGAAAGGAATACGTAGTAGACCACGTGTCCCGTGATGGTATCCATAAAACAGTCATGGTGTGGGTCTACGACAAACGGCAGTGCAATGGATCTCCGGTAAGTTTTATTGCATTGGGTGCGGCTTTTCTTGCGTTTGCTTTGTAAATGTTGTTTCTCACCTTTTTCTATGATGTTGCCACTTATTTTCAAAGTTTGTGTACTTCGGATGTGTTCCTGTCCCGAGCGACTCGCCAGAGGCCAAAATTTTGATTCCTTATGTTCGAAAGGTTTTGGATTCTCTTGATATCAAGGTACGTGCGTTGAAGGTAGTTTTCGATTAATTGTCTTTTGCAAACAGCAACTGACCATTCAATACTTGTAATTGCGAAATATCACCATCGCAACCAACCAACAAAAAATAGAACGGTCCATCTCATGGCGAGGTCATGATGACCAAGAATGGACCATGTCTTGTGGAAATGAATTGCCGAGCCCATGGCGGAGACGGAAACTGGAGACCTCTGTGTGTTGCATTGAACGGGGGATATTCTCAGGTTGAAGCAACGGTTGACTCGTACCTAAATAAACGCCAGTTTGAATTGTACGCTGACATACCCCCAAGCCCCTTCAAGGCGGCTGGTCAAGAAGTCATTCTCGTGTCATTTTCGCGTGGTATTGTCAAGTCAACCCCAGGTTTCGAGAAGATTAAAAAGTTGCAATCCTACGTGTATTTGGAAACAGGTGTCAGACCAGGATCTGAAGTTGATTATACAGTCGATTTGTTTACCGGTATTGGCAGTGCCATTTTGATGCATCATGATCCAGAAATTTTGGAAGCAGATGTCAACTTCATTCGCAAATTGGAACGCGACAATGAGCTTTTTGAATACGAAGAAATCATGTCAATGATGAAGTCGGCAAGTAAGGGCAATCTGCTTGAAACAACAACTGTTTCCGATCGGGCTTACCAGTGAGTTTTAGAGAGGAAATGTTTAGAGGAAGTTCGGAGATGCAGTAGAGAAAAATGATTTTGCTGTGAATTCTTGTGGAGGCTGATCTATTTTATGCGCATGTTATACTTATTTTTATTAAGAGAGATTATTATTATTCATTTGCTTATGTGAATCAACACTGGGCCGTCTGTCTGGTGGCATAGCGGACTGTCAAAGCCGTCGCCGAAGCCGAACGAAGAGACCTTCAAACCCATCTTTCTTCATTTTTTATCTACGGCACTCATTCTGCAGCCAACACGCATCAACTTTTTTGGATCTGCTCAAGAGAAAAGTACAAATTTGTGTGTTCAGGCTTGGCCACTTCTGACTTCTGGTAGCGCTCACCACGCTGCCATTTCAGCAGGTTTCTACTACAGTTCCAAATTCATTAGCCCCCAAAACTTTCAAAAGGCTGATGTTTACTGTTTCCTTTTTCGACAACAAGATGTTGGTCAAAGATGAGGTTTTCAGTTTTCAGGTGGCATGAATTAAATAATCGTAGATAGTAAGTAGCCTAGTAATGAATTGCTCTACTACTACTCGTACATCGGAAAACTTCATACAGTAAGGTGAAGGACATACCGAGGAATGCGAGTCGGCGGATAATAACACCTCTGAAATATTTAGAAGCATGGACTCTAAACAGCCAAGCAACGGATTGAGAGCAGGCAGGACCTGGAAACAAGTACTGGTACTGTAGAACTCTACATACTCCACTTCCAAAAAAATACTATTCTACTTTTACTAGACTAGTAGATCTAGTAGTTGTAGAGGTACTCGAGTACTACTTTCTAGTGTACTACTAGTATGGAATACTCAGTTGTCAAATATTATTATGCGGTACCTGGTACCATGGTACCTGGTACGTAGTCTAGTAGCTAGACCCTACTAGTAGTAGTAGACTAGTTTAGTCGTTCTTCATCATCTCTTTCCCATCGGGCTATGATTGTAAAAGTTCAATACTTCTTGCTGCCCACAAGACAAGTAATTATCATCTATCTCATCAGACTGTCTTATCTCCATGCATTAATAGTACCCTGCCGTTTCACATCAACCTACTGCAAGCCAACACTGGATCAATTTGCCCGGAAGGTTATGGATCGGACTCGGAATACTATAGATTATATATTTCATAAACACGAAGAGGCGTCGGGGTTTGGAAGTTTGTATCGCAGTGCTTGCAGCAAACAAACAAAAAATCAAGCGAAACTGCATTCTGTAAGAATTTGCGTAGGATAACTTCATACGTCAGTCAATCTGAAGAAAAAGAGAGAGGCAGCGACACTTCGCACATCATGAAGACTTTCGATCATAACTATCATCAACAGGCAGAGGCTGAAATTCCACCACAGACCATGCCTGCTCATTCTTCAACAGAAAAAGCAGGAGACACACCGACAAGTCCCTCGAAAGTATACGGAAATCACCATTATGATAATCATCATCATTACCCTCCACCTCACGTACCTACATCCCTCGAATTGGAAGATAACAATTCTGCCAACTCGGGAGGGACATCGTGGACATTACGGATACCTTGGCTTCGTGCTAAACGCAACAAAAGCAAGCGAAGAATACGAGATGACGATGAAAATAGTTCTATCTACACCAATCCGTCGCGAAGGTCAATTTCACCTCAACAACAACTGCAGCAACTGCAACAACAACAACAGGATCAAGTTTATTATGGAGGACTAATGAGAACAGTCAGTCCGGGTTGCGCTCACGAAGAAGCTAGCAGATCTGTAGCGGGGGCACACCAGCAGCAACTGCATTGTCAACATTTACAAGAGCAACCTGCTGATCCCATGGAGCAACATCTGGGTGATGCTTTGCCAGAACATCAACGTCTATCAGCTCCCCTTGCAGCAGCTACGGCTGCAGCCATTGCAACTTTGCATTCTAGACAAGAACAAGCAAAACCTCTTAGTCCGATTGATGTCGACACATTACCTTTGCACAATCCAGCACACCATCCCGTAGCAACATTAAGTAGTCGACGCTATAATATTTCGCCCAATGGAATTGGAGGGGGGGCGGTTCATCTGGAACCCAAAAATAACCACAAGGTCTCTTGGAACCGCTCCTGGGGAAGTACTTCTTCAAATGACAGTCGGCGTGGTGGTGAATACAGACGACGTGGCAACTACAAGCATGATGTGAGTCGAACTTCAGACAACGATTCTATCAGTGATTCTTTGGCAGATTTTGACGAAGCGGAATGGACGCCACAAGACTCGGCGTACGGTGCTGCCATTCCAATCTGCGGTTGGGTACCCAAGCGATTGCGACAATTCATTGAAGCCACATTGATTGCTCTCACAGTTGCAGGACTGGTCTATCTTGTGGTAACAACATCCATTAGTATTCAAGAATCCAAAGCCAATGGGCATCATACAAACTACAACAAATCGTACGTGGACCACTCCAATCAGTTTGACGATGATTGGTACGTGGAATTTTCACAAAATAATAATAACGACGCCGATGACTACTTCAGCAGCAAGTACGGAAGGAATGATGATGTGATGGCAAATAACGACGATGATGATGCCGCAGTAGTTGCAGGTGATGATGATGGTGCCAGAGGGGGGGGTTGAAACTGAATCGATATCAAACTTTGTGATGGAGTGACAATCTTCTTGCCTTCAACATACTGACTGGGGAATATTTTTGGATTAGCAGATGTGTTGCGAGCTGCAAGCCAAGGTCAGTGTTACGCGTGGTTTACTTCATGCACTGCAATATACACGGGATGTCGCCTGGAATGCTCCCTTGCCACACATGGGAGCATTGAAGCGATCTCGGACACAACGCTTGTCGGATCGCCCCTCCTGGCGAACTAGTCATTTGATGTAGTTATAGTAGCATTGACGAAGAGCTTCTATCAGAAGAAAAAGCTTGCAAAATTCAATATTTTGTATATATCGAGCAATTTCATGGCGAATAAGTTTGCGCACCTTTAGTGGATTCCGGTGGACAAATAATGAGTTCTAAAATCTGTCATAGCATTCTATGCGATGTGTTCCTATGAATACCGAAGCAATTGAACATCATAGTAAACAGAGAGTTCAATGTATGTTTTAGTCTCATTGTGTTGTGGGCAATGTAGGCTGCGGCGGGTATTGTAAAATACTATCTCCGCCAGTCCAGCTACTCTTGCTCCCGCCAGAGTCAAACCAAGTCGTCCTTCGCAAGCAGACGGTAGAGACGGCAAGTGGCAATTCAAAGCCGATGTTCAAGGACATTCATTTTACAATTGGAGCACCTCTGGGGAACGGTGATGTATAAAGCAACCGCTGCCGCAACGTTAGTGTCAATTTGAGCAATGCAATGCCGGGGCAAAGAGAAGCGTATCCGCATGCGACAGAATGGTTTTACAGAATGTTGTATGTTCGATACCAGCGTATTCTCAATGGATCTATACCTACACCAACAAACTTTGCAGGGAAAGCTAAAATGGTACTAGTATTGCAAGGCGGTGGCGTGTAAGAAATCACGGAAGATCTAGTAATGAGAGCATCAATTATTATTTAAAAATCTATAGCCTGGCAGTGTTTCGGAGTTGTGAGTGATGGTTCTATACTATAGTAATAATAGTGGGACATGGGTGTGTGCGTGCTCATTGTAGCAATAGCAATCGTTGTAAGTAAGCAAGTTCTATCCCTTTGTGCTTTCTCTTTTTGTTTTACTCTGTGCTTTACTCTTTCTTTGAATGTTTTCAATAGTTGGAAGACCATCCTTCAGGAGAGACATCAATAGGAACAGGTACCAACATCATTTCTCCTTCTCGTGATCGCTGTCGAGATCCGCCCGAACAGCAAACCTTGGCAGCTCCAAAGTCACAACAGACCTTGGGAGCTTCGCAATCAAAGTTACTTTCACACGTATCTGGCAATACATTGCTCATCATCTTTTCAAGAAAGCCAGGAACAAAGTTTGCCGAGGCCTGGGCTGCTTCTCGTGCCTGTTGTTGTTTTCGTTCGTTAGATGCTTGAACAGCACGGTGGTTCTGTTCCAGAGCCATTTGTTGGACCAAACCTTCGTTTTCCGTGTATTGTTCTGGTGTCATGGGCTTGAGTCCAAATTTCTTGCGAGAAGCATTTTTCTTGTCAAGACCTTCCCAGTCATTAAAATTATTGTTCAGGTTGATGGAACTGGCATCGGGTGTCACCTGCAGAGCCGTTACAGAATCGTGAACAGCCGATTGTGACACCACCTGCTTGCGCGAAGAACTAGTAGATACCTGATTCTGAACAAAGGCTTGATTAGCAGGAGCCCACAAGAGGGCAATGGCAATAGCGGTAGTCGTTCTTCTCATGGTTGAAAATAGTGTGTTGTTGGATTGATGAAGAAAGATTGTTGGGAAGATTGCTTGTGGGCAGTAGCTTCAGCAATTGAAATTATGAGGGATTCCGGTTGGTTCTGTGGAAGAAAAGAATTTCTTGCCTGTTGATTATTAATTCTGATTCGAAAGAAAAAGAACAGCTCGAGAGGAGGCGTGGCAGCAATTGTGCTAGTTAAGTAGTAAACCTGGTACTGCTAGCTAGCTAGTAGTACTACTAGACTCTCTAGCTAGTAGTAGAAGTTAGTTGTAGAGGCAAGTGAGTCAGTGACAGTTTGCCTGTGCTTTCCTCAGGTTTCGAAAACACGGGGGGACGGACAGGCATGACACCTGATCTGTTTTGACGCCTGTTTGAGCATACTACAACAGGAACGAGTGTTCAAGTTTGGCCGCAGACCAGTGATGAGCTGTGTCACTGACACCGACAGCTTGCACACGCTTTTTACACGGTCAGCCAGTGTGCCGAGGGCCAGACCCTTTGACCAGATTTTTTTATCTATTAATATTACTGTATTTAATACTCTGGAGCACTCCAGCGACAAGAGGAGACTACAGTACCATGGTAGACTTGTAGCAGAGGCTTCCACCATCTTTCGTAGCATCTCTGTACGTGCGGCATATTGTACCTTGCTAGTAGAGAGTTGAGCTGAATACTTGATAGCGTTGGCTGTGGCAGAACCCGTGCTGGGAACCATCCCACTGATAGCGTTCGGGCAGCAGGTAGCCTGCTGGTGCTCTTCAGGCAGTCAGTGCAGCAAGCAAACGAATGGGTATCCAGGACAGCAGTAAATGGACGAGTAGGTCTAGTGTTGTGTTATTGCTGGCATTCTCACACAATGTCCGCAAGATGGATAAATGAAACATGACGCATACTTCCTCAACAACTGTAGAAGCCTCACAGTGGGAAATTATTGCACGGTTGAGGGCAAAATAGTTCTTAGCTGGCCAGCGAGGTGCGGCTTGATGCACAAACTAATGATCATCTGGTAGGTAGACTAAAGTAATTAAGTATCGCTCATGGAATGATACTACTCGGATTAGAAATTTATTTTTACGGGTTTAATTATCATGAGCCATTCCATCAACCAACGTCCACAATTCTAACCATGAGGATTGCATCACGACGGCTCTACGTCCCACTAATTTCTACTGCTAGTGCTATTTTACAAACCTCCTCTGCTTTCGTCAACCATCCACCAGTTCCTACCACAGCAGTATTTCGAAGAAGTAGTACGCTTACCCGTCCAATGTCAGCATCCTCTGACCAGTTAGCACCCGCAGCGAAGAAATCACAACCCATTGTCCAATACATAGTGTTGCGACGTGATCTGGATTGGCCTGCAGGAGCCATGGCAGCACAAGCAGCGCATGCGTCTGTAGCAGCTATTGCCCAAGCTTTGGAAGCCAATCACGAACCTGCCTCTGCCTATATAAGTCCTCCCAACTTACCACACATGACCAAGTACGTGTACGGCGTCAATACACTGGAAGAGTTAGAACAAGTACGGGAAACGTGGAAGGAATCTTTTCCATTAGAATCTAGTGCTGAGAATGTGGAAGGATCATACTATTGGTGGGTGGAACAGCCCGAAAACATCCCATCTGCCTTTGCATCTTGGCCGACGGAACGGACCAACAAGGTCAGCAAAGTGGTCAAGAAAATGAACTTATCCTTCTTCTAGTTCACATTTTAAAGTTACAATAGCGCTCAAAATTAGACACTCTTTTATTGATACGATAGAATTACGCGCCAATTTTGGATGCATTCGATGGCACCCCTCCTACGCTGACGCTGGTTCGGAAAGGCTCTCCATGTCGGACTCGTTTCAAGATTTCACCAGTAGCAATGCAATAGTCTTGATGACTAGAAATCAAGTCCGAGACATCCACATTCTCAACACCGGGAACATCAACAATACAAGTGCCGCATACAGGCCGCAGGACTCCCGCGAGACGTTTGAATTGAAACATAAGGGATAGAATCAAATCTTTGCGAGAGTAGCAATTGATCAGCCTTCCACCCACTACTTGACGGCAAGCTTTCCAAGAGGTCAAACTCAAATGGTTTGGAAGTCCCATCATAATCGCATCTTCGACGATGCTGGCAGGCTCACGCATAACACAGGGATATCCATTGTCAGCGGTCTGGTTGGGATCGTCTTCGTGATAAGTACCGCCATTCTGGTTCTTGATCTTCTCGCGAGAAGCTTCCCATTTCTCTTGATATTTCGCCAACTCCTTCAAGCACGAATAGATAGCCCGAGCTCCAAATGAAAAGCCCACCAGAGTGACAGGACGGTAGCCAGCTCTGCTGAAAAGCAAGCTCTTGGCAAGCTCTTTCCCAGCTTCGTCGGCTCGTTCCACTGCCAAAGTCCAAGGTCCGTCGATTAGATTCGCAGCGTTGATTAGAGCATAAGGAACAGCTACGGCAGATATCAAGGTGTGGAGAGCAGTTTGACGTAGAATCTGAGCCGTGGCACCATTGATAACATCAAAGGCCAGGTCAGTCACAGAGTCGCACAGTTCAATGAGCATTTCACTCTCCCATTTGACAGTGTACAACTCCCCGCCATATTTGGAATGATAGTCCCAAACTGTAGCCAAGTGCTTCGGAGGTACATATTCCTCCGTTTCGTCTCCTCCGTTGTGAGATGCTGATGCAGGAAGCTGTGAGGAATCTAGGCTGTCAAAACCAGAGGATGCGCAAGAACGGCCGTCTGTACCATGGCGTCCTTGCAATGGCTCGTCCAAGAGAGCCGAAACGTTACGGTATGGTTTATCGGTGGCTCTTGTCGAGAAAAATTCAAAGTTCCCGGAATAGCTTGTGCTGTTATTATTATTGTTGTTGTTCTTGTTGTTGCTGTTGTTATAGGTGGTGGTGTGGGTAAACGTGTGTGCCAGGCGTTCACGAACATTTTCAAAGGTTGAATGTTTCGATGCAGCGGATGGACTTGGTTGACTTATATCACTCTGGTTTTGAACGTAACCCAGCTCCACGAATAATTCATTTAAGACTTCTTCTTGTTCCAGTGTCAGTCCCCGATGGAATCCATTCTCGTTTGAAGACACAATCGGATACAAGCTATCTGGATCACGGCCGTATTTTTGCTTGAGCAATTCCCAGAGCTGTCCTTCTTCCCCTTGCCAACTAGCCAAAATTTTCTTGCACTTGCAAACGTGATCCGGACGATAGATGGCATAGAATCGCTCCAGCAATTCAAGGCGGTCCTGGATCCGTGGACGATTGGGAGCAATGCCCCAAGGTCGCATGAAATCGTGTTCGTCGTTTAACCAGCCACTAATGCAAACGGTTGAAAAGAGCTCAGCTTGTTCTTCTTCGTCCTCTTCGCAGGTTAACTTCTTGTCGGTGGGCAGCAATTTATCCTGGCGCCTGAACTCAAAGTCTGTTAAACCCTGTGTTCGCCGATTCATTTTATAGGCCGCCAGACTCCCACCGCCCACTCCAAAGATTGTGGTCACAGCCGCCGTGCTCGACACAATCGTAGCAATAGCCGCTGTGGCGGCAGTAGATCCAGCAATGGCCGCTACACCCGCGGCGATACCAGGCGCTGCCAGGCCACCCGTGACAGCAAAAATAGTGCCCGCGACCAACCCAGCACTACCGATCTTTAGGCCTCGTATCAATTGTTCCCGTGAAAACATGGGCCCCGCCGGTACCACTGTCATTTTCTTCGAAGCTGCGGTACGCCGATTGAAAGCATCTCTGTTTTGGTTGGAGGAGGAATTGTGACGATGTCGCTGCTTTTGGAATCGCTCTTGTTCTTTCGACAATCGAATCAATCGTACCGCAATGGAATGTTCCAAAGCCTCAAATTTTCGAGTAGCCGGTCCCACGAGCCCTTCTCGTGTCGTGCCTCGTTGACGAGGACGCCGTCGTCTCTTCTTTTGTGATTTATTGCTTCGTTGCGAGGATGCCTCGTCATCCACAATCTCCAACTCCTGTTCCAGTTCCATATCGTGAATTAAAACCGTTACTCCTAATTTCTTGATCACGTGTCGTATGCGGGCATCGTACCCTTCCGTGCTGTTCAACAAATGCTGCAACAATAAAAGTGTCAAACACCGATACCCTGCACCAGGACTTAGCGACTCTAAAAATGGTTTGAGGTGTTCTTCGTCGTCCAATTCATTGGCCACGAACTCATGCGTATTATCATTGTCAGTTGCTGTTGTAGAATACTCTTCGGGTGGCAACGGTCTGCTTTGACTTTGAGGAAGACTGCTGGACGGAGAAAAGTGGTACCTGTTGACACCCTTGTCTGCTACTGCTGCTGCTGCTGCTACTACTACTGCTGCTGCTGAAGCTGAAATAGAACTGGACGACGTTGGACTCGTCGTGGTGGTCGAAGTCGTTGCAGTGTGATCGGGACTGTGAACAAACGGCGAAATATGAGGTTTGGTGGGTGTCGATGTTTGAGAACGAGACACCATTTCGTCCTCTCTTCGTTGTTGTTGCAGCTCTTCCTGCTGCTGGTAATCCTTTCGACGTTGCAACTGTTGTTTCCGCTGCCGTATGCGATCCGATTTGAGTTTTTCTGATGCGGTAGGAGGTACCAGTAACCTGGCTAGCATCGGCAAAAACGCTCTGGCTTGACTCTTTTCTAGCAATAACAGTTCGGCCGATGATAGTAATAGTTTGGACAATACATCGTAACGTCGTTTGCGATGCCGATTACGGGCCAGGGTACATTTCTTTATTGTTTCTCGGCGAAGTGGCTTTTGCGATTGCGATTGCGTGGATTGGTTTCGTGTTGATCTGGAGGTGTGTGTGGGACGAATTTGGGACAGGGAGATATCCATTTCGGAATAATCTGCGTACTCAAAGCTGGTACTACAGGAATGAGATAAGAACGAGTCTTCGCATACATATTCTTCTTCTTCTTCTTCTGCTTGCAAAAATGTATTCTTGCTCGTTGCGTTGGTTTCCAGAGTTCCCCCTACCGTTGATGCTGCATAGTACTGGTCTTCTCCTTCGTCTCCTTCTTCTTCCTCGCTATCATTTTGTCCCTGTTCTTTTCGTGACAAGTAGGCGTAACTTTCGGCACGATTGGCGTGCGTATCTTCTATTTCGTGTGCTACATCGTATTCGTGAGCCGAAGCTAAAATGGCAGCAAAGCAACCCACGAATCGTTTTCGATCTTGTCCGTCTGGCATGGCGGGTATTTTGCGAGTTTGCAAACTATCCAATGTGGGTTGTACCAGCAACAAGGTTTGTCGTCGTCGTCGTTGTTGGTCGTTCCTATGATCACTATCATCTTCGTCGTCACTGACATTGGTACTTGTGGGTGTGTAAACACTGTCAAGGACCGATCGAGCTGCTGATTGAATCAAAGATGCCGTATTAAAAGTTGTGGTCAAAGAAGAGTGGCTACTAATGCTGGCTGCTGTGGATGTTGGTTCTTCTTCCTGATGTTGCTGCTGCTGCTGCTGCTGCTGCTGATAATGATGATGATTGTTGGGCGGTGTAGCTAAAAAATGATTCGGTAGAGGGCTCTTTTGGTGATGTTGGTGGCCTCTGCATTGTCCATCTACGACAGCCCTACTGGAGGCAGTCAGTAACGAATCGTGCCGGTTCTCCTGCAATCGTTCTTCTTCCTCGAGCATTCGAGTCATCTCCTCTGCTTCTTGTAAATAATGGAACAGTATGCAGGAGATAGCAGCTCTATAAAGCTAGCTTCCCAACAAGGAAGAGGCTACTGTTATTACCAAACGGTTGTACTGAGTTTGAACATAAAAGCACTCGCTCGTACAGTAATAGTTTTGCCGTCTCTTTACGTTTTCTCTCGTGTCTGGTTGTCTTTGTCTCTTTTCAGAGTACTAGACGAATACTCTAATACTAGTACTGTACTAGTCTACTACTGGCTGCCTGCCTAGCTAGTAGACTAATAGCTAAGTAGAGTCAATCATAAGCAATATCATTGAAGCCGAGGTGGCCGTGCTCTTCGATCCGATACACTGGAGCACTGTGTACAACAAACTGAGCGGGCTATTTTTGCGGGAACCAACGGCTGGAATCGGGATGAGTCACGAAGGGCTTCACATTAACATTGCTAATAACTACCCTACTAGACTACTACTAGTAGCTACTGTACTAGACTACAGCAGACAATAATGAGTAAACTAGCTGGTCTAGTATGTGAAAAAAATAATGATGGCCCGTAGTGTGCGGGTGTGTGTGTGTGTGTGCTGATTGCGTATGTTTCACAATAATATTCGCATCATAGCTTTGTCGAATGCAAAGACACGGGAACGAAATCAAAAGAGAATGTTGTTCCATGGTAGAAAAAACGCAACTTCCTTTTGGGGTATTCGATCCACGCGTGTACTGGTACTAATAATGGAAGCAAAGGAAGTCTACTCGAGTATTCTGCAGCAGTTCTACTCGAGTATTCTGCCGAGTAGTCTACTGCATTATTTATTTAGTGGCACACTCTTTCGAATCATGTTTTTTCCGCTCTGAACATTGTTTGATATAGAGACGCTATGATCATCTTCGCTACAATTCTGCAGGTATCAGCAACAATAATAGCTTTTTCGTCCGTCTATTAATATTGCTTCAAGGTCAGCTATCTTCCATACTAGACTACTACTACGGTCGGTAGAGAGATGGAGAAGTGTTGTACTACCGTTTTACCAGTGCTAGCAAACAAACGTCCATCATTATAAAATTGAATAACTGTGCGTCTTATATTTTCGTGTGATCTCTCTCACAGTATGTCCCCTGCCCTCATCACATCATTACCTATTTCCAAACGATGACGACAAGATCTTTTTTCAATGCTCTGCTGCTCTCACCATACATACAAACAAAATAAATACCATACATCTTGCTTGATTAAGCTGATAATCAGTACAGCACTTCAGAGTAGCTACAACGCACTCTACGGTAACCTACCAACGAAAAGATAGAATGGATATAGCTAAGAGTCGCGAGGACATTCCGTTGGAGTGTATCGTACCTTCTAAAATGAATCATCTCACTGAAAAGATGAATGACGAAGATTCCACTGACGATGAGGACGATGATAATAATAATAATAATAATAATAATAATATGTCCTCTGATGTTGGAGCTGAAGAAAGTGGAATTTCGCAATATGAACTCCTTCGGCTACGACGCATTGAACGCAACCAGGCTCGTTTACAAGAGCTAGGCTTGTTGGAGAATAATATGAAACCCAAGCGGCTCTCACAACAGCAACAAAGGCGGAGATCCAAAAGAGACGAAAGTTTGGAACCGGTGCGACAGCAACCATCACGACACGTCAAGACGAACGAAGACGAAAAGTCGTATTTGGGAAAACAGCAACGTAGTAATAATCATTGGCGTTGTGGCGACTGCGAAGGATGTAATCGTGCGGAGGATTGTGAGTTGACCTGTGTCTATTGTGTTGAACGAAAAATGGAAGAGGAGCACCCGACTGGAAAGCTAAGACGACGCTGTCTTTTCAAGTCATGTCGACGTCGCCAGAGAAGAAGCAGTAGTGGTATTCCAAAGGAACCAGTGGCGAAGGTAGTGGAGGCATCAGTGCATACTCGGCAACAAGAATTGCAGCTGAAGGAGCCACCATCTGTATGTGATGTCTGCAAACAAGAGAACTACCTCATTGTGTGTTCCAATTGTCAAAAGGGATACCATTCCAACTGCCATGTTCCCAAAATCAGATACTTGCCGCTTCCAAACGATGACGATGATGAATGGCTCTGCATGGACTGCCACCCACGTTCCGCGCATTCCAATACTTCCAAGGGTTGGCTTTGGGCTGTTGTACCCATAGCAACAGACAACAACCCATCATCATCATGTCTCGATTCCTCCTTTGCCACTAGCAATGAGAAATTCAAGCTGATCAAACTTAAAATAGCAGAACCTTCTCCTACTTGCACTGTCTGTATGGTGGATTGCTTGGAAAAACAAATGGCTCTTCAGTGCAAGGCTTGCGATCATTATTATCATCTCGCTTGTCATGATCCACCACTCGACGTCAAACCCAAAGGTGGTGGTTTGTATTATTGGAAATGTAAGACGTGCCAACAAGACAATCGAGAAATGTTGGAACATCACCAACGACCCAAGCAGGTTCGCTCTACTACCAAGAAGAAGAAACAGAAGAAGACCAATCACAAATTCAATCTATTTAATGGAGAGCACGACGATGATTGTTATATTTGCTACAATGGAGGAGATTTGATCTGTTGTGATTTTTGTGAAAAAGTATTTCACATGGCATGTCACGTACCACCACTGCCAGCTATGCCCGCGGGACTGTGGAAGTGCTGCGAGTGCTACGCCAGTGAGAATACAGAAATGACCCGCTGTGGAGATTGTCCGGCATGCTGGGCTGACGAAGAATGTCCTTATCCGAGCTATGCTGAAACCTATGTTCCAGGTACGTACCGAGTTGACTGTAGTCGGAGAAATTGTCTATTGTGTGTCGTTCCGTTCAAGCTGGCTAATCAGTAAAATTTGAAACCGCTTTAAGGAAAAATTCCGGGTGAAATAATACAAGAGGAAATTGATGAAAACGATTCCAAAACAAACACTAGCAAGCGCAAGCGAAATTCGGTTGAACGAGAAAAGTATGATGAAGAAACAAGCCAGGATGAGGATGGACCCGTCATTATCAATATAGAGGTACCTAAGTTGATGGACCCTGTTTCGATCAAGGTGCGAAAGATAATTAACAATTCCCGTAGAGCTCAAATGGACTCCAAAGTGCAGGATAAAGCATGCGAACTACTCCGAAAGTTGGCCACATCGTCCGAGAACGTTGATAAGATTATTTTAGCTGGTGGTGTCGAGATGATTGCGAGCGCAATGTCAAAGCATGTCGACAAGTCCGTTCTCCAAGCAGAGGCGTGTGCAACGATCGCGGCAATGGCATGGTTGGATGCTTCCGTGGCTGTCAAAATTGCCCATATGGGCGTCGTTCAACGGATTATTCAATGTATGGAAGACTTTCCTGTCAATGCCAAAGTACAACAGATGGGCTGCGGTGCTTTTCGTGCGCTCTCCTATGAAGGGTCCGATATTGTTTTCATTAACAATGTTTATGGGATCGCTGCCGTTCTTAACTCCATCAAACGGAACCCAAGAAAATTGTCAGTGCATAAGGAGGCATGCTGTAAGTTCTTTTGGTAATTTACCAACTTCTTGTCGTTATGGTCCTTCATGTCGATCTCACCTTTATTACTCTACAATGATGCGATGACCGAATTAAAATCAGTCTTCCTTCAGAATATGTTTGTGCAATCTCCCGAGGCCGTCGCCGAAAAAACCCTCCACGCGCAAGTTCTTTGCACACTCCTTCAGTCTTTATGCAGGGAGGAGGCTGACGTTGACCTAAAATTGACGATTTTAAAAATCATCGCTCATCTAGCTCTCGAAAAAAAAGCAGCGGAAAGTATGAGTGAAAATGACGCCGTCATCTCAAGCGTAGTCGCAGTTCTGCTGAATCCAAACAATGGAGTGACAGTGAAGCACGCTGCTTGTGGGACCCTTCAACTCATATCTGCCAGCAGTCTCGACAACAAGAACAAAATATTGGAGGCTGGTGGAGTGGCCGCTGCTGTCGCTGCCGTGAACACTTTACCTGACAATGTCGGTATGATCGAGAGTGCTTTTGGTCTCATTAAAGAATTATTTCTGGCAGCCGACAGCAACGGAGAGGATGCAGCAGCAAAATGGTTTATTGCCGATCATAATGGGAAAAATATATTGCTGTCTGCGATGATCGAACACTCAGACAATTCAACCGTCCAAATGGCGGCCTGTGGCGTCATTGCCTACATACCGTTCGAAAAAAGTGATGACACTGACAAAGATGTGGCACTAGCTCATGCCATTCTACGTGCGATGAAAAATCACCCGAACTCCGCAGTCGTTCAAATTGCTGCTGTGGAAGCGTTGCTGGAACTAGCGACTCATCTTGCCTCTGTTCGTAAACTACTGCTCTTGAAAGACAATTCTGCCCAAGAACTCCTACTTCATGCAAAGAGCATCGCTAGGGCTTGCACTACCGATGTTGATGATTTGCTTGCAATTTTTTGAAGAAGGGCTTTATCCGGGAGGATAGCTTATGGGAAAATGATGCTGGAGATTTGATTAGAGTGCTGCCTACCTAGATACCTTCATTGAAGTGTCCTTGAGCGCCAGCATTACTGCCTTTGATACAGTTTGTGCAACGTACACATTGGAATTGACTGGCCCTCTTGTTTTTTAGGAATGTGCACTTGCTTTGCAGGTGTTTCAAGGAGCCATTGATGAAGCCGATTGCAGAGCGCTGTGGAGAGCTTGCACTGTTGTTTTCGCATATGAAGTGGGAGCCCTGATCGGCCAGCACTTGCTAAGAGGTCGAGCTTGCATACCCGTAGACTTACCCTGACAAGTGTTGCATTCAGCATTTTCAATTATCGGTGCGGCGCAGCTTTCCTTCTGCGAAGCATCGCCGACTCAGTGTAGTCTATGCAATTGTTGGACAGCAACTGTGCAGTGCGCATTAGAAAAGTAAGTCTCAACGCAAGATGAATTTAGTTTAACCTGTCGAACTGGCTAGGATAACAGTGGACAGTTGCTGACACAATCGCCTCCGCCTCCGCCTCCATGAAAACCGGTCAATTTCGTCCAGGCATGTCCCAACATGACACCCCATCGTTTCCATGCTGAGGGTCCAAGCAAATGCTTTCTTAAGAGACAACAAAGCAACTGTTCATAGGCAACGATGCAATCTCGATTGTTTCAAAGGATTCAAATCCTTCGTTCTTGGTCCAAGATTGAGCCAATCCTTCCGGGAATCCACAAGTCCCTAATCCAGCTGCATTCTTTTCGGAGGCAGAAGAAGCCAAGCACAAGAAGTAGAGAACCCATAATGCAGGGCAGCATCGGTTTGGGCAATATTCTGTTTCAAGTTTTCGCAGCACTTGATATCGACAATCACAAATACACCCTTGTCCGAGAGAGTATGTTTGGCATCTCGGATGAAATCCTTTGGCTTGGTCATATCATGGACGACATCGTGAGCATAGATAAAGTCAAATTTACCACCCTGCGTAGGTCCATCCGCTAGACTGCGCGTGGCAACATCATAGACGGTCACATTCGATAACTTAGCCTCCTTGACACGTTCTCCGAGTTTTTTGACAGATTTCTTACAAGCTTCAAACGCACAGAATTGACTCTGAGGGAAGCGTTTGGCCATGGCGAGGACACTGGCACCGTATCCACACCCAACATCTGCAACCTGGATGCCTTCTTCCAAAAGTTCTACCAGTGTCTTTTCTCCCATCTTGGTTGTTTTAACCTGCCGCAACACATCACCTTCCAGCTTGTTGTGGAACCAATTAGTATTCTTTCTGTCGATGGCAGCTGTGACGTCTTCACCGTAGTCGTACGTTTTCCCAAGTCCTGTTTTGACAGACTCGACTGTCGCGTCTGTCCTAGACAAGAGACAAGCGACCATATCAAACACGCCAATAATAGATCGAGGAGAGTCCTTGGGGTCTCGTAGGAGATGAGCGTACTCTGGCTTGAGGCAAAACTTGCCAAAAAAGTAGACGCAAATTCCGGCAGCAGTGGCTTGGGAGAGAATCTCTGTTAACCAGCGCTCAGAGCATCTCATCTTCTGGGCCAGTTCTGCGGCCGTGGAAGGACCCGACTGCCAAAGGGCTTCGTAAAGCTGGAGCTTGTCGCAGACGCGAATAAGGCCTCCCGTCATACTGTGCTCGGCAATCTTAAGAAGGTGATCCTCAGCCTTTCTTGCGGGATCGACTTTCCTAGCACGGCTCAAGTATGCCACGGCGATCGCACCCACAGCAGCACCGGCCACAAATGTCACAGCTAATGGTTTTTTATTGTTCTCGCTCATTGAATAATAGATACGTTTGTTCGATTTGCTTCTGGTTGTCTGATACTGTGATTTCGAGGAAACCGCTATTAATCTAAAATCTAAATGATCCCTGATGTTCAATAGAATAAGTATTACTCCGCAAAACTAATAACATCAGCGGCTGCGATAAAGCCCTTGTAAAATAAGTTGTATGAGATAAACTACTTGTATAACTCAACTTCTCAAGGATTGCTACGAGTATTATTAAAATTGGACACATACATGCAGGATCTTTATAATCATACTCTACCATACTACTAGTCTACTAGCTAGCTAGTCTAGCTAGAGTATGTGCGAATTCGGCAATGGGCGGACCCTTCGTGCAAACGCGTGAGCTCGTGACTGGAATCAGGACTTGAAAAGGAGCACAACAAACATTATTTTTTTTGGCCTTATTAGGTCTACCAATTCGCTCCCACAGGTGTTTTTTGTTTTCTGCTTTGAAAACGAAAACTCCGTCAAGAGTCAACTCATATGCTGTCTCGTAGGTACAGCAAAAGACTCTCTAGTATTCTTTAGATGAGTAGTATTCCAAAAGCCTTAAAACTAGTCTCTACCGTATTTTAAAGTATGTTGTAAAAAATATCATGAAGTATGATGATAAAGTGTGTTCTTTTTCTGTTTTCCTACCAGCCCATCTCAATAATATCGTCGGCATCGGCGTACAGGTCTCTTAGCTTTCCCAGTGTTTTCTTGTCGGTCGACCACATACCTCGTCCATTTGCTTCTAATAATCTTCGGACGACATTCTTGAATGCTTCTGGGTTGGAGCGCTGCAGTTGTTGGGCGACGTCTTCGTCCAAAGCATACCTCTCTGCTGCTTGATCAAAGACAAAGTTGTCGACTTCAGCTGTTGCAGCCCAGCCAACCATTGCCGTCATTCTTTGGCTAATCTCATAGGCACCACCTGATCCTTGCTTCAACATACTATCTCGCCATTTCGGGTTCAGCATTTTGGAGCGATATTCCAAGCGTAAGACATCCTCCAATTCTTTAACGGGAACTGGCGCGTCTGACGAACCACTAAATGCCTCGATGATTGACAAGGACACCTTCTTCCTTTTCCCTGTTTCAGAGTCAATGCCTTTTCTATTTTCTGCGGCCTTTTTGAGAGCTCCAGTGTTGGCATAATACTCTTGGATATCAGTGAGGCCATATTCGACAGAGTCGATTTCCTGAACAACCCGTTCCGTCGTTGCCAGCAGCTTGTCCAGAACCTGGGGTCTTGCTGTACCAGCTGTTCCAACTCCTGTGCCTTCGCCTCGACCGTAAGAAAAAGCGTTTCTCCCAGTCCATGTCTCGCCAAGAGATTCGCTCTCAGACCAATCACCAGTACCAACAACTTCATTTACCATGCTACCGTAGTCCCCAGGTGGATTGCTAAAAAGCCTGGCTGCTGGCCTCTCCACACCATCAGCTCGTAAGTCTTCCGCATGCTTCCTGATGAAGTTCATTTCGAGAGGTTCGTCAGCCCCTGCAGCTCTTTCAAACATATCATCGAGCAGGTCAACAATGTTCGCAAAGCTGTCGCGGAAAATTCCACTGAGTGACGCCAAAACGTCGATCCTTGGTCGACCAAGCTTTTCAAGAGGAATAAGTTCAAATCGCACAATTCTACCGGTCCCTTCCTTGATCGGTTCAGCTCCGACTAAGGCAAGTACGATGGCAACCGATTCACCTCTGGTTTTGATGGCGTCGAGACCCCACAGCGTCACGGCAATCGTTTCTGGATATTGGCCTTGATTAGCTTGCTGGTGCTGCCTCAAGATCTCGGCAGCAGCACGTTGGCCGCGCGCCCAAGCTGTAGTCGACGGCATTCTGTATGGGTCCAAGGCATAAATGTTTTTCCCCGTCGGAAGAACAGAGGTGCCGTCTCTCAAAAGATCTCCTCCTGGTTTCGCAGGAACGAACCCACCATCCAGACAGTTCACAATGCTGTCCATCTCTTCCGTGGAAGCAGAAAGCAGAGAGACGATGTTGGCTGCATTTTTCGAGTGGTCATTCTTAACTGTGTCGTCTTTAGCGCCCAAGAAAGCTTTCAGAGAATAAATAAAATCATCTAAGAAAGAGCCATGGCGATTCTTTGCCTCGTGATATTCCGCAATGACTCGTTCGCAATCGGCAACTGATAATTCTTCGCCAAAGTAGGCATTGAGATAGGACTTCAACTCGTTGTCTGACGGCGCATCACCTAGCACATGCAGACCACTTGAGAACAGTCTGTCTTGAAGAACAAAAAGGTAGTCAGACAGCTCCTTCACCCAGTCGTTGAATCTCGCAACGTCAATGTTCTCAGGTAACTCCGTGGTATCGGTCGAGGCGTTCGTATTTTTGTTAATAATCAGTGGCGGGATATCGTTAAGCATACCGCCTCGTTGAGCGGTGCTCCAAATAGCTGCTCGAACGTCGGAGGAGGCAGCATCTGTGCTTTCTCGGTCCTCTCCAGATCTATACTCGTCCACCAGCTCCTTCAGATTTGCCAAATCTAAGTACAAGCCTGCTCTACCATACGGAGGGACATTATAAGAAACCAAAGTTCCATATCCTCGTCGTTTCGCCAAGATACTCTCGCTAGGATTGTTAGCCGCGTACGCATAGATGTTAGGCAGATCTCCAAGCAATTCATCTGACCAGGACTTTCTGTCGTTTCCCAGAGCTTGACCAGGTAACCACTCGACTGTTCCGTGCATCCCTAAGTGAATAACTGCCTGTGCTCCAAAGCCTCGCTGAGACTCTGGTAGGCGCATGAATTCGTAGGCAGCGCAATACTGAGGATGAGGCGTTAGATCACGCTCAAATAAAAGCCTCATGGGATCTCCTTCGACGCCCAACAAGGGCTGGACAGTGATCCAAATATTTCCTACTTGAATGCCAGAAACGACCATCTTGCCTTTCCCAGAAACGCCAGGGCCTCGTTCCTTTTCTGACCAAGCTCGTCGTACTTTCTTTGTCATGTACTTTCCAAGAACTTTCTCTAGTTCGTCGTACGAGACATCAATGGCCTTGACTTTGGCATTTCCCAGTCCGCCACCTGGTTTGGCGAGCGTTGCTGCAACGTTTTCGTCTCCATCCTGGGCCCGTTTAATCTTGGCGTCCAAATTGGCTTGCATTTTCTCAGCTCCACCAGTAATGACTGGGTTTTCGCACAAGACACTCATCGCCGCCACCAAACTCTCCCCATTCGCATCAGGATTTGTAGCGAAGTCTCCTACGTCGTAACCTTCACTGTGGAGTCGCTTCAATAGATTCTCGAGCGATTTTGGCACATCAAGCAAAGCTGCCGTCCCAACGGCACCGACGTTTGGTGGAAAGCCATAAAGAGCGACAGCAATCTTCCGGTTCGCCTTTGGTGTCCGACGAAGTCTAACCCAACCTTTAACCCGACTGGTGAGCTTGCGAACCCGTTCTGGCACCATCGCAATTTTGTCTCCTACGAGGCCACCTAGGACCACAGTATCGATCGCGCCATCCAGCTCCGGAAGAGAATACAAAACAACGCTTTGTAGCCCCAAGACGCCGTTCGTCTTCCACTGCGGAATGCTTTGTAGCAACAGAGGACTGGCCACAATGTACGGGACATTCATACTTCGCAGTAAAACATCTGCTACTTCAATATTTCTTCCCGCTTCCGCGGATCCGGCCGGACCTCCCACCAGCGGAAATCCCACAGTATTGACAATCACATCAATGCGCGTGGCTCTCTTAGGCTGGTATGTGTCGTCCCTGCGAATTGTTCCCCGCGAGACGCCAGCAATCTCGTGCGCACTGGTGAGCAAATCTCGAACGATTGTGTGTGCTTCCACACCATTGATAAAAATGGGAACCGGAATTACACCCTCCTCCTCCATGTACGTGATGAGATCTAATATATATTTTTGTCCGGTAATCACATGTTTGCGGTATAAGAGAACGGCTACCCGGGGAGCATCGAGCGGTGCTAAGCGAAACTTTTGTTCTTTCGCAAAGTCTAATGTGGATTGATCTTGCCTCCAGGAAATGTACGAAGCTGGAGATTCAAAAAACCGCTGATTGTTACTTGTTTTCGTTGTGAATTTCAGTTCTCTATCCTTCAGTGGATGCAAGAGCCCAATATCTGGTGTGACCTCCAATTCAGGAAGAACGAGTTCCGTGACACGTGTCTGCGATTCGTTCTCTTGTAGATTATCCATGGCAATTCGATGAGCAATGATTTGAAACATGGCGCCGACATTATTCTTTCCGCCTTGATTCCAAAACCTGTAAGCTTCCAACCACGTCCGTAAATCGCTTGCCTTTTCTCCTGGTACATATTTGAGCAATTCGGGTCCTACTTTGAGCATTTTCAAATATCCATTGATACGATCCTCCTCTTTGCCTGAACCAAACTTGGACAAGATCGCCTTAATGGCTGGCGGTGGACCGGCCGGTCCATCTCCTGTAGTTTGCATATTAAAGCTTCCTACTTGGTTAAAAGCCATGATTTCCGTGGCACATTCAAACAAGAATCGCGGTCCTTTGACATATGGCAAGAGATTCTTAACCACCAACACATCGTCGTAGTCAAAAATTAAGCTCCCAATAAAGGCATCGGCTTCTTTCATGGCCTTTTCAAATTTGGGATTAACATTAAGACTTTCGTCATTGACATTGGTCACGGCAGTGCGAATATCCGAGTCGGCAAAGACCGTCAATTCAATGTTTCTGTCCGTGGCGGCTTGGTAATATAGTTCGCGATTGAAGGATTCAAAACCAGCCACCAAGACAATCTTGATGGTATCATCTCGAAACGACGAAGGAGATTCCCTTAAAGGTGCCGTTTTCGGTTCCATCAGCATATTCTCGGTATTTTCTATGGTAGCATATCTTTTTAATTGATCGCTGGTACGAGAATACACGTTGGATGAAGAGAACCCCATGTGTTGTGCCTTCTGAATTGCAATTGGAGTTTGCTGTGGTGGAAGAAAACCATGTGAGGGCTGATGTAGCATACCAAGTAGAATGCAGCCTAATATCGTCACGGCTCCGACTCTTTGATCAAGTTGCTTAATCATGGTTTTATTTCTTGGGTGCTTTGTTGTTTGTGTGTCTGTGTGTGTTCGTGTTGGTACTCTTGTGAGAAAAGATGATGATGAAAACGAATCCCTATGATCTTTTTACGATCTTGCAGCTGCCTTCTTCGACTTGTTTTTGTCATTCTTCACAACATTCTATTCTTGCATTCTAGTAGTCCTACCCCTAAAAAATATCAGAAGGGACTTGATTTCAGTCTTGCGTTCAATTCTCCAGAGCTACTGAACGTCCAAGTTTCTTGCTGAATCCCTGGTTGAAGCTTTCCGTTCTCCCGATCCAAAGAAAGATCGCCTTGATTTTGTATGCATACGTCAAGCACCTACACTGCACCCTGGTAACAGTCGTCTTGGCCGTCTGGTGTTGTTGCTCTTTGTTCTCAACATACATCGTCGCGTAAAATAATCAACTTTCTCGACAACACACACAAGAAGTCAATACATCATTATAATAGTATACGACCAAGTGCAGTACAAAATTGCTTATAGTTGTAGACAAAGATGCGTTCCTTTATCCTTCCCCTTTTGGTTGCTGCTGGCGCCTCTGCTTTTGCTCCTGCCCAGAACACTCATCAGCGCACTTCGGTTGCCTTGAATGCCGAAGAAATGTCTAGATCCATTCCTTTCTTGGTCAAGCCAGACAAACTTGATGGAACTATGGCCGGTGATATGGGATTCGATCCCATGAGATTGTACGTTTTGTTGTTGCTATTGTTGTTGCGATGTCAGGAAACCAACAAACTACTAGATATTATTGACTGCAGTAGTCTACTGTATTATTTGTAGCTGGTATTGCTTGCACCTGGAGAGATGTTTCTGTTGAACGTTACAGATGACGACGAAAGCATGCTAACACACTGTTATTTCATTTCTTCTCCTTTGTCCTTGATATCCATCCATGGTACCATAATTCTAAAATCTCAATTGAACGAATTACGTTAAATAATGACAAATGAATGAAACGAAACGATTCACAATCTCCGTTTTCTACTCTACTCTACTACTTATCATTCATTATCATACGTTATACGTACCACAGGTCCGATATCCAGACGGATTTGAAGTATGCTCGTTGGGCGGAATTGAAGCACGGACGCATCTGCATGCTTGCCATTGTTGGTATGGTCGTTCAACAATCGGGCATTCACTTTCCAGGAGATGCCTACACCAACACCGATGTCTTTGGTGCTCCCGCTACGGTTGGATGGGCTCCCAATCTTCAAATTTTCCTCGGTATGTCCCTCGTTGAGCTTGCCACCTTCAACAAGCACTACGGAGACGGAGAACCTGGTGACCTCGGATGGGTACCCAAAGGTTGGGACACCATGGATGAATCTACCAAGGCTAAACGCAGAGAACAAGAGATTGTACACAGCCGCCTTGCCATGATTGCCTTTACTGGTGCTACTGTCCAGACTCTGCTTTTCGATAAGCCACTTGTGGGTTTTTAAAACACAAAGAACACACACACACGAAAAATATAGTGCTATTTACTGTATTCCTTTACGAAAGGAAGAAAAAAAACAATCATTCTTGTTTCGTGTGCAATGATATTGTAATAGAGTTCTCTGTTGATACTGCGCGCGCACACACAACCTTTGTCATGCTTTTATGTGCCATTTCTCGTACCCAACTGCTGAAACGTCCGGTCTTGTTGTCGTCATTCATTCAATCTGAACAACAGGGAAGTACTCCGTACTATTATTAGTATGTTCCAACGTTTTTGCGGCGACACCACAGTTCATTCTTCATTATTAGTTGGCACTGAAGCTGCAAGAAGCTACTTGCTTTTTGCCCATGTAGCGCTATTTTGTATTCAAAGTGTACGAAAAATACGATAGTACTCTGCATCGGAACACTACTGTATAAGGTCATGGGCATCGAAAGTACAGTACAAAATTTAAATTGTTTAATAAAAATGCGACTTTAGGTAATGTTCAACCGAATGTGGCAGTGGGGACACCATCCGACCAATACTGTTGTTCCTTTTGGTTGGTCCAATGTGACCATGGGATCACTCAACGATTCTTCGCAACAATAATAATCGATGGGTTCCATACCAAATTCCAACACACCACCCTGACTGCAATTGGATGATGCATGTTTTTCACAAGCCAATTGCAATCGTTGTTTCAATTCCGACAAAGAAGATACACATCCGTACTGCTGCTGCTGCTGCTGCTGCTGCTGCTGTTGTTGCTGTTGTTGTTGTGGCCAACTCAAGTGAAACGTACATGCCTCGTTCAGACATAGGATACTCGTGTGATGCATATTGTGTATCGACGATGATCGGTACTGTAGCATGCCTTCGTGACACATTGGACATACGACCATGTCATCTGTTGTATGATTACTGTTGGTATTGTTTTGATGACTGGCATTTGTATTGGCGGTGGCATTCGTATTGGCGGCGGCGGCAGTCGCGGCAGCAGCGGCGGCTGCTGCTAAATTATCTTCCCAATTTTCAAAATCAGCAATTTGACGATCGACATCTTGTCGTTCCAGTTCTAAAATATCTTCCAACAATTCTTCTTCGGATCGTAACATTTCTTCTTCGACGTCCTGTAATAATTCGTACAATTCTTGTTCACTAATGACATATTCCGTGGAATCACTATCGTACTGGTAGCTGTTTTGTCGGATAAAACTTCTTCTTCGCTGTTGTTTTTGTTGTTGTTGTTCGGTAACGGGAAACCATTCCTCCATAGTATCTTCTGCGACAATTGTATCATCATCATCATATTTTCGAAAACGACTGTTGTTGTCGTCATTTCCTTTTCCTGCTCTTCCTACAGTATTTGGATCTTCCACAACTGCCACACCCTGTTGTCGAAGTGTTTGTTCGACTATACTTCGAATGGGATTATTAGTATTGTCATCATCATCATAGTCATCATCATCATCATCATATTGCTGTTGACTATGTTGATTATTATTATTATTATAAGGTGACGAATACTGTTGTTGCTGTTGCTGCTGCTGTTGTTGCTGCTGCTGCTGCTGCTGATGATGATGATGGTCGGATTTACTAGTAGAACCGTCCTCGCTCGAACCACGTCGTTTGCTCCAAATTAATTCTTTCCGATTCTCTCGTGCACGACGAAGACAAGCCTTTCTTAGACAATCTTTCCACTGATCATGAGATTGCTGTCGATGTCGTACAGTAGGAGTGACTCTCCGGTTCATCTCTCTGTCGTGCAAGGTTATATTAAAAAATTTAAAATATGACTATGGATTGTACTCGAATAAATACTGCTGCTACTAATAACAACAGTAGCGTAGACTACTACTAGCTACTAGTAGTGATTGTTGAGAATTTTTGATGAATGATGCTTTTGATTCTCAAAATAGATAGATGTAGGTCTAGTTATTAATGTGATTGCTGTGATAGTTTTTATTCATACTCCTACTAGTAGTAGTAGTAGTCTACTACCAGGTAGTACTAGTACACTCATTATTTTTTATTTTTTACTAGAGTAGACTACTACTTCATGCCTCGCACTTGTTTCTTGTTTTGAAAGGACTTGCTTGCTCGCTTGCTGCTCCCATCCTGCATTGTTCTTTTTGAGCGATCAACCTTAAGTAAACCCTAGTAAATCCTATTGCATCGCACACTTATTCCTCAATGGGGTATCCTTCGAAAAAGCTGATAACCCGTCACCTTTAGTATTTTTAAGTCAAGTATCTTTCATTAGACACCTCTACTTTCAAAATTTGATCGAGGAGGTAGACTATCCGATCTCCGATCTACTGGTCTCCTCCGACAAAACAAAAAGCAAAAAGCCATCATCAACAATCCTTCGCTTCTTGTGACAGCCTTCATAATACTGGTATTCCATTTTAACTACATCCAGCAAGAATATATTATTATTATTATTTATTATTACATCACTAGCTAGTCTACTACTACTATGTTGGAAATTGTGAGTTTGGCAACAACTGGAAATAATGGTGTCACTACTGCTGGTGCTATCATCCAACAAGCCTTGATGATTGGACGTGGTGGTGCAGTTCTGATGGCAGCCTCCACCGTTTCCACATTGGCTGCCAAACAAGTACAACAGCAACAAGAACAAGTAGTAGCAGTAGCAGTAGCAGTAGCAGCAGCAGCATTGCAAATTCGTGGTGGAGCTGCTGCTGCTGCCAAGAAGAATACGGCTGTCAAAAAACGTACTCCTATTGTTCATAAGAGAACGCCCGGTAAAAAAACACCCACAAAACGTCCCGTGACCAAACCTATCAAATCACAAAAGCTTCACCATCAGCAGCCATTGTTAAATCCCCGAGCCAAAGCAGTATTGTTCATGGCTGTTGCCATGTCTTTTCATTATCTCGGATACTCTCTCGCAAGACCTATTACCATTTCCTTGTTTACTTCCAAAGAATTGGGATACGGTGGAATCCCTGCAGCTTTCCCCTTTGCCATGGCTTTTGTTTCTCCCATGTCGTTGTGGTTGTTGTTATGGTACGGTCGGACTTTGGATGCGCTAGGACCAGGAGGAGCACTGTCTCGAAGTACCTTACTTTGTGCCATGGTTATGAGTATCAGTGCACTGGCCATTCGCTTCTTTGATTCTTCTGGTACAAAAGTATTGGGCATTGCAGCTGCTAAATTGGTTTCGGGGCCACTCTTCGTCTTTCGGGAATCGTACGTTCAGTTGTTGACGAGTCAGTACTGGTCCTTTATGGCATCGGCCATGACACCATCTCAAAGTGCTACATGGTTTGGTCCTATTGCAGGATTGACAAGCATTACGAGTGCTTTGGCAGGATTTGGTGTGTCGAGTATTATTGGAAAAATTGGCATTGCCTACGCTCTCATGGGAACGGGTCTCACTCTCCTGGCCAGTCTCGTGGCGAGTCGATTGGCTTACGGAGTTGCCGAAACTCACGGATTCAGTCCTGAAAATAAGCACGTTACCAGATCACCCTTGGTAAAAAAGAAGCACCACCAAGAAGGTGACGGCATGTTCTCAAAGGCGACCAAGCTCTTTCAGCGTGTTCCAATCCTTCGAAAACTGTTTATCGAAATCTTGGCCTCGCAAGGACTTGCAACTGTTCTCAATGTTGTCTTTGTGGCTCGCTTGCAAAGATCCATTCCCGATGATGCGGAACGCGCTGGGTGGGTTGGGAAATTCTTTTCGACCATAAACGTGATTACAATGATCTTGCAATTTGGTATCTTGCCTCCCATGTTAACCTTTTTGGAACCCAAAATCATGTGGCGTGTCGTTCCTCTGATTGCCTTGGTGTTCTCGGCATACCAAGCCATGCAAGAAGACCCTTCTTTGTATATTGTCAGTGCCACTCTATTGGTAATGAAAGTATTGGAATATTCTGCTCGACGCATGTTGGACGAGATGGTCTTTGTCCCATTAGACTTTGAGAGTCGATTTGTCGGCAAGGAAGTGATTGGGGTCTTTGGATACAGATTTGGAAAATCACTCATGTCTCTGGGTTTGTCGGGGTTGACAGCCATTTTTGGAAACTTTGGTATCCAAGAATATTCTATTTTGAGTGCTCTTGTCAATCTTGGTTGGTGGAAATCGGCTTGGAGTTTGAGCAATGACGTTCCGACACGAAAAGAAGCACAAGAAATGTATAACATCGAAAATAAAGTACGAGGAGGACGACCTATTTTGAAGAAGCAATCTAAATAATGTCGAAGGAACAAGAAAAAGGAAAAGATAAGTGACGCTCGAATACCCAAGCTCCGCGTGAAGGAACCAATAAGATACGTGACTGCAGTCTACGTGGATGTTAAACTTTAACCAAAGCAGTATATTGAAAAACACATGAGCAGCGAAAATTTAAGAGAAATATAGAATACATGCTACTACCGGTACTATTCTCGTGTTATTTCCATGAAATGGACGATGAAAAAAGAATAAAAATATGATGCGAAGTGCCTTCCTCGGTGGTGTTCCAGTAATTATTTCATTGCTCTCATTGCTGGAGAAAATTCCTTTGTGTACCATATTAAATCAAACAAAATAATGATGATTTGCAGGCGCAGTAATATATATTTCAGATGAGCCTCCATCTCAAAATCACTCATCATCTCTGTAGCAAGCCTCGGCATGAAATTCTTTGTAAGGCAGACAGACGGGTTGCTTTTTTATTTTTCTCTACACAAGTACCATCGTAGAAATCCTACCAAGCAAATCCTTTTTAACTTCCCTCCAACAGCGTCTGACAGTCTGTCCACGCTCTTGCTTTCAAGCCGTCTTCTCTCGTCTTTTTTCAATCAAGTCGTCATTTATTCATTATTATTCATTCTCTTCTCAACAAACACACACAAAACACACACACACACACACACACACACACTGCAGTGTCTATAAACATTCTCTTTCGAATACTTAAACGTTGAAACGATCATGGAAGACTCTACGAGCTCCCGCAAGCGCAAGGTAGGAGTCCGGTCTTCATTGGTGGTTGATAACAACAATGACAACAACACCAGCTGTAGCAATGATGCTTCTGTTCCATCCAATCCAGATAGTATTCAATCTCCCTCTACGATCGAGTCATTATTGGCCGTACCTTTGAATGTTATCTTTCGTGAAATTCCCAGTAGCAATAAAGTCAGTCCAACGAAAGGTAGTACTACTAGTAAACAAGGAGGCAAACCCCTTTTGACACGAGCAGAAGCTAAATGTTTGCTGCAAGTTACCATGCTGGCCCAAGAAATGGATTGTTTGGTACAAACTTCTACCGAAATTTTGAGTCAACGAAAATGGTGTCGCTCATTTGGTCAAAAGTTATTGCAGCAACAACACCAAACAAACGTCGATCACGGCACAACAACAACTTGCTGCAATCCCTTTTTGCGACCTCTGTTACCTATTTTAATATTGCAGGGAAGTTGGATGACGAGTACTGCTCTAGAAAAAATTCAAGATCAGTTGTCTCGTATATTGGTACGTCTGTCACAGTGTCGTCAATCGCTCCGTCAATTTTCGGAACAAAATTGGACCCTGAGTGAAAGTTTGCTAGAAGCTTTGGATAATGGCAGCGGCAGTGGTGGTAACAATGAATCGCAAGAAGAAAAAATAATGGATTGGATGGAATCGAGTCAACTACTATTATTACCCGAAAATACGGAATTACCAAAGGGAGCTGTATTGGCTCGAGAAAAACGACGTTTATCGGATTTACAAGAAGAAGTTTGTAGTCGCATCGATTCTCTTTTGGGACAAGCTGATGCTTGTTCTTCTTCTGTGGACGAGAACACGGAATGTAGTCAAAGTCAGAACAGTCAATCTCAGCGAGATGCCGAAGACGAGATCAAAAAAGATGAAATCAGTACTAATGGTACCATGACCATGGTAGATATTTGCGCTCGATTGTGGAATCTTTCGGATTCTTCTTTTCACAGTGCAACTATAGCAGCTACTGCTGCAGCTGCAGCTGTAGACAAGAATGATGCGCAGAGCAAATCTTCGAGTCAAAAGAATTCTTCGCAGTCTCAATCACAGCAGCAGCAGCAGCAGCAGCAAAAAGTGGCTCTTTTTAGTTACCCCGAAACGATTCAAGGTCTGGATCAAAGAATGCAAAAGCAGCAGCAACAACAACAAAATCCAGAAGAATCTATGACTATGGATGCCTTGGATAATCAGAGTAAGCCACAAGGCATTCCCGGTTCGTCAGCCGAATTACCAGATGACTTGATTGAAGAAAGTGATGATGACGATGTTGATGACGATGACGATGATGATGACAGAGTCGGAAAGGACGATCACATGCAAGTCGAAGACAAAGTGGAATCAGCAGATTCGCAACGATCTGTGATTTCTAATAATTCCAACGAGCTTCATCAACAACAAAACGATACGACAGAAGAAAGCAACACCGAAGATGGTCAGCGAGAGCTTCCCGCGCGCCTAGGTGCTCCGCCAACCCATTCGCAAGCGAATACCTTGCTCTCCTTTGCCTTTCAGCACTAAAGTTTTTGTTTACTTCCGTTGGATAAGAGACTTAATTACATACTCATGTAGAGGCTTATGTCAAAACAAATTTATAATATTACCAGGTCATGGAAATGTCAACAGTTACGTTATGTAGCATGTCTCGTGCATGTTTTAGCGTCCAGCGCCCACCAGCCCGATGATGGCGTCACTGAGATGCCGTCATCTAATATTATTTTTACGGAGTCTCATATGAGGTATACATGCGCTAGTCCATTTATGTCAAGGCTGGGTTCCGTTGCTTCTCGTTTCCTTCAAATGCGCTTCTCAAATCCAGCCATGCAGATTCTCGTCCACCTCCCATAGCAAACCCTTCCTCTCTTCAGGATCAAGATCATTCATCGTTACAGATCTGGCCGACTCTTGCTGCGCGATTTCTGCTACAGGATTGTTGTTTTGGTTGCTAATATTATAATCTGTCTCGTCAGGCGATTCTTCGCTATTTCTTTGCTTCTCTTCGCGACCGCATGAACTTTCTAACAAATAGCGACCCTTCTGCACTCGATCTAGTAGATCTGGGTATCGTTTCATCATATCTACAACAAGGGCACAAGCACGGTTCTGGGCAACCTCGCATGACGAGTCTAGGACAGAAACAACGTTGATACCAAGGCACTCGATGAAACCGACGTACATGCCTTGTCCTTCAGTACTAGCCTTCCCCCATTCCTTCCCGAGCCAGACACAGGTGGTGGGTTGCTGCGTTGCAAAGTCTTCTTCGCGAGCGACCTTGACGGTAAGCAAGCTGCCGGCGATTTCTAGCATCTCCTTCTTGGGGTGCATCATCATCAGATTCTTGTCTTCGGCGTACAACTTTTCTAATACCTGAAAAAGAGGAGACAAAATATGGCCGACTGCTTGCATACCAAAAGCAAATCCGCTGTCCATGTACACTGCACCGATCACAGACTCGACAACATCTGCAGCTGTCTTGGGAGGGTTGGTGCTCCACAAACCTCGTTGTAGTTCCCGAGCACGCCGCTCATAATTCTCAATGCGCCCTGGTAGCGTTTGATCACAGTGATCCAAATGCTTTAGGAGGCCGTGTCGAATGGCGATGTAGGCCAGTGTCTCGTTCGAAACAAGTGAGGCCTCGATTGCTACCATTTGGCCTACTTCCATCTCCGGAAAGGTGGTGTAAATCCATTCACGAGCTTTGAGACAAAGTAGAGCATCACCTATCCATTCTAAACGTTGGTACGAAGGAGTGGCAGGATTCACGGCAGTGGGATGTGTAAATGCCTCTTGTACGAGATCCTGACGATGAAAGTTTTTGTGCCCCGTAAGGGCTCTTGCAGCTGCCAACTTTCCAGGGCTGACCGAAAGTTGGCGTTCCATGGGAGCATTCAACTCCTTATTTCTTGCCAGCGTTACTTGCAATTCATCTGCAGCAAGAGTGGCTTTGTCATAACCACTAGTCAGATACACCAAGCCCAAAAGAGACTCGATTACATCAGCAAAAGTCTTCTGTGATACACTTTCCATTTCAACAGCTCCTTCGCCGTCATCTAACCCGGCAGTCGAAGGCGTGTAAAGTTCCAAGCTGGAGGGAGCCCATTGCCCTCGACCCAATGGTGCCGTTATAACAAATTGGTCGATCTTCAAATCCTGACAGACAGCAGCGAGTCGGTCATTACAGCCCATCACACTACGCAAAGTCGAAAGATCACCTTCATGTAGGAAGTGAATCCACTCAGAAAAATCTGTCGAGTACAATAAACTGTCTGTCTGAACCATTTTGAGGACCGCGTCTCCTAGCCATTCGAGCTTTTCATAGGAATGTTCCTCACAGCAACTTTTCGCCGTCAGGGCCTGCGCGACTTTCTCCGGCGACAGCGACGACAATGAGGCCGCAAGATGTGGCATGTACGTCTCGGCATGTCGCAAAAAGGAATCCACAGTTAAATACGGTTGCATATGGTACATAAACTGCGGGAGGAAGGTACCTGCATTGGGAACGAAACATTGACATGAGTGACAATTGAGGAAATAGTCAAAAAACAGACAGCGAAGACTTTAAACTTACTCAACAATAGCATGTTTGGGTCCGCCATAGGGACTTCTAAGCAGGCGTCCTTGGGGAGCTTGAGAGATCTGAGTTCCTCGAAAACCTCGTATTTTTCTGAGTGCTTGCAAGGGGCGGAATTCTGTGGCTGAAAATTGCAATCATCTTCGTCCCCAGCTGCGTCGGCCTTGTTGAATGGAAGAGTCCATAGTCGCTGTGCATCCAGGAGTGGACTGTCTTTATTGACAGGATAGTTTCTGAACTTTGCAAAGTAGTCGTGATACGTCTTGACACCCTCCAGCTGAACATTGGGGAATGGAGCGTCGCAAGTTTCACCCGAGGGCCCATAAACAACGTAGATGAAATGCCGGTCATACAAGGGAGAATACAATCTCGGAGCCGGTAGATCTTCGCAATCAGAGTCATTTCTTACTGCCTCGATTCGCTCGGCTTTGCTACGCTTGGATTCGGCAAACAATTTCGCCATTTGGGTAAAATTCAGCTCGCCGCTTTCGCCCAGGGCACAAACAAAGGTATGATGTACCAAGCTGGAAAGCTCACATAGATCTTTCGAGCGAAAGAAGACTCTCTTCGAGCGTCGTCTCCATCTTGCACCAAACAGTGCCTCGGTGAAGCGAGAAATGATCTGGAAATTCATCTCGCTTATTTCGACAGGGACGATTTCCCCAAGGCAACACTCCACCGTCCCAAATCCTTGATGCAGAACTTTCATAGAAGGAATGTCGGGTAGTATTTTGGTTGACATGATTGCCAAGGACTGTCCTTTTCCATTGAGAATATTGTGAAGCTTCTTGATTTTGTCGTTTTTTTGCTTAATAGGATATACAAAGAAAGTTCGCGTCGTTTCTCCCAAGCCGCCAGTATTGCTGAGAAAACGAACAGATATTTTGAGTTTATTCAAGATAACTTTGCAGAGCATCCTCTCGTGGAGATCAGATCTTGTGAGAGGAAGGAGCCGATCGTTTAACAATCCGGCTCGATGGAGTCGAACGCAGGCCATCAGAGCCAAAATTTGGATTTTCTCTTTCTTGGAAACATCGGCGTATTCCTTTGGCAACGAAATCTTGCGAAGGTCTGGAGGAATGTGCGAAGGCAGTGTCAATTCTCCTTGCACCGCCGAATAGGTGGGTAGATAGGCCAAGAATGAAGACTTTGAGGTACGGCAAATGGGGTCTACAGGAAGGGACGAAATGTACCTGTTGACCAAAGACTTGGCAGTTGTCAATTCCACAATACCGGAGTTTGTTCTGTAAATACCTTCCGCGACCGCTCGCATTTCGTCGCAGTCAAATTCTGCTGCCGGCAACTTCGGTTTGTGTTCCCTCACTTGTTCAATGACTGACGAAAGTGACGACCGACAAGCAAGAAGACGGTTTACTCGCTGAATTATTCCTTGAGCAGCCTCCAAAGAGAGCTGCGATTTTACCGTCAGAGTATCCTTGAATACAAAGAACCTGGCATATTTTTGACGGGCCCGACCTTTCATTTGAATGTATCCTTTCGTACTCTGAAGGCTATCAAAAGCCACCACGCAGCTGCACGCCTGCACATCGACACCCTCCTCAATAATCGAGGTCGCAATCAAAACATTGATTTCTCCGCGGCGCAATTGGCCCAAAACGTCTCGAACCTTTTCCTCGGAATGTAGCCAATTCTTTCTTAAGTGATATTCCTCTTCGCTGTCCAGACGTCTCGGCCGACGAGCAATGTTAAGTGACATGAAGATCCGAGTCGGATGCCGGACTAGAGAGCGGCACCGGATCGAATTCAAATTTCGTCGTCTTGCCCGAGTTGTTTTTCCACAGATGCTTTCCTCTTTGAGATCAGCGTCTTTAGACGGGGACAAATCAATTTCTTCGTCGGTGGACTCATCTACATCATTGAACTGATCATGAGGAGCAGAAAGCTCTTGAGCGGTAAATAAGGACTCAAAATTCTCGTGAACGGACGAATCAGCGTCCATATCTTCTGCGAATTGGTCAGGCTTTGCACGGTTTTGGTTGTCAACCGCCCCCTCCCGGACGTTTGCGAGATATCCTTGTAGCAGTTTTTCATCGTCGTCGTCGTCGTCATCCGCGTCATGATACTTTGATGCCATCGAAGCAGCAGCATTACTTCCAACAGCATGCCTTCCGATAGATACAGTGTTGCTGCTCGCGTCCACAAATGGGCTACTAAAACTGTTCCGTTCGGACTGTAATACTGAAAGCAGACCACTATCATTCGAATACATCTTGCGAGTTTCTGAGGCTCGGTTCCAGTTGTTCTTATCAAGTTCCTCTTGGCGGAATTGGAAAAAATTGTGCAAAGCAAGAGCAGTGACACGACATTGTACAAAGACGACGCAAGACGACTTTAGCGCATCTCCACTATTGCTTTCAATCTGATCCTCCAACAGTTCTTCGAGAGCCAACAATTTGTCGGATCGACCACCGAGAGGACAGTTTCGAGAGAGATAGTCTCCAAAAGCAGCCAATTGCTTCAAGTATTCAATGAATAACTGAAACTCTTCATTGGTTTCATCGCAAAAGGAATTTCGGGAGAGCTCTCGCACCAAGGTTAGGCAGTAGATTGCAAGAACTAGAGGCCCCAGATCCTGGTACAGTCGCAAGAGCTGCTGGGACTCCTTCTTGCGGCTATCGTGAACTGGAAGGTCACCAATTCGTGGCAGCGGTCTTTTTGGTTTGTACACTTGGTAAACTACATCCCTTTCTTCTGCAGAAGACGTCATTTCCGCATGCATCTTCCCCTTGGTTACATCATCCTTATCTTGCATAATGATTGATACAACCTTGGCATTCAAATTGGTTTCGAGTTGGTCCAGCATTTGTTCAATTTCCAATTCGTTATGCTTAGGTTTGACACGTACCAACGGTGAGGCCGTTAGTCCCAGAATATGGGGACGCTCATTCGTTGGCAGTGGATGATAAAAACGTCTCATCAATTTGTTGCAGTCATGAGATCCAGCGGCGTAGTGACATTCGTCAATAACAATCAAGTTAATCTTTTGCAAAGAAAACATGTCACCATAATGTGCCAGTAAATCGTAGAACTGTTATTTTTTTGCAGTCGCGCGGATTGAACAAAGTGTTTCAGCATATACGCATGGATCCATAGAATTCAAACAGTTACACATAGGTGGCATGATATATATATATCATGATAGTATCATCATGTACGTACCGATCCGTGTGTTGCAACAATAATATTCTTCTCCAACAAGGCTGCCCTTGCTTTGGATGATGTAGCTATATTGTTGTAGGCAACTCCGACCGAGTAGGGCAGATTGGCTTTCATGACATGACTCTGTTGCTGTGCCAGTGCAACGCTTGGTACCAAAAATAATGTTTGCTGTCCTCGATGAAACGCAGTAGACCTAGTTCTACTACTGCTACTACTAGTAGTGCTAGTAGTGTCTGTTTCGGTCGTTGTCATACTTTTTTCTGCAAAATGTCGAATAACCATCAGTGCTACCATTGTTTTTCCTCGACCGGTTCCCAGGTGAACAATAGTATTTCGTTGAACAGCAATCTCGTACAGTCGTTGTTGATAATCTCTGGGTGTACCACAAATTTTGGCCTGAGCGATAGCTTTTTCTAATGAAGATTGTTCGGTTCGTTGTTGTCGATTGTTGTGCTGATGACAAGAACGTTTCTGTTTCCATTCTTCTTTGCAGATTCGATATTGGTATCCACCATTTTGTTCCGATGATGGTTCTACCGGTACTAATAATAAACGATCCACGGATTGCATCAACTGATTACGCAATCGTTCCTGGATCGATTCCAATTCTTCGGGTTGGTAGGCCTTGCACGATAAGAGCAATTCATCCGAGGCCAAAGAAGAAGCCATCCTGCTGATATCATTATTATTATGATTATCATCCTGATCCATTTCCATAGTGCTGCTGCTATTGTTGTTGTTGCTGTTGCTGTTGCTGCTGCTGCCGCTGCCGCTGCTGCTCTTTTCGTCGCCGTAATCGTCAAGATTCATTTCAGTATCCTCCACATCATGACGATGATGGAGATGATTATTATTATTGTTGTTGTTGTTGTTCTGGATAGTTTTGATATGCAGCTCCATAGTACTACTAAGGTTACGGCTGCTACTGCTGCTGCTGCTGCTGCTGCTGCTGCTGCTGCTGCTAAGTACGTTGTCGTTATTTTCCTGATTGTTGATGGACAGTGAAACCATTTGTTCCTCAACAGGATCAACGACGATTAAGGACTTTAGTAAGTCATGTCTGTTGTCCTTGATGTTCTTCTCATCATCATCATCATCAGCTTGTTGTTGTTGTTGCAATTCATTGACATGGAAAGTTTCGTTGTTCGTAGAATTTGTACCATCTTTCATCCTTATTATTGTTTCATCATCATCATCATTATCATCATTATCATCAACCCGAGAAATGAATGGACCCTGTTCTTCGCATTCATTTTTAGGATCTATACGAGTCGTATTCGTAGTAGTTGTATTCGTAGTAGTTGTATTAGCAGTAGTTGTATTAGCAGCGGCAGTAGTAACGACTGTAACTCCATCAGCATGATGTTTGCTACGTTTGGTTGGACATGGTGAAGATGTTTGTACAGATGTTGTTGCCGTCGTCAAGAAGGAGGAGGAGGAAGGTGAAGGACTTGGTTTTCTACTACTAGAAGTAGAAGGATCTTCCGTTGTACTTCCTCGGCGTTTTTGTGGAACAAAGGACATTCTATTATTGTTCATAATAATATCTGGACAAAGCGACGCGTCGGATGGACTATCAATTCAGCGAGAGAGTGCGAGTGTGTATGTGTGTAAGTGTGTGATAGATCAGCTCAGTGCTCAGTTCACCCTCAGCTCAGCCGAGAAGAAAGAAAGAAAACGCTTGAATCAATGACAATCAATCAATCAATCAATCAATCAATCCATCCATCGAGCACGAAACAAGGAAATGCTGTCTCGCTTGTGTTATGCTTCTTGATAATATTATAATATTATTATGATGATATTGTTGGATGGACCATAGTTTCTTGCTGCTTGTTCTTCATGTGGGAATCAAATAATAATACCTGGTAATAGAAAATATAAACTACCGTACTAGTAGCTAGAGTAGTCTACGGTAGTAGCCATGTGTTGTTGTGTGTTGTATGTTGTGTCCTCTGGTGTAGCTACTCTGTACCATAGTACACTATAAAATTAATATTCTCGTGATGATGATGTGTTGTCACCAATCGAGGGATATCCCTACCCCGGGATTTCCAAAACTGCCCCGGGATAGGGAAAAACACATTCCCGGGGTTGTTTTTGGAAGTAGCATTTGTTGGGCTTAAGTAA
>Ga0100391_1000328_pt1 | contig 56087 bp, 28 predicted proteins | sample CryGeymeta201515_FD_81541 | JGI IMG/M metagenome (GOLD analysis project Ga0100391, IMG submission 81541) | Groundwater microbial communities from Crystal Geyser aquifers in Utah, USA - Crystal Geyser metaG 2015-15 | ecosystem: Environmental > Aquatic > Deep subsurface > Groundwater | place: USA...
GCAATGGCAGTTTGAGCGAGCCACTCGCTAAAAGACTTATGGATCGCTCATAATGTGGAACAGGTTCATTTTACCAAAACTAGGTTCACAATTTAACATAAAATAATAATATTTACCCCTTAGTTGGAGGAAAATATATTCGAGTAGAACAATCTATTTTTTGACCTTTTGAATCCAAGGGAGTATGACGACGAATACTTATGTTATGACATTTATTTTAGAAACCGCGACGCGAAGAGGTTGTGCATAGAATCTCAGATTCGCTGTGTTCAATCCTAGTTACTGTAATTTTTCTGTATTATTTTACCACGTGCAGTATTATACAATACACCGAGTTCACGAGTTATTATTCGGTCATTTTGATTAGACTGGACGATCCAATAAGACGTGTTACTTTGGTCAAATCAAATTTTGTCTGCTCGTCAAAATCTTCGAGAATTTTTTTGACTACTAGACTATCTACATAATAATCGCTAATACACGCATCTACGGTATAATAAGTCTAGTAGAGTCTAGTGAATCCTGCGAAGTCATGACTGTACCGCACCGGTTTTTTGCCAACCCTACCTTCATGGCACCATTAGCTTCATAGAAACAAATGTCTGTACTACAATATATTTTCATATAGTCGATGATTTAAAATTTAAAATCAACTTCTATACTGTTTTTAGTCAATCCGAGGAACATCATCAGAATTATCAGGTGCGCCGTTATTAGTACCATTTCCATTCGGTGGTTGCATCTGTCCCAGCATAGCCATGATTTGTGGCATCAAGGCTTGGATCTGTGACATGTCAACGTTATTACTGGGATCCATGCGCTCGACAGCTTCATCGCGAGCAGCGCTGCGACCGTATTCGTTGGCCGCCGCTCCGGTTCGTTTGACTTTTTCCAACGCAACGCGAAAATCTTCTCGGCTCACCGGCCGTGCCACGGGTACTTCTTCGTAGTCTAGAGTCTTTTTATTGAAAATCCTTCTCTTCTTGTTGTTGGTGCCTTTTCCCTTTTTGTTGTTGTTATTCTTATTCTTTGGTTTCGTTAACGGTTTTTCTCCCATGACGGCACGTCTTGATTCCTCCGCTACAATTTCACGAATAGGTTCCATCGCTGCTGCTTTGCAGAGTTCCTTCAAATCACTTCCCGAATAACCTTGCGTATAGGTTTGGGCCAACTGCGGCAAAAAGGCCTCGGCGGCATTATCCACGGGCTGGTCCTGTAAAAAGACGCGCAAAATTTGTTCTCGTCCTTTGGCATCCGGGAGTGGCACTTGAAAGGATCGAGGCATGCGCCGAAGAATGGCAGAATCGATGAGCTGGGGACGATTGGTAGCTCCCAAAACCAGGACGGGCGCAGCATCACGATTGGTCGAGATACCATCCCAGAGTGTCAAGAATTCCGCCTTGAGCGATTCCATGGATTTACTGGCCGATGGATCGACGGTGCTGCTCAAAAAGGTATCGAGCTCATCAATAAAAATAATGGAAGGTGCTAATTTCTCCGCCAAACTGAATGTGGCAGCCACGAGCTTGTTGGATTCGCCCACCCATTTGTTCAGAATTCTGGACAACTTAATGGGGATGAAAATAGCTTCGCTTTCCTTGGCAATGGCTTTGGCCAACAAGGTTTTTCCACAACCGGGCTTGCCAAACAAGAGAATTCCAGACGTTTGCGAGACCAGTTTGGATGATCCTGTAAACAGCTCGGGTCGCGTCAGTGGCAACACTGCTAGTTCCCAAATTTCTTGTTTGAGATTGTCGAGTCCTCCAATATCGGAAAATGATTCTCGCATATCGGCAGGATCGATAATGTCTTCGGCAATGTGAGATTCGTGCGCATCCAAAACAATTCCACCCGATGGCACATCCCGACCACGTCGGCGCATCATTTCGGTAAGTCGTTTGACCGAGTTTTTGCTAACTTGATCAATATCGGTGGCACTGCCATTCATACCTCCTCCTGGATTTCCTGTCAACATTTTGGCAATGTTCCAAGCACCGACACCCAACGTGTAGACCACGAAGGAAGCCGCAACAGCAATGACAGCTTCGATGAAGGCTTCGGTGGCCAAAGACGATACATCTTTTTCCTTTTGACTCTGTGTCGACGTAATACTGCTAGCATTAGTGCTGTAAGGGACACTCTTACCACCTCCACCACCACCACCACTGCTGCTGCTACTGCCACCACCACCTCCTCCAGTACTTAACAAGTTGCTATCTCGACGTCCGAGACTTTCATAACCGTTGCTGCCACCATTGTTACTGTTGATGGAAGCGTCCCGGTGCAGGACGGAAACAGATTTCCAAAGGCCATGAGCTACCGAGTTCCAGGCCGCAGAGAATGACATAGTTACAAGTTACAATAATAATATATTATAGTTATTGTGTGGAGAATGAAATTGTGGTAATATTATTATTGTTATCTACCAGGTAATAGTGTAGTGTGTAGAGCAGTAGATGGTGGTGCGCTCTCGAACGCACGACAGAAGAAAGGAATAGAAAGACAAGGAACTCATCATCCAACATCCAAACTCATCCTGCACCTTTTACAATAGAATAGATGCAATTTTTAGTTCAGTTAGTTGTGCCTTGTGGCCTCTCATTCCGAAAGAAAAATTCAATAAACAACTGTGCGTCTAACAAGCTAGTCTTTAGTTCGACCTGCTACCTGGCAGTAGTCTAGTAGTAGTACCATACTAGCTACGAGACTGGTAGTAGACTAGTACTGTACTACAGCACTAGTACTACTACTAGTAGTAGTAGTAGGTAAAGAAGTGGTTGTACCATCTCTCTACTACTACTACTACTACTACTAGCTAGTAGTAGCTACTAGTACGAACTAATATCTGGTACACTGGTAGCTGGTAGTACCAGACTAGTGATAGTAGTACTACTGTACTAGGTAGTAGACTAGTGATGATGTGAATCGAAAGAGTCCTATAAAATAAATGGGCTTCGATTCTACGACCAGAGCATTACAGTAGTTTCCTTGATCGTCTATGACGTTAATAAGTAGATTGTACTATCAGTCGCACTGGTATTAAAAACAACGAAATGTCCTAATATGCCATTTACTGCGACAAAGAATAGATGGTTCATGTCGCAGACCAGCCACCACAGTGTGATATGTACACTCAAATTAGAGAGTCAAACTTCAAAAAGCTGATGCACCTAGTAGTAGTCTAGTACCATACCAGGTACCAGGTACAGTACTAGGTAGTACGGTACCCAACTAAAAATACAATTTTTAGTTACTTTTGAGGAGCACTCATAATTTTGGGTTCACCTCGAAGTATCTTTTCTACCCATACTTCACCTTTAAAAAAAAAATTCATCCATCAATCACCATGGGCTTTTCAGATCTTGACTACGGTACCGTTGTCGATGTTCTCTCCAGCTGGGAGATTATGCGCCGAAAACCCGATTATGCACTCACGGGAGGTACTTTGCTTTTTTCACAGTAAGTCCAGTGTCCACCAGTCCGACCAACAAAATTAATGAAAATTGTAAAAAATTTAAGTGATCCAGCCGCCTTGGAGGGTGTGGTCCGGTTGTGATCAACTCTGTCACCCTTCGGGGTGCCAATGGTAACCTTGGCGCCCTGTGGGCGCCATAGTTGTGATCCCCGTTAAGTTAATTAGACGTTCAATTTTTTTAAGTGATCCATCAGTAACGTGGGATTCATCCCTCTCACACACGCACGTCCTCGTTTCCTCCCGTATTATGAATTCTGACAGTCTGTTTGAAAAGCATCCAGGAAGTAAAATCTTTTTTGGTTTTCCTAAAGACATGGATGCCTCTTGCGATGCCTTGAGAAAGAGTCAACGATTTGCCAGACACGCTTCCTTCATGATTGAAATGCTGGACAAGAGCCTGAATTTACTGGGCCCTGATGCGGAATTGTTGGCAGATATTATGGCTGAGTTGGGACAAAAACATGTCGCCATGGGAATTACGGACCCTTCTTACTATACTGCCATGGGAGAATCGTTATTGTTAATGATGCAAGAGCAAATTGGCGAGGAATTCACACCGGAGGTTGAACATTCATGGACAGAAGTCTATGGTGAACTTGCTGGTGCCATGACGCGCGAAATTGGAAATTCTGCTACAAAGTGAATGATGAACAAAACAACATTGCAACCAGCCGCATCATAGCATAAAATCAAAGTTTACGTGCACTTCATTAACAACATCATCAGGGCACGATATCTGCATAGTAGCTGCAAAATTAAAGGAATGCGCCTTCCGAACGTTTTCGACCGTAGATAGTTTTTGACTGGGTTACCTGGTAAAGGAGAGGGTCAAACTCCCGAAGAGGAAACATGGTAGTAGTAGTACTAGTAGTTGCTAATTGAGCGGGCCGAACTCCGAGACAATCATGCGAACCAATCTTTGACGGGATTATTCAATCGATACTCTTTATTTACTGATGCTACCTAGTACTGGTACCAGTAGAAAACAGGAGTCATCGAAGAATGATGGACAACATCAACGGCAAAAAAGAATCGTCATTTTTAAGACCAGGAAGACTCAACGGTTTTAAAAAAGAAACCAACAATAAGTATAGATTGATGTTCAAATTAATTGAAAACGAGTAATGACTGATTGCGTTCGTATTGGTGCAGATTACCTGGTATCTGGGTACCTGGTATCGTAAGACTTGATGGTAATATCTGAAGGCTCAGAAGAAGGTAGCGGTAGAAAAATCAATCGATCGTTGTATTATGGACATTTATTTCCGCCCCGTGCAAACAAACTTTCATAATTCCAATTTTTGACATCAGTTTCTTTTCCTTACTGGTACCGCTACTAATCCTAGGCAGTACTAGTCTACTAGCAGTACACAATTGTTTCCACAAATTCAAATCAATTGATTACGGTACGAAATTATCAAAATATTCAAAGAAACAACATGGCCGGCACTCACCTCGAAATGGACTACTCTATCATTTGCAATGTTATCGAAAGCTGGGAAGATTTAAGACGCATTCCTGATTACGATGTTGTTGCAGGCACGACACTGTTCGGACATTTGTTCGAAAAGTATCCCAACGCCAAGCTGCTGTTCGGCTTTCCCATTGATATGGACCCATCTTGCGAGACTCTACAAAAAAGTAGACGCTTCATAAATCATGCCAAGTACATGATCGAAATGTTGGATCGCAGTGTTGGCCTGCTGGGTCCCGACGGGGAATTACTGGCTGAAATTTTGTTCGAGCGTAAGCCCCAAAGTGAATGAATAGAAGATTGCTGCCAATTTTATTATCATAGCGCTCACACAATTTCAATTCAACTGTAATACTCATGATTTCACAGTGGGAAAGAAACATGTCGCCATTGGTGTCCCCATCGACTCATTTCCTGTCATGGGAGAGAGCCTGATAGAAACTCTGCGCGAAAACCTTGGAAAAAGATTTACCCCTGAGATTGAGAGGTCTTGGTGGATAGTTTACAACGCATTATCTGCAGAAATAGTTGAGGCTATGAAGGCGGAAAAATAAGCATGGCTTCATGTAGCATTGAGCATCATCTAGAAAACGAAGTTGAGAAGAGAAAAAACCTCATTCAGAAGTTTGAACAAGAGGACATTCATAAATAATACCTAAAAATATGCTAACGCCGTTAATTTCATCTAATACATGACGCTGAACAAGAGCACATTCAAAACTACACAAAAATATGCCAATGCCGTTTATCTAATACATGATGCTGCAGACTACAGCCATATCGAACAACTTTTCGAAAAATGAATGGGGATTATAACAGCAGCCGAAAGCCAGAGCTAGACCCGAAAGCCAGAGCTAGACCACTACTAGACTAGTCTAGAGTAGTAGATTATTATTACGTCTTCTTATACTCGTTCGCAATCCAGTAAAAGTAGACTAGTCTACTACCAGGTAGCAACTACTTCACCGACTGCCTACTACCAGCTAGTACTGTACTAGTAGAGAAGCTAGTACTCCTAGCTAGTATCAGAGCTACTACTACTCTACTACTACTACTACTACTCTAGCTAGCTAGAGAGTAGTATTTAGTACTCCTCTAGCTAGGAGGAGGAGAAGTAGAGTACTACTGTAGCTCCTAGCTACTGCTATTACTACTACTAGCAGTGCGTAGTACTGTATTCTATTCTCGATTGTAGGAACTTGGCGTCTGCCTTTGCATTAAGAACGTGGCGTCTGTCCCTCGACAAAGAACTTGGCTTCTGTCAATGTTCAGGAATGTTGCTTTTGTCGATATTTCAAGAACGTGGCGTCTGTCAGTGCTCCGAGAACGTGGCATATGTCATATCCCTTGATACCGGGTACCAGTAATTTTATTGCTCGGAGAACGTTGCATTCCTTCTTCTTCTGATGTCAAGATCGCATTCGACTCGTAAATCCAAAACTGCACAAATCAAAGCGTAATAATTGAGCTCACAAATTAAAACACAAGTAAAGAATTGCATCACTATGCCAGAGTTTGCCCAAAATTTATCTATTGAAGCAGTCTTTACCTCCATTGCCGCTGGCGTCGCGGCCTATTTGGTATGGACTCATTTCCGCACGTCCACAGACAAAAAGCCAAAAGCACCAGCTCTTCCCACCAGTCTTTCTCCCGAGAGTATTGCCGTTGTAAAAGCGACAGCTCCAGTGGTGGCAGAACATGCCCTTGAGATTACTAGTCTCTTCTATAAAACAATGTTTGCAAACAGACCCGAAGTGCTTCACTATTTCAACAAGGCGCACCAAGTAAACCAGGCCCAGCCTAAGGCCCTGGCGGATTCTGTCATTGCTTATGCCACGCACATTGAAGAACTGGACAAGCTTGGGCCACTGGTACAAAAGATTGCTGAGCGTCATGTGGCTCTGGCCATTCTTCCCGAGCATTACTTCATTGTCCATGATAATCTCATGAAGGCGATTGGAGAAGTCTTGGGATCTGCGGTCACCCCCGAGATTGCCGCAGGGTGGAGTGAAGCTGTTTTGTTCTTGGCCTATGTCTGCATTACCGCTGAAGAGAAGCTTTATCAAGAAAAGGAATCCAAAAAAGGAGGTTGGCGATACGAGAAGGAGTTTGTAGTTCATTCAAAAAAGAGTGTGGCTGAGGACACTGTTCAGTTTCAATTCAAGATGGGGGATGCCGATGCAGACAAAGCGCCATCTTTCGACTTTGTGGCTGGCCAGTACTTGACGGTTCGCGTGCCTGCCCTCGGTGACCTCGTAGCACCCCGTCATTACACTGTGACGTGCCAGCCAGGTAGCAACGTCCTTGAAATGACTCAAAGGCTCGTCGATGGGGGTGTGATGAGCACCTACATGCATAAGTATCTCAACGTGGGTGACAAGGTTCTACTTGGTCCACCGTCGGGAGTCTTTGTTCCTGTTTCCAAAACGAAGGACATGGTCTTAATTTCAGCAGGAATTGGTATCACACCTATGGTTGCTTTTTATCGATCATGCAAGTCGCAGGTAAAGGCGGTGTGCCATTTGGACCAGTCCCGAGAGCGTCACGCCTGTCGAGAAGTGTTTGAAACGTGTCCTGTCAAGGTGTACCACTACAGCAAAAGCAAAGAAGGACGCCCCAATTTGACTGGACTGGCAACAAAACTTGCCAAAGCGGGTGGCACGAACGCTGATTACTATATCTGCGGCCCCAATAGTTTCATGGAAAACATGGAAGATGCATTGCGCATGCTTGGATGTAACAGCATTCACGCTGAAGTTTTCGGAACAGGTAGCGTGCCGACCAATTCAAAGACGAAGTGTCCCTTCCATTTCTAGCTTTCTGAAGGCTACGACTACAAGCCAGAAGGTAAAACAAAAGAATAATAATGTGTATCATGTAGCTGTCTTAAAAGCCTAATTCGATCGAAAGAAATAGCTAGACTAGGGTCTACTTGTAGTGTTTGGACAATAATTATTATTTCCCTTCTTTTGTCTACTTCTGCCACTGGTTCGGTCCTCCATCTCCATTAAGTGAAACTGTGAGGAACCTTCCAAGAGTCTTGGAAATAATAACTTGACTGGTTTGACGATCAATGATCAAAGGCATCTTTTTGTTTCTTGTTACCAGGTATCCACAACTGTAGTACTGTACTTGTGAATACAGTCATTGATGCCGGTATTGAAGGGATTATGGATAGTCTTGAATTGATAATCAAAGCTGGCATTTTCAGTTTCCGGCAATGAGACTGGTTTCTACGAAGTGACTATTTTTGGCTGCAAATTACTACAGTACGACTGTACGACTTACTGTACCAGGTACCTTACTCGAGTACAGTGTACCACAGTATTCGAAATTAGTACCTGGTAGGGTCTACCGGTAGTAATATGATGTTGTATTCTCAAAACCATCTCATCTCAATTAGAGCGAGTCTTGGGGCACAAGACCCACACACACACAAAAAACCAGTTCACGTAATAACCACTAGAGTACTCAATAGCAATTCATCGCACTCCGCAAAACAAATTGAAAAAAAAGAAAAGCGCCGAGCTATTATCGGGAATTATGCCTCTCAAGCAAGATGCAATCAAGGACAGATCACTTATGCTCAATGGAGAAAAGTCGGCGCCTCTCGTTTCCCCATTGGACGACTTTGAAGAAGGTAACTTGCCGCTGGTGTGGAAGACAAAGACAATAAAGAGGCTCGATCCACAAACCTATGTGTTCTACTGCACTACACGAATGACCACTGCCCGAGTCAACCGAAATATGATCGTCGTGGAGTACAAGGGAGAACTTACGCTAGTCAACCCGCTTGTGTTGACGGAGGAGGGACAGAGAAAACTGGGCAAGCTGGGACGAATCAAAAATATTGTGCGCTTGGGATATTCACTCCACGGTATTTACGAGGATGCCTACTATCTACAACATCATACAGGTGCTAAACGCTGGGCGCCTGGACCCTTTTTTGATCCCAAGTCTCACGACCTACCAATCCACAAGATCCTTAAAGAACGGGGTTCGGTTCCCTTTCCCAATTGTCGAATATTTTGTTTCAAGCACACCTACGAACCAGAGGCAGTGATTGTACTGGAACGCGAGGCTCACGGCAATTTACTGATAACTGGTGACTGCTTGCAAAGTCAGAAGGATAACGAGTTTATCAATATGCCTGTGGTGGCGAAAATGAAACTGGAAGGATTGTTAGCTTCTGATATCGTCGTCAGCAAGAAATGGATGGGACAAATGAGTCCTCCCAAAACAGCCAATATTCGAGAACAGAGAGAACACAAAAAGAATCTGCGTACTGATTTTCAGCGACTGCTGGGTCTGAAATTTAGTCGAATGGTCAGTTGCAGTGGTAACGTTGTCAAATACGGTGCCAAGGAAGGAGCTGTTCTGGCTGTCGAATATGCTTTTCCGTTATGGGGTTCCACACAGCACATAAAGTGAAGAATAGAGAGCTAAGATATGCATTAACATTTTTATACGTACTGGACTAGACTACTGTCTTTAGCTGCTGCCACATCATGTTGCTTTAGATAAACAATTTACGAGCAAACAATCGAACTAGACTACTGACTGTACTGGCGCTCGTGATTGTGCGTTCACGAGTCCAGTCACGGACAATGACGCCAACAACATGAAGCTGCAGGCTGGAGGCAGAATTCTGATTTTTCTCACAAATCCATATAAACTACAGTATCAACCAACCTCGAGCACTGGACCACTTTAGAAAGTACCTTCCAGTCTTAAAGATAATAACAGTATCAATCGCCCTCTCCAGATGTGCCAGACTGTTTCCTTAACCAAGAGAGTCGACCAGTCGCCTTACACGTTACACACACTACTGTCTCCCCACTCGTGATTCCATCATTTCATGCCGGTTGCCTGATTTCTGCATACCTCAACCAGGTCATGTCTCTCCAACAAAATCCTCGACGAGATCGATCTTATCAGGAATCACCATCATCAACTTTGCATAATCTGGTGGGAACACAAGCCTCCGTATGGCTAGAAGAAACTCGTCACAAGGATGATTCGTATGCTTCTTCACGAACTACTACTACTAGTAGTAGTGGCATCACTGTGATGTGGATCTACGATCTTTGTCACATGGCTGCGTACGTATCCTTGGTGGTCCTATTGATACTGTGGATCCGTAGACACTATGTACGACACGAGCGATCCAGACAACAACAGCAGCAGCAGCAGCAACAACACCAACCAGCAGCAGCAGAACAGGTTGACGAAATCATATTTGTCCTGGGAATTCCTTTACTGATTCCAAGGATGTCCTCGCGCTCACAAAGAACGGAACATCGTGATGATGAAAGTGAGACGAGAGCTGAAGATAATGTTGAAGATGAAGATGAAGATGATGATGTCAGCCAAATGACCTAATGGTTATCCTTTTTTTGCTGCAATAAGTTTGTGCTAGGAAGTATGAACGTCACAAAATACAAATTGAAAAATCATCGTGACAAAATAATATTTACAATTACCTGTCAATGTCGTGGCTCAAGTGAGTGAATACTATATCACTGGTTGCCATATCCAATATATAATGCTTTCTATATCATTCATGCTGCGGCGGCAAAGAGCGAACGATACCTTATTACCGCTCACCATAGCTCAAAAGATTCGTTGGTTCCGAAAGCAGGAAAACTGTATCACCGTTGTTCTGTCCTGCGATACAAGGCATGGAGAAAGTCTTTGAAATCAATTCTGATGATGACCTTTGCCAAGGCCACTGTTGACACCAAGCTATTGTACTTTGCCAAGGACCACTATTGGCACCAAGCTCTTGTATTGGAAACAGAAACAGTAGATGTAAATGGTGTCAGTGTCATCGTTGGCAATTCGCAATTGAGCGAAAGTCAGAAAGGCTTCATTGAGACGGCATTTCTTTTGCCCCCCCTCCCCTCCCACTGTATGTTCTCTTTGCGTTTTATGGGAAGAGCAGTCACAGCCGTTTTGCCCATGTGTGTTGAATACATCCTCGTCGAAGAAATAAAATGATTGGTGTTTTCGACGAGATGAATGCGGTAATAATAATTGAACAAAATTAAATAGAGGACCTAAGAAGAACGCGAACTCTAATGATCGGAAGGCACTATCACATCAAAAAGTCATTATTTAATTTCCACTGCACAGAATCCAAATGTAAAATAAATAACAATACTAGCAAGTACTAGGTAACACACACAGTATTATTGTTATTGATTATTTTGTCGATCTCTGCCTTTCGACTCCTATATCTCTTCCCCGATGAAACACCTATCTTTATTGAAGCGAGTATCCCAAACAGAAAGGATATTAAGCATCCAACACGAGAATTGGCGAAATGGTTAGGCGCTTGCACCTACTAGTACTTGCCTTGTGCCACATAGATAGTGGCCTAGCAACTGTGCACCAAAATAATGATACGGGCACCAGTCCCTGTTCCATTCCTTTAAAAGATGCGGTGCTGCCATTTGACGATTTGGATCCGGGATCATCTCTCTTCAAACCAACGTTCATTGACAAGTGCTATTCGTCTCTGCCGGTGAACAAAACGTTGATGAAAGCTCACATCGAGAACTTATGGGCCACCTTTGCTCAGTATTTTTGCTTTTACGACATTGCCAAAAATGTTTCGGCCAGTGATCCGCTGAATTATCAACCAGAACTTGGATACTCTCTGTTCGTGGGTCCCTTAGAAGGGCAGGTAGATCTAGATTCTGAGCTAAAAGAACTGTTAGCTCGGATAGATACAGATGGAGCATCGCTGGCAACCTTCTGGGAAATTCACACAAGCTTCAACAAACTCTACGATGCGCACGTGATTCTTCCTGACATTACGGGAATAGCAGGACAGCTAGTTGCTGTATATGGTATATCTGTCTTTCCAGAACGAAATTTCAATGCCACGACGAGAATGAATGTCACAAAAATGACCCCAACCTATGATGCCGGCGGAGAGCTGGAATTGGCTTTGCACTTTCAAGCCAACAACGGAACCATTGTGATTGAACGTATTGCTACAATAAACGGTAAGATTCCGTACGATTTTTATATGGATATGATCTCCAAACCTGAGCTTGCGGACAACTATCCATATCAGTCCATCGGAGCGCGAATGAATGGAGCATTTAAACAGATTGCACCACGGAATGGTACCGAGGCGTTTCGCATCGGTTCACTGTCACGGCCCACGAATATTCTTCCCGATACCTTTCAGGTTGTTTATACGAGCGGAAAAATCGAGACATTTTATACCGGGCTTTCTTATAAAACGATGAATGCATCAACGGTTTATGGATACGTTAATTCCATTCCCGTCTTTGACACTCCCGGGTCAATGTATTCCAGTTCTCAAATGGCATTATCCGAAATCAGGGACAAGAAATTAGTTGACGTACCAATGTACAAGAAGAAGCTGACATCAGACCCGAACACAAGAACGGATGTGGAGTCGTTCGATTGGGACTATGTGATCAATCTACCCAGTACTACGCGTGGCGCTGTCAACGGGAGAATGGATGTGGGCGCCTATAAGATTGAAGATGACTATGCTGTTCTCAAAATTCAGTCATTTGAAATAGCCTTCGATGACGCCGGAGAAGAAGCGATGCTGGCAATTTGGGCTAATTTTTCCATGGCAGCAAAGGAACGAGGCGTCACGAAAGCTATCATTGACATTTCTGGAAATGGTGGTGGGCGTATTCAATCTGCAAACTTCCTTGCTGCTCTTATGTATCCGTCCATTCCATATGAAGTCTTTCAAAATGAGTACGATATTACATACAATGACCTTATGCAGGTTTATTATGCCTCTGTGTATCCAGCGTTGGGGAGCATCGTCGATATCATTGAATCCCTGTCAGATAATGAGCTACAAGAGTATACTGCAACTCTAACAAAAGCGACCTACAACTTGTTACTCTCACAAGTTAAAACTCTGTTTACTTTTTGTTGTGGAACGGACAGAGTGTGCTCTGACCCAACATGTCAGGAACTTGCCGATCTTGGCAATGCCATTGTCCAACTAAGGTTTGATTCATCCGGTTCGCAGTTACGCCAGGTCGTTGATGCTCTGATCAAGAGTTTTATGGTATACAATCCATTCAATGTTCTGGGAGTCTTAGAGACTGGCGACATAGATCCAACTAAAATCAATGAGTTCAATCGTGGTGGGGAGACGGTAATGTTGACCAATAAGTTTTCAACTTTCAAAGAGTCAATGTACAACCAAAGCAGGGCACAATCGTTGGAGAGCAATTTTACGTTTGATGAATACGTGATAGTTTCAGATGGGAAAACTGGATCGTCAGCTTGTATTTTCTCATCCATGATGATGCAGGTGTGGAACAACCAGGACAGGATCTTACTGATTCCTTTGACTACAGTGACTTATGGTGGCACAAAGAATCCCGCGAATATAACAGTGGCAGGCTTTCCAGCATCTGCCCAGCACACTAAAACAGAAGTGCCTATCATCACTTCTGGCTTAATGTACATGTTGGAGACACTTTTGCCCTCAGATCTTGCCAGCAATGTTTCGCGAGTGAACCATATATATCAGGAGTTTCTGCCACGTCCTCCCTACTTTGCAGATGGACCTGCACAAATGCCTGTTTACAATTACTACTCGTATTTCATGGGCAAGACAGATGCGATCCCTTTGCAGTATGTGAAAATGACAGCGGACAAGCACATACCACAAATATTTAATGGCAACAGCTTAATGGATTCTAGTGATCTGCAATCTTTGTACAAGCAAACAGCACATATTGCGCTGGTCCCAAGGTGATGTGTGAGACCCAGATAATGATGTGCTTGGAACGGGAGATTTTGGGATGAAATTGACTGGTTTTGAAGGAAAAAGTGAAGGTGCGGCAGGATTTTGAATTGCCGAAAAATTTCTTTCGTGATTTTTAATGGCAATTCGAGTATGAGCTTTATTTAAAGAATACGTTTGATGCTAACATGGCTATCATGATTTGTCAAGGAAGATATGAACTATTGCAGTATTCTTGCACTTTGAAACCAGTCTTGGCTGCTTTGTTCCGCTATTTTATTTGCCATAATTTTCCAACTTGCACAACTCTACCATACTACTCTAGAGATCTTGAACAAGGCGTGAAAAACTAAAACGTTACAAAGCGCAGAATCAATAGGGTTAACGTTAAACACAAATTGTTTCAAAAAATCATGAGGAAAATAGCTGTTCCAAAACCTTTGCACAATTTTTATTGTCCTCTTCGCTTCTCTCCACGGTCCTCGGTGCAAAAACAAAACAACAACACCAGTGGAACTAAAGCTCTGAACTTCCTTGTCGACTCGAATCCAAATGATGATAGCCTTCAGAGTATGCGTGATTCTAACTCTGACATGGCCACCCTCGTCGTTGATGGAAGCACAAACATTGCAATTCTTCTCTACTACCAATAAAACTCAACAGAAAGAGCAGAATGGAGTAATTGTGAAAATGCTTCTACCAAATAATAATAATAATAATAATAATAGTAGTACTGGTAATTCTACATCCACCAACACCAATACTACTACTCATAGTGCTACATATTGTGATTTCAATAATGATCCCTGTCCTACTCAATTTAACGGAATTTGTGAGTCAGAAACCAAAGCAGATCTTTGTGGCGGTGGTGATTGCTACGATTGTGATCCATGTCATCAGTTTCACATGGACTGTACCTCCTGTGTGGCGGGAGGCTGTTGGTGGTGTCCTGGTGATGCCTTTTGTTCATCACAAGTTCTCGAAGATCCTGTGTGGCAACGGATTGAATTTTTGTTCAAAACCAAAATCATGCCGTCCTGTGTTACCGAAAATGATTGGATCTCCTCGTCACACAAATCAGACACCTGTACCACCGGTTACGACAACGGCGACGACAGCAGCAGCGATAAAAACCGCAATGTCTTTAATGATCCTCTCTACGATGCCATGACATGGAGTTACGACTTAATTCATGTAGCTCCTGTCTGGAAACGGAACATTTTGGGTCAAGGAATTCGTATTCGCATGAACGACAATGGTATCGACAATCAACATCCAGAATTTGTTAATCATTTTGATATTGCCGGATCCTGTAATGATCGGTACCGTCCCATCAATCTAACGACTGATGTTCATGGTACAGCCGTGGCATCATTGGTAGCTGGTGCTGCCAACAATGGAGTATGTGCCGTTGGCATTGCACCGGAAGCCATTCTGTCGTCATGTGTTCACAATTTGCAAGCCACATCACCCGGTGATCTTGCAGCGACTATAGTGGCAAAGTTACAGCACATGGATATTTCCATCAATGCCTGGGGCATTCAAACATGTCGTCCAACCGTACAGATCAATGTCCGAAGACAACTGCAACAACGACAATCATTATCATCACCATTGCCAATAACAACAACAAGCGAACAGGAATGCATCTTTCGCAACGATCATCCGTGGTCCCCGTGTCATATTTGTAACTTTTTCATGAAGGACAACGACGACGACAATGACTCGGAAGATCTAGAACTGAGCTGTCAAGTTCAAATCATAAAATATTGTGCATTACGGTATTCTTACGATCCAACTGCTTGCAGCGAATATCTTGATTTGTTTGTCAAGTGTGAATACAACGCCCTAATACCAGAAGAACAAGCAGCTCTAACGAATGGTATTCAAAATGGTCGTGATGGCAAGGGGATCGTGTATTTGTTTGCATCGGGCAATTCGTACGGGACCGGTACGGATACCAATTTTGATGGATGGACCAATTCACGATATACCATCACTGTTGGTGCTGTAGGCAAGGATGGACAGCATGCATCGTACTCGACTCCGGGTGCCGCCTTGTTCGTTGTGGGGCCTGGTGGAGATATCGATCACCTGACCAACAATTTTGTGGCAGTACCGGGCGGTACGCACTGTGGAGATATTTCCGTCGGTACCAGTTTTGCCGTACCCTTCGTTTCCGGAGTGGTAGCCCTGATGCTACAAGTGAATCCTAATTTGACGTGGAGGGACGTTCAAGCCATTCTTGCGAACACATCATCACATGATACCAGTAGCAGTAGTAGTGATAAGGACGGTTTAGAAACATGGACAATCAATGCCGCTGGATATTACCATTCGTACAAGTATGGATTTGGACTTGTCAATGCCGAGGCAGCCGTAAATGCCAGCGAAATATGGAGCTTGTTGGGACCAGAGCGACAAATTCTCGTTGAATCGGGACCCGTTAATGTGTCTCTGACAGATGATCCCACGAATCTGGCATCATCTTTTGCCGTTGTGAATGCAAGTGCTGGAAGAAATTTTGTGACAGAATCGGTTGTTGTCTACTTGGATTTGATCCATGCATCTCGCGGTGATTTGAGAATAGTCTTAACGTCTCCACAGGGCACGGAAAGCATGCTGCACCCTTCCAAGAGACCTGAAAATTCCCATTTACAGGAGGAAGAACGTTGGAAGTTGATGACAGTACGAGCATGGGGTGAGTCACCGGTGGGAACTTGGACCCTCTCATTGGTAGATGAAAGCGCGGGAATTGTCAGTCCGTGCGCCGATATTCCTTTTCAATACGTGTGGGACCAAAACGACGACAGTTTCGATGGTGCTATTACGACTTGTGCTACACTGGAATCTGCGGGCGCTTGTGCGGAGGGCGGAGTATTGTACGGGCTAGTAACACAGCTCCGAGTAGGCAATATAACAGCTGTGAATGCCTGCTGTGCCTGTGGTGGAGGAATGCCTGCCTCAAGCGTGAACATTCTCCGCTCGTGGAAAATGGTGGTATACGGCCACATTGATACCTCTACTGAGCAGCCCGCTACTGGCACGCTTTCAATACAGGTTGAGGACCCTGAAACAAGTTTAGAAGGCATGACCGGGGAAGACACATCTGCAGTTTTTGTTGCAGAGAGCTCTTCTAGTTCTTCTGCTTCATCACTGACGGTTGCTGCAATCATCACTTTTTTGACGGCTCCTTGGATTTCGATAACAGCAGGTATTTTCCTTCTTCAAATTCCCGCACAGCGGTCGTCAATTTTAACCTAAAAATAACTCCATTGAGGCGCCTTCGCGGCCGTTTTACACGAGGAAGCACGGTAGATTTGTCGAGACCATTTATTTGAGTGACTTTGAAATTTGAAAAGCTAATTGACAAGTTGGGTCCCGTGTCCCGTGGTCTCCAAATCAATTATTGTTTGAAGCATACCTTGCGGCCTTGTGTTAGGATTCACTCCGAGTAGTCTCTATGCTTGTTCCATCATATTTTTGTATGTACTCGTACTAGATTACTACTACTAGTAGCTCGTAGGCTATTCTGGAATAGCTGAAAGACCAACTTCGGTTCTGTCGCACGTATCAATGTCATCTTTTGCTCAACGTACAATCATTCTGACGCACGGACGGCGGGAAAAAAAGAATCCAAATTCTTTGTGGGAACTTCTTGTGTACGACTGTAATTATTCTTGCGAGTAGTTACTACCAGCTAGTAGTCTACTAGTCTACTGGTATGGAGTAGAGTAGTACTCGAGTACCTCGTACTACTACTAGCTAGAGTAGTAGTACTGGTAGCTACTAGACACGTAATAAAGTACGGTACCTGGTACTGTAGTAGTCTACCGTAGGACTACAACAGCTAAAGTTGCTGTTGATGCTGAGAAGCAGATGTCAAGCTTGTGTCTTTCTTGCCCAGCATCGAGAAAGAATTTATAAAATTAAATAATAGATCTGAAGCAGATCCAAATCGTTGAATGAAAAAAAAGCAAGGAGCTGATAGAACCGCTCTCGTTTTTCAACGCCAAAATGAAGATGAGTCCGAAATTTTTCGCCTATTATAATCTGATCATATTCTCAGCAGCGGGAGGAACCGCGAGTGCCTTTTTGGGTCTGCCACCTTCTAGCAAGACTACGACAGCTCGAGCCAATTCCTATCTAGATGATTTACAAGGCAACAACGGTGCCTTTGGGGCGGCGGCGGCGGCCGAGCAGCAAGGTGACTTACAGGGCGGGGGAAGAAGTGGCTTGAACAACAATAACAATAATATGCCACTCTACGAAAAGGGACCACAAGAACTCAACGATTGGATTGCTCAAGAATCGACGTTGATTCAAGGAAATTCGTTGCGTACTTGGGCGGTTCCCGATATGGAAACGCATCGGGTGTTGCTCACCCTGCGCACAGAAGGACGTCCTATGACATCGACCATCGAATTATGGCAAGGACCCGATTATACACCCACCAAAATGAAAGTGTACGTCGAAGATGGAATGTTACGGCCCTTTCAAGCCATTGTCGAGACACCAATGTCTTCCAACACGATTGCCGTATACAACACTGCCAACATGGAATTTCCATTCTATGCCAATTTGGAAGAATATTCCGACCGTAGCAATCACGGACTTGCACTGGCTCCCATGCAACTAGCTGAGACGGCTATTCCTCACATCGTACAAGGAGGATCTATCACGTCCTTTCCCTTTCCTCCAGAAGTTGACAGCATCCACTTCTTGCTAAAAACTGATGGACGTAATCTCAAGGCTCGCGTCGAATTGATGCAGGGTCCTAACAATGACAAACAGATCATGGAATTCTATTCTTCCGATGGATACAAACGTCCCTTTTATGCTGTCGTGGAAACTCCAGGTTCTGGCAATGTGGTCCGTATTATCAATGAAAATACCATGGAATTTCCCTTCTTTTGCTCGATTGCACCGTTTGTGATTTCTAATCTGATGCAAGGTGGACAGGGCGACTTTGTTATTGATTGAGAAAGCAAACCGTACTCGTAGTATTAAGGGAGGTGGGAATCATTCATTTGTACTAGTCAAGGGCTTGTTTGGTCGGCTGGTACTCAGAAAAGTGAATGGACGTAATTTTTCAATAGTGTGTTTTAATAGTAAAGTATCCCGTCTGTAAATTTGACCATAAATTAGTCTGAGCAAGTTTGAAGAGCATTGCGGTACAGTAGTGTTTCACTATCCAAGAAACGACTTGACTCCTCCTCTCCCTGCTCATGATTCCAAAGTGAACCCAAAAGAAAACTCAGTCTTTGGTTTCTTGGCTTCTTCAAACATTTTCTGCAACATTGGACGCTTGCCGGTATCAGCTTCCATCAAAGACACTTTGTCGAGATACAAGAATACTGCCAATATATATCGAGTTCCCCGTGTAACAGCGTCGCCACCGTGCTTCAATGAATCCCCTTTAAAGGTGACCACGTCACCGATACGGGGAGACAAGACCGTATTATAATCGTGAAAGTAGGTCCCACCACCTTCAAAATCATCATTCAAACCAATAACAAAGCTGTGTGTGCACTCATCGAAATGACAAGGAAGGTGATTGGTTTCACCATCACCCTGATATCGAACGAAAAAGGCATCGTGTTCAAAAAAGCGGCGGCTTCCAATCGCAGTCTTTGTCGCTGCAGCGGTAGAACTGGAAAGAAATTGCTTCTTCAACAGAGGCTCCATCTCCTGTTCCATCCAAGGATAGAACCATGCCAGCAATTCTGGAACGTCGTGGACGGGTATATCGTTGGTAGGTACAGCATAGTGACGTCCCGTCGTCCACTTGCCATTCGATGTTGCTATTTCAATGACCCTTCGACACGTCGTTTCATCTAACATGGGCGTGACGAAGCACTGATTGTCAAAATAGGCTTTTGATTGGTATTCATGGGATGCTACCGAAGAAAGCGCTGTGGTTTTATTATCCGTCGACAATGATTGGAAATAATGATAGGCCTGTTGTTTTTTCCACTGCAAACATATACCTTCATGATGATCGATAGACCGATCCAATCGCATCTGCTGCATTGTCTCAGCCGCCTGTTTCCACGTGTATTGTGCCTCCAAAAACTTGCCCTGTGCCAATTGCAGTGCTCCCAAAGCATGCCGGACATCATCCAACGAATCATCCAATTCCAATGCTCGATGATAGGCTTGAGCAGCATGGTGATATTGTTCTCGTTGGAAATAATGATGTCCCAATCTCACTGCTGTTTTGGGGGACAAGATGCGTTGGAATGCACAAGTACTGTTGCCATTGTTTCGTTGTTGACAGAGACTACACGGCTGTTGATTCCTATCCTTACCAGAAGAAAAAGAACAACAACGGCGTATTGCTTCTTGTTGAAATGGTCGATTGCCTTCTCCATTGTTATCATCATCGTCATCATCATCACGTGGGACAGTGCAAATGGAAATCCCTTCCTCCTCCTCCTCCTCATCATCATCATCGCGATCGTACAGTGCTATGCAGTTGATACTTTGGGGAGATGTAATTTCCAAGGACGTATTGGGAAGACAAGAATGACGCAATTCTGGCAACGACGAATTAATTTCTTGTCTTCGAAAAAGCACACCATAAAAGCGGGGTAAATACATGTCTTTTAAGAGTTGTGACAGTCTCATGGCCATGGTGGAAGTAGTAGCAGTTGTAGTAGTAGTAGTTGTTGTTGTTGTTGTTGTATTTCTTGTGGTAGCAATGCCACTACATTTGTTGTTGTTGTTGTTGTTGTTGTTGCTGCTGCTGCTGCTGCTGTTGCTGCTGCTGCTGCTGCTGTTATGGTTGGAAAGCAGCTGTGATTTTAATTTTAATTTTTCAGCAACCGTCATGACTTGGTCGTGCAATAGTAATGGTACAACATGAATCGCGTAACGTTCCAGTGGATGGGGTGCCGATACCAGGAATAATCCACACCGAACCTGATGCAACAATTGTCGAAAGTCCTTCCAAGAAATATCATTTTGAATCCACGTCCATGCTTCCAAACACAATTCATCATCATGATCATCTTGTTCATTCTTTGCTGCTGCTTTTGCTGCTGTTCTTTTGGCTTTGGCTTTTGCTGTGGTTGTACCATTGGAGTCCTCATAAAAAGAAAAGATATCTCGTACACGAGAACCAACACTACCATCGTCAACAATAACAACATCATCATCATCATCATTATCATCCGACGACGTGTTGTTCTCTTGTGACAATACCAAATCAATGGTCACTAAAATGGTATAAATCGACCACTGATTGTTTTGATTGTCATGTTGTTGTTGTTGTTGTTGTGCTCGTCTCAAAAGGAATGACTTGATTTTTGCCATTTGCTGCTGCTGCTGCTGCTGCTGTTGCTTGCGATCTTGGTGCAACATTAAGAGTGGTCCCAGTGGATTATGTTCGTCATGAGTAAAGCGTGGAAGTTCTTCCAGAATTTTTTCCACAGAAGGATCTGGTAGAAACAATGGAACGATCATATAAGGCTGTTGAAGACTTTGGATGATATCTCCCTTGTTCCTTCTTCGTTGTTGTCTATTGGGATGGTGCTGGTGGTGTGGTTTGCCTTGTTTCATCATTCTCGTCTCTCGTACGAGTAGACTAGTACAGTGGTGGAGATGTAGTACTCGTCGAGAAAATGGATTGTCATAACAGCCACCTTTTACTAGTACTACTGTACAAAATGGGGTACTCTACAGGTGGTGGTAGGTGGAGGTGGATTGCTTAGATAGTATCGGGGTACTGGGCCCACTATTACTAGCTAGTCGGCCCAGCGTATCCAAATAAAAAATAATAATAATACTACTGTAGTAGACTACTACTAGCTACTATTGTACGAGTACTACTACTACTACTACTACTACTAGACTACTAACACCACCACCAGCCAGCCCAGGGTACAGTACTACACCATGCCGGCAGACTTAATACTGGAATGAAAGAACCAGTGGGGCGCTGCAGAAATCAATTTTGCTGATAATTGCTATCTAGTACCCTTCCGAGTGCTAAAACTACTACCAGGTACTACTACTAGCTACTCTACTACTAGAGTAGCTACTATACTAGCTACCTGGTACTACTAGTCTACTAGTACTTCTAACTCCTCCTCCTCCTCGTCCAGTATTACTACTGCTACTATTAGCTAGAGTACTCCGTACTACAGCACTCCCTAGCTACACCTACTACTAATAGGCTCTAGTAGCTAGTAGGAGAGACTACTAACATGGTACTCTAGCTAGAGTAGTCTACTAGTACTGGTACGTAGTAGAATAGATGCACGAGTGGTAGCTACTACTCGGAGTAGCTAGTCTAGTAGACCTACTTATTACAGCCAGGTAGACCTAGTAGTAGGGCTTCACGTCTCAACTTTACAATTCGAAAGTAGTCTACTCGTATTGCTTACCGCTACTCGAATACAAGTTACCAGGTACTTATAGAATACACCAAACACTCCACAAGTCCAAATTAGAAAAGGTTCTACCATACCACTGAGAATTCTTGAGTACCAACTAAAGCACCAAGGATGTTCAACAGCAAGAATCATCACCCGAATACTAATAGTAATAGTAATAATAGCAATTCAACTGATAACGATGATAATGCCTACGAGTACACGACTGTGAGACTCGTTAATGACAGATCGATTGATTTGTACGTTTATCATTCGAGAGGCAAGGGAATTTGGAGAAGAAATGATGATAAATGGCTCGAAGAAGGCAGACCCCGCGAATTATCGGCCCTCACTCTCTCGACGTGGAGTTTGCTGAGCACGAGCATTCGCGACTATCAAACTGGTTTACAGCAGTATCTTGGAAGACTCTTGACACGAATGCTCTTGCCCCTTTACGTTGTCTGGTTTGGTTCGCTCTTTCTTGTAAACTTGGAGTTCGTGCTTGGTTACTACTTGATTTTACTTCTCGCGCTAAGCCTGATTATCATTGTGTCAAGTTATTACAAACAAAAGTATGTCGACGAAGTCTTCAATCCGGCAGTAGCGACCGTTGTGGAGGAATTGGCAACCAAATTGTTGGAAGCAGGCTTTGAAGTGCAATTTATGGTAGAGACGGGAGAATGGTTCAAGCGGCCCAGTAGATCATTCCTCCGATTCAATCCAATCGAAGATGAAGAGCAGAAGGTCGTTTCGTAGGAAGATGGACACATGCCTTTTTTTTTATCTATAGTGGCTTGTCACTACTTTATTTGCATATCGTGCCTGAAAGAATAGGATATATAACTGTTAAATGTTTAAAGTCTCTGCTCAGGTGCAACAACGAGGGAGAATCTACAGCGAAGTAAATTAATTACAAGCGATGAATGATTGTAAATTGTGAATCTAACTTCTAGTACGTTTTAATCAGTCTAGGTTTTTTTTCGCAGGGAGGTATCGTTGTGACCAGAAGGGTGGAGATTGGAAACATCTAGCACTCGATTTTCTTCGTGGTACGTCGGCCCTTTCTCCCAAATTGTTCCTCCTCCTAAACACACCAATCCGTCCTGGCCAACATAAAAAGCACAGTGCTGTCCTGGTGTAACGGCTCGCAATGGTTTCTCCGTAATGACGGTATACAGTCGATCCGCAGCGTCGTAGGTAATGCGACAGTTGAGAAGAGGTTGCAAGTTTCTAATTCGACACTTGGCGTGCAAGACAGGCAGTTGCTTTCGGGTGGTACTGCCACTGTTGGACATAGTTTCGGTGACAAAATGACCGCAAAGGGGTGTAGGAAGATCTTCGACCATCCAATGCAAGTCGCGAATGTAAAACAAGTCCGTGTACAAGGCTGGATGATGTGTTCCCTGGCACACCATAATGCCTTTGCTACTAGAGGGATCCGTTTCGACAACAAACCAAGCTTCAGCAGCTCCCGAGATTCTTGCTCGTTGACCGGGGGCATACACCATGTGCTTTGCTGTGTTCGTGCCTTCTTCGTTGGCAACAGGCGCTCCGGTGTCGACATTGATAAACTGATAACCGTCACGAGAGGCACTCTTTGCCAACGGAGATTCCGCAAAATACTGCTCGATGAATTCGTTGAAACCTCCAGGTCGCTTTCCAATAAAGCAAATCCCCATACTGTCCTTTTTTCCCGCCGTCGGCAAATCAGCGAGTTCTGCAATCTCTCTCACGGTAGGTACATGACTACTGTAGATTGTACTATTTTGTGGAGGCTTCTTTTTGAGGAGGTCACCAAGAGGAAATATGACATTGTGGAAGGCGGAGCCTGGTACCGCCGACAAGAACAAGGATTGACATTTGGATCGATCTCGTGCGGTCAGTAGCAGCGGGGAAAGCACAGTGCTTGTATGTTGCCCCCAGGTCCGAACCCACTCCAGCGACGTATCAGCTTGCAGCATTTCGTCAATCAGATCCGAATAGGGATGATTATTATCGTATGCTCTATGCCAAAGCCTCGCATAATGACCAGTCGCGAGCACATCGGCTTTCAGGCGATCTTTGACAAAATCTTGTAAAGCTCCGAATTTGATGTAACGATTGCAATGGACGTCTGGGTTGCCTCGACGACCAGCCTCCACACCTACAGTAAATGGTTCAAAAACTTCCGTCCAGTATTCTGCGACAAAGGATGCCGGATGCAGCGGTAACCCAAGTTGCCGAGCCACAGCCTGGGCATCCTTCCAATCTCGATCTTTGGTACAATATGGATCGTCTTCATCGTTGGTATTCCAATTCGACATATGAACGGCTAATAGCTCGTGCTGACTGGCAAGTTGCTGAACCAAGTACGCTACAACAGACGAATCGACACCACCACTCAAAGCCACGGCAATTTTCTTAGGACTACTTTCTCGAAGAAATGGTGGAACCATTATCAATTCTTCACATGTCACGTCTGATGCGGGTCGTGCGGAGCTCGAGTAGGCTCTAGACTGTGAATGTTGGGGCTTTACAGTTTCGAAGGATTTTTTTAATGCTGTTGACTTCGTCAAATTTGTTGCTTTTTGTTGTTGCTCTTCCTTCTTCTCGTTGCTCCTGTTGCTGCTGCGTATTTTAATCCTCCTTGAGGCTGGAGTTCGTGCATCCCATGTAAAACCCAAAGCGTCCAACTTGGCAATACGTTCTGGTGACAATAGTCCCCGGCGATAATACGTTCTCTGGGTGGTTACCCAATTTGCCAATCCCACTGTGTCGGGACGATGCTTGATGTCACTCTTGGGTACCAAACAATTACCATGCTGGTCACGATATGTCTTTAATTTTTCATAATTTTCTTGCCAGAGTTCTTCACGCGTCTTGGTAAATTGAAATCCCAAAGCCGATAGTCGTTCAAGACGACTCTGTTCTAAACGACCCGCCTTGTGTCGTCGTTTTTGTGTAGCTACCCAAGTACCGAGTCCGTGAGGTTTGTAGGACGCTGGTGGAATACTACCCGGTTCGTGTTCCTCCTGGTATTCTTCCAATCGTTCGTACATGTCTTCCCATTCGTGTTGCAGTACCGTTTCTTCCAAACTGGTTTGATCCATAGCCCAAACAAAATCGATCGCTTCTAATTTAATTTGTCGATCGTGCCGTAGTAGGCCCTTGTGAAACAAACCACGTTGTGCGGCAACCCAATTGGCCAACTTCTTATTATGTTCTTGTCCTTTCGAACGTTGAATGACTGTATGGCCCTCACGACGATAATATTCAACCAGTTGCTCGTATTTGGTATTCCATTTCTTATCATAGGATTTCGTATCTCGTTGAGCCGAATGTAGCGTCCATTGGAACGCAATCTCTTCGAGCTGTTCATATCGATGCTCTAATAACAGACCCCGTGCTTCATTGTAACGTTGTTTGTCAACCCAAAATCCTAGTGCCGGATCTTGGTCGTACTTTTTGGGAACATTGGTACTGCCATTATGTTCGTCTTTGTACTGTTTCAATCGTTCGAATTTTTCTTGCCACTGTTTTTCCAATTTTTCGGCATGAGTTTCCCAATCAAAATGGATTTCTTCTAGCAATTTCGTTTGTGTTGGACTTAGTAATGGACGATTTTGCTTTTGCTTGCGACAAAAAGCTGACAACGATGGATCAGGAGAGTAATTACTAGGAACATTGGTGTGTCCGTGCTCTTTTTGAAATGCTACCAGCGAAGTATAGTAATCATCCCAAGGTCGAGCTATTCGAGAAGGTCTTCGTCGTCTGCGTTTTGTGGTACTAGTCGGCCTTTCGGTTATTGTGGTGGTGGTTGTATTGGGAAGTGTGATAGGAGTAGCAGTGTCTACAGTGGAGGAAAAGCAACGAAGACTTTTTAAAGTAGAATCGTACGCGAATGATCGCTGATGATAGGCTGCGAACAAATAATGACTTCTCGAACTGGCAAGTGTAGTTGGTCGTCTGGAAGGAATTCTTTGCAGTAGACTTTGCACGTAACGGTGAGCCATCCTTTTTGTCTATCTGTAACTAAAATATACAGCGTGAAGATAATGACAGGACAAAAGAGGTAAGATATTAGCTTAATAGATTGAAGAAAGTAGCTATTGTATAGTAGCTAGGCTAGAGTTCTTCTGCTAAAGTACTACAGTACTTACCAAGCATGACGAGAGAATGAGTTGTCTTGTTGTCTCTTCGTCTGTCACCACTCTCCGTTTATTTTTCGATTTTCAAATTTTTCAAGCTGCGCCTTGGAACAAACATGCGTCCAAATAATTGCAGCAGTTTCGGACGATCTTTTTCATGCAAAAAAGCAAACAGCAACAACTTTAATTAAGCAATAGTACAAATCTAAACTACGTACTACTACTAGCAGCTAGTACGTAGCAAAGTACTACTCTAGTAGACTACTAGTAGCAAGCTAGCTACTCCTCTAGCTAGATTATTTGCTACAGTACGGTACCTAGTAGTAGCGTCGTCTACTAGTAGTAGTCTACTGCAAGGTCAATCAATAATTTTTTATTACCAGGTACCAGTAGACTAGTATTGAGTAGACTTGCCGGTTACAACAGTTACAACATCACTACTTACTCTAGCTAGCTAGTAGTCTAGTTGTTATAATAGCACAAAAGATACCATCAGTAAAACAATAGATAATGATAGGATTAAAGAACCAACAACTGTATAAGAAGCGACCATTCACGAAGTTGATGGTCCTTGTTGTTGTTGTTGCGCTGTTGCTGCTAGTTCATTCACCACTGGCAGTTCGGGGACAAGAAGAAGCAGAAGCAACACAAGGAGAAGCAGCAGCAGAAGCAGCACAAGGAGAAGCAGCAGAAGCAGAAGCTGCACAAGGAGAAGTAGCAGCAGAAGCGACACAAGGAGAAGCAGCACAAGGAGAAACAAAACAGGGAGGAGTAGCACAAGGAGAAGAAGAGGTGCCGGTCCCAGAGGATAGCGAAGTAGCGCAAGAAAACGACGACGTACTCGATGATTCCCTATTTCAAGTTAACATCTTCGAATGTGTTGCACCGAAGGGTGAGCCCGCACCGACACGTACGACGCCCGTTTTTCCCGGATCTGTCATGACCTTGTGCTTTCGTCCCAAACACGAGAGTCGTGCTGCTCTCCTAAAAGTTGCCACATTAGATTTCGTGATGCACGGAGGTGCGACTATCCCTTCGATCCGTGACAATCAGGGTGTTCACGAAATGTCACGCGTCGTTTGTCCCTTTATGGACGATCCGACGCTGTGTATTGCCGCTGCTAAATTGGATCAAAGCTTTTTTGCCGAAGCCTTCAAAGTCACAGCCAAGGGAGAAATTATGGTTCAAGTGGATGATCAAGAGGAGCGGGTGGCACCATTTGAATACAAATTTGAAACCCGAAAAATGATGGCACAGGTACCAGTTGATCACGTATTTATGGAAGTGCCCGCGACACCTCCTGGCTTTCCTTGTACCAAACAAGTTAATATGTGGCTCATTATGGCACTGCTCTTGACACTACTCGAATTTGCCTTTTCTCCGAGCAGCAGCGGTAGTGACGACGGTGATGACAGTGCAGAAGCCAATAGCAAAAAGAAAAAGAAGGTTTAAAAAGAAAAATGTTTATATTCTCAAATGCATGCATTTATTTTATCTATTCTATTTTTATGGATTGCTTTCAACGCCGTCATTGCCTCAATGACAGATTCTCTTTGGTATTTGTACCTGCTCAGGGCGGCATAGAGGTGACCCCCTCGACTCCATCGAACTTGGAATCTGGGAGGACAATCATCGATTGCAGCTTGGTCACTGGTAGATGGATCGTCGGCCATGATGGCTTCGAGTTGCGCAGAGAAATGTTCCAAGAACCGTTTAGGAATAAAGTGATCATTCTGTGTCGCTACGACACGCATGATTCCAATTCGCTTATCGTCTGCCTTGGAGCTTGAGTGTTGCTGCTGTTCTGCTCTCTGGGCTTGTTTTTGACATGTGTCGAGCAAGGCCGTAAAATCAAACTTTTCTTGCCATGAATTCAATTCTTTTTTGGCATTATGAATTCGTTGATTCGTGCTGTCGTTGCAAGGAAGATCACCTTCATCATTGACTCCTGGGTACAATGCGTTCCAATGCACTGACCGCGCCAACATTCCTGACTGAATGGGATCTCCCGTGCCACAGCCTACGTAGGGTACACAGGCAATCCGCGAGACGTCTCCGCCCGCCAAACGAACTACTTGCGAGACAGACGCCGCCGTGGCGGCTCCCCACGAAAATCCCGTAAGACAGACCTGTGTCTCGGGTGATTGGTCTAGACAGTACATCGCTAGCGCGGCGCCTTCAAACGCAATGGCATGGCCTTGCACAAAGCTGTCAGCGACCGTGTTCAAGAACCAAAGTGTTTGGTCATTTGGTTTTCGAATACCATAATACGGAGCTTCGATAAGGATACTAGTCATGTCGTAGTCGACTGCCAATTTTTTGGCCATTGGAAGGCGTTCCACGATTCCCATCTCGGCGGTACCAGGAAACATGATGACCACTTGTTTCGGTGCACCGCTAATTAGTGGTTGAACCCAATGAAAGACGCACTGTTTTGACTCGTCAGGTAGCAGAGAAGCAATGGGACTCTCGAAGCGCCCTACCTTGACTATCAAAGCAACGGCTCTTCCGTTACGACAGATACTACCACAGAATGGACGAAATATTTTGGGATCGTCCCACTTTATATGAGATAGGTGTAAGAATCTGTCTTTGTTCTGCAGATTATACATTGCCTTGTCCAAGGTTTTGCCAGTCAAAGATAGATTTCCCCATCCTTTGGAAAAGAATCGGAATTTCTTGGCGCTGTTTGGCAGAAATAATTCTAAAGCATCCACTAAGGCCACAAAGAAACAGTACGACAAATCCAACCACCCCAGCAGCTTGCTGACAAATCCGCCACCAGAATCATGAGATAAGGTAACATCGGCTTCTTCCTTCATTGATGCGTTTCTACTTTGCAACTTCATCGTTTGTGTTTTGTGTCGCCGACTTTTCCAAGTAGCTGCTATTTTAGTCTAGGTCTAGGGTCTAGTAGTCTATTATTTTAGTCACTGAAATCTCAGACCGTCGATCAGATTTTCCTTTTATCTGAACTTCTATGAACATCTTGTGAGACAGCATCGGAACTCGGAACTGCCAAGATCCCTGATGACTCATTAATTTTTTGTATCCGAATCGTCTCACTACTATTGGGATGCACTTATTAATTAAGGCTACGGTTAGAATTTGAAATAAACAATGCTAAAAACATCTTTTTGAAAATAATCATTCAGTAACCGTATTAAATTTTTCGGGTTAGAGCATTTTTATTTTGGCACGAGTGCTCCAGCATGGATGACACGGAAAGGGATTTCTTGCACCTCTGTGGCTGGCCTGAGCAATGTTCTTCATTACTACCTGGTGTTACTACTACTAGTAGTAGTAGGAGTAGTACACAAGACACACTCCTTATTCTCTCTTTCAACCGCAGAGACGCTTCATGCAGTTGCGTAATTAATTAATCACTGTCCTATCACAGCCATGGACCTGCGATGGCTTTTTTTCGTATCTGCGTGTTTCCTTATTCAGCAGGAGATCCGTTCACAGAATTGCAATGACATTGCCGACACTACCAATTGTCCTTACATTGCTGACGGGACCTGTGACGCTGGCAATTTTTGTCCCAGCAACAGCGATTGCTTTGATTGTGATACCTGTCAACAAATGAATGGCAACTGTGAAATGTGCGCCCAGAGTGGTTGCGTTTATTGTCCCAGCGATGGACTGTGCTTAACCCAACCTATTAATGAACAAGTGTGGAAATCTGTCATTTTACAAAATCCAGCAACGTCGCGTCTTCCGGCGTGCCTTAGCGAATCTGACTGGACCACATCCTGTACCGTTCCACCCGATAGTCCCTACTCGGATCCCTTGTACAGTTCCCAAGAGTGGGTCTTTGATATGATGAATGTGCAGTCGGTGTGGGAGCAGGGCATTACTGGAAAAGGAGTAGTCGTCCGAATCAATGATCCAGAAGGTATTGATATCAACCATCCTGACTTGGCGGCAAATTTTAATCTAGAGATGAGCTGTGACGATCATTTGCCCCCAAATATTTCCAGTAACGTTCACGGAACGGCTGTAGCAGCCATTGCTGTAGCAAGTGGCAACAATGGTGTATGTTCGGTGGGTGTGGCTCCCGATGCCACTCTATCAGCCTGTCGGGGCCCCACGGCGCTCACGGACGAAAATGTTGCGGCATTTTTGGACCAAGAGTTACCCACAACACATATTAGTGTGAATTCATGGAATTTCGACTCCTGTGCCAAAAAGTTGGTACATGATCGACGACGCTTCTTGCAGCAATTGACTTGTCCCTTTGTCGAGCCTACCAACTTGAATCCGTGCCGGGAATGTGTGTACTTGAGTGACGCGGAATGTGAAGAGTATATTGTGCAGTATTGTACAACACGGTATGAGAAAGAGTATCCCGGGTGTGCTGAATTCTTGGATCTCTTTGTGGTTTGTGGATACAATGTCTTGTCGGACGTAGGACAAGCAGCCATTACAAGGGGTATTAAATCAGGAAGGGATGGACTAGGCATCATCTACATCTTTGCAGCTGGTACGTATTGTATTTTGTAACTTTTTGTCGTATTTTGTTTTTGATTTCTGGACGCTTACAGGCAATAATTCACGTCATTCTCAGGAAACGAGTACAACAGATACGAAAATGTAAATACGGAAGGATGGTTAAACACGAGATTTACAATTGTACGTCTTGAAAATTTGATGCTGACCATGCTATTTCTTTTAAGTTCTCCCAAACTTACACTTCTATTGCAACCTCGCTACCATAGGTCGTAGGTGCTGTAGGCAAAGATGGCAAGCATGCGTCCTATTCGTCGGAGGGTGCTGCTGTCTTCGTAACGTAAGTCTATTATCAAAAAGGACGATTCGCTACCGATGTTTCATCTTCGTTCACGTGCCACTTTCATCTTTCGCATTCTTGCAGCGGCCCTGGAGGAGACAAGGATACATTTGGTAACCACTGGACTGCCATGGCGGGAGGAGGCTGTTCTAATGCGCAGTATGGAACAAGCTATTCAGCACCTGCTGTCGCCGGAGGAATTGCACTAATGTTGGAAGCTAACCCAAAGCTCACGTGGCGAGATGTGCAAGGCATTATTGCTTCCACTTCTCGAGTTGTCGATCAAGATCACCCGTCATGGGTGACTAATGGGGCCAGAATAAAGCATTCGAACCTTTACGGCTTTGGAATCTTTGACGCACGCGCCGCCGTCGCAGCCGCCAACGTCTGGTTGAACTTTGGACCCGAGAAACAAGTTATTGCCGAATCAGGAACAATCAACCTTGGGATAGCCGATGATGCCACACAACGCGCAACTACCAAGGTGGTGATCGATGAGTCGCAAGCCATTACAGTCGAATCTGTTGTCGTCTATCTCCAGCTGGAACACAGCTCAAGGGGGGATCTAGAAATTATCTTGACATCACCTAGAGGGACGCCCTCCATTTTGCATCCCGCCAAACGTCCAGAGAAGCAACAATTGTCTGGAGAAGAACGGTGGAAACTCATGACCGTGGCCAACTATGGCGAGGCTCTGAATGGCGATTGGACACTGACCTTGGCAGACAAGCGCACTGGAAATCTTGGCGATTGTGCTGACTTGGGTAAATTCGAGTATCATCTTGAGGAGGAAGACGGCATTATCAAAGTGACGGATTGTGAGGTCTTGGAATTTGGCGGATCTTGCAGCAATGGACAAGTCTTGCGGTCGGGAGTCGCTAATTTGCGAGACAACAATGGTGCCTTAGCAACCGATATATGCTGTGCCTGTGGTGGAGGTACTCCTGTATCTACGGCCAATATCTTGAGATCATGGAGACTTGTCGTCTACGGTCATGAGACCTTATCGTCTGAAGAAGGTAGAAATATGGGAGCTCCAAATGGCAATATTGGAACTGAAAGCGAATCCAGTGGAGCGGTTGTGAAAGTACCGGAGCTTCTTTCGACAAAATTGGTATTGAATGGATTCCTCAGTGTTGTGTTCCTGGGTTGGATACTGTAGCGTAATTCTGTGCGCGCTCACTCTTCTAGAATAGCGCGAGGGCAGGGAGAGAGGGCTGTTTTGGTTGAGTCACGAGTCATTATTAAGTACAGTTGTTACAGTAGATATCATTCGCTGAAGTAATTACCGTATTTTTGATTTTCCACATCAATATCACAATCATCGTAACTCCTAGGACTCTACGATGGGGTGCAGGAATCCATAGAAGCCATTTCTGTTCAGACAATCTGTTTATGGCGGATAGACAAAATGCGGTCTGGGTTAAGGCGGAAAAGAAGCTCCTCCTATCGACGTGTGCTTCCAATATCATCGCTTCCGTGGCTACTTGTTTCAAGGATACCAGTATCCCAATCCCAAGTCTTGCAATGCAATTTACTCCAAAATTCTTCCTTTGGCTTCAGATGTGACAAGGCGCTACGGTGGCAGCTAGATAAAAAATGTGAAGCAGGTCGCATAGAAGGAAATTGTAGCGATTGTCTGGATTGCGATCCGTGTCGCCAATTATCTGGGGACTGTCAAGCTTGCACTGCCAGTGGTGTGTGTGTCTGGTGTCCTGGCGATGCCCTGTGTTCAGCCCTTGCCATTACAGGTGACACTTGGAGAAGATTGGGAGAGGAAGCCGAGTACAGAAATGAACTTCAACCCTCTTGTACGGCAGTGGAGGAATGGGAAAGCACTTGCAGCAGCAGCAGCAATACTACGACAGACAGCCTTTTCTCGGATCCTCTATTTGATGCCATGCGTTGGGTTTACGACATGATTAATGTAATTCCCGTCTGGGAATCAGGTGGACGGGGGCAGGGCATTCGTATACGCGTTAATGACCTAGGCGGTGTAGACGCAACACATGCAGAATACAATGACAGATTCGACAGGACAAGTTCCTGCAGCAAGTTTGAACAACCATCGGACGCTCCCAGCCAAGTCGTTCAACACGGTACAGCTGTAGCATCTCTGGCTTTGGGGGGAGCCGACAATAACCAATGTGCAGTAGGCATTGCTCCTCAAGCTATACTGAGTGCATGTACTGTACCAGAAACGACCAGTCCCAAATTCATGGCCAATATTATCGCCCACAAGTTAGATGCCATGGATATCAGTGTCAACTCGTGGTCCGTGGAAGCATGTTTGCTTCGTGATCGATTTCAGCAACGAGTCTTGCAACAGCAGGATACAGCATGTCCTTTTTCCAACATGATCTCAACCTCTCCCTGTAGCGTCTGCGGTACAGAGTTCATAGATTATAATTCTACCAGTTATGGTCTATCCGCAGCTTGTGAGCTTGCCATTGCGGTATATTGCACCTCTCGATTTGAAGAGGATCCAGAAGCTTGCAGTCAATACCTATCGAGCTACGCTGAATGCGACTACAACCCAGTTTTGTCTAAAGAAGAAGAGTCCGCCTTGGAGGAAGGTGTCTTGAAGGGGAGAGATGGAAAAGGTATTATCTTCGTCATGCCTGCTGGGAACGGATACGTTTTGGGAGATACAACCAACAATCAGGGTTGGGTCAATACACGTTACACCATCAGTGTTGGCGCCGTGGACAAGAAAGGTGAACATGCAAGTTACAGTGCCACCGGGGCTTCTCTCATGGTGAGCGCCCCCGGTGGAGACATTAATCACTTATCCAACAATTGGGTTGCGCATTCGGGTGGAGGCTGCCATGACATTGGTCCAGGTACCAGCTTTAGTGCTCCTGTGGTCGCTGGTGGCATTGCTCTATTATTGGAAGCCAATCCTGAACTTTCTTGGAGGGACATTCAAGGAATCTTAGCCGAGACTTCCCAGCGAGTGCATCCAACCTCCACCTCTTGGACCAAAAATGGTGCAGACTTTGAGCATTCTTACGAGTACGGGTTTGGAATTCTTGATGTAGAGGCTGCAATGGTGGCTGCTCGATCGTGGTTGCCTTGGACTCCCGAAGACTCCCTTCGACAAGACTCGGGAGTAATTAATCTAAGTATTCCTACTCAGGACAAGGTGGCGACAACTCTATCTTTCAACCAACAAGCAAGAGCAGCATTTCAGGTTGAGTCTGTGACGGTCGTTCTCGAAATCGAGCATCCATCACGCGGTGATCTGACCATTGTGCTTACCTCGCCACAAGGGACTGAATCTATTCTACATTTCGGCAAGAGACCAGAAAATAGGCATTTGGCTGCAGGCTCACAGTGGGAGCTGATGACGGTGAGAAATTGGGGCGAATTTCCTGCTGGGGACTGGGAGCTTTCTATCCAAGACGACAAGCTTGGAAATCTACAAGACAGCTGCGCAGACATACCGTGGTCGTTTATTCAAGATGCAGTGCCGGGGGCACCGACTGGAGCGAGAGTAACCTGTGCTTCTATTCGATCGAATAAAGCTTGCGCCGATGGACAAGTAGTCAAACAAGCAATACGCATGTTGGCCAATGCTGAGACTTTGCTGACCCCAGATAGAGCTTGCTGTACTTGTGGGGGCGGAATGCAGCCATCCACAAGTTCGATACTAGTGTCTTGGTCGTTGTTAGTACACGGCAGGAGCCCTGGAAACGACAAGAGCGCCAGCGGAAGCGTGAGAGCAAGGCTTTCGAGAATTTTTGTGCTACAGACTCTCGGCATGCTCTGGGCAACTTCGCTGCTGCTGTGAGGGCTGCTGAAAAATTATGCTTGAGCTGTACCATAAAAGTAGCCGAATGAAGATCTTAATGCCATTGAGAACTCGTCAGATTTTTGAATAAAGGAAACAGCTCGGGAGGTATCTGCTGACGCTCTTTTTTGTCGCGAGAAAAGCTGCAGGAACTGAGATTGCATCTGCTCCTCATGGTTTGCGAACCAGCGAATACAAATGATTGTCCCAGCAAGGGAGGGAAGCTGCAAGGACAGCATATAATTCAACCATAACACTAGAACCAGCTGCGTGCCACATAACGTACTGGCCACCTCCATCTAGTCGGGTCCGATCATCGTAAGTCCAATCACTATAGCTTTTCTCGCATCATACGGATTTCAGGTGCATTTATTTGTTCCCATCACCAAAGTGCTCGTTTGATCATGATCTGATTCTCGATTAAGTATCCTCGTCGTTCATTGGGACAAACCCCAATGCCTCAAATCTTCGTGAAAGTCTGCCGGAAGGATATCTGTAAAGTCCTTGATCATAGAAACGCACCAATTCCCAATGGGCCATCCATACGTGTCAGCAACGTACGTATCGTGAGATGGATCTTTGATGTAGGCTTCAACGGCTTGTTTTAATTCGTCTTTGGTTTCCAAACATCGTCCACAATATCTTGGACACACAACACCAACACCAACAGGATCGTGGGATTTGGATTTGACTGTTGTAGGAGGTAATCGATAATAACAAAAGAGACTAGTGGGACACCTGGATTTGTTGCCTCTGCCAATTCCAACATTTATACGTGGCAAATACATGACCTTGTCTTGGAGGCTGCGTTTGATTTTGGCACCTAAATTCGATGTCTTCTTTGATGGCAACAACAACAACAATGACGACGACGACGACGTATCGGATGCGACGGGATACAAGGAAAAAATGGTACCAGGAACAGCACCACCAAGTACAGGCGGAGCATTCACGGCAGCGGTTTCTGAGTGGGTCTTTTCCACAGCTGTCACACTGTCAATGCTTGAACCAAGATCAATACGGTCATTGTCGTCGTCATTGTCGTCGTCTTCCTCTGAATGACGGGAGGCATCCGCATCATCAACAGCAATCACCACAAGTCGTTTGAGCGTACGGACTCGATCTATCCATCTTTGTGTGAGAGGATGAAGGATATCTTTTTGGGTCGTCTCGATGAATTCTTGATACAGTGTTTTGATAGTATGCAGTAGCCGATATCGGACAGGTAAAAACTCGGTCGTCGTCGTCGTTGTTGTTGTTGTTGCTTGTTCCGCGGCAGTAATGGTTGCTTGTAATGATTTAAAATCGGAATCATTACCTTGAAGGACCCGTGCCATAATGGAGTCTCTCATACTATTGATACCTTTGACTTGCACTTGTTGAAGAGGCACGACAAAGTACCGTAAAAAGAAGGCCTCGACGCCAACAGCACCATTATTAGACGTTGTTGATGTACTGCTAGTAGTTGATTGAGGATTGGCATGTGTCCCACTCGACAAAAAGACGTTGTGGGGGTGCTGTTCGTCTGGAATAGACTGCGGTAATTGAATGTGATACAAACCCAAAATATTGGCATCTACATGATTCACACGATGCGCCAACGAATACTTGACGTAGTTGTGGTTGTGACCAATCGACGTTGTATGGCTGTGCCTTGTTGTTGCTGCTGCTGAACCTCCTCCTCCTCCTCCCGCTGTAGCATATGCCAAGAAGGAAAAGGAAACAGCCGATAGTACCATGAGACATAAAATTCCCACGAGAAAAGACTGAACAACCATCGATACTTTATCGTCTTGGTTGCTATCTTCTGATTGAGATCTAGATCTTTTGGAAGGTGAAAAGGTCCCGCTGAGACTACCAAAGATGGACGATATGCGCAGAGGATTGTCATTACCGGTACTACTTCTTTGATCGTCATTGTCCGATTCATTGGACATGCTGTCCTCGTAGGTGTGATGATCGTGTTCACTAATGCTTTCTTCCGACGACGACATGTTTGTTTTATGATTTTGACTGGATGATTATTAATATTCGAGTGCACTCCTTATCATTAGGTAGTAGTTTCGAATTGAAAGCGGCTCCTCTTATTAGAATGTTGTTTCGGTATTGGTTCTGCTTGTATCTTCAACCTTGATGTCACAAAATTTCAATTAAATGGTTGATCCACCTGGGCGCCAAACCTTGTTTTTGAGCGCTCCTTCTATTCGAATTCGCAGAAAGTGGCTGATGTGAAAAAATCATAATAATAATATTATGTTATTACTCCGAGTATTAAATTTGACACCGAGACGTGTATTTTGATATAGCGCTAGGGTATATTATTTATTACAATTATGTACAGTATGTGTTTTCCAAAACGTTGTATTTTTTATTAGTATTTTTTTAATGTTCAGAAGACACAACAACAAAAAAGTAATAATTATTTCAAGGGAGAGGTAATAAGTGAAGTGCAGTGCTTATTAGTTTCTCGTAGCAAGCTAGCTTGCTTTTGAGGAGATTAAGATGAGTGCGACCAGCATTAACAGAGACCGACAGCAACAGCAACGTCAGGAGCAACTGCCGCTGTTGAAAAAAGATTCCTCGTCGCAATCATCATTTTCTATTACAAAGACAGCCTCCGATGCCTTGATTGCTAAAGCGTCTGCTGTTCTGGTTGCAGGATATCAACCAATACCCAAACATGATGATATTTATCGTTCATTGCTGGTGTCAATGATCCAACCCACCAACGATAGAAAAAGTAACGACGACAGTAACAGTAATAGCTCTACCATGTCAATTTCGACATTACCATCATCATCATCATCAGCAGCAGCAGCACCACCACCACCACCACCATCACAACAACCATTACCACCACCAAGGCAATCACCTCTGGTTAGTGCTGGATACGCTATGCGAATAGCCAGCATGGCGCATGTTGTTCACTCGTTTGTGTCCATTCACGCAGCAGATGTTAATAGTAGTATCAATATTATCATTTTGGGTTGTGGTATGGACGTACTGGGATTGTGGGCGCAGAGTTTAGCATCATCATCATCATCTTCTTCTTCTTCTTCTTTGAATCAAATTCACATTTGGGAAGTAGACGTAATATCGGTCGCCCAACAAAAACGAGACAAATTACTGCAACAGGGATTAGTGATAGCTTCTTCTACCAGCAGCAGCAATAATAATAATAACGAAACGAATGGACTTGTCCTGGAAGGTTGTATCCAAAACAACAAAAACCAGCAACAACAACAATATACAGAGTCACAAGACTGTAATTACCATTTAATCGCAGCAGATTTGAGATGCCTCGATTCATTGGATGCCTCTTTAAAGCAAGCCATGACAGTAGTATCTGACGAACATTTAGAACGTCCAACTCTGGTCATGTTGGAATTAGTCTTGGCGTATCTGGGAAACGAAAGCACGGACCGACTGTTACAATGGTGCGCCACGAATCTACTGTACTCACCGTCGCTCGCTAGTAGTGGTGGCAGCAGTGCACTCGTTGCCTTTGAGGCCTTGGGAGAAACAACAATAGTAAGCAATGACAAAGACAATACTGAAATCAACACAACAACCAAGACTAGTAGTGTTTTTCAATCCTATCAGAAAGAGTACACTCGGCAGTTTCAAGCAAAGCTACAACGAGGTCAAACCAGAACCACCGAAGACCAACTACAACTGCAATCAGCAAAAGAAACAGTCAATTTTCATCCGTTAGGGCGGACTTGCAAGCAGGTTCAACAGCATATTGCTAAATTGACAGGATACCATCGAGGAACCGTCCACACATGTTTAGCTGGAACATCCAGTTACTGGGCACAAAAGCAATCTCCTTCCGTTCAACTTGATGTTCCCGAGGGAGAAATGTTTGACGAACACGCTGCTTTGACACTGCATTTGGCTTCGTATGTACAAGTCGTCGCTTTTCATGAATCCACAAGAAATCTCACTACTTTGACACAATTTCGATTAAAACAGAGACTATGTCCTTGGAAGTATCCTCCAGGATGTTTCCGACAAATCGCAACCAACAATGATACTGCTACCATCACATTTGTTACTCCGTTAGAGTCTTGTGATGAAGCAGCGATACGCACTTTATTTCAAACAACGTACGAGAGTCTCGGTCAATCTCGTCCAGCCGTCAAAAGGTTGGTCAAGACGGCTCTGAAAAAAGAGTTTAGTACTCGCAGTAGTAGTAATGATGGTGGACCATCAAACGAAGATGAATCCTGTATTCGACGTGGATATCAACAGCACGGAGGTGATTTTTTTGTCGCTGTCCAGTACACAACAAAACAAAACGAGCAGCCAGCAGGTAAGCGACAGGTACTAGGTGGTATTGGCGTCAGAAAATGGAGTCAGCGGATGCCAAAAATTACGCAGGAGTTCGAAAATTTACAACCAATCTACGAGATCCACCGTTTCTTTGTATCGCAAGAACATCGTCGTCAGGGCATTGGTAAAGCACTGCTGCAAATGGCGGAATCCTTTGTTGCCTCCCAGGTAGCATCCAAGACGAAGAAACGATATCGAACAGTCGCCGCTACCTTATCATTGCTTGAAGAGGCAAATCAAATTTATTTGAAGCATGGTTACTACCTGTTGGAGGAAAGCTGCATAGGAGATCTTCAGATGAAAACGTACGCCAAGGATGTCTGGATTGAATAATAACGTGCAAAGTTGGGGTTGGGTCATCGCATCGAAGCTCCAACCATCCATTACTCAAGCTTCTGTGGTAGTAGCAGTCAGGGTTGAGCAGTATGACTGGCCTATTCCGATCCTGTAGGTATTCCAAACCGCGGCGACCTCTGTTCTGTGGACTGCAACTGCAATACCGGTCTGAGAAAGAGATTCCCATTCCAGCAGTACTACTACTAGACTAGTAGTACTCGTACGTGGTACCGAGTACAGTAGTGTAGTGCATCTTCAGGGAGAGAACATCGTCATTATTTTTTCTATCTTGGACCTCTTGGCATGAGGTTTGCGGTAAAAAAATAATCTCCTCAGAGGAGGTGTGCGTATGAGAAAATAATAAGTAACGGGCACAGATACAAACGTAATTATTTCATTAGACTACTAGACTACTCTACTAGTACTACCAGGCACTCGGTGCTAGATAGAGACTATTACTAGCTAGTTGACTACTAGTAGTAGTAGTACTGCGAGAGGTCGCGCAAAGTTGTGGATGCCGTCAACACCACATAAATCATGGGCTAACTTTTTCGCACTGACACCAGGTGGATGCGTACGACTTGTAGTAGTATCCAAGTCCAAAAAGGAAAAAATTGAAGATCAACAACGAATACAGAATGGCATCGGAAGAGTACGTCTGAAATCTATTATTGATTGACCATATCTTTGGCGCCGCTGACCTACTTGTGGCTGCAATTTGATTTTGAATACTTTTGATTTTATTTTATTCCGAGTAGCATGTTATTTTCGAGAGCTACATCTTCTCTACTTACAAATTCTAGATCTCTTCGGGTTCATTCAATTCCTTCCTCTGCACTAAACTTCCAAACTAATAATAATACTCAACAAATCATGAAGTTTTCATCCAGTGTTGCTCTTTCTATGCTTGTGAGTTCGGCTGCGGCCTTTGCTCCTAGTAGTAGTTCCTCTTCCATGATGCAAAAGGGTTTGATCCAAACTGGTCGCTCGTTTGCCAGTGCCGTCGGTGCCGCAGCTCCCGTTCGTGCTACCTTTGATCAGGAAGCCTTCATCCAAGAAAGTAAGGATATGCGAATGAAGCATTTGGAAGAACAGGCCATGTTTGCCTTGAAAACCAGTGTGGAGGGAATTTCCAAAGATGGACAGTGCGTCTTTCCCAATGCTCTTATTGCTGGAGATGTTGTGATTACTGATTTGTTGGCACGCCTGGGATATTTGAAGGATGGAAAAGTTAAAATTATGGTTGTGGATACCTTCCACTTGTTCCCTGAGACTCTGGAATTCTTGAAAGAGGTAGAAGCAAAATACGATTTCAAGGCTGAAATTTTCTGTGCCGAAGGAATTCCTGTTGGTGATAAAGAAGCCTTCGACAAGAGATACGGAGCCAACTTGTGGAAGGAAGATATTGATGAGTACGATCGCGTCTGCAAGGTCGAGCCTTTCCAGAGAGGACTCAAGACTCTCGAGACAGCCTGTATGATCAATGGACGTACTCGCTGGCAAGGATTTGAGCGTGCTTGGATTGACCAGTTTGAAAATGCCCCTATTGGAGGAGGTCTTGCCAAGTGCAATCCTCTTGCATACTGGACGTTGGAGGATTGCTTTGATTATTTTGGCAAGTACAAGACTCCCTACCACCCTCTTCACGAAAAGGGATATCCCAGTATTGGAGATGCCAAGGACACAATCCCCATTCCCGAGGATGGATCAGTCAGATTTGTCAATTACGAATTTGTTGGCGACAAGACTCAGTGGCTCAACTATGCTTCGGAACGTAAGGGTCGTTTTGTTGGCTTGGCAAACAAGGATGGATCCACCAAGACTGAGTGTGGAATCCATGTGGAAGGTGCTGAGCGAACTTGGGACCGTGATTTGTGGGAGGCCGACAAGAGCAAGGTAAAAAAGGTCGACAGTACCGATGGGGCCTTGGAAGTTGTCAAGAGCGGAAAAGCATCTGTCATGGTCGTTTATGCTCCTTGGTGTCAATTCTCCCAAAAAATGGAAGATGAATTTGAGGCCTTTGCCAGTTCTATCGATATGGATGTTTTCTCTTTCCGTGGAGACGAGGAGCGTGAATTCGTTCAGACCAACTTGAACACCCAGTCCTTTCCCACTGTCAATGTTATCAAGCCCGATGGGACTGTTATCAAGTACGAATCTGAAGTGCGCACAGTCGATGCCTTCAAGAAATTCGTTGAAGAGACTCTATAAGTGCTTTTTATAAAACTTTCTTGGTGCTTTTTCATGGAAAAAATTTACTGGATAGTCAGTCTGCAAAATTTAATTATTCTGATAGTATTATTTGCTAAACAAGCCATTCCCGGCGCCAAAGATATTTGTGGGATCAAGGCTAGTTTTGACTCCTGAGACGATTTCCTGGAAGGCAGGGGTTGTGGTTCTCCTCAAAAGTTTTGCTCGTACTTTGCCGATTCCATGGTGGTGGCTCAACGAACCGCCCTGTTTTATTATTTCTGCTCGGGCAACATGCTCAATCTCCGAAAACACCTTGCTGGCATCGTTCACATTCTCCGTGCTCATGCATAAGTAGAAGTAGAGGCACGCACCGTCGTGATAAAGCTGCGTCACTCGGCAACCAACGAAGGGATTTCCTGGCAAGCATCGCGCTCTGTGCTCATCCTCAATCTTTTTCTTTGTATTATTGATAATATTCTCCACTTTCGACCATGGCGCAAAGGTTTCGAATGACTCGCCAAGAAGGCCATAAGTCATCGCAAAATCTCGCAGATAGGCAATCATAAATGTCAAACCGTAACCAGATTGTCCAACTCTGGATCCAAGAGAGATCCCGCCGTGGCGTTTTGAAAGCTCGTATAGAGCGCGCTTTTGCTGCTGGACTTCTAGTTTGTTGCCTTCGTAGCAAATGGTTGCACACGCCACCGATGCCGAATCGATAGTAGATGTCAAAAAACTAGCAATGAATTTTTGCAGAATGCGCATGGCAGTATCGCGCATTGTCAACGGATCAGGCCGCAGTGCTTGGCCCAAACGAAAGTGCGCGTTGTCCAACAGTCGTACACTCGTGGGGATCATCGAGCCAAGCCGAGCAACATCGCGGGCAAAGCTTAATCCGTGTTCAAAACTGGAAAATACCACACTGTCAAATTCTCTGGTTTCCGGGAGAGGGTGCACCTTCACAACAGCGCTAGTAACGATCCCCAGACAACCCTCTGAGCCCATGATAAGAGATCGAAAGTTCATGCCACACGACTCTCTCCCGACGGCGTAATTCGAAACCTTCTTTTCCGTCACAAGACCTCCCGCGCAGACCACGCGAATATCGCGCACAATATCCTCGATGTTGCCGTATTTATTGCGTTTCATGCCGCTTGCCTTTGTAGCAATCCACCCGCCCAGAGTGCTGAATTCATAACTGTCAGGTTCGTGACCCATAGTATAGCCTCGCTGATGAAGCGCATCGACAAGCTCTCTACCATTGATACCTGCTTCAAGACAGGCTAAGCCATCTTCTTCATTCAACCAAAGAAGGCGCTTCATTTTTGTCATGTCCACGGAAAGGATTGGGCGGGGCTCAACCTCTTTGGATGGGCAACGCGTGGCGTTGGAAACGTTGGTGCCGCCTCCAAATGGAATTAAACACCAGCTATGATGTGATGCCAGTGAAATCAACCCCGAGACCTCGACTTCAGAGGTGGGCCACACAACAGCATCTGGTATTCTAAAGCTGCATTCCATGGAACTTCGGATGGCAAAGATGTCCTCTTGTGAATGGCCCGTTCCGTGTCGAATTCTATCGGCTACCGAAAGACTCATTGTCTCGACAGCGGACCTCAACAGATTGACCGCCTCCTCAGAGAACGAGGACACGAATTGCGACTCGGCAGCAACCGGCGAAGTGGACACAAAAGCCTCCCTGAAGGGATCAATATTGACATTCGTCTCCCCTTCGATGAACGGCAAAAGCTTCGAAAGGGGCTTGCCACTCAATGAATATCGACTACCTCGCATGGTGACATAATACGATCCTTTCTTCGAAACCTGTAACGTAAATCCCGAGTCAAGAAAACCCCAGAAACCAAGACGCTCTTCGCTTCCCACGAGATACTGTTGAGGAGGCACAGAAGGGCGAAAGACATCCGATTTGTCTTGTGCATCATGACAACCTATGTTTTTCGATTCCAGGAGAAACGCGGCAGCCGCGAGCAAGATATCTGGTACCAAGACTTCGCTGCAAATTTCAGCGGAGGCTGTCTGCCACAAATGGCGCGCTGTAGGCTGGTGAAAACCAATTGAGACCAGTTTGTCGTGTGCAGATTCAATCTGTATTTTTGCAGCATTCAACATAAAAATAAGAGGCCGTGAAAATACTACGATAGCTGACTCTTCCTCGCAAACCATGTTTTCGTTTTCAACTTGCGAAAAATGGTCTAACCACTTTGCCCAGTCTGGCTGGCTTGCGTGGCACAGCTTGGCTAATTGCGGAGCAGCCTGTAGCATGATAGTGAACAGTTCCGAGTGATTAATGGGGAGTGCCACCGAGTCATTCGTACAAAGACCAACGTCTGGCCATTGCCGACACCCCAGTCGGTTCATGGCGGCCTTGGCAGTTTGAAGATCTAGTCCAAGCAATCTTCCAGCTGCCGCGTAGTGATAATCAGAGCACATTGTCATATTTTGCTGCTGTATCTGAATGCGTTTTGCAAGTTTGTCGTAATCGACGGAAGGCTCCTTTTCAAGTCTGATAGGTTCACCCGCCATGATGTGGATTCTTCCGAGGCTAACTTTACCCCGACAAGCGTCCATCAGCCAACAGCTGAGCCCTCTCACACTCAACTCTGTTCTCCCATTGAAACCGATTGCTTCAGCCACAAGGAAGTCTTGCTCCGGGAGACGTTCATAGCTAATAGCAATTGGAAGAACTAGATGCCGCCCCTTCGAGGCATTCAAAGTGCGCAAGAAACCCGTCTTAGGCTTCATAAATCGCCGGTCCCGACTACGCAGCCCCTCTATAAAAACTTCAAATACAGACGCTCCCTGTTGCTCGATCAAATCGACCCTGGCTTGAAGCTCAGGATCAGCGATGCCTCTGCCCCGGCGCAAGTAAAAAGCCCCCAAACACTGCGCCGCCCAGCCAATAATAGGAAGTTTTGCAAACTCATCTGCTGCCGCTATTGCAGGAAGGTCGATGTGGAGCTCTGGAACAGCGAAAGCTAGATAGCTCAGGATGATAAAATCATAAAATGATCTATGTGTTGGAGCCAGCACAAGATGAACAGGAGAAGTCTCTTGCAAGGCGTATTCTTGACGATCTTTCACAGCAAGCTCAAAGGATGATAGATCGACGGACAACGCATAGCAAGTATTCTTCAAAATTTTGGCAAACAACCAGCCAACTAGTCTCACCATGAGGCTCCCACTCGGTTGTACCAAGGCTTCCCACAAGCTGATGGTACGCTTTTGTACTTTCCCTCCAATCACGAATAATTCAGGTTGCTGGGGGAATGTGCACTTCTTGTTAAGTATCGCTGACCTGGCTTTGAGTGCCTGCACAAAATTATGCGAGGCAACGATGCAACTGAAAACATAGCGTTGACCATCCATTGTTGCGGGCGCTGAGAGTTCCGAATCAAAATAAAAGGCATCATTCATGTACGGGAAGAAGAGCAATGGAAGATCCAAGAATGCTGATAGTTTCAAAAGCGTATGCTCCAACTTGTTCCATCGAATAAGGCCGCAAAACCAAATAAACGCTTGCATCGGCCACTGTACGATTGTACGGTGAAGCCGCTCATAGCTCTCGAAGGATAGCTGACAGCGAGGCAGCAGCCGACTGGTCACCCAGAGACCAACATAAGCAGTGGACCTGTAAAAGTACCCAAATACAGACCCAAAATGGAGTGTAGCGCCACAATAGTCCAGCCATGTAAACATTGCACTCGTTACAGAAAAAGTATTCCAAGAAGCAGTGTAAATGCGAGCCCCATCATCATTCGGCACAAAGGTAACTTGGCTTGGAGATGAACAGGATGATAAAGTTTCCACTGACTCTGTGCTCGGTATTTTTTCATAGCTGTCGTCCGCGAATGTCGACTCGGCTGACTCTATTCCTGTCGTCTCGAGATCGTTGTCTGAGCTGAAGCACTTGGCCAAAATAAACTGAGACAGTACATCGACGGGGATACTTGGTACGTGATATGCACCGAAGCACCACAGATTCCATTGGTAGCTTAGATACAGACAGCCAGCAGCAACGATTGTTGACGGCTTCTGTCCAGCCCATCCCTCGTGGGGATTTTCTACTGCGGGACCGACAATACTTGGTCGTATGATGAGTGTTGGGACACCGAGGTTGTTACTTTGAGAGCGCTGTACAAGCAAGTGTTCACAGACGCACTTTGTAAAAGCATACGTGTTGTGGAAACGCAAGTCGCTCATGGCCTTGGTTGCGTAAAATTGAGTCCCACGCATGGATTCAAATATTTTCTCTGGCTGAAAAGGACTCAGTGGGAATAGCTGCTCTGGCAATGGCTCCTCTTTCGTCCCTGTTTTCGCCCCGTGGACAAACGCAGTGCTAATGTGCACGAACTTGGGTTCCGGATAGCTACTGGTGCTAATATTCTTCTTTTGAAAATTGCCGAGGTAACCGGTAAGTTCTTGCATGTTCAGCGCTGCGACGATGTTGGTCTTTGCAGCATCTTCCAATTCCTGTGTGAATCTGACAGCTGCTGCTGCGTGAATGACACTGCTGAGGACTACATTTTGACGCGATAGAGACCGCAGGTGATCCAAATCGTAATCCGACAAACCTGCGTATGGCTTTGTAACATCACCATCTAGAACGTGAACTAGTTGTTTTCGTTCCGACAGAGACAAAAATGAGAACATGTTGTCTTGTAGCAATTCGGAGACACGTTCTGCTGCACTCTTCGAGCGCTTGCCGCGACAAATAATATAGACGCCAGCCGATAAGTTGACCTCCTTTCGGTAGTACAAAAGATCGCGAAGGAGGAGCGAGCCGCAGAAACCCGTGGCACCAGTCAAAATAACGTATTGTTGCGCGAAGCCCTCACTAGCCCGAGCTTCTGGAAGACTAAGGGCGGGCAATGATTTGATGACGCCTTTATTCGAGTTGATTGCTCGAATCTGTGGTGGTTCTTCTTGCGATTTGGAATATTGGCTAACCATACTGTTGTACTTGGCAAATGTTGTAGTAGACTTCAAATACATGGACCCACAAAGCCATTGCAATCCACATCCGAGGCAGAAGAAAGCAATGAAACCACGAAAGAACCCAATGGCTGCTCCACGAAGGACAGTTTTCATAAGCCATCGAATACTGGCGCTGTATGCTCCTCCACGGAAAATGAGGAACACCAATGACAACAGCGCAACTGCAACCGTAGTGGAAGAAAAATTAGATCGCCGTTGCTTCTTCATCAGCGAGACATCATCTGAAGCCTTGCTTGTCAGCGCGCTCTGTAGCCTCCGGGAAAGTTGTATGCACTGATGATTTGTCAAAGACCGACTAGCCACTGGTAGGTAAATAATATTGGACATGAACGTTCTGGAATTCAATGGTAGCGCTCTGGACGTGTCTGTTGGAAGAACACAACGAAGTTGCGACGCACCCGAGGCTACATCCCATCCATCTTGCAACAATATTCTTTGTACGTATTGCTTCTTTTCGTGGTCAATTTGAATAGGATACAACCAGTAAGACGAGCCATGTATTGGCTTCGACAGGAATTCCACAGATGGAGCGTACTCTTGCAGAATTTTTGTCATAGCTTGGCACTGCTGAATACGGCGCTCGACTGTCCGACTGGTCACTGAAGTTTGAAGCAGCCTCCGATGCAGGAGCTGTAACAGAGGCAAGCAGGGGCGTTTGCGCGTCAACGTTGCTACGGAGCTTGCCTGTGGTTTCGATTTTGTGCTACTATTTCTACTCGGCGTATGCGGGACTACGCTCCTTACATTTCTCGTGATGATTTGATCAAAAAAGTCATACCCACCCCATTGCAGACAGAAATAGACCATCCATCCGTAGAGCACTGGATGAAGGGAAAATATGTGTATCAGTATGGCTTGAAGGACTTTGCCACAAAAGTATTCTCGTGTAGTTTGTTGCTGAAAGTGGTGCTGCTGAAGGCGTCGCATTGTAGCTGCTGTTACTGCGCACGTGGTGCTTGAAATTGTCGATTGTTCACGAACAATGGCAATACCCCCTCCCAAGGCAGTGGCTGTCTTGATAAGACCAAAGGATAGAAGCGTAAGGTTGGCATAAGGACTTCCCGTCGATTCGGGAATGCCACGGTAGGATTCGGCAGCATCCTCCCACACTTCCAACGAATTTTTATCGGCCAATCTTCGTAGTCGGGCAAAATCTTCCGAAGATGCGCTGGTAGTCCCAAAGGGATGAACAACGAGAATAGCCACTGTTCGATCTGTTACAGCTGCCTGAATGACATCCACATCTACACTCACCACCGCCGCCGCCACAGGTTCAACAGTATCGACGGGAACCACGATCAAACCGTGGTGTTCCAGTATTTGTATCATTCCAGGAATGTTAATAGGAGGAACTACGATCACTTCCTTACCAGCCTGTGGAGGAAATTGTTTATGCATCAAGTACAAATCCAAAAGGGATCGAACCGTATAACCCACCACTACATCCGTAGTACACATCGACTTTTTGGTATTCTCGTCGTCAAGCTGTTCCTTCCATGAATTGCAAATTTGGGTGCTCATTTCATCCTCTTGCTGTCGTCGGCGTGGTCCATATCGCAAGGTGTTGTTCACACAAGCACAAACGACGAACCACAGGTCAGACCACTGAATATCCAGTGCTCCTCGGGGAATAACTGGTTGAATATTGGGCAAACAAAATGTTATGAAGGTATCCGGAATAGTCGTTGTCAAAAAGGTCACGAGCCAAGAAAGAAAATTGTTGTTAGATGTAATGCTGTCGACCCGAGACTGGGAGGTGGTGCCGACATCCTCGTGATGAAGTAGCGTTTTCTCGTTGCTTTGTGAAATGATTTCGTCACAATCGTTGTGACTTTCCTCCACGTTATTCTTTCCCGCCTCTCCTGTATTCTGCTGCTGTTGTTGTTGATATTCTGTAAACCATCTTCGACACATCGCATCCAATTCAGCCGCTGTGGTTACATATTCCAACATGGCTTGCTGTTTATCTCTGACGTCAAGGTTTTGCCAGGCACGATGTTTGGCTATTTCCGCAGGATTCCAACTCTGACATCCACCAATTGGACAATGTCCAACGCTGCAGTACTTGTAGAGGGCATACAGACGCAATTTGGTTTCGGTGCTTACACTGGACGAGGGTCTGCTGCTGTCATCATTACTAGTGCTATTAGTACTACTACCATTACTAGTACTAGTAGTAGATATCCGGTTCTTGACTTTGATAAACAGATTTTCGAGTCGCAGCGAGTTGCTCTTGATTGCCACTTCCGTCATCTTTCGTCAAAGTAAAGAGCTAAAAAAGATGAGTGGTTTTGTATTATTTATAAGTGCGCCTGCTGGATGGCTGCTCAGATGGTGGTGGAGGTAATAGGTAATGATGGATCGCAGATCGGAGTGAGTAGTGAGTGGTCGCGATAAATAATGCTAGACCACTACTACTGAAGACTACTGCCACTAGTACACTAGCTACTACTAGTAGACTACTAGTAGACTACTTGACTTCAACAGAGTCATGATTGTTGCTTCTCATCAGGTTGTCACAACATGTATTCGTGAAATATTTATCAAGTCACGAATTCGTCATCATTCTACATGTAGAGTTAGGGTTGAGTGCACCTGAAAGCGTTGAAACTTGACTTCCTCACATTTTCACAACTCCTGCACAAGTCAACTAATAATAGAAATTAGATACTCTAACAATGTATATTTGACAAAAAATCTTCAATTATCAAAGCAAGAGTTCAACGTAGCGTAGAACTGATAAAGCTGCTAAGAAAAAAATTGAGAATGTCGAAGGCGATTCGAGACCAACGACAACGACATCCAAAAATACCCCTCGTGCTATGGGGCGGTATACTCTTGCTGGTGTTCATGGCCATGACTCTTCCCTTGTTTCAGACTGCTAATCGATCTTTGACGTCAATGCATGATCATTCTCCTGTTTTATTCCTGAAAAAATTCAGAAGTCGCAGCAGCAAAAAGAGTGAAAATAAGCAAGACGTCCCCCTTTCGTTCTCATTCCCGCGACAAACAGAACAAGTCGACGGCGGCGGCGGCGGCGACGACGACGACGACGACGACGATGACCAAATAGCAAAGGGCACCTTATCCCATCAACCTCGATCTTATTTTCATTCCATACAGCAACTTGTGGATAATGATAATTTGCAAGAACGCTGCAATCGCTACGGATTTTCAATCAACAACACGCAGGATGCAGAACCACAGCATCGCCGGATCTTTTACGGGAGTCTAATTGCCGAAGAACCGTGGGAACTGTTTGAAATTGTAGCTACCGAAACCTTTGGAATATTCGAAGGCATGGTCTTTGTTGAAAGCAATCGAACGCAGAACGGAAGTCCGCGTCCTTTTCGTCGGACTGCCAAACATCAACGCAAGCTTAAAAAATTATTTGGAACTCGGGATTTACGAATTGAACAGTACACCGACGATGATCTGACATTGGCAGCACTCGCACGAGAGCATCGGCAACGACAAGTTATACTCAAGACGTGGAAGAAGATGGGCATGACGCCAAATGATGTTGGATACATTGCGGATGCAGACGAAACCTTTACACGGGATTTCTTGCGCGCCGTACAGACCTGTCCTTACATCCCAGCTCTGGACTACGAGACCCATCGCTGCTTCAATCCACACGTCAAGATTGCTGGATATACCCGTATGTTTGAAACATCTCCCGAATGCTTGACCAAATCCCGAACGTGGTACCATCCTGACATGATTTTAGGCGCCTGTATCGAACTGATTGGTAACGAAACACTCAATCCACCGGCACCTAGGGTCCATGACTATCTGCGAGCACCCGGATACGGCAACAATTGCGAAATAAATCACAATTACAACCGATCCTTTGGTAATATCACGGGAAATCAGTTTCCTTTGTGGAGTGCGGCTGACTTTCGAAGACAATGTGGGGGGCACAACTACGAGCTTAACGCCGTCAATTATACCAAAAATACGGCCTTTCATTTTCACAATTTTTTTGCCGACTTGACAGCCACCCGACAAAAGGTAAGAAACACGCGTTAATAAGTTACACACTATGGTATCTCAACTTTTTAAAAAATCTAACATTATTCCAACACAAACAACAATTGCAGTACGAAACCTACGGCCACGCCGTACAGGGTGCCATGACCAAGAAACTGGAGAATATTGGAGATGACTTGAAAATGCTCAAACGATGCGTGCAAAACTGGACCGATGCACCTACCTCGAGTCAAGGAAAATCTGCCATTACAGAAACACAACAATGGCAGCGGGAAGTTGGAGGGATGGACGCAGTATTGCCGCCATGGCCAATCTACTTTATGGATCGTCAATATCGACAACGAAAACATGCCGAGATCCAGGAAAAGGTTCTACAAGATGATCGCCATCGCTATGAAAGACTTGGTATGAGTCTCGACGAACAGAAAATAGAACAGGCCATAGACGAAGCGCTAGAATACAAGCGACAAATGTGGGCCAAAGAAGCTCAGGTTCAGGGTTTGAGAGACTTACACCAGCACGAGATTGAGAGTCTTCTGAAAGAAGCGCAAGAGTCCAAGGATAAAATGATCGCCAAGTTGGCCGAGGCGGATGGAATAAAGAAAAAATAGCGGGAAAAATGCAGCAATGCACTTTCACTAGACTCTACTATTCTTGCTGCTTTGGAAAAAAGATACTTGTATCGTACGCACTTAGAAATAAGACTACAAAAAATAGTACTCCTACGGGAGTAGCAGTACTCATACTGTCATTTTTAGTGTACTATCAGGTACCCTGGTGCTAGTATTCGCTCAGAACACAAAAGAAATTCATTTAAGTGGATACGATTAAAGTACCACTCCGTAGTCATCAGCTGCCGTCAGGCAAAGTGACAAACAGGTGGAGTATCACATCAGTCGATAAATTTGAAGATGGAAACTGTTGGTCCCTGGAGGCGTTAAACGCAAGATTGGGAGAGTACACTATTTTCCTATAGTAGAATATCTTGAAGACACGATGTGTTCCTTGTACGACACCAAAAAGAAGGGCAAAGGTGTTGAGCCTGCTGTTGGTACGTACAGGTATCAGGGAAAAGCCTCGTTCGATTTTGTAGTTGGAGGTTCTCCTCCTCTGTTGTTGCACAAGCGACAACAACACAATTCACCACCAAGACCAACCAACAACAACAACAGCAACAACAAATACACAAACGATGAAACAACGACAAGTTCACTTTGGCGATGCCTCAGTAAGAACAATACCAGAGTTTACAGACGCTGAGCGTGCAGAGCTATGGTTTGGCAAGACTGATCTGAAAGTGTTTCGTCTTCTGTCGGCAAATTACAGCAGTAACAATACCAATTCTGCTACAAACATTGAAAATAAGGACAATGATGAAGACTATTTCAAGGCGAAGGTATCGATTTCTCAAAGACGGAGAACCTACATCCAATATGTTCTGCATATTCAACACGTGAACCGAACGAGTGGGATTGTTGATCCCATTGGTTTGCGAGCTCTGGCAGTTGCTCAAAGCAAAGGGGCGCTGGAAAGTGCTAAGTTTCGGGCCCTGAAGTTAGGCACGGAAGTGGCAGCATATTACCAAGAGGACCAAGAAGAAATATACGGCGATTATCAGCTAACGCAGAGACTCAACGCGACATCACTGTCATTATCATCATCATCAACAACAACTCAGCCAACATCGTCGTCGTCGTTCTTGTCAGTAGTAGTAGAGGATAATCAGTCTTGTGATTGGAGCAGAAATCAGAATCGAAGTCCCTGTCGGCGACTTCAAAGACCAAGAAGGAATAGAACGGGTGCTAGCATGGCATGATACAGTTGTTTGCTTGAGCAGTATTTGCATAAACTAATGGGATGGTTAGATCGACTTTTTCTTACAGCATGAATTTCTTTAGAACACCGCTTACAATGGGATGCTACAGAAGCACTATATAGGGGTGGTGAAAACCTGCTAGTACTCTTTCGCAAGCCGCTCGATTGGTCTGCCTATTGACGCTTTTGTAAATAATGAGTTTTGTAAATAATGAGCTTTTAATGACTGCACTGGGCGGGGTTGCCTTCGGGATGGTCCAATTTGATTTTGTCGACAATCAGCAACAAGGAACCGATCAAGGTTCGACGAAATGGTAAGAAGCAAAATGAGTTATATTCTGGACTCACTCTTGTGCTCGATCAACCAGCGTGCCGATCCAAGATTTTCGCAATATAAATTGACCAAACAAAGAATAATGATTTCAATAAACATTTTTTCTGTTGGCAGAGACCAAGCCAACAAGAGTCACCTGTTGGCATTTGATTTCATTTTTGTGTTCTTTGACATGACCATTTTATTATTTCATCGAAACCTCCACAGTTGTGGATAGAAAAACGCACCTCTTCCTGACGCATCTTCTTGATGGCTATCCCATGCAAAATGTAAGAAAGAAAGTCCTTTACTCCTAAAATTCGAATCCTTGTTTTTTCTTTCAAAGCTCCAACCAAATCACGTTTTAAATTTATCAAGTTGGGCCCAACTATTAGAAAAGAATGCTACAATGTATTCTTGCTTCGTTTGATGAGGGCGCTGACAATATCATGGATCAAAATTTGATTCCTACATACATGCTTCGCGCTGATGCAAAGCTACGACGCAGAAACGTCATGCAAGCGAGATTCTCGTCCTTCAATTATTGTAAGCACAAATAAATTATCACTCTTGCTGGCAGCAGAGTGTTTATACTCATCGCATTGGAACGGCTGTTTTTAGTCGCGTGGTTGGCTAATGAATACTGCTACCTGGTAGAATAGTCTAGTCTATCAGGTCCTACTGTACTAGCTACTGTAGCTACTACAGTAGTACAGTACTACGAGTTCCACGAGTGATAGACCCTACTAACTTATTGGCTTCTTCGTAGAGGAAACCCTATCCTTAACTAACATATCTATACGATTTTAAAAATTTGCTAACACACTCTCACGTTTTGGTTGCTACTCGAGGCTTTCGCTCTATCTTCCTGATATGATTGACGTGATTTCAAGAAAATTCTAAAATTCAGTCTGTGAAGGCACCATGAAAACTTTCATCTCTTTTCTGGCAACGGTGGTCTTCCTGCTAAAGGCAGGTTGCAATGCTTTGGACAAGGAAACGCGACTGCTCCGGAGTGGCAAGAGCAATTCTGGCAACGATGAGAAAGTGATGCAAACAACGATGGGTAAGGAGGGCTGTGGTGGCCATGGAAAAATGATGGGTTACGGCAAAATGAGTGGTCATAATATGATGATGAATGGGTCAGGAGAAGACGGCGAAATCGACGACGAGGATAACCAGATGATGATGTGCCCCAACCGCAAAGCGATGCAGACGATCCATAAGCTATTGGAGAATCGCCACAAAATCAACAGGACCATCACCCCGACAGATGATGGCGCGGAGACTGACACAAGCTCCAGTGATCCACAAGTTTCTGACTGGATCCACGAGCATGTGGCTCATATGATTGCCTTGATACAAGAGGGTGGTAAAATCCGTTGCTGGGATCCCCTGTTTGCCGCTCTTACCGAATTCAACGATGACTTCACTGCCTCTCCAACGTATACAAAGGAAGGAGTCCACGTCTCCTTGAATGGGAGCACTCCTTGCACGAAACGATTGATGCAAAGGCACTCTCATGTTCTTTCCAACTTTTTGGAGCGTGGTCAAGAAGAAGTCAGCAGAGAACACCAAGTCCCCGCGGAGTGTGAGGAAGTTTTCGAGTAGAAAGAGGTCAAGCCTTCTTGCCCGATGTATAAAACTTAGCACTATCCGCATACTATTTTACTTAAATATTCTACGCAACGAGGCGTGAACTTACAGATGCCTTCGTTCCCTAGGCCAGCCAAGGGATACATGACTTGGCTCATTCGTCGTCCCGACAATGAATCGCATATGTACATCTATATAGTGTAGAATACTGCTACATACAGTACTTGGGAATCACAGCTCGTCACTGTCACGATCATAATTGTCGTGGTACCGCTGCTGATATGTTTCATCCCTGTGCCAGTATCGTCCCATGCGCCAGACCTCATTCGACACCTGCCCATAGGCCTGCTCGTGTGCCAGTTTAAATGCCCTTGTCACGGCCTCGTGTAATTGAGAGAGTCCATTGCGCTCGGGCTGGGGAATATCTGTGTCTATGTGGAGGAGCTTTCTTTGAAAAGCCTTAAGTTCTTCCAGTCGTTCTTCCAAAAAGTCCAAGCCATATGGACTTGGAGGAGCTACAAACTTAACCTGCAAATTCTGTTCTTTCTCTCCTTCTTCGATATCAAAAAACAAACGAGCCTCCGGTAGAATCCATCGTTGAGGCCATGCCTCTATAAATCCGTAAATCTCAAAAAGCTGTGGCGTAACGTAGTACTGCGACGGATTTTCTGCATTGGCGTACAAACCATGGCACCATTTACATTTGTTATACGAATTTTGGAGTTCTTCTCCGGCTTGCACGTCTCGTATAGCAACGATTTGGTATTTCTTGCCCTTGTCAATAACTGGATCTACATTGGTATATTTTCCATTCCGGTGATTCAAAAGATCTCCAAACGGTACCAAAAGATCAATAAGCTCCCCTTCTCCTCTCGTTTGAAGGAGCATCATAGCATCCAGTAGTTTGTCGTCAATGGGCATTCCACATTCTTCTTTCCATAATTCTTCCACATTTGAAAGAAACTGCTTCGTCACAAACCCTTCCATCAGCTCGGACAGTAGGGTCTTGCTTTGGTCGGACCAAAACAGTGGAATGTGGTCTCGTGAGCGCTTTGCCAAGTATCTTTCATACGGCGTTTGCTGTTGCGGGGCCTTGCTTATGGCGCGTCGCACCTCTTGGACTTGATCGCACCAATCGCTATCTTCACTGGTACTTGCCGCGAGGATAGCATGCCATGGTATATCCGCAACGACTTCGCCTTTCCGCAGTGGTGCGTTGGCGAGAATGGTCGACAGGCCCTGTTGCAGCTGCTTTATCTCAATTTTAGGAGATATCCAACTGCCCTTGGCCTCGAGCCAAGTGATCACTTCCGACAAGATTGCTTCATCACTACTATTATCGTGGGGGTCGTTTCTTTGGGGTACAGCAGTCGACGCTGTTGAAAAAGAAACGAGTATGAAACATAATATTGCTCGTAGTACGAGTGAACAAACATTATTATTATTATTATTATTTCGTCTTTGTTTGTACTCCATGACTATCTACCTGGTATTTTCCATTCTCTTCTGGTATTTTCCTCTTGCTCTTCTTTTGAAGCAATCAAGCTTCTAGTGCTTAAGCACGGGTGTTAAGGGGTAAATATTATTATTTTATTATTTTTATGGTAAATTGTGAGCCTAGTTTTGGTAAAATGAACCTGTTCCACATTATGAGCGATCCATAAGTCCATTGGCGAGTGGCTCGCTCAAA
>Ga0100391_1000331_pt1 | contig 55911 bp, 27 predicted proteins | sample CryGeymeta201515_FD_81541 | JGI IMG/M metagenome (GOLD analysis project Ga0100391, IMG submission 81541) | Groundwater microbial communities from Crystal Geyser aquifers in Utah, USA - Crystal Geyser metaG 2015-15 | ecosystem: Environmental > Aquatic > Deep subsurface > Groundwater | place: USA...
GCGCCTCGGAACGGAGAAAAGGGCGGCCCTAGTAAATTGCCGAGTTTCTCCAAACCACCCTACCTAGCCGAACGTAGCCCTAGAGAGCTGGCATAGTCGAGAGAACGCGGTAGCGTTCGCTCGATGATGAATACGGAATATAACCCCAATTCTAAACTGGGTTGGTGACTCATCCTCTGCGAACCTCGCAAAAAGAGAAGAATGTTGCAGGTCTACTCGACTACTACTACTAGCTAGTCTTTGCTAGCTACAGTAGCTAGCTAGTAGTAGTAGAGACTAGCTACTAGAGACGGGATAATCAAAACTTTATACAGTAAACAGTTGCAGGTTGCAGGATTACACCAATCAAGTGAAATAAATAAATGACAAGATCTTTCAAGGTTAACCTGTAATAATCAGAATAAATGTCAGGCCCAAATTTCAAATACAAGCTTCCTCCTTCTGCAGCAGCTGCGGGTGTTGCGAGGCCAGCTCCCCCTGGAGGAATCCCTGCCTCCATTCTGGCCTATGCTCTTTGCCTAGTCCCGATATCTATATTCGGTAAGCACAGCAGTCTTTTGTTCTGTTGAAGCCCTATAATAAGCACTGGAAATTCTTACTAAATTTTGCATCCTAATTGTTCAATTATATATCTGTGTCCAATGAATGTCAACACACCATAATAATTGATTCGTCTCCTCCTCCTCCTCCTCCTCCTCGTCCTCCTCCTCCTCCTCTCACACTACCAATACACAGCCGGTTGGGTCGTCACGTACGGGCAAGACGAAGAAGCACTGGAAAAAAAATTGCGCGAAAAGTACGGACCAGAAATTCATCAAGTAGAAAGTCGAAAACAGGCCATGAGTGATGTGTACATAGCCGCCATTAAGAATCCTGGTAGCAGTTCCGAACAGGAAGCTCGATTGAATCAAGTTTTGCGTGGTGGTCGTGGAGAAGCCAAGCGTCACTATGTCATTGATCGAAAATATTACGGAACACCGGAAGGGAAAGAACGACAATTGGAATCGTCCGACCGAATGGTAACTCATCAAGAAGAAGAACGACAAAAAAGTAAGCGCATCAAAAAGCGATTGAAACGACTGAAAAAGAAGCAACAACAACAAGAAGAGGAAAACGGAGGCAAAGCAGCATCAGCTAGTGGCAGCGTATCGGATTCTGACGCATCAACGTCCACAATCTCGTCCGACAAGAAAAAGGTGGCTGCTGCTACGGCGGTGGCAGCATTGGCGTTGGCATCTGCCGCAGACAGGATGTCGTCGTCTAGCGAGGAGAACAATAATAAGACCACAACACTACAAACAACAACCGCTGCCAATCCATTCAAAAAAGTAAATGCCAAAATCTCATCAAAGAAGAAAAAAGAGAAAGTATTGGAGAAAAAGAAAGATCAGAATACAAGACCAGGTTTAGATCTAACACAGGTAGTAACTCTCACGGCGGTTGCTGGAACAGCTGCACTTGTTGGGTTTTTAGTTGGTGGTGGAAGTCGACGGTAGGGCACACACATACCACACACACCACACATACACAGCTTGCTACGAGAAGATTGATGGAAGATGAAATAATGATCCTCGCGGAATTAGAATAGCAGAGCGGGGATCTAACACATTGTATTATACTATTATAGTATTACAGCCACACCTTGTCAGGAGCGTTTTAAACGACCAAAAATTTTGTGATGGGAGTTTGTCGGAGGAGACCAGTGATCTAGAGTGGTAGTCTAGACTTCTACTTAGTTTACTACTAGACTACTACTAGTCTAGTAGTACCTACTAGTCTACTGCGAGTACTACTAGTACTCCGAGCACATCACTGACGATATCAAAGCAATGCCCATCTGGATTTATCTTGTCTGCTCTCAACCGTGGAACGATACATCCTCACATTTTTCCCCCAAAAGAATGAACATGATCGTCCCATGATGAAAACTGAAACCGTAATATCTTACTGCACAAAAATAGGCTATGGCAGGTGCCTCTTGCCCGTTCGAGCGCAACTACTAGCTTAAGAAAGTAATACTCGATACCTCACTAAAAAGAGATCGTCTCCGGGATAGTTTCGCTGTGAGGCAACAACTTTGTGATGCCATCAGCTCGCTTATTACGCATCTTCATTCTGATTCCGCCGATATCGTTACTCTTCTTGCGCCCGCTTATTTTTCTTTCCTCCGCCTTTGCTGCTGCATCATCTATTTTCGTGGTTGCTGCCATGTCGACAACTTCTTCCGCCGCCTTTTCCTCTTCTCCTTCAAAGACTTCCACCACCACCACCACCAGCAGCAGCAGCAGCAGCAGTAGTTGCAACGGTAAAGCCAATGGTAGCAATAGCAGCAGCAGCAGCAGTAGTAGTATTTGCACTGTTTGTAATGTTGCCTTTTCGTCACGAAATGCCTTGTTTCAACATTTGCGACAAGATCATTACGCGAACGATGCTCTGTTTCCTGCTACGTCTCCGCTGGACGATTTGAATCCATTGCAGCGCACGGCAGCTTCTATCGCGGTACGAGGGACGTACGAAAATGCAGCCCACGATGCCTATTACCAGGCACAAGTGACCAAAGGTCGTGCCTGGACGATGGCGGAATGGGATCAGGCTCGTGTCGCCTTTAAAATACCACTGCCAGTGGCCTTTCGGACAATGTTGCCAGACAACACCTCTACAAAAAAAAAAGATCGTCAACAGCAAGAAGAATACGAAGAAATAGATGTTCGGTTTCGCTTCTTACAGCATTTGAAAGACTTGGTGCCACAGGGTGCACTGCGACCATGTCGGGCTATTCCCTCAGATCTGGCATTGCAAGCTGTCATTCCACCCCGCCAGTGGTCTCCCGAAGCCCAACGAGCCTTGATGGATGCCCAAGATGTCGGTGCCGTCAGTCGACAAGAAGTCTGTAGTATGATACCACCTCTGTTGTTGTTGCACAAATATGATGACCAAGACGACGATGACGACGACCAGATAACGGTTACAAATGTTGACAAAAATAATAGTGATGAATCTTCAAGGAGAGATAACAATCCTGCAGGGGTAGGATTTTCCATTTTGGATTTGTGTTCTGCACCCGGATCAAAGTCGTTACAGCTCTTGGATATGCTGCATGCCAGATCTACCAGTACCGATGACTCTAACAGAAGCAACAATTTCATGCTGGTCTGCAATGACGCCAATCGAATGCGTCTTTTGAAGGTAGCTCGACGATCCCGAAGACAACCAGCGTTGCATAAACAAGCTTGCCTGCTGAATTCGAGTGATGGTCGGTACTTTCCGGCCTTGCGAAAATGGGGTGGGTACAAGTTCAAATTCAATCGCGTATTGGCGGATGTGCCGTGCAGTGGGGATGGCACACTGAGAAAGTTGTCGAGCCAGGGCTGGAAAAGATGGAACGTAAGATCGCACTTGCAAATCCACAAACTACAATGTCGACTGCTCGTACGGGCTTTGGAATGCGTGCAGAAGGGTGGACGAGTCGTATACAGTACCTGCTCCTTGGATCCCATCGAAGATGAAGCAGTGGTCGTGAGTGCCATTGCTCGGATGGGAGGACCCGATGCGTATCGAATTTTGCCAATGCCAACGTCGTTGCTAACGACAACGTCTGACGATGGAAACCATGATAGCCCAGATTTTGTCGTCTCTCCAGGTGCCACCCGCTGGATCGTACCTCATCCAGACTTTGGAAAAGTGCAATCGGCGAGAAAAGTTAAAGGTCTTGCCAAGGCAGAGAAGGTTGTTGGAACCAGTGACACCAACGCCAGAATTTATGATACTTACAATTCAGTGGATCAAGTGCCAGAGAAATTACGCCGGAAAGAAATTTCCCCATCCATGTTTGCGCCTCGAGCTCGCACCGAAGGCAACTATCGCCAAGCATACATGAACGAAGAAAATATGGAAGTACAAAATATGGAAGTACAATTCGACGTTAACAATGAAGAAGCAAGTGCCAATCACAACAACAAGACGGCAAATCGAGTTCCTTTGACACCCGACGAAAAGCTACGACAAGCCTGGAAATGGGGAGAAATTTTATCATCGGAAAATATTGAAAAGTTTGAGAAAATGTTGCCCAATTGCGGTCGTATCTTTCCGCATCACTTGGATTCCGGTGGATTTTTTTGTGCTGTCATTGAACGAGTTGCCCCAGCTTATTACCCCGTTTGCTACCCTCGTCAGCGCAGTCTGTGGGTGGGCACTGATGACAAACATAATTTTCTTTGTGACAATACAACGGACCAGCCACAGCAACTGGAATACAAATATCACGGACGCATATTGTATCCGGTAGAATCGGCACGACAAGTGCGCGATCTGATTGCCAAAGACAAAGCAAAAGGCGACGAAGTTGTCTTTGAGGGTTTGGCGACTCAGGAATTAGCAATTCAATGGTTGAAGCAGCACCGGTCTTATTTTAAAGGTCGCAGTGAAGAAACCATCCCATTGGTATGTCGCCAAGGAACCAGTCATGAGATGCCGGATCCCAATACGGAGCAACAACAACAGCAATTAAAGTTGATGCTAGTGAAAGATTACGTGAACGATCCTACCAAATCCGTCATCTACACCTCTTTTTTCCCGACACCCCATCCATCACTGGTGGCAGAGCTAGTGGATTTTTTTGGGCTATACACAGATTTAAGCAAAGCAAAAGAAGCTTCCGTGGATGTCTTTCCTGCTGATCGTCTGGTTGTTTTTGTCGGCTCGGGAGAGGACGAGGCTGCAAATGTGACAACCTGCTTAGATCCGGAAAAGGCTCATACATTGGTGCAACGTTTAGACATGGCTGGCACCGCTGAAAAAATAGCTCGCAAGCGCCGATTCTTTCAGTTAGCGCTGGTTTCGGAAGAAATCAAAGCTCTCTATAGGGGTGGTGCCAAATTTTCGCCTATGGAAGCTGGGCTATTCCTATGTTGGGTTCCGATCCCAGGACGATATAGAGACCACGAGAAAGAGAACAAAAAAATAAAGAAGAGAGACTCGCCGTCCTCCGAAGTAGAAGAAAATGGAGCAAAAGAAGTAGTTCGATTTGAGGATGCCACTGCGCGTGCTGTAAGAAGTGGCAGATATGGCATCATGGACGAAGCAGCGGAGTTCCTTGGACGTTGTGCCACCAAGCGAGTTGTGGCTCTAGATATGGCACAAGCATTAAAACTCATTACGTTCTCCATTTTGGATGCGCGTGATACTGATGATATTTCGGCTGGCAATGACGAAGATGTGACGATCGGCAGACGATACCAGGGCAACAGTGTTTGGTGGAGGAGGTGGGGCTCACAACGATTATCGGATCTACAGGAATGGGAGGGGGGTGCTGTCATTGCTGTTGCACAATGTTGCTGTCAAGGAGTATCAACATCAACTGGGTATTCGAATATTTACTTACCATGCGTTTTGAAACGTGACCAAGCCAATGCCAGCTTCGAATTGCAGCTTTTAGCAGAGCAGCGATTGATAGATGCCTTTAAGCGGCTGTTGGTAGCTGTGTAGTCGAAATTTATTTGTCTTTGCACCCCATAGGCCATTATGCACACCGTGCATCATTGTCAACCAATTAGTGGCATGCTTCAACACGTGTAAAAACACTTCTACCATATTCGACCTGTGTACAACTGTCCATTGCTGTGTACCGTTGCCAACCTTTGTCTACCGGTATTGCAGTACTAGTATGCACCCCTACAATTGATGAAGAACCTGTACTATAACTCGATGAAATTATGAAACTCCAGAAGTATGGTAGACTACCAGGGTACCAGGGTGCCTGGTAGTGGTCGAGAGTGATAATCGACCTTTGTGTCGTCATTGAAAGGCGCACTGTTCCTAAATACAGTAAAATGATGGTAGTATTGAGGTACTGGTAGTAGGTCTAGTCTAATCAGCATTGTAGAAATGTTCCAGCTTCCTGTTCTTATTATTTGGCCCGCTGACGTTCGCATACCACTCGTAGGAAATGAGGACCTGGCAGCTGTGTACCTGGTACTCGAGTACAATACTGGTACCAGTCAGACTACCATACTGGTATTCGTATAATTCAATGGCAAGTACCGGTAGCTTCCGCTTGCCATCGTAGTAGAGTACCGGTACTAGATTACTGATACTGTAAAAAATAATTTTATTCAACCGTCTAATTAATTTAATTATTCTGTTTCTGTAAACAATTGAAAAGACCGGAAAGCCTCCTTCCGTGGTGTTCTTTTCATTGATGAAACAGCATGTCACCCCCACGTGAGTGCACTACTACCACTCGTACCTAGTATCACACCAAGCTTCCTCTAAGCTCAATTCTCCTCTCACAATCGACCTGCTACGGTAGTCTAGCCACTACCAGTAGTAGAAGCCGCGAGCGAAAAACAAAACACCATGCCGAATAGCACCATCAGCGCCATGAACTCCTCTTACTTGCAGCAGGAAGACTTGAATGGCCAAAGCCATGCACCTCTGCATTTACAGGAAAGCGAAGAGGACTTCTTTATTTATCCTGAGTCCATTCAAAAGCAAGCACTTCGCACTTTTGTCATTGAGGAACACTTCTCCTTGGTGGGATCTTCGGGTGAACGCAAGGCGCAAAAAACGAAAATTGAAACTCACTACACACAGGCACTGTGTTTATGCTTCGGCAAAGGAGGTGCCTGCACAAGCGAAGCATCTTCTTGGATCAAAGGTTCACTAGTTACCAAAGGATATCCTTCAGTCTTGATTGACAGCGTCGATACACTGCTGGAACAAGCCGCTGATCTGATCCAAGAAGAATTTCTAGAAGACTGCGCATTGCTTGAGTCCACCTTTGCTAATAATGGAGCTCGCAATGTTGTGTATGATCTCATGCAGGGTGCCAGCGTATCAGGATTCAAGCCCGTAGTGGTCGCGAATGTCTTGGCATTTGCCAGCCTTCTGCACGTCAACGAATTTACCTGCGACGACATTCGTTATGCAGTCACCTTGGGAAATCAAATTCGGCGCTACCGCCTCCAAAATTTTTCCCCAACCTTCGAACCAACAGCCGCCATTTGCTCATGATGCCAAAAAGTGGAAAACACATGCAATCGTATGTGAAGTATCACGAGTTATAACATTAACACAACGGTATTTTTCCCGTAGCAGCGAATTTATCTAAGTTACAACAAAACGCGTGGTTCGACAGTAGACCTCTTGAAGTCAGAATATTTGCAACATTTGCTAAGTACTCCGGAGTAACAAATAAAAACATATTATTTTCGATGATTCATTGATGTCAACTCATTCCCGCTCTTACACTGACTTATTTCCTTCTCCCCCATCCCGGCAATCTATTCCTCCGTCGAGTCCACCCAGGTCCAAATGTCGACCAAGTTGCCACCCCTGACAATAACACATTTTGACACGTTTGCGTCTGTTCGGCTTTCAAAGACAACGCGAGGCCACAATCGCTTGTAGAACGCGTCTTGATCCATTCCCTGCACAGCTTCACATTCTTTCCAGGCATGCTCTTTTAACTCGTGCCCTTCCCAGGATTTAGGTTTCGTCTCGGCCAACGTGGTAAGAATGAATGCATGCAGGTCCTGAATTCTCATGAGAAATGCCTGTTGTTGATGGGCTTTTCTGAGAAAGTAGTGCAGTAGTGCCAGCCAGAAGCCGACCATGCACATACTTACACCCCAAAGGTAAAGTAACCATGGCGACTCCATTGTTTCCTTGTAGAATTTTTGAAAACGAGACGTGTAACCCAAAAGCTGACACTGCTGTTCGGTGGATAAGAGCTCCCGACGCCACCAGGATACCGCGGAAGGTACGGACGCGACTAATTGCAAATGACGAACAACTGGTTCCTGCGCTTCGGGTTCATCGGCATCTTCTCCGCGTTGTTCGGCTTCTCTCTGGGCTTTGCCACTGGCTTCGTCCACGCCGTACCGTGTCAGAATTTGCAACTTCAATTCTTGTCGGAGTGGATTGGTGGCCTCCAAGAGAGAATAGAGAATTTCCACTGGAGAGCCGAGCGATGTTAGCGACCGATTCAATGACTTGATTAAAAATGGGTTCACATCCAAAATATATTCCATTGGAAACATTGGTTGTTTTGTCCAAGGTGCCGTATCCTTCATCGTCACAAACATGTAGGGTTCCGGGAAACTATTCTGGCTATCGTCGCTTACTATGGCATGCTTGTCATCGTCTGTCAGCATTTTCGATCCTACCTGCTGGATAGTCGACGCCTCAGCAGCATCATTGCTATTTTTACGGTCAAGTACCCTGCAAGAATGCCGCAAGGTCCAGTCTTGTACCAATTGCACAACTTGATCATAAATCTCTGCAACCGACTCCTTCAAGACGCATTCTCGACCGGTCCTGCTGTCCACTTCCATGTAGAACTTTTGTTTGCAACCTTGGAGGCCTCCGCCGGCGCACTCCCCAAAGGCTGGACAAGGCTCCAACTTAATCTCGGGGTCCTTGTTGAGACATTCCGATCGTCTTTGCAGCGGAGCAGCGTTCGTATTGGTAACATAACACGGAGTAAGGGGCACGGGATTGCCACTGGATGTGCGGTATGGATTTCCTGGAATCGCAAGCTTGACCATTTGCCTTCGAAAAAATAAATGATGCTGAGCACCCTCCCGAACGTAAAAAAAGTAAAACCATCCCACAATGAGCAAAACTTCCAACAGCGTAGAAACACCCAAACCTATGGCGGTGCTCACGGGAGCACTTTTGGGTTGCTGTTGTCCACTGGGTAAAGGCACCTCTACCCAGGATTCGCCATCATTATTTTCTGGTAAATCGTAACCTTCCTCGGACTCTTTTGGAGCGAATTTCATCAAATGATCGGGTGGTGGGCCTGTAAATGGTACAGGTTTGCCTTGCTTCATGGCTTCGCTGTTAGCAATCACTTGCTGCTGCAGTTCAAGCTCCAGAGGTGTGGATTGATTCCTTTGCAACATGGGTGGTGGCATGGCCATCATGTTATCCGTATTGTCAGTGGGAGCATCCTTGGACACCTTGGTAGTCCTAGTAGCAGCAGCTGCTGCTGTTGTTGTGCTCTTGGGTGATTTTTTGGTAGCAGCACGCTTGGGTGACTTGACTGCGCTACTACTGCTGGTTCCCATCATGGCGGCACGGGCTCGTTCTCGAGCTTTTTCCTTTTCTTCTTTAGTCATTTTTCGATTCTTTTTCGGGGAAACATCCTCCTTGGTGGCTTCTGCCTTGCGCTTGGTGGGAGGCATGTTGAATACACTACTACAATAAAAGTTAAGTCCTTGGGTTGTGTGAACTGAAACAGCAGAGATTCACTGGCAAGTTTGTGTAACAGGCCTGAAAAAAGCTGAAGTACTTCCTGTCTATTTAAACCGAGCTTAACAGGTAATAGAACTGTAAGACCAAGGTCTAATGTGTATTGCTGATTCTGCAGTAGCTATGTGAAGCTTATCCTTTCTACCTTTCAACCAAACAATAGAAGTAAGATTAGAACTTTTGAGAGATAATAGAAGTTATCGTCTGGCAGTGTTGAAAGATACTCTAAATCGAGGTTGCCGTTGGGTTGCAAACGGCGTCACAATAGCTCACTGATCAGGTTATGAGTGATGTTCAGTTTTCTCTTAGATAGTACTAGTCTACTCGGACGACGAGTACTCCTCTACTACTACTACTACTACTACTACTACTAGTAGACTAGTAGCTAGTACTCTCTACTACTACTAGTTAGTCTACTAGCTAGTAGTAGCTACTAGCTAGTAGTAGAGTAGTTCAGGAGAGTAGTCTACTAGTAGTAGTAGCTACTAGCTAGTACTCTACCTAGTCGTACTAGCTAGCGCTGCCTACTATTAGGTCTCTCTAGTAGCTAGTGGAGTAGTAGTAGACTAGTAGTACTAGAGTAAGAAGCCGTAGTACCGTCAATACTTGTTTGCGCCTACTAGCACACTTCCTCGAAACTGTTTCCCCTCACGATTGGTTTCTCCGCCATTTCTTCGAACAGTTTTCTTAGGGCTAGTGTTCAACTGACTAGCTTGCCTGTCCGACAGACCTTTAATTGCTTTCGTCACGCCGTGGCTGGTGATGATGACAAAGACCAATCAACGGCTCACTTTTTCGTCTTGTCTCGGATAGCCTGAGACCCCCGTAACTTGCTGCCAACTCTTCTGACTAGCTTTGACAGTGGTTGAGTGGATAAAATAATAGTCCTTCGACCCTTTTAGAAACTTTGTCAGGACCTCTGGACCTGTGAATACTCCAAGAAAAACGTATTCGGTCCAATGCGGTATACGGTATGGTTATGTAAATAATTAAGGTGAAACCAGAAGAACATCGAACATGCCTTTATGCTATCCGAAATGAAAACAAACATGCAACCTGTCAATCATAATTTTATGGCTTGAGAGAAAAAGCATGTTAAAGTAAGAACTCGCTTTGACTCTCGGCTTGATTTGTCTTTCTTTTCCCTCTGAAATCCTGGACATCAAGAGTACACCACAAGGTAAGCTTGCCAGCGTACCGAGAAAGCACGAAGCAACAGGCAAGGAGAAAATTACTTCCCTCTAGTCTCGACGTCTCGACTACTTTGTGAAGGCGAATATCCGGCTTTAGAAATGATTTAACTTACCCATCTGGCCTTTCTGATCTACCGTCAACTCCGTTCCTCTCCAATTCTCCATTTCTTTACCCTTCTATTCACAGTTTGCAGCACCGAGAATTATCATGACCATTTCATGCTTGACAAAAACCACCCTGCAGCGACAGAGTGAAAAAGGGCCCGAGGTGACTACTAACTACCACCGTACAGCACGAGGGCAAAATCCTTCCGGTGAGATGATGTCAGGAGGGCTCCCACGGACTACGTCAGAAGATCGTAAACAAATCGGAGTGGCCGAAGTAGTGATTTGCAGCGAAGAAGGGACTACTAGCGAAGAACAGGAGAGTGATCTGGATGAAATTGGGGACGAAGAAGACGGTAGACCCTTTATTGGATACACTCATAATGGTGACAGAGAATACCGTGACGATGATTCAACCGTCGCATTTAGTGATATTGTAATTTCTTCCGACGAGTCTCAAGATCCTTTTCTGAAGGAATTAGCTGCGGAGAAACAAACTGATATGAAAAATAATCATTCCCTCGGGGCAAACGACGGAACTGCTGTCAATGCTGTTAGGTTGACGAGACTTCTTCCCGTGTCAGTTCGGGCGCAAAAACCCCGGCAAGAGTATCTATACAGTGTTCACGAAATTTGTGCTCAAACCCTGGCTGCAAAAAGGAAGGACCTAATGCAACTCACACACCAAGAACTGCACGATCGCTTGAAAAAGCGACTAAGGCCGTACATGAGAACGTCGCTAAACCAGCTGCCGCAGCCTCGGCAACGCAAGCGTCCCATTTGTGTGTTTTTGAATCATTTCGGAACTCGAAGAAGCACGAGACCCCAATCTTCTGCAGCGAAAAAGCTAAAGGTATCACTGTCCCTCAAAGAATCGGCCACTGTAGCCAAGAAATTGCCTCTTAACTTTCAACATACCGATTCTACCTTCACTGTCTCAAGTCTAACCAAGCAAGCCTTGGTTTCTGATGGACCTTCGCCTTGTGTGCTGCCTAAATTGCTCACAGATACAGATCCCTGGGCAAGTGATTTGGCGGACGGTACGGCTGATACGGCGAACACTATTCTTCATCAAGTAGCAGCATCGAATGGAGCGGCGGCTAACGAGGACATCGATTCGGCAGACACTCGGGCTGGGACTGAAGTTACCCAACATCTTCAACGAGTAGCATGGAAAGCAAGGAAGTCGACTCACAGGATTACTTCCAAGTCTAGCAAGGCTACCGTCAAGGCAATCGGAAAAACTAAAAGAAAGATGGTTGCCAGCAAGAAAGCCGAAGCCGCCAGAGCTAAAGCTCTCAAGAAGTTGGCTCTACAGGCAGCCCACGAGAAGGCTAAACGAGACGCTTTTAAAGATATGGCAGCTATGAGAATTGTAAACATTTCTGAAATTGTCAAAGATACCAACACGTCATCAAGCTTGAAGGAAATGAAGGCATCTGAGCATGTCTCTGGCAAGACAACCGGCCGAGACGATTCTGCAACTACCCAGTCTAGTATTGTTGACATTACCGCAGATGAGAGTACTTGCGGTCCAGCCAATAAACCTACTGCCGATTTTCCACGAGAGCAGGAATCACTTCATGAGCCTCTGCCGCTGTTTGAAGTGTTTCGAGAAGACCCATTTGAGCATCTGGTATCGGATCACGAGGTTTTTCACATGTTGGCTCACGACGAGGCATGGACATTCGAAGTAGCAGGCTCACACTCTAAAGCTGCGCCTGTTAAGAGGCGAATTTGCGTTAAAGTTTCACCACAGGGCCGCGTATTTAAACAGGTGATACGAGGCGATGTTCCGCAAGAAAAAAAGAGATATCACTCTGTTAGTTTTGCCTCTGATCTTTCATGGGACAATCTTAATCACCTGTCGTCTCGCTCCTTGCGCGTGTCCCCGGAAACAGTCGTACTTTCTCCCACACCGAGTGAGGGGCACCAGCCATTGTCTCCACAGTACGATCAATAGTTTCAGAATTTCCCAGCAACAACACACTATTTATTAAAAGTTGCGAGATATAGCATCCTACATTCGATACCACCTACTTTATCGCCTATACGAAGTGATGTCAATACCTACTTCTTTTCGCCACAAGCGCAATGCGCCTCAATGTGCCATCGCACAACAAGTGCAGTCTTAGGACATGTTGAGATTTATTAAGTGCTTCATTGTAATCATGAATTTAACACTACTAAAAGCAAAGGATTGCGGATTGGTGTTCTAGCAAGTAATATTCGTCTATCTTGTATGTTTGCGTATCAATGCAGCACTTGGTACAGCGTCTCACGAAGAGCGACGACGGCCATCTAAAGCCCGGCTACAGGGATTTCTTGAACAACAGCCTGTCTTGTGTTTAGGAGAATTTAAAGACTGGAAAAGAGCACCGTTTGATAAAAGTCGTCCAGTTTGTATTTGACGAGACTAGCTATTTGATCATCTGTTGCCAAGTCACTTTGCAGGCCCATAAACTACACTTCAACAAACACTGGTCACCGCAGTCAATCAGTGTCAGTGGCTTATTTTGCACTGGTAACTGGAAAGAGCACTTCGACCACCACCCGCTGCTTTGAAAAAATATCCATTATTTTTACCGAAGTATTTTGTACCCATTCCTGCCACTGTCTGCCTGTACTTGATTGTAGCAAATGTCTTTGCATATGGACTGACACGAGTACCACTAGCAAGCAACTTCAAGCAATGCACTTTTCCCAGTTTCACATTACCAAGTACAGCAGTACACTAGTCTACTGATGGGAAACAAAGCAACAGAGAGACCACTGACAGACATGCGATTTTACGAGTACGTAGTATCTATGTACGAGTACACTTGAAGCCTTTGATGACGTACTGTGTGTATGAATACTTCCGTTTCGTTGTCTTTTGGCCGAAATATTCGCGCCTGCTAAAAATGCCGGCTTCTACAAATTCTGTTCATACTTCCAGCGTTGTAAAAATGTACTACTACCATGTACGTACTACTACAGTGCTCCGGAGTAGACTAGTACTGGTAGTAGTACTCCAAGTGGTGGTACCACTACCACACTGCATAATATGAGATGACTAAACTTCCAATGCAGTGACGCTTTGCAATTTATCCAAGTTCCGACCAGGATTTTTCTACGGTACAAGTACGGAGTTTCTGGACTGCTTAAAGAAACGCCACGTCACCCTCAGCATACGTTTTGCGATCGAGGTTTGGTACAAAAAAGTTACGTCGCTGCTTCAAGCATGAAGTTCAGGAGCAATTTGGAATGAGAAATTATCTTCCGGCAGAAAATGATAAGGCAATGATGAGGCAGACGGCTGCTAGCTCCCATGCTGAAGTTTTGGATGGCTCACTGACTGGACTGGCTTTGCATACGCATTAGAGCATGAATTAGCAGTTCGTACAAGTATTGCTTCGTGTTGTTTCGTAGAGGAGGACGCAGTCGCCTTGTCGTGGGCCTGGACCCCTGCCCCTCTTGCGGCGCAGCGCTCAATCCGAGCGCCTCTAGCTAGGCTTGCGTTTCAAATCTGGAGCATCCGAGCGCCTCTAGCTAGCCTTGCGTTTCAAATCATTTACAGCACTTTGGAGCATGCATTTGAGGTTTCGCGACAATCAAAGGCTCTCAAGTTTTTAGTTTAGTTGTGCGCAGAAGTTAACCGCTAGCAGGGTTCACTAGTAGCTAGTTAGCAGGAAAAAACAGATAACAGCAGTCAGCGAACTTCAGTGACCAGAAGCGCCGATCGGTCCATTAGAGCAGGCAATCCTATTCTCCATGAGCACAATAAAAGTAACAGCATAACCGAGAACGATTTCTAGCGAAGGCCCCCATCTTTTTACTCCTGATGGGAAGGAGACTGCGATAGAGGACAGTCAGCGTTCATAATCATCAGAACGAGGATCTGTGGTCTGAAATCCCACTCGCAAAGTCTGCGCTAATTATTTTTAAAATAATTACACCGGTGCTGTTCGGCATTAAGGACAGTGCGCGACTTAACCTTATAAAGACCATCCGTAACAAATAATACCACTCATCATGAAACATACTCTAGCTAGTAGCTAATACTACCCGTACTAGCTGGCTAGGAGTCTAGTAGTATTGGCTTGGCTCACTAATAAAAATGTGAGAGAAGTTTTTAAGTCCGGAAGTATTTACTTTTCGGCAGCAACTAATAAAAAGCTCGGAAGGAAATAATTCTTGTTCCAGTATCTACGGTAATTAGTCAACGTTTCGACAGAGATGGTGAAATAGCTGCGAAATACCAGGTACTACTAGTACCCGTACTGGTACCAGGTATGGTACTAGTAGTAATACTACTAGTAGTTGTAGTCGTAGTAGTAGTAGTCTAGCTAGTGTTAGTAGTGGTAGTGTTGACGAGAGCCTATGTTGCTAAAATTCCGAGAATGTTGTGGGAAGATGATTTATCATCAAATATCATTTTCCAGAGCTCTTGCAAGCATTAACAATGTTCACGCACTTCTTAACTTCCTCATCAAATCAATCCGTCAATTTTTTCATCTCTGTTCAGCTCATAAATTCTCACATCGAGAAACCAACTACACATACTTCCTTAATCCTTATACCTTATACGAAAGGCACACTTTTCTGTCATGTCTTCCACCGACGTTCCTGACGGAGAGCACAACGTAAGTGCCATGCGAAGGGTCGGGCCTGTTAGGTCTTTCGTCTTTCATTTCGATTGATACTGGTTGTCCCTGGTCGAAAGGATGATTTTGTAACTCCTCTTATTTTCTTTATGCTGAGTTGATTCAAAATGCAACCTTCGGCATGACCATTCTGTCAACCTGATCGTTCGCTCGCTTTTGATGGTGACGCCATTCCACTCCACCAAGTTGGGTTTACTCACATTGGTTCTTTCACATCAACGTCAATGCTCTCTCTCTCCCTCTTGAAAAGCCCGAGTACAAAAAGTATGAATCATACTCTGTCACGGTTGATCCAAACCAAGATGACAAGGCCACCGAGATCAAGCTTCTCAATTTCTCTCGCCCCCACATGAGAGCCTTTCATTGCTCTTGGTTTGGATTCTTCATGGCCTTCTTCATTTGGTTTGCCATTACGCCTCTCCTCTCTGAGATTAAGGATACCCTCGAACTTTCCAAAGAAGAAGTATGGACTTCTTCCATCGTTGGTGTGGGTGGAACAATAGCCATGCGTTTCATTCTTGGTCCCCTCTGTGACAAGTTCGGTGCCAAAATTATTATGGCAGGTGTACTGTGTGTCGCCAGTATTCCTTGTGCCTTGACTGGACTCGTCAATAGCGCTGGTGGTCTTGCTGTATTGCGCTTGTTCATTGGAATTGCCGGAGGAAGTTTTGTTGCTTGCCAGTTTTGGTCCTCTCGAATGTTCACCAAGGAAGTTGTTGGAACTGCCAATGCCTTATGTGGAGGATGGGGAAACCTTGGTGGGGGTGTTACCCAGATTATCATGGGGTCGGTACTGTTTCCTCTGTTCAAGGTCATTTTTGCTGATTCTGAAGACCCAGCTGAAATGGCCTGGCGAACAATTTGTGTTGTGCCTGCTTTAGTAGGGTTTGGAAGTGGTGTCATGATCTATTTTATCAGTGATGATGCCCCCAAAGGAAACTACTCCGACCTTAAAAAGTACGGAGCTATGCCCGCGGTGTCTGCCGCTACGTCTTTCAGCACTGGCGCTACGAATGTGAACACGTGGCTTCTTTTCATTCAGTATGCTACTTGTTTTGGTGTTGAACTGACCATGAACAATGCCGCTGCTCTTTACTTCCGCGAAGAGTTTGGAGAGAGCACAGAAACTGCGGCAATGATTGCTAGCATCTTTGGATGGATGAACTTGTTCGCGCGTGGTCTCGGAGGATACTTGAGCGACCATGCCAATAAAAAGCTTGGAATGCGTGGACGCATCATTGTCCAAACCATTCTTCTTTTGGCCGAGGGTGTCATGGTCATCATCTTTGCCAACACTGCCTCCCTTGGCCTAGCTATTTTCATCATGATTGTCTTCTCCATTTTTGTGCAAGCTGCAGAAGGCTCAACTTACGGTATTGTCCCTTATGTTGACCCTCCATCCACCGGATCTATTTCCGGTATTGTTGGGGCTGGAGGAAATACGGGAGCTGTCTGTTTTGGACTTGGATTCCGCAACTTGCCTTACAAAGATGCATTCATCGTCATGGGTGTCTCTATTATCGTGTCTGCTATCATGTCTCCTTTTATTTTTATCAGAGGCCAATCTTCTCTTTTCTGTGGAGAAGACAAGTCTGTTGCTGAAAAGTCAGGCACCGATAGCACCACAGTTGCTGGTTCTAACAATGAAGACTCCTGTGAAGATGATATTGAATGTTGAACAATGAATGTAAACCTTTTTTGTTTGTTGAAATCCATCACACCAGTATGGTTGTTGCGGATGCTCCGCCAAGTTTTGTCACCGATCGAGTTTTTGATAATTTTGATTCCAGATTGCTCTAGAAAGAGCTGCTACGGCACAGGTAGTTTATATAAAGAACCTTCCGTATAATACCCAGCTTATTTTTCAATATCAGTCGTGTTTTCTACCTTATTAGGACAAGAGGAAAGGGCGTCTTCCAAAAAGTCGAGGACGGCTTGGACTCGTATTGATCTCGTCGGGAAGAGATGACCTTGATCATGTCGAATCAATCGACCATTTCCACCACGATCGCAAAGCGCTTGCGTTGACGACACGGGAATCATGGCATCTGATTCTCCCGCCATGTGTAGTTTGGGGACATTGGATCCTTGTTGTTGTTGTTGTTGTTGTTGTTGTTGCGTGCTTCCTGTTTTTCTGGCCAAGGCATCGGCTACTACAAAAGCTTCTTCGACCATGGGAGATCCTGCCGTAACAACAGCCTTCAAGGATGGAACTCTTCCTGAACAACACAAAGCCGTGGCAACGACGCCGCCTTGTGAAAACCCAATCACAGCATCGTATGGTCGTTGTTGCTGTTGCTTTTCTAAATACTGTAAAACGTACTCCATACCTTCTTGGACCAGGATGTGCTGTCCCGTTTCTTCGTCTTTTTGCCACCAGGCAAAGTAGGCTGGCTCGTCCGCAGCTTCCTGCATAGTAGTAGTTGTAGTTATTCTTGTATTGATATTATTGTTAGTAGTAGTAGTAGTAGTGGTAGTGTCGTTGCCATTCATCAAAGACGGCAATCGTAACGGTCCATCTAAAAAATCGAGATCATATCGTCGTTCTAATTTCCGTCGGGCACCAGCAATCTTGTTGGAAAAAATGGCACCACTTTGGTATTTGCCGTGCAGACATAAAATTCGTGGCTTGGTAACAGTTGTTGTAGTGCTTATTATTGTGGCAGCGGCGGCGGCGGCGGCGTTGGTGGTGGTGGACTTGGAAGTTGTGCTCGACATTCCAAAGGTTGTTGTAGTAGAAGAAGAGTGGTGCTGTTGACGCAATTGGCGATAAACGAAAGGAGCAAAGGCCGACGAAAAGAAAGGGAATCGAGAAATGTGATTGGAAAAAGAGGGTGAAAAGAAGATTAGTAGCGAAAAGACTTTAGGTCGTCGCATATCATTTAGCTTTTTTCTATTTTTAAACCGGATAGGTGTTGCACCTATTAAACTGCAAACAATAGGTAGATGTATTTTGTAGTTGTGTTGCTGGTGCAGGAAGAAGTATTGTAGTAGGTGTTTAGTCATGCACCGGACTTGCTGGTTTTATTGGCTCCATAATCATCTATTTCATTTATTTTTTGATGATGCAACCTTAGCCCAGGTGGGCTATGGCTCGTAGGTTCCTCTCCTATTACTTCTTACTAGTATTCATTTATTTAGGATTCATCAGTAGTTTCTCGAGTTTACCTACCAGTAACTAATACTGGTGTAGAAGCAATACTACTACAGTACTACTACTAGTAGTACTAGTAATATAACTACTGCTCCTACTGTACGTGTTCTGCTTCTGCTGGTACTAATACTAGCTACTAGCTAGGAGTACTACTAGCTAGTACTACTGCTAGTACTACAAGTACTACTAGCTAGTACTACTACTAGTACTACTACTAGTACTACTGCTAGTAGTACTGCCTACTACTACTAGCTAGCTACTACTACTACTAGTACTACTAGCTAGTAGCTAGTAGGAGTACTACTAGCTAGTACTACTAGCTAGTACTACTAGCTAGTACTACTACTACTCACTACTACTACTACTAGCTACTAGCTAGAGCTAAGCCTCGCAAACTCTATTATTAAATCCATTTTTATTGCTTTTTACGACCGAGTCAAACAAAGTCAAAAGACACAATAAGACGTGTTACTTTGGTCAAATTTTGTCTGCTCGTCAAAATCTTCGAGAATTTTTTTGACTAACTACATAATAATATCTCATCAGTAATATTATATTAATAAAACGCTATCCTACAATTCTTTTACCAGGGAAGACTTGTCACGTACCATACCAGGTACATCAAAAAATTAATTTACGATGTGGACAACCAATTAAAAATACATGAATTATTATTATTTATGAAAGTATGTTTTATGAAATGAACCATGAACATCATCCAGGGAAATAGGATGAGGATAACAAGTACTTTGTCTACTCATGGAGCAGGTTGCGTTTGGATAGGGTTTGCTTAGAAAATATAGCTCTCGTCATCAAAGCATTCTCCATTGCTTATGGTCCCTTTACCAGCCACAAAGAAATCGTAGCGGACTTGGCCACCGGGAACAAGATTCACAGTGGCGGTATCTGTGAACTCAAGAGTCCCACCAAAACCCAGTACAACATCGCCGTTGGTGAGCAATTCGGTAACATTAGGTAGAGTCTTGACAGCAGAGGTTACTGTCGCATTCGCACCTCCTTCGTTGGTAATTCTGTACGTCAATGTTATGGTATCTTGTACAGCTTCACCGCCGGCAGGTGGTCGTAGGCTTCGGCACGTCTCTCCTGAAGATCCACGGCAGTCAATATCAGCCTCTAGGTTGCAAATGGCAGTCTCTGGGTCTCCATCGCGCGGGGGGATTCCAGTAGGTGCAGTTGTTGGTGCAAAGGTAGGGAAAATGGGAGGCAATGGGTATCCAGCAGTGAAAGAAACCAAGTCTGTAGCTCGACACTGCTGACCCAAGCTTGTCAATGCTGCAATAGTGACCAAGAGGTTGTAGGTTTGCTTCTGAGTCAAGTCAATGGGAATTGCAATAGACACAGATAGAGTTTCACCAGCATCTACTTCAACACCAGCAACCTTGTCTGTCAAGTTGAAGAAGAAGGGATCAACATTGGAAGCCACAGTAAGACTTGTAATGGTGGCTGGTCCCCCTACAATATCAATTGGAACAGTAATATCCAGTTCAAATGTTTGATTGGCAAAACAAGAAACTGTTCCTTGATCCTCATTGACCCAGATGACAAGCTGAGTTGCCCCAAATCTGTCCTTGAGGAACAAGTTGGAAGAACAAGAGCTATGGTATTGAACTGCCTGAAGGATGTTGGAAGGATCGGTAACATTGTCGCTGCCATAGATAGTAATGAGCTGATCAGCAACAAAGTTATTTCCTTCATCAAACAGAGTGAAAAGATCTCCAACCACAACCCAGTCATTGTGGTACACAGTATCGTCCTTCAAAGCAGTCACTACAATGAAGGCCTTCTCTCCTCTTTTAGTTGGAGGGCCACCATTGAAGTCCTCACAGAAGAATTTGCCAGAGGCTTCTTGAACATTGAAAGACTGTTCACAGTCTCCACCATTAAAAAGAAACACCATTTCAAAAGGACGTCCTGTGCACTGTTCAACAGGAGGGGGTGTAGCATTGCAGCTATCAGAACCCGGTGGAGGAACGCATGTAATCTCCAGATCAAACTCACAGAACTCTTCTGTAGGCGTTAGTGTAGGTTTGATGGTGGGACTGGAACTTGGGGCTGATGATGGGCTGGCAGAGGGACTCAAGCTAGGAACTCCTGATGGGCTGTCAGATGGAGTATCACTTGGACTGGTGCTAGGACTTGCAGTTGGACTGCTACTTGGGCTTGTAGATGGACTATGACTGGGTACTGATGATGGGCTGTCAGATGGAGTTGCACTTGGGCTAACGCTGGGACTTGCAGATGGACTAGGACTGGGTACTGATGATGGGCTGTCAGATGGAGTATCACTTGGGCTAATGCTAGGACTTGCAGTTGGACTGCTACTTGGTCTTGTAGATGGACTAAGACTGGGTACTGATGATGGGCTGTCAGATGGAGGTGCACTTGGATTGAAGCTAGGAACTGATGATGGGCTATCAGAGGGAGAATCACTTGGGCTAGTGCTAGGACTTGCAGTTGGGCTGCTACTTGGGCTTGTAGATGGACTAAGACTGGGTACTGATGATGGGCTGTCAGATGGAGTTGCACTTGGACTGAAGCTAGGAACTAATGATGGGCTATCAGAGGGAGAATCACTTGGGCTAGTGCTAGGACTTGCAGTTGGACTGCTACTTGGGCCTGTAGAAGGACTAAAACTGGGTACTGCTGATGGACTGTCAGAGGGGGTAGCACTTGGACTGATGGTAGGAACAGATGATGGACTATCAGAAGGAGCAGCACTTGGGTTTAGACTGGGCGCTATTGATGGATTGTCAGATGGACTTGCACTGGGAACCATGCTGGGTGTGGACGAAGGCACATCAGAAGGAGTTGAGCTAGGGGTTGTGGTTGGGCGCACTGATGGATCCCTTGTCGGTGTGTCACTTGGGGCAACACTTGGAGCTGCGCTAGGAGAAGTGGTTGGGATGCTGCTGGGGACAAATGATGGAACATCACTTGGAGTATCACTGGGGCTGCTAGAAGGACTAGCAGATGGGGCCACACTTGGTGACGAGGAAGGACTGGTACTTGCAGAAATAGAAGGACTCAAACTTGGTACTGATGATGGACTATCTGATGGACTTGCACTTGGTGATACAGTAGGGCTTTCACTTGGGCGCGAGCTGGGGCTTGCGCTAGGAGATGCACTAGGTGTTGCGCTGGGAGCATTGCTCGGACTGGTTGTTGGGAACGGAGATCCAACAACAATATTGAAGAAGTAGGAATCAGAGTCTATACAAGGTTGCCTATCAGCTTCACCAATGCCGGTAGCCATAGTGGTTGATTGGTACTGGGTATTGACACAAAGCTCAACTTCGGTTTGTATAACTTGTATAAATTCTTCACCCGCTTCAATAGTCGGCAATGGAGCACTAGGAGGTACAACCTCATCATTCAAAACGAACGCCCATTCTGTAATGGTCTGCCCAACGGTTCCAGTGGCTGATGTTGCAACTTCGAATTCAACATTCACGTAACAATTGTGTGGTTCTCCATCTGAGCATGTGTATCCAGCGAATTCAAATGCACCAAATGTCTCTAAAAGAGTGACCATTCCCATGGACCCACAAGAAGCATCAATTGTGACCTCTTGTGATGCCTGGCCATCTATTGCCACCGTAACCTGAAATTCTGATGGCAGACACTCCATGTTATTTGAGACAACAATGTCATCGCCTGCTTGGACAGTCCCAGAGAAAAATGTTGAACCATCCGATTGAAACACAACAGAAGCGGCTGTGGCCGCTGTGTAGCGATAGATCAACTCATTTGCGCAGCTGTCTGCGCATCGGCACTCAACAAACTCTTCACCAACGAGATTCGAGGCACAGTCAAGACCTTCCGGTGTCGAACACTTCATTTTTTGACTTAGCTCACAAGGTGGAGTGATCTCAAACGTGTAAGTGTCCTCATCGAAACATGAAATACCATTTTGTGGATTGGCATTAACAGATACCTGAGTTTCAAAAGTTGATGCCTCGCAAATGTCAATGATATCACTTTCGCGGACTTGGACTGATTCACCAGGTTTGAGATTTGTCACACCCACCAAGTCAATAAGAGAGATAGTATCGTTGTTTCTCGTTCTTTCCAAGTCATTAAGGTTCATATCATTGACGCCGGCGTTGTTTATATCATATATGTACTGGACAACTTGAATACAATTTACCCCAGATCCGTCTTCGTCAGTACAGGATACCAATTCCAGACTCCCGAACTGGTCCTTAACTTTTAGAGGTGCTCCATCGTCACCATTGGTTGTAAAAAAGGTGGACTGCTGGTAAATAGAAGCGCTTTCTGGTTCATTGGTTTCTGTTCCAATGGTACACTTTATCTTGTCGGGGAGGTTTCCGCCACTTGGGCTTGTAATCGTGATACCATCTCCGGGGTTGACATTATCTCGGTCGATTATCAGAGAAGAACCGTCGACATCCGAAAAACAATTAACCACAACTGTTTCGCCATCCGGAATCGCTTCTAAATCCTCACAAAAAGAATTTGGTTGGTTATGGCTGGCGACGCTGTCTTCGCAGGTAGTTGGTATGTAGACAAATTGAAGGACATCTATGGCTCCTGCGACTCCACAGGTCCCTTCAGGGCTTTCAATCGACTGACACTCGACGCCGAATTCGCTCACGCAAGTAATGTCAACATCCACTCGGCAACCTACCATCACCTCAAATTCGTAGGTTGCAGAAGCTGGACAGGACAATCCCGTGGGAGGAATGGCGTCGACATCGACTTTGGTAAAGTAAACAGAATCTTGACAGTAATTAATGAGCTCTGTTTCACTAGCCGATCCACTGGAACCAGGTCCTATGAGAGTTGGTTCCAAGAGGCCTGAGGCCAACAAGTCCAAAATATCGCCATCTCGTTCACGGACAAAGGAGGTCACATTTGCAATTGTATTGCCCGTATTGACAACTGTGTACTCGTACGCAACTTCGACCATACAGTCCATCATGTTACAGGCTTCTAGTTGAAAGCTTCCGAAAGAGTCCTGCAAGTATAATTCGTCGTCGGCGGATAAGTTAATGACAAACTCTTGAGCTTGCTCACTATTTTCCGAGGTAAAGATCATACATGTGACTATTTCGGGGAGTCCATTGGTACCTCGGTTTGAATTGAGGGTGACAGTGTCACCAATCGTAATGCCTTGTACAAAGAAATCCCAGGTTCCGTCGACCGTACTCATACAGGAAACATCGACGCTCGCAAAGCTAGGCGTGACACTCGCTTGATCACTACAGCTATCAAGGAAGCCATTTTGAGAATTGATGCTTTCCTGGCAGCGTGTGAAAGGCGTAAGCTGAAATCGAAGGGTCTCGGGAGGGCCATCTTCCGTGCAAGAAACATCGTGAGGTGGGGCCTTGACATCAGCACAATCTTCTCCGTCGGGTCCTGTGCAGGTAAGCTCAGTCTATGTAAAAATAATAGAAACAAAGGAGTGAGAGCTGTGCTAGAGCCATATCGTAGAGTCGAGCCCTTTGAAAATAATTTCTATACATACCTCAACAATACAGAGGCCAGTTGGTGCATTCGATGGAGATGCGGAGGGAGCGCTAGAAGGGGCGCCTGAAGGATACTCAGAAGGAGCTGCAGATGGCAATGCAAACGGAGCCACTGACGGAACAGCCGAGGGAGCATTGGTTGGGCTATTAGAAGGATCATTTGTTGGGGTTTCTGTGAAACTTGAAGACACTATGTCTCCCAAAAACCTGTTCCAGAAGTTGTCTTCTTCAGTGGCGTCATTCACTTGTGCCTCTTGACTCTTTATTTCGTCATCTCTAGCGAGAAGCTTTTCTCCCTCGTTGTCACCGAGTCCAAATGAATATTGTCCCGAGATCACCTTTACCTCGCGTCGGTTTCGTTTCAGAAGAGGCGTGGATTCTAGAAGAATGGATTCGTCCCTGCGGCTCCTCATCGGAAGGTCAGAGCTGGCGGCCCTTTTAGCTTCAGCACTGATGACCACAGCTAAGGTCTGTATAAGCAAGAATACCAGTAGCTTGCCGAGAGAAGATGATACCTTTGTCATGTTTGGTATTGTTTTTATTCTTTTCGAATCGAAAATTAGTTTTTCGCGATGGATGATTGGTAATTACTAGTGCCTTAACTTTTTGCCTTGACAGGAAAAGAATATTTACGATATCACAATGTTATGCAATTGTAAAATGAATAAGTGAATGATATTGGATGATGTTGAGATAAGCTTTGCTCCGTTAGTATTTCGCTTGGCGACCATGTATATAGCAAATACAAAAAAGTTGCCCCCGAGGCATAAACTCTCCTTGTTATCAAAGATTTAGTGAGGTCGCTACTTTGGTCGGCCGGCGCGTTTCTTTAATTACTGAAATCGCAGCTCGACATTTCAAATTCCGCCACGATAATCTTGTAAACCGCACTTGTCGCCAAGTAAGCATTCACATGCTTTTTCATACAGTAATTAAGCGGTTTTGTTCAATAATAGGCATCATTGAAGGCAGTTAGAGGTTGAAGAGTTGTTGAAGGAAAAGTACAGTTATTTTTCATCATGCACCCTTTTCTGTAGACGACTGATGACAAGGTGGCGTTTGATGGTAGGAAGGCATCTGATGATGACTGTCTGCGTATTTTGGATGTCTCCTAGTCCCTTGCGCAGTACAGAGGGAGGCTAGGTCCTAGAAAAGAATCAATCTTATCTCTTCCCTACCTACTCGTACACGCGCATTCAGCTAGAAGGAACGTTATTGGGTGCCTCGCTGGTGGTGTAAATAATCCTGACATACTGCATGATAAAAAAGTAAATAGTCCCCCCGACCAGAGGACACGTTCATCAGCATAGCTGTCAAAGCTTTTCGCTGCTAATAATAGGGGTACTATCCCAGATGAAATTTACCATTTATTGCTGCTCGTGCGGTATTATTATTCCTGCTCAAGACGAAAAACCCATCAGTCATTAGTCAATCGTGATGCTTTTTTGAAAGCTCTATCTACTAGTACCTGGTACCAGGTAAACCTCGTACGTTTTCCCAGAATCGATTAAGAAGTGACTTCTGTAAATTTTTATTTAAGAGTAAGACGAATATTCAACGACCTAAACGTGATTGGGTGTACTGGAAGACGACTTCAATCAATCAGAACGATGATCAAGATCAAATAAAAATCTGACATCATCACATCAGTCAAAGCCATTTCAACGGCAAATAACATAAGAAGGACGTCCGCCCAATGCCCACAAAATCAAACGCCAACAAAATTATCAATCTACAAAACAAAACGAAATTAATGATCTCATACAACTTTTTGCCTCTTGCTACTCTTTTAACGCTTGTTCATATCCAACACACGTTTGCTTTCACACCTGCTGCTGCATCACTAAAACCATCATCGCGATGGACAGCTGCTGCTCGCGTTACAAGGCTTGCAGCCGTGAGCATCGCCTTCGACTCATCAACGGCACTGTACGACGACAGTCGCTTCGATTCGATAAGTCGCACGGTCAACTACAGGGACGATTATGTTCAAGATTATATTTGGGATAGCGGCAACATCAAGCTTGACAAGCCCGTGTACGGATTTGCGCGGATAGAGGCTTACGAGACATATTTGGCTTATGCCGACAACTCCGCCAATAACACTGATCGAAAAGAAAGGCGGCCATCCTTCCTGCGACGTTGCCTCAGCGAGTTGCGGAGATTCGTTTTTCACTAAGGTGACTAATGATGACGATGAAGGCGACCAAAAAATCTTCGCTGGAGTTACCAAAGTTATCGAGCACACTTATAGCAAGAAAAAATAGATACCCGAAGAAAATATACTGTTGGTTGCTGTCCTTATTCCATACCAACATCACATCGAAATAGATAGAGAAGCACACAAAGCTACTAGATAATATATATTACTAGTCCATGTATTTATCTTGTAGCCAATTAACGCACGTTTGTGCAGGCCAAAAACCACCAGAATTGAATTGGGACGACCTATCAGAAATCAAAGTCCAATCAAACACCTTCTCGATTTCAAAGCTTACGTTGAGTCTAGTAGGACAACGTTGTGAATATGAGACGCAGGAGCTCGTGATTGCAGCTACCAGTAAACTTTACCTTGTAAAAGGATAAAAATGATGGGTACAAGATTGTAGATAAAAGATTAAACGGGGAGCAGCGGATTTTTACTTTGGTGCGTTAGTCGTTATCGTCCTCCCCCTCATCAAAACTCTCAAGACTATGTGAAATCGGTGGCAACATAATGCTACTCTGGCGGAGGCGACCACTGCCATCTTCTTTGAGCTCATCGAACCCATCCAGGATCTTGAGATCACCGCTGGGACCTATACTCCATCGTCCGGAGTGAAGTTTTACGTCCCGGAAGCGCGCTGTCAATGTCTTGGTGTATCGTCGGCGAGCCTTGATGTTTATGCTCTTCATAATGGCCGAAGGTTGCAACGATGGAAATTCTCGCTCGAGCTGATCAACTTTTTCTGTGGCGCCCCATTCACGGTAGAGAGCCATGGCTCGTTCAATATACCTCTTGGCTTGATCAATGATGGCGTTATCTTTTCCCAGTTTATTGTTCCGCGCGATCATTTGCTGAAGACAACGACCGGCGCGCTCGTTGGCAAGAGCTCCATGATTGGTAAAGCCAGAACGGGCTGCACCATTGATTGCCTCATCGTAGTATGGCTCTACCTTCGACCAGTCGGTTTCGCCTATCATCGCGTCCTCCGCTCGGAGTAGCTTCAATATGTGCAGGCTGTTCACATTCCCATACTTAGCATACGTCTCGAACTCCTGTATGATTCTTTGTCCCTCACTTCTGTACTTCTTTCTGCCGGTACTATTTGCAAGAGCAAAATAGACAAGCCCGATGAAAGTGTCCCGGTTGATCGTTCGGAGAACCGAGTAGTCGAACTTAGGAAGATCACGCAGTTCTTGAATTGCCTTTTCAGCCATCTCATACTCTCCAAAAAAGTAGCATTTCTGAATGTTCATCATGCACATCTCTCGCCGTATTAAAGGACGCACAGTGTTCTCGATGGCCGTTTCGGAAGGAGTAGTCGAATTGTTGGACGAGCTTCGCGCGCTTCCATCTATCAATCGAGCCTTATCGGCGCCGTCGATGTCGATCTTGTCGTGCTCTATACCCTGCATATCAAATACAAATTCGCGGTAGGTGTAAAAAGTCACTTCGAGCACAAATGGTAAGTGATATCGGTGGACTTGATCTGCAAAGGCTACGAGATCTGACTCCAGGGGCGCCAATGGTAGACCCACAAAGATATATAACAAGGAATATTGCATGGCGGCCACAAGGGCGTATTCCATATCTCCGGATTCAATACCTGAACGATATCCAGCCATGAGAGGATCAAGGCTCTCATGAAATGGCTTCTTGATGTGACGTAGATTGTGACATTTCACAATTGTGCGAGTATGCCACTCTTTGTTGTCGGCAACATTAAGTAGCTTCAGCGCTACCATCCCGTTGGCAAAAGCCTCATTGTACTTGCCTTCTTTGGCTTGAGATAAACCATATGCAGCTAGCGCCATTGGCGAGTGTGGGCTGATGCCATGTTGGAAGGCGAAGCGAATAGATCTGAGGCCAACATAAGCAGAAAGGTCTGTCTTGCCCGACAATATTGCATTTTGCACGAGCTGGCTTAAGAACTTCGATGCGCGAATAGACTTTTCGTCAGTCATCTTTGGTAGTGTCATCATGGCAAGCTCCTGTTTCTTTGAGAAAATATTGGCAGGCTTTCCCCCCTTTTCTGGCTTGGATGCAGCATTTCGACCTTCATTTTTGGGTAAAACTAGCGCGCCAAAACGATATTCGTTTCCAGGAAAGCTTGCACATTTGATGCGACTTTCATTGCTCATTAGATATGCAGATTTATTTCGCGAAATTACACCAGAATTCTTTAATTCACCAACGGTTGCTCCCGTTGTCTTTCCCCGCCGGATTCGATCTTTTTTCTGAATAAGCACTCCAGCTGGAGCACGTCGCGTTGAGGAGAAGCTAGAGTTTCCAAAGTTGAACATAGAAGTACTCCCTCTCAGCTCATCCACTCCGCCACCGCTCTCTATATGAATATATCTATCGAGAGTATTATTGACTTTGTTCTTTTCTGCCTTGATCTGTAATTTCATTAGGCTTGGCGATAGCTTCATTTCGTAGGCTGTTGCGAGAATCTTAAGACATGTATTGATTGCAGCGTCAAAGTTTTGCTGGGCCGAAATACTCTCAATCAAGATAATTTGAACTCGGAATTTATCTTCGTTGGTCTTTGCATTGCGCAAAACCTCGTCAACGGCTTCCTTGGACGCTTTGTGCTTTCCAAGCAAGTAATTTATCTCCGCCAACAAGCTAAACAAATCTAGACAAAGCTCGTAATGATTCTTCCAGACAGCACTATGATAAGCTTCACTGCAGGTGTAATACTCGCGTGATGCCAGCGATAATTGAGTTCTTGGCTTAGTATCCATGACACTCTCCTCAAACAGAATTGCAATAGCAGACCGAAGAAACTTTGCAGCAGGATAAAATGCCGACTTCTCTTGCAAAATGTATGCAATATTAAGGTTCATTTGGGCCAGCTCAACCTTCTCAGATAGATCCCGTAAGAAAATCAATCCTCGGTTCAGCTGATCTGTTGCTAGAAAAGCCATCCAATGTTCATTCTCGAATTTTTTTGACTTTTCTTTCATCAATTTACCCAATCGCCAATGGATTTCTTTTCGTTGCCTTTCATCCCTGGGTAGTAGAGCGTACGCGACTGATTGCAAGCGCTCATGAGCAAAATAGTATGTTGTAGACCTTCTGCGTTTGGTCAATAAGTCCTGTCGCAGTGGCAGCGAAAGAAGAACGATCATATTGTCCATGAGTGTATTGCCAGTCTTCACAGGCTTTACAAGATGACAAATTCGACCCCAGTCGCTGATTACCGTCATGGCAAGAGTACCGACCTTTCTCTCATCGTCGGCCACTTCCATCTCGGCCTCTTCAGCTGCCTTCGCAAAATTTATTTTATGGTGGCTTTTGTTGTATTTTCGAAAATAGGCTGCTACGACCTCTAATCGAAAGTGCGACCCCAAACAGCTACCAATCATCAATATTTGCTGCGTCGCCTGGGGAAGGTTGTCTAGTTTCTTTGCCACGACGTCTACGATCGTATCAGACAGGTCCGTTGCCGAGTAAATATCACGGACGCTCTTCCATTTCCATCTAACATCTTTTGTACAAAAAAATATGGCCCCTTGGTGCTCCAATAATTCAATCATTTCAAGAACCGAGCGAGGATTTCCTCCCGTCTTGATGTAGATGACCTCGGCTAAAGGTTTGGTTGTTGTTGCATCATTAAGTGTGACAGTCGCCAGAATTTCGTTTACACATTTCACTTCCAAATCTTTTACGTGGATTCTGTGGATTGGGCAGCCAAGCCTCTTGAGCTCCTTCAGACGCGACCTGAAGGGATGTTCAACGGTGATGGCGTCGTTTTGGTTTTGTGGAGTTGAACTGATATTCCGGTATGCTAATATCAGAAAAAATCCTTGTACTTGGTCTAGCTCATCGTGTTTGCCAATAAAATCTTTCGTAGGTACCGGGGAAAGGCCATCGCCTGATGCCAGGAATTCAATCACGGCTAGGGACGATTGATCCGCAAAATGCAGATTGTCCAAAAATAGAACAACCCGTCTTTTCGGAGAACACAAACATTTTAACAGTATCCGTAGCGCAATTTTGAACTTGTCAAAGTTCCATCCCTTTTTGAATCCGCCCCCACTCTGCTTCGGTCGCGGTATGATGCCCACTGGCGTCTCCGCTTTTTGCTTCTTTTTAATGGAAGGTGAGGACATCGAAGAATGCTCGCTCATGTCGAAAGAGTGTTTTTCTTTTCGTTTTGGTTTGTTGGCGATTTGTAACAGTTCCGAGAATTTTGGCAGGGCATTCGTAAGAACGGCTTTAATCCCCGCATCATTTTTGGATTCAATTTTGAATTTCTCAATAACTTCCTTGACAATAGAGTTTTCGTCCAACGAGTACTCTTCATTGAGAAGATCTTCCATGAGTTCGTCAAGTGCATCAACAATAGCACTGAAAGGTTCGTTCTGTCGTCGTTCGCTGAAGCTCCCGCTTACAAAATGTCCATCCGTCGAAAAGACAGCTTCTTGACTGGTTATCAAGGAAGTCTTGCCTACCCCAGGTTTACCTTCCACTACTAATACTCTGGATACTTGCGCACAAGCTCTGTAAAGCTTTTTTAGGGTCGCGATTTCCTTGTTTCGACCTCGAAGTCCGCCATGTTCAACAACACTGTAGGAAAGCCGAAACCGACTACGCTTGCTCATTTTGATGAGATGATCCGGTTGAATTTGGATATAAGTTGTGTAACTTGAGTTTGATATTCGAGGACAGATCGATACCAAAACCAGGATTTAGCTTAGTTGTAGCAGGCTCGAGGTATGGTTCTGTAAACTGTAAACCGCAATCTTGCTGTAGACGAGAGACTGAAAGACTCAAACAGAAAGAGGAATCTTTTCAGGTCCTTCCTGCCTTTATAATATTTTCAAAATTGTACTTTCCTCTCCAAGTCAGGTTGCACATAGGAATCGAGCTTTGCTTAGTTTGCTCTTTTTTATCACGGCAGTAGCATGACCTTTCCAAAAGCGGCAGAGATGCCTTTATAAAGAAGTTTTCCGTGCTGGTACAGCAAAAAAAAGTCAATGAATCAGACTGCTTGAGTCCTTTTCTTCAGCAGTACAGGTAAATTGCAGACACCAGAGTTAAAAACTACTGTAGGCAGCAGCATGTAGACGATACACTGGTAAATAGATACGAGTCGCTGCTAAACACGACGGTTGCTTGGAAAGTTGTTAGGTTCTATTTTTTTCACTACCACTTTTTTGAGTCATTTTGTACCGGTAGGGCATATGTCGGCTGCAGCTGTACAAGGCAGTTTAGAAAATAGCGTTGGAGATACCATTGAATTTCTTTTGGGGTTAGAAATAATAGTAGTACCGTACCCCTTGCTGGCGGAGGACTCGGAGCTCGAATTCGGCCACGCAAACTTTTTGGACGAACCGAACAAATGTTCGTGTTTTTAAGCATCCGAGATATGATTAACCCCGCCCGGAACAGATGATGTCTCGCACAAAAGACCAACAACTGTAATTTCTCAAGAATAATGCCAGTTTTAGCTTTGCATTATTACCAGTACTGTACGTACTAGGTAATTCACTAATTTGTCAATTGGAATGATGCCAGTATGCTCGCCATTCCACTGAGAATCGTCTCCTTTCCAGCGCACTTCCGTGTAATTTTTGCAATGTCCTCGTCTACAACTGGTACCAGGTACTTTATACCTGGTACGGTAGTAGTATTAAAAACAAGATCTCCTCCTTCCTTTAAGACACGACTCCTGGTAGTACCGGTACCGTAGTACGGTAGTACTGGTAGTATCTCATGGTACTAGTACGGGAAATCCGATTAGATATTTTTTGATTACTTTTACTATTGTTAGGAGACTCTTTCCCGGTTTTGCGCAAAATGACTTATCCATTTAATGCATTTAATGTACGGAACATTTACGAAGACGACCTTGGAAATATTTTCAATAAGCGCTTTGACTATTGAAATCATACGGAAGGATCTCTTAGAAATTCGAGAGCCTATCAATTTGGATGATGAATCATATTATTACCTGGTGTTATTGTCACAAATTTTCTCCCGACAAATCGACAAATCGATTATTTATTTGGTCCTCTACTCCATTCTGCCAAAAATTATTTGAAAAATGAAGTTCTTCAAGCGCCTCACCAAGACCCTGAAGGCTCGTACGAGTACTAATGTCTCGGCAAGAGATTATCCCAACGAAGAGGCCCTCAAGAATGCCCTGAAAGACAAAAAGACACCGAAAAACAAGAAGATCGCCAGGCCGACCTATCCCTCGCAGACTGATTCTGAATCGGATTTGTCCGTCTCCTCTGCATCAGCTGCTCCTGCAACAGTGGAGTGGAAGTTGTCTACCTTTGACAAGGCTGAGACCGAACCCCAGACCATGGAACAAGAATTGAAACGTCTGCAAAATCTTCAAGACTACTTCATCTTGGACAGCGCAGCAGAGGCTGAGTTTGACTGCATTACAAGGCTTGCAAGTATGACATATGATACTCCCATTGCCTTGGTGAGTCTGGTTGATCTGGGTCGACAGTGGTTCATGTCCAAAGTAGGACTGGACGCCGATGAGACTCCCCGAGAGCTTGCTTTTTGTGCTCACGTTGTGGTAAATAAGTACAATATCTTGGTAGTACCAGATGCTTCCAAGGACTTTCGCTTTGAGAACAATCCCTTGGTTAAGGATGAGGATGGCCTCAAAATCCGTTTTTACGCCGGTGCTGCTTTGACGAGTCCGGAAGGCTACAAGCTCGGTAGTCTTTGTGTCATTAGTCCTACGGCCCGACCACAGGGTCTGTCCGAAAAGGAACAGCGGATGCTTCACGAAATGGCCGGCATGGTTATCAATACCATGGTTGCCCGTCGGAATCGTCTCGTCAAGGAGCAGACCGACTTAAAAATGAAACAAGCAGGCGAAACACTGGTGCAGGTTTCGAATGCTTTGGAGAAAGTCCAAGAACAGGTTCTTTCACCCAAGGCTGACCAGAATCTCGTCTCCATGACACTCAGTGTCCAGAATCAAGTCTGCAGGGCGACAGCCCGAACAATACTGGAAGGCGACCTCAAGGCAACCAAGGATATCACTGGTGATAATGTCTTTACAGCGGATGAAATGGACGACATGGAAGCCAAATTGGACGATATTTTGGAACCGAAAACCAATTTGAAAGCCCTCGTTTGCAATCTGGAGAGTGTTCTGAAGAGTTTTCCTCACGAATCTCCAATTGTTTTGGAAATGGATGAAAAATGTCCGACCACGGTGGTAGCGGAGGATTTGCTACTTTTCCGCTCTTCTCTCAACCTCATTACCAACTCAGTACAACGAACCAATAATGGGGACTCAAAGAATGGCATCGGTCAGGTACGCTTTCGAGTAAGTTGCGACAACGATGAGCTTGTGTTCGAGGTCCAAGATAGTGCTGATGTTGTTTCCGAAAAGGCTGTGCAGAGGGCCTTTGGCGGGCAAGATTCATTACTAGGACCCATGGCGACAATGGTTCGCACCATGGGAGGCACCTGTGGACTGCGCCTATCGAATGGTACCCAAGCGGAGAAAAGCACTTGCGTTTTTTGGTTCCGTGTGCCTCTCGAGCTTCCAGAGGCATTTGTCGTGTATTCCATGCACGACGACGATAGCAGCCGCCGCAACAGAATCACTGACGGCGAAGGCTTGTCCATCGTCATGGACCCCAAGCCAAGCAAACTTTCAGCACAGGCCACGCAGGTCGTAGAGGATCCATTTCAAAAGGCTTTGATTCAGAGTGGATGTCTTTCCTACTAGATAGGTGAAAGTTACTGTTATGAGTAAGAGAGATTTCAAAATTTGATTTTCAATGTTTAGGGGTAGGTTGCATTGGACGGCTACAGCTGGATTGTAAACAGTGTAGACTAGTTCTACAGAACCACGTAATAGTCTACTAGTCTATTGCTAATGATGTTACGTAAAGATAGTGTTAACGTTTGATTAGCACTAATGAAATTATGAATGCATTTTCCGTGCAAAAAAATCATGCAAAAAGGGGAATAAGTCTTTTTTCAATTTTCAATAACAATTACCTTCAGCAAAACCTGAGGTCATATCCCAAGCTGCAGACCACAGATTTACATTAACAATAGCTTTATAATAATTATAGAAACACCACAGCAGTACACTTGTCTTGATTTGTAGAGTTCCATTCTCCTGTGGATAAAAACTCAATGCGACGCACCAAAAGCTGTCTCTCTGAAGCGTTTCTACAATTCACCTGCAAACAACAAAAGAGAAATTACTAACCCAACTTAAGCAACCCAAATAATAATAGACAGCAATGGTCAAATTTGGACGCCATCAAAAGTTCTTTGTAGAAGAAAATTCGGTACTGCGCAACAATATCTACGTGGTGCCCTACAATGAAGCAAAATCTCGGTACATTGAAAGTCCTGAAGCTCCTCTGCCTTTGGATGACTTCGAGTCCAAGTGGGACCAGTGGCTCGAACAAGCCAGTCAAGAATTCGATAGTTCGCTCAACAAAGTTTGGCAGAAAGTCTTCCAGCATCTCCAGCAGTTGCATCCCGATGAGGAAATTTGGCGAGGTGCATCTCCCGAAAAGGCCCTGTTATTAGTGTGCGAAAGTGCTCCCCGCAAGGATCTGGAAGACCTATTGGAACACTTAAAAATTATACACGAAACCTCTGTCATTAATGCGGAAGCTTTGAGAAAATTAATTAAAAAATACGACAAACATCAGAGGCACAATGCTACCAAAGTGGCTGCACCAGACAACGAAGAAGAGAGAAAACAAAACAGGCATACGTCGTTGTCTTGCAAAGTACTTCCCAAGCTATATGCTGCCAACTTCTTAGTAGGACTATTAACAATCCAGCAGGGTGTTGATGTGCTTCGGAGTGAATTGGGACTTGGGGAATATGCGGAATCGTCATCAGTTTCCTCTGTTGCGTCAGTTGCCCCTACACTCGATAGCTCGGCCGTGACAGACCATATTGATCAGCAAACAGAAATTATTGCAGATGCTAGCAACATGAATTTGCAAGACGGCTTTAAACCGCTCTCTCGCAAGGATTCTCATGCCGAACATTTGGACATAGTCGACAAACGCCGTCAAGAATACCAGTGGCTACGAGAGACCGTTCAGCGAATTGAACAACATCATATCCTGTCCAATTTGGTGGCACATCGAGGCTTTCATTCTCCGCACGATCGATCTCACAAACGGCCCTTGGAAAATTCGTTACAAGCCTACGAATCTGCTTGGACCAGTGGCATTCACCTTTGCGAATGCGATATTGCCCTGACCAAAGACGAATACTTAGTCTTGGCCCACGACGAAGACTTTTCGCGATTGGCGTTAGACGCCACCATGGAAAGGTCCAGCCGCAAAGTGCGAGATTTGACATTGCGAGAGTTGATGAGTGTCGCACTTACAAGTGGTGTCCGGCCACCTTTGTTAAAAGACGTATTAAAGAGTGCTCATGCTATCGGTGGTCAGTCTCAGCTAATTATTGAAATTAAGCCTGGAAATCCAGAGGCAGCATCATCTCTGGCAAAATTGTTTGCGACTCATCCTTACTTGATGGCACACTGTGCCGTTGTCATGTCCTTTGATTCCTTTGCTATGCACGCGTTGCAAGAAGAAATGGAAACACTTATGGGGCTAGTTACAGATGACCACAGTGGAGACGGAAAGCACGTTCGTGGACAGAGCCACAGTCTTGGACTGTTGCATAATTCTGCCACTGCCTTGACAATGGCACCGGATGTACCGTTAAGTCTGCGTCGCAGCGCTTCCAGGCCATCCAACATGGTTCTCAGCGCCGAGGCGTCCACGAGTCTTAGCTATCCCCGACCAAAATTACTTGTCCTGACCGTCTCGGATTCTCCCGAAATCGATGTGGAACTTCAAGTTTCCATCCTCGATAAAGACGTTCACGACCTTATTCGCAGTTGGACTAAAGATGGTCTTCTCAACGGAGTCTACATGCATTACGAGCCCCAAATGCTCACGCCGGAGGGACTTTACAATTTGCGAGCTTTGCGCCAAAATAATTTCCACGTGGGTATTTGGGGATTCAACGGCAGAGATCCCGACGATTTTGAAACATTTCAGACACTAGTGAAAGAGGGAAATGTTAGTTTTGTCAATACAGATTTACCGCGCGATTTTTTGACCCCGAAGCACGATTTGGGTTGATTTCATAAGATTTCATAAGGAATACAAAAGATTTCGTGTTATGATGTATAGTTTTTTATAAAGTCTTGCAGGGACTCGACGCACACAAGTCAGGTACAGGCAGAAAGCCTAAGTAGAGGATTTCGAATGCAATGGGTCATCAGTGTAAGCTGGATGAACCTCTTCGTCATAACTAATGACGGTCGCCTTGACGAATCGTTCTTCGTAGTCACCCTCATTCCAAATATCTGGGTAAGCGGCTGCCCATCCGTTGCGCATTAGCTCGCATAGATGAGGATGGTGCTCTTGAAACTCGGCAGGACTCTCCGCAAAACAAACAATGACTGCTCGCACCGCAGATTCCATGACAAAGAGCGCAACGCTCGATGTGACAAGACCCACCAGAGCACCAATGTAGAAGCAAGTGATATGAGATCCCTCGGCGGGATTAAAGTTCGGTTCACCAGATGTGTTATCGGCAGGAAAGATAGGTCCAATGATGAGGTCGGCCCCGGCAGCAATGCCACCACAGAAAATTCCAACTACCAAATTGGTCGAATACAGAACTCTGAACACAAGACGATCCGCCACAAAGGACGACCATCCACGATTCTTGAACAGCGTCATAACATTTTTACCTGCCGTTCGATAATCGTATCCATAGAGAGCCACGTAAACGAATGCCCATGAATTAAAATATTCGACCCATTGGCGAACGCAAGCTAAAATACACTCCAAAAGGCAGGCCAACAACTGTCCATTCCGGTTGCGTCGAGCACTCCGTGCCATGTTTTCCAAAAGCTGCAAGATGGCCACGACGAGGCTGCCAAAGCAAATGGACCCAAACGAAAATGTCAAAGTTCGCGACAAAGAGTCTGAAACATCCCCACTGCAGAGAGAGGGATCACCAAAGCCATTAAACCACCACGACCCCACCGTTCCAGCAGTTGTGCAATGCATACAATTTTTAATGACTTGGTGTGTCCAATAGAAAGACAGAATGAGGAACATGATAGCCAAAACATTCGGCGGATGGACATCACACATGTCCGATCTATTGTACACATCCGTTTCTGTGGGATACAAATCCAGACAGGACACCTTTCCTTTGGCGTCCGCGGCAGCAAATATACCCATCATGGTAGTGATCCACAGTCCAGACCAAGAAAAGGCCAACGCCAAGGATCCCATAGAAAGAAAGATCAATCCTCGATTGACTTGCAGAGCCTCCAAGGCGGCTTGAAGGGTGGATGCGGCAAAGGGAATTTTGCTTTTGTAGGCACGGTAGACACAGGCCGATATCGCGGCAAAGAAAAGGGCATAAAATCCAAAATGAATGCCCAATTCCAAACCTTCCGTCCCACCCAAGACGGCGAAGACAACAGCCCATGCCATTAAAAGTGCTGGTGCAGCAACAAAGGATAGGTAAATCACTTTTTCGGAATGATTGGTCATGACAATAATCAACGAAAGAGTGACAACCATAGAACCTCCCATGAGTACCGCTAGGATAACGACTAACGGAATAACCATGGTCGAATTGTCGAACGTCGAGTCAGTCGTGGATTTCGTAGACCAGGTACCTTCTTTTTCTTCGTTGTTGCTGTCGGTATCGATGAAGACGGAGGGAATGTACACGATTGCTGTCACAATAACGCCCACAAGATGAAGATAAAAGGCTCGCGAAAACCAAATATCTTTGTAGGCGGGAGGTTGGGGCTCTCCCTTGACAAAGGCTTCACCATCGTCGTCGAAACCGACAACTTCCATGGTAGTGACATGAACGGGCTCTGGAGTTTTTGTTTTCTTGTTGGAAGCGGCATCTTCATCCGGTACAATGACGGCCTCTGCTTCCTGCATGGCTAGATCTCTTCTGTTAAGTTAGGTCAGTATATTGGATTGAATGAAGCGTATTCTCGAAATGTGCGGTAAAGTAAACTACTTCTAGTAGTAGATACTCGATTCGCTTGTGGAACGAGGTGATGATCAAAGCTGAAGCCATTCCAGACTGAACTCTCAGACACGACTACTATCTACTGTACTAAATAGGAGATCTACTGCTGCCTGAAATAGAATTAACTATACAAAAGGCCAGAGAGGTTCAAGTCACGACTTGCCCGCGCGCATTCATTGAATCCTCTAACAAAGTTTCACAAGCTTAGGTATTATTACCACGAGCAGCTACTAGTCTCTACTAGTAGTCTCTGCTAGTAGTATTGCCACAAAATGCGCGTTGAAGCTTCAACCCTAATCATTGTGTCTCGCAGAGATCTGAGGAAGACAATGAAATTGCACCATAGCTAGGTTGTTACCCTGCCAGAAGACTCCTGGAGGAAAAAAAAAGGCGCCTTCTGCAGCCTAGCACGGGGGAGTGGGTCTCTGCTGCAGGATAATAGCAGCTCACAGAGAGCGCCTTTTTGGTGTCTCAGTTCATTATTCAAGGCTGAAATTGCGCATTACTGGGTCCGGTGTGAGTGCAGTCTGTCAACCAAAGTCCTCTTCAAAATCACTCAAGCAGCAAGCACGTTTTGGAAAGCTGTCGAAGGAGTACCGAGCTCCTGGCTGCAAGAAGACAATTGCTTCGAGGCTTCTCTCTAGTACTAGTATCCCCGGTACCTGCCTCTGACAATTGAGATCAGGTCTTAATAAAATCGCACCAGCTCAGACAAAAATACCATCATACCATCCAATAAAAATTTGTAGACCCCAACTGTTTATGGACTAGATTTTTTTTCTTGCCGGCAGAGCCTGCTAACCAGAAAAGTTTTCCATTTCCATTATTAGTAATGTAGGCCGCACAAAACAACAGCCACTCAATTCTTTTAGCCCCAAAGTTTGCTGTCAGTTTCAAGGCTGTTGACTCTACTCGTAATTGACTTGGTGGCATAGCGCAAAGACGACCAAGAATCTGAAATGTATTTCTTATTTGTATTGTTCTGTTATGTAAATAGTTTATTGAGCATAAGACAAAAAAAAGACAAATTCTAAGCTCTAAGCACAGGGAGGTGCTTTCGAGTCGACGACAATGATCATATCTTTCACATCCGCTTGAATTTGTCGTTCGTAGTCATCAAGCTTTTCGTTTTCATCCAACACGAGACTGTCATCCTCATCGTCACTGTCATGATAAAACGAGGGGGCATAGGGATTCTCCATTTTCTTAGGAGCTGCTTTTTCCAGGGGCAAATCGTCCTGGTGGGAGTGTCTTTTAGATCGTTGGCGATCACGAGTGACACGTGAAGTACTGCGACGACCAGTATCACAAGAGGCAGAGGAAGAGTCGCCCTTGCTAATTTCGAGTTCACTGGGAACTCGTGGAGAGTTATCTGTTTCGTTCTGACCTCTGATTCGACCAACCAAACGGGTAATGGAAGAGCCACGCTTGCGTGCGCAACGACCCCCCGTTGAATGTGGGACCTGCTCTGGACTCTTCTTTTTTTTTCCAAAGCCGAGAAGACTTTTGACAGATCCCACCGATCTATCATCGTCCATGTCGGTAGCGTAGTTGTCCTCGCTCGTTTGACTAATGCCGGACTTGCTACGACGAGGAGGATCACAGTCACGGCTCTTACGACGCCGGGCTCGGCGAGCAGCTTTAGCAAGCTCCTCGAGCTCATCTGCTGTCTTGAACACACTGGCCATGATCTCTTCGTCGTCTGTTGCAACAATCTGATTCAAGTTCAGGCTTCCCAGTGCAGCAATGATGCTCCTATCCAATATACCGCTGTCCACCGTGATGCTTCGCTTGGGGAGACGATTCGTAGATCGTGAACGTCGTTTCTCTCCTTGAAGGTCCGAGGTGTTACGCCCTCTACGAGAGCGTCTGAGTATTTCATCGCTTGCCGTAGTAGCTTCGGGAGATTCTGTGGCTGCTAGTTCCTGCGAGTTGGAACCGATCAGTTGACCAAACAGACTACTTGCTGAATTGCTTCTCTTCATGGTGATTTATGTTATGAGCTATGAGGTCATTCAAAAGAAATTGAATTTTGTGACGCTTTTTTTCAACTGTTTGGCGGCTAAAACTGCGCAGGTAATTCTGGTCGATTCCAAGAATTGCAGTACTACTAGCTAGCTACTAGCTAGTAGTTGTAGTTAGTCTACTAATAATAGTACTAGTAGTCATGTAGATTGCCATGTGAAGAAAAACACTTCTTTGAATAATTACCATACGGTAGACCTAGTCATACTGGTTTTCTACTACCAGCGCAAAAAGTGCTTGGTACAGTACCTACCATCTGTGAAAACCAGCTGTAGGTTACCGTAAAGATGATAGTATGAAGTCTTTTTCAGTTTTCCATAAGAAGCCACGTCAGGGCAAATCAAGATCAAACGAAGACCAAACTACATTGCGAGATAAAGGACCGAAAGGAAAGTTCAAAGAGCAATCATGCACGTTAAATGAATGTGGGTATTTGTTGCTTAGGGATCAATAATAATGACTACATCTGGACGAAGCCGATCGATGAAAGCAGCAGATGCTCCGCTCCGAATTCTCACTTGCGCAGATCGTTCCAACGCTGCTTAGGCATTCGTCGTCAAGATAAGACAGTACCAGGTACTGTGGTACCTGGTACCAGGTACCTGGTACAGTAGTAGTCTAGTACTGGTGCCATGAGTACAAGAGAGCCTACCCCTGGTACTACCTGCCTGACTATCTCGAAATCTGGAATTTTTGGATCGGCAACTGTGGCGAGAGTGCGACTTTGCCTCGATAAATTTTGTGTTGTCATAGTGGTAAATACTTCCAGTATTAGACAATCGAGTTTGTCGTGTGCTAATTATTTTACTTGGGAAGATTGCATCTGATTCCAAAAAAAACTTCATGCTTCCGTTTATTCTGAAGAAGTGCCAGTAGTGAATAGGTGTCGGACTCGATTGCTTCGAGATTCGAGATTGTTTAATGAAACTTCAGTGCGACAGACTGTCGATCATGGTTAAAACCACTGCCCTCAACAAGATCCTGTTGTGTTGTGCAATATGGGCATGGGCGTTATTAGCAAGCAACATCGTCCTCAGGCATGTTGAGGCTTTCCCAATATTACCAGCTAAGTCAGGGTCTCGTCAAAACACGTACTCTAGTCCTCGTCAGCAGCAGCTAGTGTTGGATCAGAAAGAAGGTTCTGATGAAAGATTAACTCCTCTGCGACCGTCTCCATCAAAAGCCACCGAAGAATCATTAGTAACGTCACCGTTCTCATCACTGTCATCATCTTCACCTTCACCAGAACGACAAACAAAAGATAGAAGATATGTTCTAGCAAGAGCTATCAATACTTTTCTTGTTGGCCTACCATTTCCGCTACTATTATGTCCTCCCTCAATCGCGCAAGCCGTCTACGTGACCGATCCTCACGAACCGCCCACAGTACCTACCGCTGACAACATTTCTAGTTTTGTCCAAGGAACCGTGACGGTACCACCAGGCTTTGACATGGAAACCATCGTCCAACAAATGATGAACAACAAGGATGATCCTCGAGTTTCTATCTCGGACGCCCAGAGAGGCAGTGCACCGGCGCTGTACATTACTTGTCGTCCCGATCGGCCAGATAATGTCCCGAAAGCCCTTTTGGACGGTAGTCGGGGCAAACCACCACCGGTATTGAGTGCTCGCTATGAACGACCAATGTTTCCGTTTTCGTTCCAATTGACCGACAAGGACTATACCCTGGAAGGAATGCCTGCTAATAATAGCGATGAAAATCCCTGGTGGATTCAAGAGAATCTTATTGTCAGTGCCCGTTTAGATATGGATGGAATTTCTGCTACGCGATCTCCCGAGGATTTGGTCGGTCGTGCCATTTATCGAAGCAAAAAGAATGGTAACGTAGTTGAAATTGATTTGACCGGACGAGGTGCCTTTGGAAAATTTGCAACGAAGAAAAAATGATTTTCCGCAGTGGTCTAATGCTGGCAAGCATTCTATATTCGTCCTCCACTGCATTCACCTCACGAGCGAGGCTCAAAGTCTACTAAACCGAGTGACCTAATTATGTACTAGTCTACTCTCTAGCTAGTATTTTTAGAAATTCGTAAGCTAACGCCAACCTTAATTACCTAGTTGAAGCTTTCTACCTACCAGGTACCTGGTACCACTGTGAACTGCTGTTGGGATTACATCCTGGTGTACTACTCACTACTGCATTCCGTACTGTACCGTACAGTACTCTATTCAATAGAATGCCATATTCCTACGAAACAAAAAAGCGATGCTCTTCCTCTCTCCATTTTAGATTATTACTTTTGTTTTTTGTTTGGCCTTATCACATCAACAGACAACAAACCCTGTTGGCGATTTTCTGCTCCCACAAACAACAAATGCAATGAGCTCTTACACAAGACTATCTCTGCTATTGCTTCAGGCGTTCACACTGTATCCACGTCGGGTTTCTTCTTTCACCGCCCATAATCTTGCGCCCTTATCTGCAAAAGTAATTGGCAACCAAGCGAGAAGTAAATTCCCCCGCGAGCGTGGCTTAACACATATTCGGAGCAGGCGATTCATGGCACTTTTTGATAGTACAAAGAATGAAGATGAACGTTTAAATAATGACGAATTTCAGCAAACACAGGCAGAAATTGATGCCATGATGCGCCAACAGGATGAATCATCCTCAAACCTGCTTGGAATGAACATGGCTGCCAGCGATGCCTCTGACGATAAAGATCTAGCTTACAATGCTGTCCCAATGTTTACGGGTGCCATTGTTTTGCTAGTGAGTGTCTTCTTTACAGGCTACGGATTCTTTGTCTTTTTTACGGGATATGATCCAATCTTTTTGAACCAACCTCCCACCGCTCCACCTCCAGACAGCTGGTACGATCAATTTAATCGATAATCCCACTCAAATGCTATTTTAAGTATAGGAAAAAGCTTCGGCAGCTACTGTGCTTGTAGGTACCAGTAGACTCCGCATCGTCCTGGTGCTCGCCGAAATATGATTTTAGATTCTGGATTGATACGGACCATAAGCTTTGCTCTCTCCCTGCAGCCTGCTAAAGTCCTCTCCTGAAGCTCTATCTTTGAGAAGTGTCGTAGTAGTTGCAGATCCGTATTCGTTTTATCTCGAACAATCATAAAAATCCAAGGAGTTCAAAATCTTGTCTATTATTTTAGTTTTTGTCTTGTATGACGACCGGCCAACCAACTTTGTTTGCCACACGACCCTGTCAATTCATCTACTTTGGCTTTGCCATAATCTCCTTCAAGATCTTAACATCGTTGATGGAGGGTAGGGCAGTTGGCGGCTCGGCGCATTCGCAGGAATCGGATGACATTTCCGATGCGGACGAAACGAAGGATGCTGCATCGTCAATATCTTCTTCCTGTTCTTCGGAGGTTTCTTCTTCGTCATTGTCGCCACTATCTTCATTATCGTCACCGCTATCTTCATTGTCCTCATCTAAGCTCTCGTCAGTCACGTTGTCAATGTTCGTTGGTCGTGGCTCCCACGGTTCCATTCGCACAATGGCAGCTTCGTCGGCATCTTGCTTTCCGAGCAAGATCGCCCATTTATTGCAACCACTCTCTCGGGTCCGTGAAGAAGCAAAGTCAGCGATAGCTTTTTCTGGGTTTTCTGTAGCATCAGAATCAGCATTCAGGGTGCGCTGGAACTCCACTACAGCAAGGGTGTGTTCCTTGCGCTTTTGAAGTCTTGGAAACTTGTACAAGAGATATTCAAATCCTCTCCACGACCAATCATCGGTGTCAAACCGAGTGCTGGCAAGATACGGTTTTGATGCATCACTATTGTTCTCTTGGTCTCCTTTGGCCTTGTCTATATCCTTGGAATGTTGTAGCAGTTCCGTATGGCTATCAATCTTGATTTGGTTCAGATCATCATGAGTATACCAAATCCGACCTAGGTCTTTTTTGCTCCTACAATGATTAGTTTGTTCATTATAACTATTATTTTGCTTAGGATTATGGTCGGAGACAACGTCGTCCTTTCCAAAAGTCGCAAATCGAACCACCCTTTGTCTCTCAAAAGACGGCAGAACCTTGGTTCTCATTTTGGCCTTTTTGTTGACACCATTACTTACCGGCACCTTTTTCATGGGTGCTTCCTCCTTTCTTATCATGCACGCCGCTTTGATGGAGTCATTTTTGGCAAAATTGACATGTACAAGACGGAACCTTGCCACCATTGTCTTACTGTTAAATTATTGTTATCTGTTCTGTTTCAACCAGCGTACAAAAGAAGTCGACGAAAAATTTAGATTGCAAAAAGATTGTGGCAGTAATAAGCGATGATTGAGATGTGAGTGATGCGTTAACTTTTTGACGTCTTGACCTCGTCACGGCAGCTATCCAGCTTCCGCAAAAACAGAGCAACGCACATTTGTTCAGAAGATTACGCAGTACATTAAGAATCCTTAAAAGGTTGGAGTTAATCGTGACGTCAACAGCTGTCAATTCCAATATCCCCAAACCACTTTCATTAAATAAATATACAAAACATTGTATTTTTCTACAATGGCACCATCAGCTGCCGCCATCGAGGTTTTGGTCTGTTCTGGAAATCTAGGCAACGCCAAGCCCGACTCGAAATCATTAAGTTCGTGGATACCAAAGGACGGAAGCTGCCGCGAAGCACTCGATAATCCTAAGTATCCCTCCCCCCACCAACATTCTGGAGCCGCAATCCCTCTTCCCTCGTCGTCGGAAGAAGAGAAGTTTGATTTGATTGTGATTGGACTGCAAGAAGCTACCTATGATCCCAACAAAAATAGTGCTGATGACATGATGGAGCCAGACGGTGACGATAACTCTGAAAGTCTTCGTGAGGTATTCACTACTCAGTCATCCTCATTATTTGCCAAGCCGTTGCAATCGGTCGCGGCCCGAGCAATGCAGAAATCACCTGTGGGGAAGCTATCACGGGCTTTTTTTACCCTGACCAAAAATCGCAATCATCAGCCAGTCAACAGTGTTATCCAGTCCGTACAGAAGGAATTGCTGCCCGATGGAACGGCTGACCTCCATTCTCAGTTCCGCCAACGCCTGCCGTCGTACAAACGAAAAGTTAGTTTTCAGCGAGGTGAAATGAGATTATTGGTCTATGTGCATTTCCCGTTGGACGGTGATGGTGCCAAAATTCGGTCCCTGGAAGTGGAATCCATCAATGCCAAAAATACGGGCAAGGGTGGATTGGCGAACAAGGGTGGGATCTTTGTGACTTTAAGAATCAATCACGTGACAAAATTATCTTTCATCACCTGTCATTTGGAAGCCCATGAGGGATTGGACAAGTACGAACGACGGTGTGAGAGTTTGACGGAAATTTTGGCCGCCGTCAATAAAAGCAACGGTAGCATTGGGGATAACGGCGTGAATCAATGTTTTATCTTGGGAGATTTAAATTTTCGGACACGGCATCAGGGGCATATCTACTGTGAGGATCAACGAGAGGAAGTCATCCAGTTGGTAGAAGCACAAGACTAGGACGCTATTAACCAAGCTGATGAATTACGAATGGCATTGGTCCAGCAAAAGTGTTTGGCAGGATTTCAAACACTTCCTTGTCCTTTTCCACCCACGTTCAAAGTTGAGCGAGGCCCTGGATACGTGTACAAGGGCAATCGAACACCTAGTTATACCGATCGCATCGTATGGAGAGCGGGTCCTCAGCTACCATCCGCAGTACCACGTCTGTATGAACCAGTGGATCATTTTGTGACCAGTGATCACAAACCAATTCGTGGGGCTTTTCAAGTCCCATTGGGGGAGAACTTAAAATTACCACCTCGCCACCGGCATTCACTGCACGTATTGCTACAAAGCATTTCTGGAGCACACGCGCACGCTTTGGAGGAAAAGAAGAATCTGCATTTTTTCTTGTCGGATATTCAATGTGATATTTTCCCCAGTAATCGAGACGAGGCTCCCCCTGATACTCGATTGACCGTGTACGTCAATCCGTCTCAATTGCTTCACCACCGCCGACACAAGTGGAATCATTGTTGCCGCAAACATGACTCTCTGAACGATCGGCCTTGCACGCATGTACTTACAAAGACCTTCAATCCAGACTGGAAGGATCACGAGATTCATGAGAAACTTCGAGCTCACAAAGAAGATGGATCGCCTGTGGAATTGGGGGGCTCTCGACTGAACTTGAACGTTGACCGACTTAACAACGGTCGGAAGGATGATGACATCGGTAGTTTTTCGGTGAACCTGGAACATGTGTACCGGGCTTGCATGGGCACGACGGAGGAGAAACAAAAAGCAAGGGATTTGTTGTCGAAAAGCAACGACAAGGAGGAAAGAAGTATTAAACTGCACATGACAGCCAGCGACAATACTATGCTCTCCATGGACATCAATGGGCCGTTATGGAAAAACGGAAGACAGACAGGAGTCATTCGGTGTTCACTAGATTTCTGGTGGGTCGATGATAGCCTTGCTAATGCTGCTAAGTTTCGCGCATTGGAAAATGGGTTGGCGACCAATGATACGCACCATCATGAGACAGTGGCAAAGGGAGGGTTCCGGAAGCGTGTAAAATTGTAGTCAAAGGATCTTTACGGTGATATTTCTAGCCAATCGCACTCGTGCCCACGTTACCAATGACTGTGCGGGTTCAAGGGTGTGTGCATTGTACAATACTCCAGTTCATCTGACCTCAAACTGATCGTCTGCTGTTCGGAGTATTATTTAGTTGTTTACCTCATTATACTCTTCTTAGCTGGCTATTTTTTTACGTAGCTGCTAGAGTTTTCTATTTCTGATCAAATCAATTTTATCTAGCTCCAGCATTCAATAATGTCTTGAGGGTGAGCATGCAAAAGGGTGCAGGTGTGTCACTAGTATCTGTCGCCAGTGTTCATCGAGCACCAATAGGCCCTTTCTCTCTGGCTCGGCGGAGTTTCACGCCACTATGAGCAGAGAGTGTACTAGATCCAGTGCTGATGCACTTTGGTCATATCAACCCTTGAAAGAGCGTCGATTGAAGCTACTGTAGTTGTTGCTGGCAGGGAAATGCTGACAGCAGCAGCAACAACAACAACAAAACAACAACAACAGTTCGAGTAAGCAGCAGAGATCTACCCGCTGCAGTCATAGACTGACCGTTTCTTTTTTGTGTGGCTGCCCAAACATTGCTCCCTACCTTTAATCAGATCTTCTTGCGTCGCAACTCCGTGGCTTGCGCGACATCTGATTTGTCACTTGCTGAAATAAATAATGGTAACAATAATACCTGGTAATAATGAAAAAATACCGTTAAGCAGTCACAGGGCCTCTCGTAATTATTTTGAGCCAACCAACTTCTCGTCACCACTTGTTTAGCTTACGTGGTAATAAGGGAAATAGACGTGAGTTGACAACACTACCGTAGTCGACTGTGTGCCTCCACCTCCTCGCGCGGTCACGAATGAAATAATCATTAAGGTGCACTAGTAGACTACCAGGTAGTACCAGGTAGGCACTTACCTGGTACTAATATTACTATCGTAGCACTGGTACTAGCTACCAGGGTAGTAGTACCTACTAGCTACCGTACAGTAGTAGTAGTCTACCAGGTACCGTACTATTTAGCAGTCCTATTGTGTTTTTCAGTCACAAATTTCGGCAACTTCATATATGTATGACTACCGTGACGAAATAATGACTTTACGACTCCAACTTCGAGACGCCAACAATGGTAGTTGCCATGTCCTTTAAGGCTTGGCTGCCAGTTTACTCTGCATCTTTAATGAACCACGGTAGATGGACTCTGGGTTCGGTAAAGCACAAGACCAGAGAAGTCATCTGCCTAATTCCCCATCCATGTTACAATTGCACACTTAACATAAATAATAGTTTTGTACCAGGGCAATAATAGTTTCCATTTTCTCTCTGTATCTCTCCGATCGTTTTCTTCCATAACTACTTTAGTCGAAAGAAGTCAAGAATACACCGCGACCAAGATATTACTACTAGTACCGAGTAATAAAACAACTTCGTAACAACAACAACAACATCTAGATACTTATTACCACCCAACCATGCTGTCTTTATCGGCGTACATTCGTATAGCCGCGCTGTTCGTTTTCCTTTTTCTCGGCTCTACCGCCAAGGGGGAGCAGGAGCAGGAGGCAGGCGAGCCCATTCGATTTGAGGTGGCCCCAGGCATGAAATATCATGTTGTCGGCGCCAACGCAGATGGGAGCGTTCCAGCTCTAACAGAAGCCGCCCCAGCTTTAGCAGAAACGTATGCTGATACGGAGGACATTGGTTATTTCGACGGAGTCATCATGGTCAACACGTCAGATGTTGAACGGCCCAATCAAGGAGGGATTCCGTTTCCCAATGCCACTGTGGAGTCAATTCTGGAATATTTTGAAACCATTCGGAATACAGTTGAAACCGGACAGCGCCGTGATCTCAAAAGCAAGAGCATCGTAGAATGCGATCTCAGAAACCTGGACAGTGATGACGAAGATAGCGACGACGAAGATAGCGATGACGAAGATAGCGACGACGAAGATAGCGACGACGAAGATAGCGACGACGAAGATGCTAAAGCGTCAACTGGTATCCAAACTGTCTACCTGGAGTTTCCCAATAATCCTCAATTCGTCGCCACTTTGTTCGCACCAGGCCTTTTCAACAGCTATATCTTTACCGACGCCGACCAAGAGTACCTCCTGCAACGATTACAAAATGATTTTAGTTTGTATAATATCCAGTTTACTTTGAAGAAGCCGCAAAGTTGTGATTTTTCGACCCTGACATTTGGTGCACCACAAGTTGGCGGCAGGTCTCTCATGACTATCACAAGGGAAGGGGTCCTATTCGGAAGGGCTGAGCAGATTGATTTTGGTAACCGACACCACAATGATAATGCATGGGTTGACTCCAACTTTTGGACTTGGATTCTGCAGTTCCCGTTCTTCTGGGACAAGGAAAAGACGTTTATCGATAACTCTGGACAAGATGATACCACGATTCCTATCCAGGAACGTCTGAAGGCTGCCACTCTCAATCAGGCGGCTAACATCGGTGCACACGAACTTGGTCACCTCCTTGGATTGCGTCATGTAAGTGCACTGAACAGAAGGAGGCCAATTGTCCTGTACTTGGAACCATTCTCACATATTTTCACTCCAACTCGTTCTACACGCAATACAGTACAACAGCTTTGGCTTGCAACAGAGCGAGGATGCTTTTAAATTCAGAATACTCGACAATGGCGGGCGAATTGATCTCTTCCCTAATGATCAATCCAAGACTGGAACGTTCCGGCATGTCATGGCATCTGGACAGAGTGCTGCACTTCCAAGGGCGGCGGAAGCCTCCGCCGACAGATACATTTCGGAACGTTCGGCTATCAAGCTCTACATGGGATTTAACGCCAAAACGAAGAAGCTGATTTTTGATGAAAAAACTGCCAAGAAAAGGGGTGGTGGTATTGGTGCCAATAAGAAAGGCCAAAAGTTGAAGAACATCAATGTTCCTATGGGTACTACTGGAAAGAAAATGAAATCTGCAGTCAACATCGTGCAAGGCCGGCTTGACGATATCAATGATGTCGATCAGTATCGCTACAGATTTAATGCGGGTCAAGTCCTAAATTTTGAGGTCATTGGGTTTGTTCGGCCGGGTCCTCTTGAAGAAATATGCGTGACAAGTCTTACGCTCTACCGTGAGGATGACGATGGCAACGTGAAGGTCTTGGCTAAGAGCCTCCAGGATTATGAAGGTTATGATCCAGTGGTCTTTGATTTTGTCATCAAGGAGAAGGGAAACTACGTCGTTGAGATTACTTCACAAAAATTCATCTGTCTCGATCAAGGAGCGGTCTGCGTGGATCTTGTAGGATATGATGAAATATTTAATTATGGAAACTACGACCTCTTTATTTACAGTGTTGACAAGATAATCGGCAAGCCCGAGGAGAAAAGTGACTTTAAATCAAACCCTTTTGAAATCCCGACAAACGAAGAGGACCTTGCCGAAGTTGACGCAACGGAATGCAAGGACGCCAACGGCCAGAGCATAATTTGCTAGGTCTCTCTTGTTCATACTTGAGCGTATTCGGAAGCACATCTTTTTTTATTCAAGGGTCGACTGGGGGTGGTTTGATCATCTCTCATACCGGTAACGAATAACTACGCGTCTACATATTTCTTACTCCATGTGCCTTCGTTGTATTTTTCCCTATTTCGAGGTTTGAGCTGTGAGTGCAATTACAATTACACAAGTTGTAATTGCACAACCTAGTACCAGGTACCAGGTAGTCTACTGTAGTAGAATAGGTCTCTAGTACCACGTGATACCGTAGCTACCTGGTACAACCAACTACCAGGGTACCTGGTACCAAGTCCTGTAGTAGTCTACTACAGTACCTGGTACTCGTAGTAGCCTAGACTAGTTAATTAAAAAATTAGATTTGTCTACTAGATCCAATCCGGGGAAATGAGATTTTGAGAGACGTCGATGCCAGCAGTTGTAGATAAATGAAGCCAGCAGTTGTATCAATAATGACTTTTCAATAATGGGACATGCGGTAAAATGGAATTCCCTCCAGTCTCAGCCAGCAAAGCAGTCATCGCTCTTTCTTTTGCAACCACGAAAGTCAACTTTTATTATTATCTATCAAAGACAAACAGGCACCACTCCACTCCACACTACCCACACGGTTTGCCCTATTGTGCAGGACCAACACTAATCAGAACAAAAGAGCTCAACATAGTTAACATAGTTGTTCAAATTGAGACATTAGATAGGACTCTGGTCCGGGTATCAATTGGAGGAACTCAGGATAGTATTGCATTACAGCGTTTATCTCAGCAAAAAGCAGGGTAATGGTAATGAATTATCAGCGCCGGTCGATGCAGGAAAAATACTCGAGCTCCGTGAAAAGAATTTCCAGGCTTTGTTTCCTTTCTGCATTTTTCATTTCTGTGTTGACTACTTCTGTGGATGCGCAAGGGTGCTCAGATTTGAGAGGATGCGAGAGCTGTCTCGGTGGAAACGACTGTATCTTTGCTCTGGGTACGTGCATGGATGGTTGTAACCAAGGTCCCGATGAAGCTACTTGCTACAGTCTTTCTTTGTTTGACGGTGTCGATGGTACCATAAACGATGTCTGTCAATTTGCCAGAGATGATATTGCACTCTGCCAGCAACAATCTAGTTGCGAGGATTGTACCAGTGCCGTGAAGAGCGATGGACAAACCTGTCAGTGGTACCCGCCTGTCAATGCTTGCTTTGGAGGAGGTACCAATCCTAATTTTGGATCGGGTCAACTGACATGCGAGAGTGAGGGGACACAAGAAACTCCTGTAGACATACCTCCCCCTATCGAGGAGACGGTCAGTCCTACAGGAGCTCCTACGGATTCTGTACCTGAGACCAATGCACCCACCAGTCCACCTCAGGACCCCGTGGAGACAGAGCCTCCAGTTAAAGAAGAAGATGGCTGCGCTATAGTCGCAGATTGTGTATCATGTATCAACGACGGCTGCTTTTGGTACAATAATGCTACTGGTGGCGATGGCGGTGCTTGTTCACCTAGCGAATGTAACGATGTCAATATTTGTGGTGTCGCGGAATGTCCTGCCTCTCCTGAGAATATTTGTGCCCAAGCCGGTACTGACTGTCAATCCTGTGTGGATTCTCTTTGCTCGTGGATACCCAGTGTGGAATCCTGTCGAATTTCCTGTAATGATCTCGCGGATGCTGCCTGTTACAGCGCAGACATATTCCCTGGATTGGGCAGCACTGAAATTTGCGCAACTGCCACAGCCAATGATAATGATTCAGAGCTCTGCTTTTCTCGCACTGATTGTGGAGGGTGCACTTCCACGCCATTAATAAGCGACCCCACGCAAAACTGCCAGTGGTATCAGGATGCAGATACAGGTGTGGAGTGGTGCCAAACGGGAGGCTGCAACTCGGATGGAATTTGTGGAAATGACACTTGTAGAGATGATGGCATTGAGGAAGAGGTAGTAGACAACGGAAACGATGAGGAGACTAGCGCCCCTACTGAGACTGAAGTTCTTATTGAAACTGCTGACGAGGAACTCTGTGGAAGCAAAATCGATTGCTTTACCTGCACATCCACTGTCAAGTCAGACGGAATAACTTGTGCATGGTATAGGGATGCAGCATCAGGCACTGAATGGTGTGCAGTTGGCGGGTGCAACAGCAATGGAATTTGTGGCGATACTAGTGAAGAAATATGCCAATTTGACACTTCAGAAAATGACACATCCGTTCCTGTTGAAACATCAGACCCTACTCCCGAAGAATCGACTGCTGGTGCAACAGACGGCAACTCTGAGAGTGAAGGTACATCTTGCGAAGCCCTTGATGGTGTCGGCCTCAATGGATGTCAAACTTGTCTCCAAGCTGGCTGTGGCTGGTCTTTTGACTGGTGTGTTCCGTCATGTGATATCATTGCCGGTGCCTTGTGCCTTGAACCTTCTAAGGTCTTGAATGGCACCACCGTTAAAGATGTTTGCATGATAGCAACAACCGGAATGAATGATGAAGATCTCTGTGGAAGCAAGAACTATTGCTTCACCTGCACTTCTACTGTCAAGTCAGATGGAGAACCGTGTTCTTGGTACAAGGACGAAGCAACGAGCTCAGAATGGTGTGGGGTTGGTGGATGTGACGCTAATGGAATTTGTGGGGATAGTTATGAGGAAATTTGCCAACTTGATGAAAGCACAAATGGAAACGAGGGTGCATCTCCGGGAGATTCTGAAACAATCAATAGCCAATCTTCGTCAACTTCCTCTGCAGTAAGTCGTGCCCCTTTGAAGTTTTTGGTGGTCGCCACTTCAACAATCGCAGTGGTCTTCGCTCTGGGAATTTAGAGACCTCCTATTCTGTACCTTAGTAAACATTCTATCAACAGGGTCGACAAGATGTCTACGTGTGCATTTACTTTAAAAAGAATCAAATGAAAATATGTTTAGTGTTTAAGTCGTCGACTCAAATATCAGACTCCTGTACTTGTGTACCCACTAGGAAATCTCTACGGTAGATACTTCTTGAAACGTTGTATCCTCTCCGCCCTGACTCTCCCCGTTTTCCAAAGCTTGTGCTTTTGCATTGAGTTCGTATCCCTTCTTCAGCCACAAGAGTCCCACCAGCGTTGCCAAGAACGGATAGAGGGGTGATGGAATATTTTGACTTTCACATACTTCCAAACTGCAATTGGCTGGACAACTTGGATGATAAAGTCCCGCAATCAGTGCACCCATAAGGACTTTGGAAGTTCCAGTGACGTAAAAATACTGCGCTCCCAGTCCTGGAGCTCCATCGAACTTGGAGCGAAAGCATACCGCCCATACACAGACGGAAAGCGCTGTCAACCCTAAGGATGTTATCACTGCCAACCAATAGATGTTAATTTCTTGTCGAAGTTCAGCTACACAAATCAACTTGGAGATTGCCATTGTGTTAATCGATACTATAAATGCGTTCTCGTACTGTAGTTTAATAATTAGAGTGATGTTGGCACGATAGCTGGCACGATTGCACGAGCAAATAGATCTTCCAATGCTCACTTTTCTTACAAATAATAATAAGCTGGTAGTCTATTATTAGTACCCTGGTAGTAGACTTATTTGCTCGATTACTACTAGACTAGTAGCTCTAGTTAGTAGTAGTCTACTACTATACCTAGTAGTAGTAGCTATCTACTAGACTAGCTAGAGTACTACGATAGTAGTAGCTGAGTAGTCTACTACTCTTATCATTAGTAGTAGTAGTAGTCTAGTACATCATCCTAGCTAGAGCTAGCTGCAACAACATGTTTTCAATACTACTAGCTAGAAGCTGGAGTAGACTACCAGGTAGGGTCTACTAGCTAGCTGCTACTAGTAGTAGAAGTCTATGATCCTGGAATTTTGCCAACGGCAGTCTCGTTTCTACAGCAGAGTCAGAAACAAAAACTACCACTAGTATTTGTACTAAGGATGATGATTGCCACCAAGGAAAAATTTAGGCAGAATTCACAAGGATGGCATAGAGGCGTCACAGCATGCAAGGGTGTTTTTCATCTTTTAATCCGTACAGAACGATTAGTTGACACCCAGAAACGCCTCGCTAAGAACGAAGGGCAGGCCGACGAAAGGTGACGCCATCTGAAGCTGAGAGTAGCTTGGCACTTCAGGGAACAAAAATATACCATCAACGGTGGCTAAAGCAGAGATTGTTTCTTTAGACTTTAGAGAGAGCAGGCTATTACAGAGCTCTACCTACGAATGTCTGAGTTCACAGCAAACTGATGATTCGCTTACGCTTTAGCAGCTTGCTTTTTATAACATGTCAGTTGCATGCAACAAGTCTCCTTGTTTTGCTATCACAGCATTCATTCCAGACATCGAATCGAGAAAATTTACTACATGCCCATTATGACTGATGCTTGGTGGCTATACGAGTCTGCAAGGCCAGCATAGGGACAACATTCAAGAGGGACATTATTCATGAACCCGCCCAGCACAGCACTGAATGAATCGGAGAGGCAGCCCAGTCCCAGCAATTCATCATCCTGCTTTTCATCGCCTGCATTTGTTGCCGTCACTTTTTGTTCCTCCTGTAAATAGCTTAGCTTGTTCCCTCCATTCTGTTCTTCATCCATGGTCTCCACTGAACTGCCTCTCTTGTCAGGAATTCGGACAGCATCATCGGATTGTGCATTTGCAAAGTATTCGTAATCCAGCAACGACAACGAAGATGCATTGGATGCCATAGAGCTGACTGACATAGCCAAAGATGAGAGCGCCGATTCGCCATCTTGACAGTTGCCAGCAGGAGTCGCGCAGTAGTAGTCGTCATCATCGGAAATATAAAAGCAGGATACACTTTCTTCAGGGGAGAGTACATGCTGGATTAGGTCATCATCGGTTAAAAGAAAAACGTCTTTTGAAGACATCGGCAAAGGTGGAAGCAAGATCTCAATAGATTGCACCTGTTTCGAGAACGGCGTCATTGTCTTCTGGAATTCGTCCGGTTCGGGAGTCCCTTCTGATGGCTGAGTCGCTGAAGCGCTTTCAACAGTAGAACTAGTCCTCGGAAATAGTGGAGGTAATAGGAGAGACTCTGGAATTGATCTTTCCCGCTGAAAATAGGATCGATTGGTTGGGGATGGCGTTGCCATCATCATTGGTTTCTGGCGGTTGTAATGTAAATTAACACTGCAGACGGTCCTTTTCTAGCTTTGGAATCTGGACTTTGGAGCAAAGCGTTAATGCTGTATGGCAACAATATTGGCCACGAGTGACAGTCTGAAACACACGCAACTTACCTACGGGCAGCTGGACAAAAATTGGCTCGTTAGTTTTTCTGCCCGCGTTGACTTGCCTAATTATTAATTCCCCCGGGGATAACTTGTGGAATGAACTTCTCATTCAGGAGTCGCTGTGCGACTACTATCTATCCAAAAATTGCAAAAAGTAGTACGGACCGCTAGTAGCTAGTACGGAGTATCACTACTTTTAGCTAACTACTACTGTATCTAGAGTAGGACTAGATGGAACCATTTATTTCGTTTTCCCCGTACGTTCATCGGCGCTAGCCAACTTTCGACAGTTGTTTACTGTGAGGGATATCTAGGGGCAAATTCTATCTCTTCAGGTCTCGCATATCAAAAACCATAAATGCATTGATCATTCGGGGGGGGGGGGGGGAAAACACATTATATGTTTATACAAAGAAGAACACCCAAAAAAAACAAAAAAGACAAAGGCGGACAATAAATCATAAGCACACAAATTCCTCACATTAATGAAAA